>Ga0308158_10000463_pt1 | contig 65647 bp, 65 predicted proteins | sample PhyBR2_FD_201038 | JGI IMG/M metagenome (GOLD analysis project Ga0308158, IMG submission 201038) | Phyllosphere microbial communities from UC Gill Tract Community Farm, Albany, California, United States - DLSLB.R2 | ecosystem: Host-associated > Plants > Phyllosphere > Unclassified | place: USA... | reverse complement strand
ACCACAGAAATTACAGAGTTTATACTCGGTACCTTAGCTCAGTTGGTAGAGCAACGGACTGAAAATCCGTGTGTCCCTGGTTCGATTCCTGGAGGTACCACAAAAAAGCCATTTCATATGAAATGGCTTTTTTGTTGCTGTTCAGCGTAAACCAACCCCTACAGGGCCGGTTTACGCGTCATATTGAGTACAAGCGATAACAATATATAAAATCCGATAATCACCGGAATGGCTTCAAACTGAAAAAAGAGCAGTAAAAGCGCACTTATACCCAGGAAAAGAAAAGTGACTTTATTATCACTCAGGTTTCTGTTTTTGGTTTTTAAAGAAAACAGCGGTAATTCAGCATTCATAATGTAAGCACTGAAAAAACTGATCCCCACAAGTACATACGGGTTACTGAATATATTGAAAACAAAATCGAAATCCGTAGTGTTCGTGATCATGGGAATACTCAGTATAAACAAGGCATTTGCCGGAGTAGGTAATCCGATAAAGCTGTCGGTCTGCCGTGTGTCGATATTGAATTTCGCAAGCCGCATACAGGATCCAAGCGTAATGACAAAACCTAAAAACGGTACGAGCTTCATGTAGAACGTATCGTCTGTTACATTGTATTGTTCATAATTTTCCTGAATATGCGCCAGCATCTGGTACATAACCGCTCCGGGAACCACTCCCGACGTTACCATATCGGCAAGAGAATCAAGCTGCACACCGAGCGGGCTTGATACCTTTAAAACACGGGCTGCAAAGCCATCCCAGAAATCAAGAAAAATGCCGGTACAAACCCAGAAAAATGCCATTTGCAGGTTGTCATCAAAAGCATAGACCAAGGCAATAAGTCCTGATAATAAATTTAAAAGTGTAATTGCATTGGGAATGTGTTTTTTTATTGCCATCAATTTTATATTTTTATTAGGTAAACAAAAGTAAACAATAACTGATAGTATTTTAAGTTATATATAGTAAAAATTTGTAATCTTTGTAAAAACTAAATTACGTGAAAAAAGGTTTATATGTACTGCCTTTACTGCTTAGTATGGCATTTTCCCACGCGCAGACCGCCCGCAAATATTCCAATGAATTTTTGAATATTGGGGTGGATGCAGCTTCGTTTGGTATGGCAAACAGCGTAATTGCACAAAGTGCAGATGTAAATTCGGGATATTGGAATCCGGCCGGACTTATTCATTTACAGGATAAGCAGATAAGCCTGATGCATGCCAGTTATTTTGCAAACATTGCACAATATGATTATGCCGCATTTGCCATGCCTGTGGATGAAAAAAGTGCATTGGCTGTTTCAGCCATCCGTTTCGGAGTAGACGACATCATGAATACAACGGAATTAATCGATCAGAACGGAAATATAGATTATAACAGGATTTCACTCTTTTCGGCTGCGGATTATGCTTTTAATATCTCGTATGCCAGAAAACTGGCGGTTGAGGGCTTATCTTTGGGAGCCAATGCTAAAATTGTACGGCGTGTAATAGGTGACTTTGCCAAATCGTGGGGATTTGGTCTGGATATCGGACTGCAGTACCATACCGATAAATGGAAATTCGGGTTGATGGCACGTGATATTACCACTACTTATAATGTATGGAACATTAACGAAGCAGAATTCGAAAAGATAAAGGGAGCTGTTGAAGGGCAGAACCAGACGTTGCCCGAAACAACCGAACTTACCCTGCCGAAGCTGCAGCTGGGCGTGGCGAGGGATTTTGCTTTGACAGAGAAGTTTAACCTTACTGCCGCTGCCGTTCTTCATACAGAATTCTATGAGACAAATGCAATTATATCGTCATCCTCTTTAAGTATTCAGCCTTCGGCCGGATTTGAACTGGGATACAGCAGAATGGTGTTCGTACGTGCCGGTATCGGGAATTTTCAAAATGAACTGCAGATCGACGGAGCTGAAAAGGTTACCTTTCAGCCCAATATTGGTTTAGGATTTAAATATAAAGGGATCCAGGTAGATTATGCATTGACCGATATAGGTGATCAGAGTGCTGCCCTGTATTCAAATATTTTCTCTTTAAAACTGGATTTGGGAATATTTAAAAAATCAAATGAATAACATGACATTTCAGTTTAAACAGCAAATCGTACTATTGATTTGTTGTTTTTCTTTTATATATGCAACGGCACAACCGCAGAGTTTATCTGAAAATGCCAGGATAAGCATACTTACATGTGGTACAGGTGATGAGCTGTATACGCTTTTTGGCCATACTGCACTCCGGGTTAAAGATGCAGACCAGGATCTGGATGTGGTTTACAACTGGGGAATGTTTGACTTCAGAACACCGGGATTTTATACCAAGTTTATAAAGGGCAACCTGCTTTATTATCTGGATGTGGACCGTTTTGAGGATTTTCTTTATAACTATGAAATGAGTCGGAGGGAAGTGGTAGAACAGGAATTAAACCTTACCTACAGCCAGAAATCTGAGATATGGAACGAGATCAACAGGCAGCTTAAAGGCGATGACCGTTATTACACTTATGGTTTTATCCGTAATAATTGTACCACAAAGGTTGTGGATGTGCTGAACAGTGTACTCGAAAAACCTTTAAGAACCGATTTTCCATCCAACAATCATTCTTATCGACATATTCTTAATGAAGGTTTACAGGACCATTATTTCGAAAAGCTCGGAATTAACCTTTTGTTTGGATACAGCACCAATAAACAGAGTGATCTTATTTTTTTACCTGTTAAGTTTAAGGATGCCGTTGTTTACAATAAATCAGTTCTGAAGTCGCAGCATACATTGTACAGTCCGCAGGAAGTACAATACTCTAAAGGGTTTAATTCCGTACTGACCTTATGGGTTGTTGTGTTTATTTTAAGTTTCGGTGCCTTTAAAACAGGTGTCCGCCTGGGATATTTTGTAGTTACGGCTGTTTTCGGCCTTTTTCTGCTTGGAGTCAGTATATTTACCCATCACTATGAATTGCATTTTAATGCATGGATCTTGTTTTTTAATCCTCTTCCTGCAGCTGGAATATGGAGGAAGAACAGGAAGATAACGGTTATCGGTGCTGTTGCAGCGGCTTGCGGACTGCTCTTTATGGGAACAGAATTGGTTTTAATTGCAATACCTTTGATTGTATTGCATTCTATATATATAGTGACCGAACTTTTTCAAAAGGAAAAAGAGTAGTATTTTTGCGTACTTAAATATAAGAAAATGTTCAGCTTTTTTAAAAAGAAGAAAAGACTTAAAGAGTTAATACCTCATAATTTCATAGACATCCATTCGCATATATTATACGGATTGGATGATGGCGCAAAATCTTTGAGCGATACAGAAGAACTGTTGCGATCGTTAAAATCATTCGGTTTTGAGCAGTTTGTTGCAACACCACATACAACTCCGCTGGTATGGGAAAATACGAAAGAAGGAATAGTAAACCAATACGAGAAGGTAAGGAAGGAATTAGATCTTTCTGCTGATGTTTTAAGGGTTGCTTCGGAATACCTTATGGACGATTCCTTTCTGAAGCGCCTGGAGCAGGAAAAACTTTTAACGCTGAAGGAGCAATACGTTCTGGTGGAAATGTCGTATATCAATCCGCCGATTCAGTTGTATGAAATTATTATGCAGTTGCTTTCACAGGGATACATTCCGGTTTTGGCACATCCGGAACGTTATAATTTCTATAAACACGATTATGAAAGTTTTAAGAAGCTGAAAAATGCCGGCTGCCTCTTCCAGATGAATTTGTTAAGCAGTGTGGGATATTACGGTGGCGACATAGCGCAGATAGCCGATTATCTGCTGAAGGAAAAAATGTATGACTTTGCAGGAAGTGATGTTCACCATCAAAGGCATATCCAGGCATTTAATGCTGAAGTACAATTAAAACACGTGGAAGAATTGGAACGGGTTATGGAAAATAATAAATTATTCAGTAAATAAAAAAAGGAGCTTAAAAAGCTCCTTTTTTTATTTAATTCCAAGTATTCTCTTCCACAGTGGGGTGTCTTCGACTTTGGATCCGTAGCCATAGCCATAACCGTAACCATAACCTTTTGTCACGTCAGAATCATTGAGAACGATCGTGAGGTTGGTGAGTTTTTTCTCTTTATAAAGCTCGTTCGGAATGCGCAGCATTTCCTTATCGATCTTGTTTGCCCTTACCACATAAATGGTTGCATCGGCATATTTTGAAATAAGAAGGGTATCGGTAACCAGACTCACCGGAGCCGTATCCACAATGATATAATCATACTTTAATTTCAGGGATTCGAAAAGCTCCTTAATGCGTTTATTCATTAAAGTTTCCGTAGGGTTAGGAGGAATAGAGCCGGAAGACAGTACGTCAAAATTACTGTATCCTTCAACAGGAATAATATAATCTTCAATAGACTTGTTGCCCGTTGTGACATAATTGGTAATTCCCAGCGGATTCACCTTTATGTATTCATACAATTTAGGATTCCGGAGGTCAAGTCCCAGAAGGAGCACCTTTTTACCAGATAGTGAAAACGTGGCAGCAAGGTTTGCAGATACAAACGTTTTACCTTCTCCGGAGATCGTAGAGGTCATAAAAATGGTTTTACATTCGTTTTCCCCTTTATTGGATAAAATAAAGTCAAGGTTGGTTCTAACGATACGGATAGCTTCAGCAGCACTTGATCTTGAGCTTAGTTCCATTAGTTCACTGCTCGATTCCGATGTAGGGATATCGCCAAGGAACGGAATATTTGTATTGTCAGTGATGTCGAATCTTGTTTTTATTTTCGTATCCAGAAGGTTTTTAATGTAAATAAAGATAAAAGGAATAATAATTCCAAGAATAAACCCTGCGAATAATACAATAAAAGTTTTCGGGGAAACCGGTTTGGTTGTACGTATTGCTTTGTCGATAACCTTTGCATTCATGTCTGTTGCAGCCAGCGTAATGTTGGTTTCCTCACGTTTCTGAAGGAGGAATAAGTAGAGAGACTCCTTAACCTTCTGCTGACGGTCAATTATTCTGAATTCTCTTTCCTGTCTTGGTACCTGTGAAAGCTTTGACTGCATGTCCTTTTCCTGACGTTTATAATCATTTTTAACGATCTGTAAAGAGTTCAGGTTGCGGCGAAGGCTTGCCTGTAGATTGCTTTTTAATGCTCTGATCTGGTTTTCAAGCTTTATATAATTTTCGTTTTCCGCTGTAGCGCTGATGGCAAGTTTCTGCTTTTCCAGGATAGACTGATTGATTTCCTGGATAAGTGTTTCAGAACCCTGATCGTCAAGTAGCAGACCGCCCGGAACAAGATCATCATATTTTGTTCTTCCGATATGTTTGATAAGGTCGGTTACAATATTGATTTTCGTTTCGTTTTCCAGTACCGATTTCTCAAAGGCAGAAAGGTTGTCGAGATAGATTTTGACTTCAGTCTGTATGTCTGAAAGGTTGTTCGAATTCTTATACCCTTCCACCTGGGCTTCTACATCTCCGAGTTCTGTTGCAATCAGTACAAGCCTGTCCGAAATAAAATTAGCAGTATTCTCGGAAATGAAGCGCTTATCCTTAATTCCCCCGAGATTGTATTTATAGATCAGGGTGTTCAGGAAGTCAGCAGCTTTTTCCGGAGTTTTGTCTATGATGGAAACATCAATAATGCTTGAAGTTTTACTGCTGGGCATGACATTTAAGGCCTTTTGAAAATTCTCAGCTTGTTGTATTTTAGGAAGGATGTTAATCTCTAATTCCTTAATTTGATCTAAACTTCCTGTTTTACTAATTGAGAAAGAACCGAAATCGGAATTGATAACTTTGCCAAAACCGATGGTTCCCAAAGCATCTTCATTAACAGACAATTCAAATGAATTTCCGTGGAAATTTTTCAGGCTAATGGTAACCTGCTCTTCAACATCCTCATTATTCCAGATGATCCGCACAGGACTTTCTTTATAAAGGTCTTTTGATACAATTTCAGATTTATCCAGATACTGGATGTTCAGGTTTAATGAATCCAGCGTTGTTGAAATAAGGGTACGGGATTTGAGAATTTCTACTTCATTCTCGATATTGTTTTTGCTGTTTCCAAGTAACCCCATTTCAGAAAAAGCACTAAGCTGGGTTGCAATATCGTTGCTTTTTTCGTCTTTGATTAAAATTTTTGTCGAAACACTGTAACTCTTTGCGGTAAATTTGAGGTACAGAACAGCGCAGATCAAGGTTAAAAAGACACTTAATACAAACCAACGCCATTGCGATAAATATTTAAATAACTCTTCCTTGAGGTTAATTGTATTTTCTTTCTCTTCAATCATTATTTTTTGGAGTTTGTTAGTATAATTGCAATGGTTGTTAATAGTAATGAAATGGCTGATAAATAAATGGAAATGTTCGGACCTACGGCAGACGAATTTGCTTTTACCTTATTTGGCTCTACATACACCACATCGTTTTGCTTTAAATAATAAAAGTCTGAATTTATAAAATCAGGTCTTGTCAAATCAACGCGGTATGTTTTAATGCCGTCTTTTTCTTCACGGATAACCAGAATATTATCCCTTTTACCATGAACGGTTAAATCCCCTGATAAAGCCAGTGCTTCGGGTAAAGTAATGCGTTCTGATTCAATGGTATGGATTCCCGGTCTCTGTACTTCCCCCTGAACGGTGATTTTATAGTTCATGATGCGAAGGTTGACAATGGGGTTTTTAATGTAACGGGAAATTTTTATTTGCAGCTCTTCCACAATATCATCCTTGGTTTTGTTGCTGACATTGATTTTTCCTAAAACAGGAAAATCAATCATCCCGTTCTGGTCAACCAGATAAAGCTGTTGCTGTATTTGTCCTGCTCTTCCCTGATTTTGAGGATTGGAGCTCATATTTGTTGTAAGGTTGAAAGGTTGGGCAGCTACAGGATCCAGGGCAGAAACAATGATCATAAGAAGATCATCGGGCTTTATCGTAGTAATAAATTTTTTATTGCCGATACCGGAATTGTCAATGTTCTGGTAATAAACAAAATCTTCTCTGGCTGCACATGCGGTTAGCAAAACTGTTCCAACTAATATGGATAAAAATTTTTTCATAAAGTTTAATCTAATTTTTCAAATGCTGAATTCAGACTTTTAAATTCCGGTACAATTTTCTTCATAGTTGCCACAGTATCCAATATAAGATACGATGATGCAAAATAATTAAGATCATTGATCTGGGTACTTATAAAGTCGTAATTTTCGTGAATATCCTGAGCAATCATAATCTTTTCATGATGGGTCGGAAGCGTTGTGGAACTGTCGTTCAGCAGTTCCTCGTATAATTTCTCACCCGGACGTAATCCCACGACTTCGATTTTTATATCTTTCTCCGGTTCCAGACCTGCAAGTTTAATCATTTTTGACGCAAGATCAATAATGCGGACCGGTTTTCCCATGTCAAAAATATAAATTTCTCCTCCATTTCCCATCGAACCTGCTTCCAGAACCAGCTGGCAGGCTTCGGGAATGGTCATAAAATAACGGATAATATCGGGATGGGTAATCGTTATAGGGCCTCCGTTTTCTATTTGTTTTGTAAACAATGGAACAACCGAACCGTTTGAACCTAACACATTCCCAAACCTTGTTGTGATGAATTTTGTTGTTTCCTGCTGGTCTTTCTTTAATTTCTGCGACAGCGATTGAACATATTTTTCAGCTATACGCTTACTGGCTCCCATTACGTTACTCGGGTTAACCGCCTTATCGGTAGATACCATAACGAACCGTTTTGTCTCATATTTCAATGCAAGGTCCGCCATGTTTTTACTCCCCATAACATTTGTAAATATAGCCTGCTGCGGATTCATTTCCATAAGGGGAACGTGTTTATAGGCTGCAGCATGGTAAACAATTTCGGGTTTGTATTCGTCAAAAACCTTTTCTAGGGAGTCGTAATTACGCACATCGGCAATAATGGAAATGATTTCAGCTGTTGTCTGACATTTCGATAATTCCAAACCAATATGGTGCAGGGGCGTCTCGGCCTGATCCAGCAAAATAAGTGTTTTGGGGTTAAAAGTAGCAACCTGCCATACAATTTCACTTCCAATGGAACCTGCTGCCCCTGAAACCAGAACGACCTTATCTTTGATCTGATTCGAGATTTCACAGTTGTTGATTTTTATGGGCTTGCGTTCAAGCAAATCTTCAATCTTTATCTTCCGGATGTTGGAAGCCACCTTTTTCTGGTTGTTGATGTCTGTAAGTCTTGGAAGGCTGTATACTTTGATATTATATGCAAGGCAGTCTTCAATGATTTCAATTTTTTCGTCTTTGGAAAGGTTTTCATCCGCAATTATAAGTGTGTTTGCACCTAAAACCCTCACCATTGTTGATATTTTGCGGGTTTTCTTGATAATAGGGATGTTGAGAATGGTGTTGTACGAAGATTTTGAATCGGGACTTATAAAACCTTTGAGCTTATATTTTCTTGGAACTTCCGCATTAATAGCGTTGGCAATGGCAACAGCGCGGTCACCGCTACCGTAAATAGCTGCCTTGATAAAGTTGTTGTCATCGGAATACTCCGAAAAAAAATCAAAACTCGATTTAACGGCAAGCCGGAAAACAACGAGCAGGGCATAGGTAATAATAATACAGATAAGAAGCCGGGTATTCAGAAACAGACGTGATCCGCTCGAAACAAGTACAATGATGTTCAGTGTATACAGCGATATCATGCATAAGAGCTCTACAAAAATTAATTTTACAGCGTCGATTAATGTAGTATGCCGGATAATGCCCGAATATGTTTTAAAAATAGTAAAGTAAACAATATGTATCCCTACATATAAGGTGAATATGAGGGGAACATTGGTTTCAGGTATAAAGTCGCTTCCTATTCCTTTAAGGATGAGGTGGCCTGTAATACCTGAAATGATGACAATAGTTACATCAATGGAAAAAATAATCCATCGGGGTAAATACTGAATTTTCTTTAAAAGAGTGAACCTCTTTTGAATCTCCTTGAAAGGACTCATAGCTATTTTGGTGTTTCTTGGTTCTGCAAAAGTAATTTTTTTTGCGAAACTTTAAAATTCTAATTTCTTTTTTCTCAATTCAAAATTTTGCCCGAGATATACTTTACGCACCATTTCGTCCTCGGCTAATTCTTCGGGAACTCCTGCTTTAAGAATACCTCCTTCGAACATAAGGTATGTTTTATCGGTAATGGCAAGTGTTTCCTGCACGTTGTGATCGGTAATGAGTATGCCTATATTCTTGTTTTTTAACTGCGCCACAATACGCTGTATGTCTTCTACCGCAACAGGGTCAACTCCGGCGAAAGGTTCATCCAGTAATATGAATTTAGGGTCGGTGGCCAGCGCCCGGGCTATTTCAGTTCTCCGGCGTTCTCCCCCGGATAACAGGTCGCCGCGGTTGGTGCGGATGTGTTGCAGGCTGAATTCGTCAATGAGTGATTCCATTTTTGCCTCCTGCTCCTTTTTTGAAAGTTTCGTAAGTTGCAGAACGGAAAGAATATTATCCTCAATACTGAGCTTGCGAAAAACAGAGGCTTCCTGAGCCAGATAACCAATCCCGTTTTGTGCGCGTTTGTACATAGGGAAATTTGTAATATTCAAATCGTCAAGGTAGATATTTCCGGAATTGGGTTTTACCAATCCTACGATCATGTAAAAGGAAGTGGTTTTTCCGGCACCGTTCGGACCTAATAACCCAACGATTTCCCCTTGATTTACCTCAACAGAAATTCCCTTTACGACCTTGCGTCCTTTGTATGTCTTAATTAAATTATCAGCTCTTAACTTCATAAACTAATTCTTGGTTATTACCATATTTTGTTCTTTTTTTAAATTTCGTTTCGTAATGCGTTTGGAAATAAGTATACTTACTTCATACAGTATTACCAGAGGAATTGTAACAATCATCTGGCTGATAACGTCCGGGGGCGTAACAACAGCGGCGACAACTAATATTAAAACATAAGCATATCTCCTGTATTCCTTTAAAAAAGCATCTGTTATTAATCCAAGATACGTTAGAAAGAATATGATAATCGGTAACTCAAAAACCAAGCCAGTCGCGAGGGAGGTCGTTTTAACAAGGCTTATATAGGAATTGATGTCTATCTGGTTTTCTACAACGCTGCTGATGGTGAAATTGGCAAGGAAGTTAATCGAGAGCGGAACCAGTACGAAATACCCGAACATAACTCCTATAAAAAACAGAAGGCTGGAAATCAAAAGGAACAGCTTGGCATATTTCCGCTCGTTACTGTAAAGCGCCGGACTTATGAATTTCCAGAATTCCCATAATATAAACGGAAAGGCAATGATAAAGCCTGCCGTTATACAGGTCCAGATCATAACAGACAGTTGACCGTCCATCGTCCGGTTCTGTATCACAAATGGAAGTTCGTTGTTGCAGAAAGACTGGTCAAGGTCAAAGCGCTTTGCAAGGTCGCAGAAAAACTGGTAAGTTACGAAATCTCCCTTTTTAGGGCCGAATATAATAACATCAAAAATAAATTCATTGAAAACAACGGCTATAACCGAGGCAATTAAGATTGCAATGCAGCTGCGGATAAGGAGCCATCTTAGTTCTTCCAGGTGATCCAGGAACGATAATTCCTTGTTGGTGTTTTTGTTTTTCACGATACAATTCCTTCCTTTAAAATGTCATGTAAATGAATGATTCCAGCATAAACACCATTTTTGGTTACGACCAGCTGCGTTATGGAAAACGACTCCATAATATTCAGTGCGTCTTCAACTTTTGCCTTTACATCAATGGTTTTTGGATGCAGGGTCATAATATCACGGGCCTTGATTTCACTCAGGTCTGTGGTTTTTTCAAGCATTCTTCTTATGTCACCATCGGTGATTATTCCGATAACATTGTTGTTTTCTACAACTGCAGTAACGCCGAGTCTTTTATTGGAAATTTCATAAATGACCTGCTGTATGCCGGATGAAGGTTCCACAAATGGAGTATTTTTTCCGTCCAAAATATCCTCAATACATAACAGCAGTTTTTTCCCTAAAGCCCCACCGGGGTGATATTTGGCAAAATCCTCTGCCGTAAAATTACGCAATTCAATAAGGGCAACTGCAAGTGCATCTCCAAGAGCCAACTGAACAGTGGTGCTCGTAGTGGGAGCCAGGTTATTAGGGTCTGCTTCTTGCGCTACCCAGGCATTGATGATGTGATCAGAATTTTTTCCGAGAAAAGAAGCTGCATTACCCGTCATCGCGATTAAAACATTACCGTCGCGCTTGAGCAGAGGAACCAGAATCTTGATTTCCGGGCTGTTGCCGCTTTTGGATATACACAGCACCACATCTTCTTTGGTAAGCATACCCAAATCACCGTGAACCGCCTCCGCAGCATGCATAAACATGGAAGGAGTTCCGGTTGAATTCAGGGTTGCAACTATTTTCTGACCAATGTGGGCGCTTTTTCCGATTCCGGTTACGACCAACCTGCCTTTGGTGTTAAAAACCGCTTCAACCGCTTTAAGGAAGTTTTCGTCTACAAACTCGATAGCCTTTGTAATTGCATCGCTTTCAGCTTTTAATGTTTTACGGGCTGCCGATAATATGTTAAAATTGATGTTCAAAATACAATCGTGTTAGGTAATTTTGCTAATACTAAAAGATTTGCATATCTTTATATTCTGCAAATTTAGATAAAATAGCATAATAAAAACATGAAATCAATCGAAATTGACTTACATAAAGAATTAAAAAAATATTTCGGATTCAGTCAGTTCAAAGGATTACAGGAGCAAGTCGTAAACAGTATTATTCATGGGAATAATACGTTTGTGATAATGCCAACAGGAGGAGGGAAATCTTTATGCTACCAACTACCTGCATTAGTACTTGAGGGGACTGCGATTGTTGTTTCACCACTTATTGCATTGATGAAAAACCAGGTGGATGCCGTTCGCGGTCTGTCCAGCGAAATGGGAATTGCACACGTTTTAAATTCTTCTTTGACAAAGACCGAAATAAACCAGGTTAAGGAAGATATTAAAAACGGCATCACCAAATTGCTGTATGTTGCACCGGAATCGCTTACAAAGGAAGAATATGTGGAGTTTTTGAATTCGGTACCTTTGTCGTTTATCGCAATTGACGAAGCGCACTGTATTTCCGAATGGGGACATGATTTCAGACCAGAGTACCGGAATCTGCGGAATATAATCCGGAAACTTGGAGATATTCCAATTATCGGATTAACGGCCACGGCAACTCCTAAGGTACAGGAAGATATACTGAAGAACCTTGAAATTCCCGATGCCAATACATATAAGGCATCATTCAACCGTCCCAATCTGTATTATGAAGTACGCCCTAAGACGAAAAATGTTGAGGCAGATATCATTAAATTTATCAGCCAGTTTAAGGGTAAGTCCGGGGTGATCTATTGCCTGAGCAGAAAAAAAGTAGAGGAAATTACACAAATCCTGCAGGTAAACGGAATTTCAGCAGTTGCTTATCATGCAGGGCTTGATGCCAAAACGCGTGCCAAGCACCAGGATATGTTTCTTATGGAGGATGTAGACGTGGTTGTAGCGACCATTGCATTCGGAATGGGAATTGACAAACCGGATGTACGTTTCGTTATTCACCATGATATTCCCAAATCGCTCGAAAGCTATTATCAGGAAACCGGACGTGCCGGACGCGACGGCGGCGAGGGATATTGTATGGCTTATTATTCTTATAAGGATATTGAAAAGCTTGAAAAATTTATGGCCGGGAAACCGCTTGCCGAACAGGAAATCGGATTTGCCCTGTTGCAGGAAGTCGTGGCTTATGCCGAAACGTCTCTGTCGCGCCGTAAATTTCTGCTGCATTATTTCGGGGAAGAATTTGACGCGGAAAATGGTGCAGGTGCCAATATGGACGATAATGCCCGTAATCCGAAGCCGTCAAGAGAAGCAAAAGAACAGGTCGTTCTTCTGCTAAAAGCTATAAAAGATACCAAACAGATATACAAGTCAAAAGAAATCGTCTTAACCCTGTTAGGTAAGATCAATGCTGTTATAAAATCGTATAAGACCGATGCACAAAGCGTATTTGGCAGCGGAAAGGATTTTGACGATAAATTCTGGATGGCCCTGATAAGGCAGATTCTTGTTTCGGGATTCATTTCAAAAGATATCGAAAGTTACGGTGTTTTAAAGATTACACCTAAGGGAGTTTCTTTTATGGAAATGCCAGAGTCTTTTATGATGACGGAAGACCATGATTATGATCAGGAAGCCGATGAAACTATTATTACAAATTCCAGGACATCCAATGTGGCAGACGAAGTTTTGGTGGCGATGCTCAAGGACCTGCGCAAAAAAGTTGCAAAGAGAATGGAAGTTCCGCCTTTTGTAGTGTTTCAGGATCCGTCTATTGAAGATATGGCATTAAAATACCCGATAACACTGGAAGAGTTGTCAAATGTTCACGGAGTAAGTGAAGGAAAGGCAAAGAAATACGGAAGAGATTTTATAAGTCTTATCCAGAAGTACGTGGAAGAAAATGATGTATTGCGTCCTGATGATCTTGTGGTAAAATCTACCGGTGCCAACTCGGCATTGAAACTGTTCATTATTCAGAGTGTGGACCGGAAATTATCACTCGAAGACATTGCTTCTGCGAAAAGTCTGGATATGGATTCCCTGCTTAAGGAAATGGAACAGATTGTTTATTCCGGAACAAAACTCAACATCAATTACTGGATTGACGACCTGCTCGACGAGGACCAGCAGGAAGAAATAAAAGATTACTTCATGGATGCAGACAATGATTCGATTAAAAATGCCCTCAAAGAGTTCGATGGCGATTATGATATTGAAGAATTGCGCCTTATGCGGATAAAGTTTATCAGTGAAGTAGCCAATTAAAAAAACACTCCTTATGAATTTTAAGGAGTATTTTTTTATACGATTTCGGAATACAGTTCGCCACGATGGGGCTTCAGGACATCGCGTAATTTCCGCATTAATTCATCGTTCACTACCATAAAGGCAATGGCGTGAAACTCATTGATTTTTTCGAAACCCGTAATGGAAACGGGAAGCTGTTCTATTAAGATGAACTCCTTTAGGTGGAGTTCCTGATGCTCTGCGGTTTTCAATGCATCGGGACCTCTGAAATCCCATATAAGTTTAATCTGTCGTTCCATTTTATCTATTTTTTGTAAATTTAAAACATCGTTTTTAAACACATTCATAATTAACGTACTTTTGTAGTTCAAATTTGCTTTATAAAAAAATGCCTCAGGAAATACAATTACAGGTTGCCCCGGAAGTTGCAGCTACAAACCATTTACTGGTTCAGCACGTTGCAAAGCTTATACATCAAAACCCCGGAGATATCCGTCATATTACCATTTTGAAAAGATCGATCGATGCCCGCCAGAAACAGGTAAAGATCAATCTGAAAGTCCAGGTTTTTTATCAGGACGAAAAAATAGAAAACCGCGTTGTCAGTTTCCCGGAATACAAGAATGTGGCAGATGCACCGCGTGCCATTGTTGTAGGGGCGGGACCGGCAGGATATTTTGCGGCGTTACAGCTTATTGAGCTTGGAGTAAAGCCTGTTGTAATTGAAAGAGGAAAAGACGTGCGCGGGCGCCGAAGGGACTTAAAAGCCATCAACCGTGACCATATCGTAAACCCCGATTCAAACTACTGTTTCGGAGAAGGGGGAGCGGGAACCTATTCAGACGGGAAGCTGTATACACGTTCTAAAAAGAGAGGAGATGTCAACAGAATTCTGGAACTGCTTGTTGCTTTTGGTGCCTCTCAGGATATACTGGTTGAGGCTCATCCGCATATAGGAACAAACAAACTTCCTAGAATAATGGAGGATATGCGTCTTAAAATTATGGAATTCGGCGGAGAGGTATGTTTTGATAAGCGCGTTGTAGATATTGACATTGTTCATAATGAAATAAAAGGGGTACTGCTTCATACCGGAGAGCGGGTTGAAGCTGGTCAGGTCATTCTGGCAACAGGCCATTCTGCACGGGATATTTTTGAAATGCTCGACAGAAAAAAAGTATTGATAGAAGCTAAGCCTTTTGCATTGGGAGTGCGGGCCGAACATCCGCAAAGTCTTATTGACAGCATACAGTATTCCTGTGATTACAGGGGGGAATTCCTGCCTCCGGCTCCTTATTCTATCGTAAAGCAGGTAAATGGGCGAGGTATGTATTCGTTCTGCATGTGTCCTGGAGGAGTTATCGCTCCGTGTGCAACCGATGTGGAAGAGGTTGTTACCAATGGCTGGTCGCCGTCAAAACGAGATCAGGCAACGGCGAATTCCGGTATCGTGGTGGAATTGAAAATAGAGGATTTTAAACCGTATGCCAGGTACGGGGCATTGGCCGGGATGTATTTTCAAAAAGAAATTGAACATACGGCATGGAAAACAGCCGGCAGAACGCAACAGGTTCCTGCTCAGCGAATGGTCGACTTTTCAGACAAGCGCGTATCGGATCATTTGCCAAAGACTTCCTATGTGCCCGGAGTTGTATCTGTGGAACTAGGTGAAGTATTTCCGCGTTTTCTAACCGATATTATGCGCAAAGGATTTGAGGAATTCGGAAAAAGCATGAAAGGCTATTATACCAATGAAGCCATTCTTCATGCACCCGAAAGCCGTACGTCCTCTCCCGTAAGAATTCCGCGCAATGATGAAACGCTCGAACATTTACAGATAAAAGGGCTCTATCCCTGCGGGGAAGGCGCCGGCTATGCAGGAGGGATTATTTCTGCGGCAATTGACGGGGAAAAATGTGCCATTAAATGTGCCGAACAGATTTTTGGATATAGAAATTAAATAAACCAAATTGCAGACTATAAAAACAATATGGAATTAAAATTAAACCGCCCGATTTGTTTTTTCGATTTAGAAACAACGGGAATTGATGTAGCAAAAGACAGGATCGTAGAAATATCAATTTTAAAAATTTTTCCGAACGGGAATAAGGAAAGCAAAACATGGCTTGTAAATCCTACAGTGTCCATACCTGCACATGCAACGGCAGTACACGGGATTACAAATGAAAAAGTAGCAAACGAACCTACTTTTAAAGAGCTTGCTTCCCAGGTGTACACAATGATAAAAGATTCCGATTTGGCAGGATACAATTCCGACCGTTTCGATATTCCCTTGCTCGCAGAAGAACTGCTTCGTGCCGATGTGGATTTCGACATGAAAAACCGTGTTGCCATTGATGTGCAGACCATTTTTCATAAAAAAGAAGAGCGTACATTAAGTGCGGCCTTGAAGTTTTATTGTAACCAGTCGCTCGAAAATGCACATTCAGCTGCTGCCGATACGGAGGCAACTTACGAAATACTGAAAGCACAATTAGATCGTTACGAAGATCTTGAGAACGATATGAAAGCGCTTTCTGCTTATACTACGCGTAAAAAATCAGTTGATTTTGCAGGATTTATAGCGCTGAACGAGGAGGGACAGGAGATTTTTACGTTTGGGAAGCATAAAGGTGCTTTGGTGGAAGATGTTCTGGATCGTGAGCCTGGATATTTCGGCTGGATTCAGAATGCTGAGTTTCCATTGTATACGAAGAAAGTACTTACAGGAATCAAACTGAGAAAATTAACCAATAAGTTCTAAAATGAAAATCATCTGCGTAGGAAGAAATTATATTGATCATATCAACGAGCTTTCCAATCAGAAACCCGAAAATCCCGTAATTTTTATGAAACCTGATACTTCGGTATTGTCAAGGGAATTTCCGTTTGTACTGCCCGAGTTTTCAAATGACGTACAGTATGAAGTTGAGGTATTGGTAAAAATATGCAAGGTAGGAAAATATATCAGCCCGAAATTTGCGCATAAATATTACAGTCAGATCGGTTTGGGAATTGATTTTACCGCCCGTGACCTGCAATCTGGTTTAAAGGCTAAAGGGCTTCCCTGGGAAATAGCAAAAGGATTTGACGGTTCTGCGGTAATCGGTGATTTTATGGCTAAAGAACAATTTGAAGATATACAGAACCTGTCGTTTCAGCTGGTGAAAAATGCGGAGGTAGTACAGTCTGGCAATACGCAGCATATGCTGTGGACTATTGATGAGCTTATTTCTTACGTTTCGCAGTTCTTTACACTTAAAGTGGGAGATGTTATTTTTACCGGAACTCCGGCCGGTGTTGGAAAGATAGAAAGCTCTGACGAACTGGAAGGATTCCTTGAAGATAAAAAAATGTTCAGTTTAAAGGTACTTTAATGAAAGCGGTGATTGTAACAATCGGTGACGAATTGCTCATTGGTCAGGTGGTAGATACCAACAGTGTTTATATTGCACGTGAGCTTGAAGCGATAGGTTGCAGTATTGTGGAAAAAGTGGCCGTAGGCGATACTGTTGAAGCCATTGGCGGAATACTGGAGAGGTACCAGAATAAAGCAGATCTCGTTATTTTAACGGGAGGGCTGGGGCCAACCAAAGACGATGTCACCAAAAAAACGTTCGCCCGTTATTTTAACGACGAGCTGGTGTTGAACCAAGAGGTTTACGTGCACGTAAAAAAGCTTATAGAAGATTATTATCAGCGTCCTATTACCGAAATGAACCGGCAGCAGGCCTTTGTTCCGTCAAAGTGTACGGTACTCTTTAACGAAGCAGGTACGGCACCGGGAATGCTAATGACACGGGAGAAGACTGCTTTCATATCCCTGCCGGGTGTTCCGTTTGAAATGAGGTATCTTATTGATCATAAAGTAATACCGTATGTAAAAGAGGTCTTTAAGCTTGATGCGATTGTGCATAAAACGGTGTTGACCGCGGGAATCGGGGAAAGCCTGCTGGCTGAACAGATTGAAAAATGGGAGGAAGAACTTGTTTCTTTAAATATCAGGCTTGCGTATCTTCCGAAGTTAGGGCAGGTTCGGTTAAGGTTGAGCAAGACAGGGACCGACCTTGAAGAGATCGTAAGTGAAATGGACGGAAAGATTGAGGAGTTAAAGCTGCTTATTCCGGAATATTTTGTCGGAATATCCGATGCGGATTCCCTGTTTGACGAATTGGTTCCGCTTTTAAAAGCTGCTGATATTACCCTTGCCACTGCAGAAAGCTGCACAGGAGGAAGCATTGCATCGAAACTGTCGTCTGTTGAGGGCGCTTCTGTGTATTTTAAAGGTGGTGCGGTTACCTATGCAACTGAATCCAAGGTTTCCGTTCTGGGGGTACAACAGGCAACGATAGATCGTTATACAGTGGTAAGTGAAGAAGTAGCCATTGAAATGGCTGTGGGAGCAAGAGCACTGTATAAAGCGGATATTGCAGTTGCAACAACGGGAAATGCAGGCCCCTTAAAAGGTGATTCCGACGCCGAAGTAGGAACGGTTTGTATTGCTGTGGCAACTGCCGGAGGTGTTCATAGTTATACCTTTAACTTTGGTAAGCCCCGCAGCAAGGTAATACAGGCCAGTGTTGAGAAAGTATGGATGTTACTGTATAAATATTTAAAAAATAAAGTGTAATATTTGTTTTACTGAATTTTAATTCGTTATTTTGCACACTGATTTTAAAAGTAAGAAATAATGTCAAGAGTTTGTCAAATTACAGGTAAAAGAGCCATGGTTGGGAACAACGTGTCTCACGCAATGAACAAAACTAAGAGAAAGTTTTCTGTTAACTTAGTAAAGAAACGTTTCTACATCGCTGAAGAAGACAGATGGGTAACTTTAAAAGTATCTACATCAGCATTAAAAACTATTAACAAAAAAGGTATTGCTGCAGTTTTAAAAGAAGCTAAAGCAAACGGATTATTAAAATAATTCAGTTATCCATTAAAAATTTATCAAGATGGCAAAGAAAGCAAAAGGAAATAGAATTCAAGTAATTTTAGAATGTACTGAGCATAAAGCAACTGGATTACCAGGTACATCACGTTACATTACAACAAAAAACAAAAAAAATACTCCGGATAGAATGGAAATCAAAAAATTCAACCCTATCTTAAAAAGAGTAACTGTTCATAAAGAAATTAAATAATTTAGTTAGTCATGGCAAAGAAAACCGTAGCAACATTACAGGGGAGTTCTAAAAAATTAACCAAAGCTATTAAAATGGTTAAATCTCCAAAAACAGGAGCTTACACATTCGTTGAAGCAGTTATGGCTCCTGAATTAGTTGATGAATTCTTAAGCAAAAAATAAGAAATCACCACACAGTATTAAAAAGGCTATCTATTTTTTAGATAGCCTTTTTTTTGAGTATTATTTTTTGCGTATCTGATTTTTATCAGAAATTCATTAAATTAATATCAGTATATTTGTTCCTTAAAATTAATGATATATGAGTTTTTTTAAGCGTTTATTTTCATCAGAAAAGAAAGAAACACTTGATAAAGGTCTTGAAAAATCCAAATCTTCCTTTTTTGATAAGCTAAGTAAGGCAGTTGCGGGTAAATCAAAAGTAGACGATGATGTTCTGGATAATCTGGAAGATGTTTTAATTACTTCAGACGTAGGTGTAAACACCACGCTGAAAATCATTGACCGCATTCAGGAACGGGTTTCACGGGATAAATACCTCGGAACCGAAGAACTGAATAAAATTCTTCGCGACGAAATTTCCGGACTGCTTTCCGAAACCCAGTCGGGCGAGGCAACAGAATTTGAAGTGCCCGAAAACAAAAAACCATATGTTATTATGGTGGTTGGGGTTAACGGGGTCGGAAAAACAACAACCATCGGAAAACTGGCCTACCAGTTTAAAAAAGCCGGTCATAAGGTCGTATTGGGAGCGGCCGATACTTTCCGTGCTGCTGCGATAGACCAGTTGCAGATATGGGCAGACCGTGTCGGTGTCCCGATCGTAAAACAACAGATGGGATCCGATCCGGCTTCCGTTGCTTTTGATACGCTGGAATCCGCAGTAGCCCAGAACGCAGACGTCGTTATCATCGATACAGCAGGACGCCTACATAATAAAGTCGGTCTTATGAACGAATTAACCAAAGTAAAACGCGTTATGCAGAAAGTCGTAGCCGATGCGCCTCATGATGTTATGCTGGTGCTCGACGGATCTACCGGCCAGAACGCGTTTGAACAGGCGAAACAGTTTACAGCTGCAACCGAGGTGACTTCACTGGCCGTAACCAAGCTCGACGGAACGGCAAAAGGGGGTGTTGTTATCGGGATTTCGGATCAGTTTCAGATTCCGGTAAAATACATCGGTGTAGGAGAAGGAATCGAAGATTTACAGGTTTTTAACAAATACGAGTTCGTGGACTCATTCTTTAAATAATGAAAAATTATTTTGTATGTGCGGCATACGGACTTACGACCCTGTTATGGGCAGCATGTTCAAAGCCTGTTTCAGATGACGACCTGAAGAATCTTAACGGTTACTGGGAAATCAGCGAAGTTAAAACTTCGGACGGAGATACAAAGGAATTTCAGTCGAACAATAACGTGGATTATTTTCAGCTTACAGGCCGGAAAGGTTCACGTGTGAAAGTAGTTCCGCAGTTAGACGGTAAAAAGCAGTCCAACGGCATATCAGAACATTTTGCAGTTCTGGACTCGGCAAATACAACCTACCTGAAGTATACGACCGATTATGCCAAATGGACCGAGAAAGTAGATAAAATTACTGCTGACGAACTGGTGATTATTAACCAGAACGACATCAAGTATACATACAAAAGGTTTACACCCATAGTCATCAATGAATAGCAATAAAAAATTTAACCCGTACAAACGGTTGCATGAAGAATCTTCCGTCCAGGACGTTCTCGGAAAAATGATCCAGGGATATAATCTTGAAACGGGGTTTGACAAGCTCAACGTAAGGGAAGCATGGATACGGCTTCTCGGTCCGGGAATAGCAAAGTATACCGAACAGGTCGAGTTACGCAGAAGTACACTGTTTGTAAAGCTCACGTCGAATGTCTTACGGGAGGAACTCAGCTACGGTCTTGATAAGATCAGGATGATGCTTAATGAAGATCTCGGAAAAGATATTGTTTCTAAAATAATTTTAAGGTAAACTCATCATATGATGAGTTTTTTTTGTGAAATTTTGTATTTTAATCGTATATTCGATTAAAATACAAAACATTATGAAAAGAAAAATACTATTGTCAGCAGTTTTATTGTCATCCGGTTTTGTTTTTGCCCAGAAGTTTGAGGGCAGAACGGCATTTTGGGCTAAGACAGATAATACACAACAGGGAAAGCAGGCTCTTAATAAGAATGCCTCCCTCAATGGAAATTTCGAAAAATCAATGACCGCATCCATTGGAGCAGGAGCTTCGAACTTTTATATGGTTTTTAAATCCGAAGATGCGGTGGAAAAAGATCTTATGAACTTTACTTTCACATGTAATCAGCATGCGGTAACGACACATAATATCAATTATCACGATGAACAGAAAGTAGATCTGAAGCGCCGCACAGGGGCTATTGTAAAATACGGATTCGATTTCCCGAATGCCGCAGGCGATAAAAATTTTGTGACCATTGCTGATCAGCCGGGTGATTTAACAGATGTTTACGAGGTGATTTATGTAAACGATTCTTTTTCTGAACTGGATCATCAGCAGATTCAGACCTATCTGTCGGTTAAATATGGTATTTCCTTACTCAATCCGGCCAACTATACCGATGCTAACGGTAAAAAGGTATGGAACAATAATTTAAACCCGAAGTATAATAATTCCATTACGGGGCTTGGCAGAAGCGACTATTTCGGACTTAACAAGACGGAAACAGTTAATTCTGTCGATAAGCGTCTTGAAATCCAGGCAATGGGTTTTGAAAATAATAATTATCTGTTTGTGGGCTCGGATAATGAAAACGCGAATTTTACCAGAAGTAGTGAAGGCGAAATCCTTGACGGATCGTGGCTGCTTCAAACGGGGGCAGGATCAGTTCCGGTTACCCTGAAATTTAACCTGGGGGCTGATCTGAAAATAACCGGGGTATATGAACTGCTCCTGAATCCGTCATCGGCTGATTTCGTAAACGATGCGGGTGTAGTAAGGGTTCAGGGGAAAATACAGGCAGGTCAGCTTGTATTTGAAGATGTTTTACTGGATGCCGACGGTAACGGTTATGATACCTTTTCAATAGGATATTCGGCAACAGCCAAACCGGTTGTAAAACCTGAAATCGTCAACAAATCCGAGATAAATGCCTATCCGAACCCGGCAGGCGTTAACGAAGCGGTAACAGTGGTGTATAATTTTGAAAAACCGGTAAATCTCAACATTCATGTATTTACGGTAGACGGAAAGCTTGTTGGAAAACAGGAAGTAAACAATACGGTGGGGTATCGCTACGATACCAGTTTTTCAGCAGCGGGCGTTTATTTGGTAGTCTCTACCTTTAACGGACAGGTTGCAACAAACCGCATTATTGTGAAGTAACCGCCTCCGGCAAAATATTAAAGACACTCTTCCTGTGAAGGGTGTTTTTTATTCGTATGAAATGTAGTAAATTTGGGTTTTGCATTATACAATATGATAACCGAAGAACAGGTAATTTTAGTCAACGAAAACGATGAACCCATAGGATTGATGCCTAAAATGCAGGCGCATGAGGAAGCTTTACTGCACCGGGCTTTTTCGGTATTTATCCTTAACGATAAAAATGAAATCATGCTGCAGCAACGCGCAGCCGGTAAATACCATTCTCCGCTTTTATGGACCAATACGTGCTGTAGCCATCAGAGAGAGGGTGAAACAAATGTACAGGCAGGAAAACGTCGTCTCAGGGAAGAAATGGGGTTTTCTGTTGATCTCAAAGAGCTATTTTCGTTCATTTATAAGGCTCCGTTTGACAATGGATTGACAGAGCATGAACTGGATCATGTAATGGTAGGGTATTTCAACGAAATTCCCTCAGTTAACCCGGAAGAGGTAGAAAACTGGAAGTGGATGGGCATTGAAGCAATAAAAGCCGATATGCAGAAGAACCCCGGTGTGTATACAGAATGGTTTAAGATCATCTTTGACAGATTTTATCATCATATTGAAGCCCAGAAAATTTAAAGTATGAGAATCACCGTATGCAGAAAGGCCCATTTTAACGCAGCACACCGTTTGTACCGGAAAGACTGGACGCAAGAGCATAACCAGAAGGTTTTTGGTAAATGCAATAATCCCAATTTCCACGGGCACAATTATGAATTAACGGTGGAAGTTACGGGAACCGTAGATCCGGAAACGGGCTATGTGATCGATATCAAGGATTTAAGCGATATGATCTATGAAGAAGTGGAAGTTCCGTTTGATCATAAAAACCTGAATCTCGACGTTCCGGAATTTGCCGAGCTGAATCCCACTGCGGAACATATTGCCTATGTTATCTGGCACAAATTACGCAGGCGGCTTCCGGTAAAACTGGAATTGGAAGTCATCCTGTATGAAACCCCGAGAAATTTTGTAAAGTACTGCGGTTTATAATAATTTTAGACAAATCTGTTCGGAAAATTTGTAAATTGCGGACTTAATTTAAGCGAAACGCATTTAAAATTGAATTCAACAAAACAACATATACACAACCCGTCCGGTACTACGGTATTCGAGAGTTATCCGCTTCAGTTTCAGCCAATTTTAAAAGAACGGATCTGGGGAGGCGACAAACTGGCCTCTTTGGGAAAAGAACTTCCGAATCCTTTTATAGGTGAAAGCTGGGAGATATCGATGATAGACAACGATGTCAATACCATCACTTCAGGTGTGTATAAGGGAAAAAAACTGTCGGAACTCATAGAACAATTCCCAGCCGAAGTGCTCGGAACAAAAGTTTATGCCAAATACGGTAAACAGTTTCCCCTGTTGTTTAAGTTTTTAGATGCAAAAACCGATTTGTCTATCCAGCTGCATCCAAACGACGAATTGGCAAAAAAGCGTCATAATTCTTTTGGAAAAACGGAAATGTGGTATATTATGCAGGCCGATGAAAATGCCCGCATTATCCTGGGATTTAAAAAGGACAGCTCTGCCGAAGAATACCTGCAGCATCTGGAAAACAAGACCCTTCCTTCCGTATTGAAAGAATATTATGTAAAGAAAGGTGATGTGTTTTTTATTGAAACCGGAACCATCCATGCAATAGGAGGAGGTATTTTGCTCGCCGAGATTCAACAGACATCGGACATAACCTATCGGGTATACGACTGGGATCGCGTAGATGATGAAGGCAATGAAAGGGAGCTTCATGTCGATCTCGCGCTTGAAGCCATTAATTACACAAAAAGAGATCCTAAGATTGTGTACGAGAAAAAGGTTAATACTGCGGTAGAGCTTGTTGACTGTCCGTTTTTTACAAGCAATTACCTTTCACTTGATTCGGATTACGAAGTTCATAAAAGCAGTGAATGTTTCAGGGTATATATCTGTACCGAAGGAAGAGCCGAACTTCATTGTTCACAAAGACAATTCGGAATTGAAAAAGGGCAGACCATATTGGTTCCGGCATCTTTAACCGCATTTACCCTTACGGGAAATGCAACATTATTGGAAGTATTCATAAATATATAATAAGTTAGATCATGGCAAACGTTAGAAATTTAAAGAAGGATATCAATTTTGTATTAGGCGACATTATTGAAGCAGTGTACATCTGGGAGATGTCAACAGCGGGAAAACCAACGCCAGAATCACAGCAGGTGATTGATGAAGCTATCGAAAAATTTGATTCTTTGATAGAAAGAGTAAACGATAAAAAAGCTGAAAATAAAAAAGCACATTTTAAAGCAATTTATTCCGATTTAGAAGAAACTGCTAATCAGTTAGTTGAAAAAATCAACGCTTTGTAAGCAAAAAAAGTGCTAAAAAATTTACGGGAAGCCTTGCAAATACAAAAAACAGCAGTATATTTGCACCTGTAAATGAGTCGCCTCTGTAGCTCAGCTGGCTAGAGCAGCTGATTTGTAATCAGCAGGTCGTGGGTTCGAGTCCCTCCAGAGGCTCAAGTTCTTTAACAGGTTGAAAATCTATTGTATTTTGCCTCTGTAGCTCAGCTGGCTAGAGCAGCTGATTTGTAATCAGCAGGTCGTGGGTTCGAGTCCCTCTAGAGGCTCTTAAAAAAAACTCTCAGGTATACCTGAGAGTTTTTTTTGTGCTGATTCCTAAGCACAAAAAAAGTAGTTTGTTAAAACTACTTTTTTATTAAATCGAGGTAATTTTTCAGAATAAGGCCATATTTGCTTTTTGCGACCTCAGGGGAAAGGTTTCCGTAGATGGTATCCAGATACTTGTTGCTAACCGTAGCTACGTCGGTTAAAGCGATATAAGGTGCAACTTCAAGGGTGTTGTTCTTTAATGCAAAATTTACGGCATTAAGATAAGCGCGTCCCGAAGCACGCTTTACCGCATTGTCCAGGCTGTCCGCTTTTACAGGCAGTTTACTCATACGGGCAACGAGCGCTTCCTTGATAAGGGTATTCTGCTTGTTCGTTATCAGTGATTTCGATTTGAGATATTTGTTATACAGTTCCTGATTTTTAGAACCTTCAACCCTGGCGCCACCTGAAAAATTCCCGAGTTCGCTGTTGATTTTGAGATTACCCGGTTCGGCGAAGAAAAGGATGAGGTTGTCCATTGTACTTGTACTGCCCCGGTTAAGTCCCAGATACAACACTTCGGGTTCCTCAAGGTTAAATGAGCTTTCAAAAGTCGACTTACCTTTAAGTACAATACTGTCCAGCGTAACAAGTGTGCTGTCTTTTACCTGTTGTATGTATAAGGTACCTTGTTTTAAGCCTTTAATTTCCCCTGCAATATGTGTATTGCCGTTTTGTTTGTCTGTAGAACACGATAAGAGACACAGGGCAACCCCCGTTAAAAATAACTTCTTCATACTATTTGAATAAATCCATACCCGGAATGTTAGGCATACCGTCTTTTGCCGCAGCCGCAAGTTCGGCTTCGTGAATTGCCCCTGCCTTTTCCATGGCTTTGTTCAGGGTCAGTATGAGATAATCTTCCAGTTGTTCCTTATCCTGCAGTAAATCATCGCTGATTTCCAAAACTTTTATTTGTCGGTTGGCAGTAACGGTTACCTTCAACAGGCCATCGGCGCTTTGTTCATCAATGAGAACCGTATTCAGTCGTTGCTTCGTTTCCTCTACCTTTTTTTGGGCTTCCTGCAGTTTCCCCATCATGCCCATTAAATCTCCAAACATATTCGTTATATTTAATTTTAATACAAAAATATTAAATTCAGTTAAAAACACTAATCAATAAGGTTGAAAGACTAAAGTATTTTTATCTTTTATTGTAGTATTTTTGTGCTGCATATACAGTAAATAACGATAATGAATCACAATATAAAAGAACCTGTAGCTAAAGTTATCCCGAAAAGATTGGAAAAACATGGAGATGTACGTATTGATAACTACTATTGGCTGAACGAACGGGAAAACAAGGAAGTTATTGATTATCTTGAGCAGGAAAATAATTACTATGAGGTTTTAACGGCTCATACCAAAGATTTTCAGAAGGAACTTTTTCAGGAAATGAAGGCAAGGATAAAGGAGGATGATGTATCGGTTCCGTATTTCAACAACGGTTACTGGTACCTGACAAGGTTTGAAACAGGCAAGGATTACCCGATTTATACGCGCAGGAAAGGGAGTCTTGATGCTGAAGAGGAAGTGCTTTTTGACTGTAATGAACTGGCGGAAGGTCATGCCTATTTTCAGTTGGGAGGACTTAACATCAGTGATGACAACAAATTTGCTGCTTTCGGTATCGATACCGTGTCGCGCAGGGAATATACCATTCAGATCAAAAATCTTGAAACAGGTGAGATTCTGCCGCAGAAAATTGAAAAGACTACAGGTGGCAGTACGTGGGCTGCTGATAATAGATCCCTTTTTTATTCAAGAAAAGACGAACAGACGCTTAGGGCTGACCGCATATTTAAGCATATTTTGGGAAACAGCATAGAAACCGATGAATTAATCTATAATGAAAAAGACGAAACGTATTCCACCTACGTTTACAGATCCAAGTCGAGAAAATACCTTATCATAGGTTCTGAAAGTACCATGACTTCTGAATACCGTATACTCGAAGCTTCCGATCCGGAGGGGAAATTCAGGGTTTTTCAGAAGCGGACGCGCGGGCTGGAGTATTCCGTTTCGCATTACGGAGGACATTTCTATATTGTAACCAATAAGGATAAGGCTACGAATTTTAAGCTGATGATAACACCGGAGGAAAAAACGTCGAAGGAAAACTGGAAAGATCTCATTCTGCACCGAGAAGAGGTGTTACTGGAAGGGATTGATATCTTTAAAGATTATCTGGTTGTTTCGGAGCGTTTTAACGGGTTGTCTCACATAAAAATTCAACCCTGGAATCGGCCTGAAGAAGCTTATTACCTTCCGTTTGAAAGCGAAACCTTTACGGCCTATACCACAACCAACCTCGATTTTAATACAGAAGTACTGCGTTACAGTTATCAGTCTCTGGCAACTCCTTCATCGGTTATTGATTTCAACATGCGTACCCGTGAGAAAGAAGTCAAAAAAGAACAGCAGGTACTTGGAGGTAAATTCGATAAACAGAATTATACCGAAGAACGCGTCTGGGCCACCGCTGCAGACGGAACAAAGATCCCGGTATCGATGGTATACCGGAAAGAGTTGAAAAAGGACGGGAAAAATCCATTGTTGCAATACGCTTACGGATCTTACGGATCTACCATGGAACCGTATTTCTCAAGTGTGAGGCTGAGTTTGCTTGATCGTGGATTTATATATGCTATTGCACATATACGGGGAGGCGAAGATCTGGGCCGGGAGTGGTATGAACAGGGAAAACTGCTGGAAAAGAAAAATACGTTTACCGATTTTATAGACTGTTCAAGGTTCCTCATTACACAACAATATACATCTCCTGAACATTTGTATGCAGGAGGCGGATCTGCGGGAGGACTATTGATGGGTGTTGTTATCAATGAAGCTCCGGAACTATACAACGGTGTCATTGCCCAGGTTCCATTTGTCGATGTGGTGACTACTATGCTCGATGATTCGATCCCGCTTACAACGGGTGAATATGATGAGTGGGGAAATCCCAATGAAAGAGCGTATTATGATTATATGAAATCCTATTCTCCCTATGATAATGTAAAAGAACAGGCATATCCTAACCTTTATATATCTACAGGGCTTCACGATTCGCAGGTACAGTATTGGGAACCCGCCAAATGGATCGCTAAACTGCGCGCTATGCGTACAAATAAGAATTTACTGTTTCTCGATACCAATATGGATGCCGGTCACGGTGGGGCTTCGGGAAGGTTTGAAGCTCTGAAGGAAGTGGCAAAGGAATATGCCTTTCTTCTAGATTTGGAAGGAATTCATAAATAATTCTAAAAAAAGTATTAATTTTGCAACGTGAAATAGAGCTTTAGGAAGAGCTTTAAAAAACAATTAAAAATGAAAGAAGAGATACAGGCTCATGAGAATATTTTAGATTTTGTAGGCAATACCCCGCTCATCAAATTAAATAAAATATCTCAGGGATTGACTGGTAATTTTTATGCGAAAGTAGAAGCTTTTAATCCGGGGCACTCATCTAAAGACCGTATCGCCTTACATATCATAGAAGAAGCTGAACGAAAGGGAATTTTAAAACCCGGTAGCATCATTGTGGAAACCACATCCGGAAACACCGGTTTCAGCATCGCCATGGTAAGCATTATAAAAGGATACGAGTGTATACTGGCTGTTTCATCAAAATCATCACACGATAAGATCGACATGCTCAAAGCAATGGGGGCAAAAGTCTATGTTTGTCCTGCGAATGTATCGGCAGATGATCCGCGTTCCTATTACAGTGTGGCAAAACGCATTCACCAGGAAACAGCGGGTTCGGTATACATAAACCAGTATTTTAACGAACTCAATATCGATGCCCATTATAAAACTACAGGGCCGGAGATCTGGAGACAGACGAACGGGAAAATTACCCACCTAGTAGCCTGTTCCGGGACGGGCGGAACCATTTCGGGAACTGCGCGGTACCTTAAAGAAATGAATCCGGATATAAGGATTTTAGGCGTTGATGCTTTTGGTTCTGTACTCAAAAAATTTCACGAAACCAGAGAATTTGACCCCAAAGAGATCTATCCTTACCGCATTGAAGGCATGGGGAAAAATTTAATTCCTACAGCTACAGACTTTTCTGTCATCGACCAGTTCATGAAGGTTACCGATGAAGATGCGGCACATACGGCCAGGGAAATTTCAAAAACGGAAGGAATTTTTGTCGGATATACTTCGGGTGCGGCATTCCAGGCAGTCCGCCAGTTTAACAGTGATGGAGAATTTGACAGGAACAGTAATGTAGTGGTTATTTTTCCAGATCACGGATCACGGTACATGAGTAAAATTTACAGTGATGACTGGATGCGGGAGCAGGGTTTTTTTGACCATGAAAAAATGGAACAGAATCAGATTGAATACATAAAATAAGAAGAAAAGAGAAGGAAACTTCTCTTTTTTTGTTTTTAAGTGTAACATATCGTTAAGGAGCTATACTTATTATAAAAACGATATAGTTATGAGCTTAAAAATTTCAGGGTTAACCAAAACCTACAAAAACGGGGTTAAGGCATTAGATAATGTAAATTTGGAAATAGGAAAGGGGATGTTCGGTCTTTTAGGACCAAACGGAGCCGGGAAGTCTTCTTTAATGCGTACCATTGCTACTTTGCAGTCTCCGAATGAAGGATCCATTACATTTAACGACATCAACATCCTTGAAGATAAAAACGGATTGAGAAAAGTATTGGGCTATTTACCGCAGGAGTTCGGTGTATATCCGAATATGTCAGCAGAAAGCCTTCTTGATTATTTCGCGCAGCTGAAAGGAATTACCAAAAAAGCAGAACGTAAGAAAATTATCAGGGAAGTATTGGAACTCACGAACCTGTACGATGTACGCGGTAAAAGTGTAAGCGGTTATTCCGGCGGTATGAAACAGCGTTTTGGAATTGCACAGCTGCTTCTGAACAACCCGCAGCTTATTATAGTTGATGAGCCTACTGCCGGTCTGGATCCTGCTGAACGTCATCGTTTTTTGAACGTTTTACGTGAGATAGGAACCAATCATACCGTAATTTTTTCGACGCATATCGTTGACGATGTACGGGAACTGTGTAATGAAATTGCTATTTTGAACGGGGGAAAGATCTTGTTTGAAGGAACACCTTCAAGCGGAGAACAACTTCTAGACGGAAAAATATGGATGCGCATTATCAACCGGGATGAATTTGATGCATTTGCTGCCAAGCATAATATCATTTCATCAAACTTTAACCCGGATAATACACTTAACATCCGTGTTTACAGTGATGAACAGCCCGATGAAACCTTTGTCGTGGCCAAGCCGATTCTGGAAGATGTGTATTTTGTTTCATTAAAAGGCGATAAGTAATGTTTGGAACCATTTTTAATTTTGAAGCAAAGCGCTGGTTCAAAAACTGGCAGTTATACCTCTATTTCCTAATATTCTTTTCATTGTCATTCGGTATAATGGCAGCTGTATTAGGTTATTTCGACGGTTTTACGGCGACGACCTCTTCCAATCTTATCGTTAATTCCCCGTTGGCTATTAACGGTATTATCGGTCAGATTGCAACGTATGTCAATTTTATCATCCCAACGGTGATCGGGGCAACGGTTTATCGCGATTTTAAATATAACTCGCATACCTTGTTGTTTGCGTATCCGTTTAACAAATTACAGTATCTGGCGGGTAAATTCTTCAGCGGCTTTTTTATTACAGTACTTATTACGCTTTCTATAGGATTAGGGTTCCTGCTGGCATCGGTACTTCCGTTTGCAAATGCTGAATTGCTGGGGCCTATACACCTTGGTGCTTATTTTCAAAGCTATGTGTTATTTGTAGTTCCGAATATTTTCTTTATCGGATCCTTAATCTTTATGCTGGTAACGTTGACGCGTAATCAGTATATCGGGTTTATTTTTGTAATTATTCTTTTACTTGGACAGGCACTTATTGCGAACTTAACCAATAACGTAGATGACAAGTTTATGGCGTCTCTTATAGAGCCTTATGGGAACCAGGCGTTAAGTTATGTAACCCGTTACTGGACCATTGAGGAGCAAAATACCCTTATGATCCCTTTAGATAAGGTTATTGTATACAACAGGTTGATCTGGATAGGTGTCGGGATTGTTGCTTTGACCGTTACGTATTTCCTATTTTCATTTACGCAATCTCCTTTAACATGGGGTAGAAAGAAAAAGGGTGACCGTGTAACCAAGAATAATTTCGGAAGCATCATTAAAGTAAATCTCCCTAAGGTTGCGTATGATTATTCTTTTATTTCGTATTTTAAAACAGCCTTGCGTTTGTCTAAATTCGAATTTCAGACCATTGTAAAGAACTGGATATTTATTACGCTTATGGTGATCCTTATGGTTTTCATTGTAATATCGGGCTATACACTTGGACAAAGCTTAATGGGAACACGTACTTTTCCTGTAACCTGGAAGGTGATAGAACTTATCAATGGATTCATTGGAATTTTTCTTTCTATTCTTATTTACTTGTTTTCGGGTATCTTATTGAATAATTCGTCGACAACACGTATGAACCTTCTGGTGGATGCCACACCGGTACCTAACTGGAGCCTTCTACTGTCCAAGTTCATTGCATTGGTAGAGATGGTTGCAGTTGTTTTTCTTGTTGGAATACTATCGGGAACCATGATCCAGATCTATTACGGGTACTATAATTTTGAGTTCGGTCAGTATTTTACCGATTTGTTCGGATTCCAGCTTATAGATTATATCATTCTCATTTTATTCTCCCTGTTCATACAGTCATTCTTCAGAAATTACCTTATAGGATTCTTTGTAATACTTATTGTTCAGATGATTCCTATGGCATTGAACAAGTTTGGTATTGAACAATCTGTATTTCAGTTTAATTCAGGTCCGGGATACAGTTATTCCGACATGGACGGTTTCGGAGTTGTACGTGGCTATTTTTATTATAAGCTTTATTGGGTATTGTTCGGCCTTGTATTGTACGCACTTACGCTGCTGTTCTGGAGAAGGGGTATTATTTCCAGTGCAAAAGAGCGTTTGAGACTGTTTGCCAAACGTTTTAAGTCTCCGGTAGCAGTTCCTTTGACTCTGGCCGCTCTTGCCTTTTTAGGTTTGGGATATGGACTGTATTACCAGGAAGTAAAACTGGAACCGTACTATACGTCGCAGGAGTACGAAAAACAAAGTGTTGATTTTGAAAAGAAATACAAGAAGTTCGAGAAATATGCCCAGCCGCGCATCGTAGACGTAAAGGTGGCTATGGACCTTTATCCTGAAAAACGCAACTACAAAGCAGTGGTTGATTATGTTATGGTGAACAAGTCGGAAAAGGTCATTGATTCCTTATTCCTGAATTACGGTAAAAACTTTAAGGGTATTAAGTTTAACCGCGATTATCAGCTTGTTTCAAATGATACCGTAATGGATTTTGACATTTACAGGCTGAACCAGCCTTTAAATCCAGGAGACTCGTTAAAAGTACAGATGGTTGTTGAAAACAGGTCCAATACGTGGTTAAAAGACCGTTCACCTGTTATTGAAAACGGGACCTTTATCAACAATAGTATATTCCCTTCATTCGGTTATAATGACGGTGTAGAAATTCAGGACAACGACATCCGTAAAAAATACAACCTGCCCGATCGTGAGCGTATGCCGGAACCGAATGATCCGGAGGCTCGTAAAAATACGTACATATCAAATGAAGCCGACTGGATTACCTTTGAAACAACGGTAAGTACAGCAGGCGACCAGATCGCTATTGCGCCGGGATACCTTCAGAAAGAATGGCAGAAAGACGGAAGAAACTATTTCCATTACAAGATGGATCAGAAGATGTTGAATTTCTACGCATTCAATTCGGCAAGATACGAAGTAAAACGTGAAAAGTGGAATAACCTGAGTCTTGAGATCTATTATCAGAAAGGGCATGAATACAACCTGGACCGTATGATGGAAGCGCTTAAAAAATCTCTGGCTTACTATTCCGAGAATTTCGGACCTTACCAGCATAAACAGGCACGTATCATCGAATTTCCTAGAACTATGGGAACCTTTGCCCAGGCATTTGCCAATACGATGCCTTTTTCCGAGGCAATCGGATTTATTGCCGATGTTGATGAGAACGATCCTAACGGGGTAGATTATCCGTTTTCAGTTGTTTCACATGAAATGGCACATCAATGGTGGGCACACCAGGTTATCGGGGCCAATGTAAAAGGAGCGACACTGCTTTCGGAGTCTCTTGCCGAATACAGTTCTTTAAAGGTATTGGAAAAAGAATACGGAAAATTCCAAATGCGTAAATTCCTCAAAGAAGCTTTAGACAGCTATTTACAAGGCAGAACCTGGGAGTGGAAGGAAGAAAATCCGTTGATGTACAACGAAAATCAACAGTACATACATTATAACAAGGGATCTTTGGTACTTTATGCTATGAGTGATTACCTGGGAGAGAAAAGGTTTAATGATATACTCAAAGAATTTGTTGCCAGGGTGAAATTCCAGGAAGCTCCTTATACCAATTCCATTGAATTTGTGAATCATTTAAAAGCCAATACGCCGGATAGTTTACAGTATCTTATTACCGATATGTTCGAGACCATAACATTATATGATAATAAGGTTGAAAATGTTGACGTAACACAGTTGAAAGACGGTAAATACAAGGTAGATATTTCTTTTGTGGTTTCAAAATACAGAACCTCTCCAAAAGGAGAACAGATGTTCAAGGATGCGAACGGAAAGACGCTAACAGCCAAAATTGGTAAAAAGGAAGTGAAATCATATCCGTTAAGAGATTATGTTGAAATTGGTGTTTTCGGAGCCAAAAAACTCAAAGGAAAACACGAGTACGAAAACGAACTGTACAACAAGAAGTACCGGATTGATAAAATTAAAAATAAGGTCAGCATTATAGTTGATGAAAAACCTTATGAAGTAGGGGTTGACCCATATAACAAGCTTATTGACCGGGATTCGAACGATAACCGTCAGAAAGTAAATTAAACTTAAAAAGCCATTCAAGGAATGGCTTTTTATCTAGGTACATTATAAAAAAACACCATTCAAGGAATGGTGTTTTTTATTGTCTTCAATTAAAAGATTACTTACGACGTAATTCTTTAATTTTAGCTTTTTTACCAGTAAGTTCTCTGAAGTAGAAAATACGAGCTCTACGAACTTTACCTCTTTGGTTCAATTCAATTTTTTGTAATGCAGGCATGTTTACTGGGAAGATACGCTCTACACCAACGTTTCCTGACATTTTACGGATTGTAAAAGTTTCACTGCTTCCGCTTCCTCTTCTTTGGATCACTACTCCTTTAAAGAACTGGGTTCTTGTTTTGTCACCCTCTTTAATTTCGTAATAAACAGTAATAGTGTCACCAGCTTTAAAATCTGGGAAATCTTTTTTTGTAACGAATTCGTCTTGTACGAATTTTACTAAATCTAAAGACATTGTAAATAATTTTTTAAATTAATTCAAAACAACATACACGGTTTTCGCCAGAGGTTGAGTCAAAAGTGGGGCAAATATAATAATTTAAATATAAATAACCTTAACAAATATAGGAAAAAAAACAATCGGCGTTTGTTTTAATGCGTTGTTTAACAGCTGGTTAATGGATGTTAACAGGTTTCACTTCATATCCTTCTGCATTGAGCAGGCGTAAAACACCTTCATTTCCTCCTAAATGTGCTGCACCTACTGCAAAAAAAGTAGATTGTTTTTTCATAATTGCGGGCATTTTCGCAATCCATTCATGGTTTCTTTTTGTAAGCATTTCATGAGAAACAGTCTCGTCCATATAACTGCTTTTGTTCATAAAATCAAGCAGGTTGTCCACATTTCCGCTTTGGTAAAGCCGCACCATTTGCCTGGTATTTTCAAACCCCTCTTTTTTTAATTCGTGAAGCATTTTGATAATGGCCTCCATATCCATGCTTTTTTCCATAAGCACCAGCTGTTCCTTTACGGTTTCCAATCCCCCGAGTTCCTTATTCTGTGCTATGGCCGACTGCAGAAGCTCTACCTCATACATTTTATATTCGGCGCACGGAAACGACTTAAAGGTGATAAGGCTTGCAATTCCGGCATCCGAAACATTTTCCAGAGTCGAGATATCAATATTTACCGTTTCTTTAAGAAGTGTTTTCAGTTCCTGGTATCTTTTTGCATCAACACGTTTGGAGAGAGGTGTTTGGGCAATGAGTGAAGTTTGCATATCTGCCATGGCATCTCCGTCGGCAAAATTTATTTCAGCATAAAAAGCACCGGCATTCGACAGAGTTTTACGGATAACGGGAGTCATGATATAATCCTCATTGCAAATCATATGGATGGTTCCGAATATATAGGATGGTTTTTCGAGACCGTTGCCGCTGATTTCCCATAAAAGACTTTGCTGTGCCTGGGCAGCTGCCTGTAAGCCGGCAAACGTAACGGCTGCCAATACTAAATGTTTTAATGTTTTTTTCATGAGGTTGAATACTTTTTAGGTTGGTAGTGATAAAAATGGAAAAAGGGAATTATGTTTTCACCTATTCGCTGTCCAGCAAATCGGGTCTGCGGTTAAGCGTATGTTCGTATGCCTTATGTTCACGCCATTTTTCTATTTCGGGAAAATTGCCGCTCAACAATATATCCGGAACTTTCCATCCTTTATATTCCGCAGGGCGGGTATAAATAGGCGGAGCCAGAAGATTATCCTGGAAGCTGTCTGTAAGGGCAGAAGTTTCATTGGAAAGTACTCCGGGAATCAGCCTGATAATGGCATCGCATAGCACGGCAGCACCCAGTTCTCCACCAGAAAGTACATAATCACCAATCGAAATCTCGCGGGTAATGAAATGATCTCTCACGCGCTGGTCTACACCTTTGTAATGGCCGCACAGGATAATGATGTTTTGCAGCATGGACATTCCGTTGGCGATTTGCTGGTTGAGCGTTTCCCCGTCCGGTGTCATATAAATGATTTCGTCGTATGTACGTTCGCTTTTCAGCTGCGTGATGCATTTGTCTATAGGTTCTATACTCATTACCATACCTGCACCTCCGCCAAACTGGTAGTCGTCAACATTTTTATGTTTGTTGGTACTATAATCTCTTAAATTATGGAAGTGAACCTCTACCAGTCCTTTTGCTATGGCCCGCTTTAAAATAGAAGCTTCAAAAGGACTTCTGATGAGTTCGGGTAAAACAGTTATAATATCAATACGCATAAAAAATTATTTGCCGTAAAATTACATAAGATTATTTTATTTACATGAATTGTTTTTAAAACAAGTATATTTGCAGAGTGAAAAAATTCATCACCATATTTGCATTGTTTATGTTGGTAAAACCCATTATCCCGGTATTGGAATACATAGTGTTTTACGATTATATAAAGAATGAACTTTGTGTAAACAAAGCGAATAAAGCTTTGCATTGTGATGGAAAGTGCCACCTTAAGAAAGAATTGGCTAAGGCTTCGGAAGGCTCGGAAAAACAGGACAAGAATTCCGGCCGGAGTTTTTCTGTAGAGAGCAATTTGGTCTTTTTTCAGGAATTCGGTTATTTGAAATTCAACGGTTATCTGAAAACATCTTTACCGCAACCTCTATTTCATTATACAAATTTATATACCCATCTGGCTACAGGTGGTGTTTTTCATCCTCCTCTTTTAGCTTAAATTATAAACAGTAGTACTGTTGGCGCATGCGGTTTAATATCGTATGATTCTTTATGGATTTAATGAAGCAAATACGAATGCCGTATTATGCTCGCTTCATTTTGTTAAATCCGGATTAATTATCGCACCCTATCTAATGGTGAAACAGGCTGTAATGGAAGGCATACTTAGGTATGTTTGGTACCATTGCATGTTTTGCCATGACTTCTTATGGGTTTTGCGCTGCAATGATTAATTAACGTACAAATGATACAGCCGGTATCATTTGCAAATAAAAACGCTTAAAAATGAGGAATTTTAGTTTTTCAATGCTCGTGCTTTTTATTCTTTCTTCCTGTACGGTTGACAAGACTGATTATGAAAGCGAGATAAATACTGCTGTTCCGGAGTATTTCGAGTTTAAAGAAGCAGTCTCTGTTATCAAAGGGGATTATAAAATTAGTGTGGAAGCATTAAACGGAACCTTTTATAAGGGATATAACGAAATACATCTGAAAATAATAAACATAGCGACAGCAAGTGGGATAACAGCTGAAAATGTAACCTTTTTACCTGTAATTTCCTATAAAGGAAACAACTGGGCTACCTGCCCGAACCGTCATATTCCCATTTATAAGGAACAGGAATCATACTATTCGGGTTATGCTGTATTTACAACGGAAAGCGGTACAGGAACCTGGGAGCTTAACATCGATTTTGAAAAAGAGGGACAGAAATATAAGGTGTCGCTACCAATTTCGGTAAAGGAACAGGTAAATAAAAACAGGAATATGGCGCTTTTTACGGGTAATGATGATAAACAATACATCATTGCGCTTATTGCCCCGCAAAAGCCCAGGGTCTCGGAAAACGAACTGGTGGCAGGGATTTACCAGTACAACGGAGAATATGATCCTGAAACACCCCTGCCGGAACCTTCTGAACCCGCATACACTGAAGTTAAAGGTTATACATTGCAGCTCGATCCGAGAATGCCGGAACCATCCATGGGAAACCATTCATCACCTAACAACCGCGACCTTAAGCAAGGTGAAGATGGTTTGTATCATGGTGTTGTCAATTACACCATGACGGGAAACTGGACGCTGAATTTTATTCTGTTGAATACAGATGGAAAGATCGTCAAGGGTACTGTGGTTCCTCCCGATTTCACACCGGGAGTTGAAGGTGTTAAGAGCGAACTGCATATTGACATATTATTCTAGGATCATGAAACAGTTGGTCATAATATTGTTGTTATGCGGATTAACCGCATTTGCACAGGAGGCAAAGACGGAAAACGACAGTATCACGGTGCTCAAGGAACTGGAAGTGGTTGTGGCAGCCCGAAATAAAATGACAACGGATATGAAAATGGCAGTTTCGGTAGACGAATACCTGTCCTCTTTCGATAACGTGAGTTTTATTAAACGAGGTGCTTATGCCTGGGAACCGATGCTTAACAATATGAGCAGCGAACGTTCAGTTGTAACCATCGACGGTATGCATGTTTTCGGAGCCTGTACCGATAAGATGGATCCGGTTACTTCGTATGTGGAAAGCAATAACCTTGCATCGGTCGATATAAAGTCGGGGCAGGAGGGAAACCGGCACGGAGCTACGGTAGCCGGAAATATTGACCTTAAAAGAAGGAATACGGCTTTCGGTCTTGATAAAATGTGGGGAGGAGATTATCAGGCAGGCTATGAAGCGAATAACAGGCAGTTTTTCAACCTCGGAACCGTTCATTATTCTGCTGAGCGTTTTGCTGCCGATGCAGGCGTTTCTTACCGTCAAGCTGGAAATTATTACGACGGTAACGGTAAAGAGGTAAAACACTCTCAGTACACTAAATTCAATACCTCGCTGGGAATGGCTTATAAAACAAGCCGCTTATCTTCACTGAGGGCCGACGTATTGTTCGATGTTGCAAAAGATGTCGGTTTTCCCGCTTTGCCCATGGACCTGTGGCTTTCGCGTGCCGTTATTGCTTCGGGGACTTATAAACAGCTGTTTGAAAACAGGTTTGTTAAAGATTGGGATACCAAAGTTTATTTCAATGCAATCGAGCATTACATGGACGACACGAAACGCCCGGAAAACCTTGTGCATATGGACATGCCGGGTTGGAGTACTACGTATGGGCTGGTTTCTGAAATGACTTTTAAAACAGGAACCTATTCAGGTGGAATCCAGGTGAATGTCTACAATAATTTGGCTGTTGCCGAAATGAGGATGTACCCCCAAGACAGAGACAAACAGACAATGTTCGCTTACAGCTGGCCATGGGTTACCACGCGTTTTGCAGGATTTTCGACGAACAATACCTTGCACATTTCGGAAAAAAGCAGGATCGATTTCGGCGGTTCCATAGGCATGCATTACAATCGCGCAAAATATGCAGAGTTCAACTGGATTTTCCATCCGGGGGCGCCCCAGGAAAAAACACGGATCTTACCCGGGTTGCATATGAGTTACCGTTTGAACATCAGTAAGTTTGACTTTTCGATAGGAGGGGGGTACGGTCAAAGGGCGCCATCTGTATCTGAAGGTTACGGTTACTACATTTACAACAGTTTTGACCGATACGACTACATTGGCAATCCTGACCTTAAAAATGAAGTCTCTTATGAGGCCAATGCAGGGGTGAACTTTAAAGATGATAACCTGAATATTGGGGTTAAAGCGAATTATTTCCAGGTCGACCATTACATCGTTGGGAGGATTTTAAGCCTGGGCAGCCCTATGAACTATCAGTCGGTTGGGGTAAAGGGATATACATCACTGGACGCAGCTTCCCTGTTCAATCTTTCTTTTAATGCGGAATATAACATTTTGCAAAACTTACACCTGAAAGCAGGAGTTACCTATGCAAAAGGAACAGACAATGAAGGAGGCAATTTACCGTTTATCAGGCCGCTGAGCTACCAGGCTTCCGTGCATTTCGAATACCGTAATTTCGGATTCAGAACCTCGCTGAACGGCGATCTTGCGCAAATCAATTACAGTCCTGAGTATGGAGAAGATAAAACACCTTCCTATACTTTATGGAATATTTCTGCTGATCGTTTCTTTGAAATAAAAGATTTCAGATTAACCGTTCAGGCAGGAGTTGAAAATCTGTTAAACGAACATTACAGTACTTATGCCGATTGGGGGAATATCCCAAGACCAGGCCGTAACATTTTTACTTCTATGAAGTTTAACTTTTAAAAAACAGAAAACATTAATTTAAAAATTTAAAAAAATGAAAAATCTTAAAATATATTTTTTGCTAATTTTAGCGGTAACAGCCTTTGTCTCATGTGAGAATGATGACGCAGCCGTTGCCGGTAATGTCATCCTTGAATTTGACAATACGTTTAAAAACACGACTATTGTACTGGGAGGTGCCTCTTCCGCATCCGCAACGCAAAATACTTCCGTTTCTGGACAGTTACACCATTTTTCAGAACTGAAGTACGTAATAAGCAATATTCGTCTTATAAAGTCAGACGGTACCGAAATCCCGTATAACATCAACAATCTTGATAAGGGAGCTGCTGTGATTGACCAGGCCAAGCCTTTATCGCTTCAATACATCATGCACGATATTCCTGCTGGTGAATATAAGCAGCTGAAGTTCGGACTGGGAGTAAAGAAGGAACTCAATGTTCTGGATCAGATGAGGTTCCCTGTTTTCTATGAAACAGCCGGGGCTAACGATACCAAAATGATGTGGGAATGGGGTACAGGATACCGCTTTACAAAAATCGAAGGTTTCTACGATACAGATAACAAGGAAATGTCTGTCCACACGGGAAGTACCGTTCAGGGTGAAGAAGGTGAATATACACAGGGAGTTGATGCTTATCGTGATATTGTATTAAACCTTCCGGCAAATGCATCGGTAGGGAATAAGGCTCCTAAAATTTCCATCAGAGCTGACTTTGATAAACTCCTGAGCGGAAAATCCAATACCATTGTCCTTAACTCGGGTGAAGGAGCAGATGATAATGCTACTCCAAACATCCATACCGCGGTACAGATGATAAAATTTGTAGACAATCTCGGAGGGAATGGTTCCAGCGATTTTACCGGCATGTTCTCGGTAACGGAGGTAGAAAATTAGTTTCAGTGGGAAACTGAGGTATATAAAGTGATACTATTTAAGATGATCAAGAAAATTATACTGTTAACAGGGGTATTCTTATGGGCGTCCTGTGAAAATTCCCACGAGCCGGGGCTAAGAGAGAATCCTTTGGTCTTTCTTGAAATTCCATCCTATTTTCCGTCGTTGAACGGTTCCGTAAATGAAAACCCGCCCACAAAATATGGAGTAGAACTTGGGCAAAAGCTGTTCAGTGATAAAAGGCTCAGTGCGGATAATACCATATCGTGTTCTAGTTGCCATATCCGGGAACATGCCTTTGCCGACCAGAATGCGAAGGCTGTGGGTATAAAGGGAAGGGAAGGATTACGGAATGTTCCCCCCGTTCAGAACCTGGCGTTTATGAAGTTTTACAATTGGGACGGCAACATGCTGCAGCTCGAAAAGCAGCCACTGGTTCCTGTCATAACGCACGAAGAAATGGATTCTTCCGTTCAGGATGTGATTAACAAAATCAAGGACGACACAAGGTATAAGGAACTTTTTGTAAAAACTTTCGGAAGTGCGGATGTTACGGCCGACAGGATTTACAGGAGCATCGCGCAATATGAATACACGTTAATATCTGTCAATAGTAAGTACGATAAAGTAATGAGGAATGAAGGTATGGTTTTTACACAGGAAGAAGCGCGCGGATACGAGATTTTTGAGAAAAAATGTATGGCTTGTCATAATACTGCCTTGTTTACTGATCAAAGTTTCAGGAATGTCGGGTTTCCCGTTAATCCCGATCGGAACGAAGCCGGACGCGGAAGGGTTACCGGCCGGGCAGAAGATTATATGAGTTTCCGCGTTCCTTCCTTACGGAATGTAGAATATACGGCACCATACGGAAGTTTCGGCCAGTTTGCTACTTTAAAAGAGGTTCTCGATTACTTTGATAACGGAGTTCTTGACGCAGCTAATCTGGATCCTATCTTAAAAAGCAATGGAAACAGGATTCCGTTGACAGAGCAGGAAAAAGCCGACCTTATTTCATTTCTGAAGACCCTGAGCGATACTAATTTTATTAAAAAATAAGTTTTTCCGGCTGGTAATGTTAAACGGAGTTTATGGATAAATCACTAAGAATTCGTATCTTTGTAGCTATATTTATTTAAATTATGGAAAACGGTATTTACGCAAAATTCAATACAGATAAAGGAGTAATTGTGGTTAAACTCACGCACGATAAAACACCTGGAACTGTAGGTAACTTTGTTGCTTTGGCAGAAGGAAAGCTTGAAAACAAGGTGAAACCCCAGGGACAGCCTTATTATGACGGACTTAGTTTTCACAGGGTTATTCCTGATTTTATGATTCAGGGAGGATGTCCTTTGGGAACTGGGACAGGTGATGCAGGTTATAAGTTTGACGATGAGTTTCATCCTGAATTGAAGCATGACGGGCCGGGAGTTCTTTCTATGGCCAATGCAGGACCGGGAACCAACGGAAGCCAGTTCTTCATTACGCATGTAGCCACACCGTGGCTCGATAATAACCATACGGTATTTGGGCATGTTGTAGAAGGGCAGGAAGTAGTGGATGCTATTGCCCAAGGTGATAAGATTCAGTCGCTTGAAATTTTACGTATCGGCGACGAAGCGCAGAAATGGAATGCAGTAGAAGCGTTCAGAACGTTTGAAGGAGCCCGTGAAAAACGCGTTGCCGAAGAAAAAGAAAAGATGGCAGCAGAACTGGATAAGATTGCAGCTGGATTTGAAAGTACGGAAAGCGGTTTGCGTTACCAGTATATTCAGAAAGGAAGCGGAAAACGTGCCGTTAAAGGAAATAAGGTAGCGGTTCATTATAAAGGGCAGCTCGTAAACGGGATGGAATTCGATAATTCATACAAGCGCAAGCAGCCAATTGAATTTACGGTCGGAGTTGGACAGGTAATCGAAGGATGGGATGAAGGAATCATGTTGCTGAATGTGGGCGATAAGGCCCGGTTCGTTATTCCGTCTCAGTTAGGTTACGGATCGCGCGGAGCGGGAGGTGTTATTCCACCGAACGCGACCCTCATATTTGATGTGGAACTCGTAGACGTTAAATAAGATAAAAAAACTCCTGCAATTGCAGGAGTTTTTTATTTCCGCTATTTTTGTCATATGAAAAAAATATATTGGACTCTGTGTATTTTAACAGCATCTGTAAAAGCAAACGCACAGATGGGGGAAGCTATTCACTGCGGGTATGATTTTACGAGCTATATCGTTGTAAAACCGCATGAAGACGGTAAGACACAAACCATCAACGGTCTTAAAATGAGTATTTGTGATGAAAACGGCACAGAGGTCATCAACAGGGATTTTAAACTGAGCTGGAAGAATAACGATAAGCCGCTTCGTTTTATCCGGAACTATAAAATAGGTGCGGATAATAAGAGATTGGAGGGATTTGACCAGGGCAAGTGGTTTTATTATTTTGCAGATGATCATTATCTGGTAACAGTATCGAATACATTTCCGGCAGAATCGTATTATTTAAAAATTGAAGATGTGGACGGGGACGAAAACGGGGGGCATTATAAGACTTTTATGATGCAGCTGGCATCCTATAATATGTATATATTATGTACATCAGAAGAACGCCAGAAGGCCGTACAGTTCGGCAGAAGGCTGAACAAGCCCATTGATGTGGTATTGGAAAAGCAATAAAAAAAAGCTGTTCATATGAACAGCTTTTTTTTATTCTTGTAAGTTGGGAACATCCTTAAAGTACATTTCTGCAAACGACATGTTTTTGCCGTGTTCAATGCGCTTGTGGAATACTTCCGGACTGATCTCCGTAGGTTTGGAGAAACCACAGGCGCCGATAAATTCACCGAATGCTTTCATGGTATTTTTATGGAAGGTGGCCACACGAACCGATTTGTCGGTAATGTCCATTCCTTCAAAAAGTAAAGGATCCTGAGTTGCAATTCCGACAGGGCAGTGTCCGCTGTCGCATTGCAAAGCCTGGATACATCCAAGGGCAAACATCATTCCGCGCGCACTGTAACATGCATCAGCTCCCAAAGCCATTGTTTTGGCAAGGTCGAAAGCTGAAATTACTTTTCCTGAGGCAAGTACTTTGATATGCTGACGGATTCCGTATTGTTTTAAAGTTTTATTGGCGAATACAAGAGCATCCATCAACGCCATCCCCATATAGTCGATGAATTCAAGCGGAGCAGCTCCTGTTCCACCTTCAGCCCCGTCTATCGTAATAAAATCGGGATAAATACCGCTTTCGCTGATTGCTTTGATAATGTCGATGAACTCGTCTTTTCTACCGATACATATCTTGAAACCTACCGGTTTACCACCACTTAATTCACGTAACTTCCCAATGAACTGGGCCAGTTCTTTTGCATTGCTGAATGCCGAGTGAGAAGAGGGTGAGTGAACCGTTGTATGCGGTTTAACATTACGTATCTTGGAAACTTCCACCGTATTCTTCTCTGCTGGTAACAATCCTCCGTGCCCGGGTTTTGCTCCCTGTGAAAGTTTTAATTCAATCATTTTTACATCCGGGTAGTTCGAACGTTCTTTGAACAGGTTCTCATCAAAAAAACCGTGCTCGTCTCTACATCCGAAGTATCCCGTACCGATCTGCCAGATTAAATCCCCTCCGGATCTGTGGTAAGGAGAAATCCCTCCTTCACCGGTGTTATGGGCAAAGCCTCCCAATTTAGCCCCTTTGTTAAGCGATTCGATGGCTTTTTTACTAAGAGCCCCGTAACTCATGGCACTGATGTTGTAGATGCTTGCACTGTAAGGCTGTTTACACTGCGCGTTACCGATTAAGGTTCTGAAATTGAAATCTGAAATTGATTTTGGATATACCGAATGGGAAGCCCATTCATATCCGATACGGTTCGGATCGTCCTGCATACCGAAGGAAACGGTTTGTTTTTCGTTTTTGGCACGCTGATATACAATCGAACGCTCACGACGGTTGAACGGTTTCCCGTCAAGTTCACCTTCCCAGAAGTACTGACGAAGTTCCGGGCGGATTTCCTCTAAAATATATCTTAAACGACCGATGATCGGGTAGTTTTTACGAATCGTATGCTTTGTTTGAAAAGCATCTTTAAATGCAAGATAAAACAGGAATACGGGAGCAATTAAAGTTAGAAAACTCCAGTTATTAAAAAGGACCAGGTATAATGCCGCAATAAGGTATACGATTACAAAAGCCCAAATAACTTGCCTAATTACAAAACGATTTAAAAATTTTTGGTGTAACATAGGTTTTTAAAATGCAATAAATTGTTGTTGTTTGATTAATGTTTGATGTTTTGACCATTATTCTCTTTTTAAAGTTTAAACAAATAATGAGATTTGGTAAAAAACAATCGGTTTATTTATTTAATCAATAATATTAAACCCGCTTTTTTTGGGTTTTTAAAGAAAAATAGTGTCTGCAAAGGTAAGAAAGATTTTCTTTTTAAAGACTATTTTTCCACTTAATATTACATCCGAGACTTGGTTTTTGCACGGGATTTATTTTGCGGTTATAAACTAGTGCATCAAGAGCGTTGCGAAGATCCGTTCCGTTGGATGCAATACCATTCTGAGGACGGGAGTCATCGAGCTGTCCCCTGTAAACCAGCCTGTTCCGGTTGTCGAAAAGATAAAAGTCGGGTGTACATGCAGCATCATATTCCCTGGCAGTTTCCTGAGATTCATCATAAAGATAGGGAAAACTGAACCTGTTCCGAAATGCAAACTCGGTCATTTTGTCGGGAGCATCATCTGGGTAGGCCGTGATATCGTTACTTGAAATCGCGGCAAAGCCAATACCCAGAACGCGGTAATCATTCGAAATGCGCACAACTTCTTCAATAACATGCAGTACATAGGGACAGTGATTGCAAAGGAATACGATAAGGGTTCCCCTGGAGCCCTTTATATCGGCAAAGGATTTCCATTCATTACTGTTCGTATCGGGCAGGAAGAAGTCCGGGGCAATGGTTCCCAGTGCAACCATATTGGAAGGTGTGCGTGCCATGTCTGTAGTTTTATGCTAAGATAAAAATAAAAAGCCAACTGAAGAGTTGGCTTTTGCATATTTAAAATGTTATGATCTGTTAATAGTATACATAACGACGTACTTTGGCAATATGTTTGGCCAGGCGAACTACCTGGTGGCTGTAACCGTATTCGTTGTCGTACCATATATACAATACAATGTTTTTACCGTCGGCTGAAACAATTGTAGCATTTGAATCGTAGATGGCCGGAGCCGATGTTCCGATGATATCAGAAGATACCAGTTCATTGTTAAGTGAGTATTTGATCTGTTCTACAAGTTCTCCTTCCAAAGCGTATTTTTTCATAATGCTGTTGATATCCTCAACAGAAGTCTGTTTTCCCACTTCAAGATTCAATACCACAAGGGATCCGTTGGGAACCGGAACACGGATTGCATTTGATGTCAATTTACCGGCCAAGCTGGGTAATGCTTTTGCTACGGCAGATCCTGCACCTGTTTCGGTAATTACCATGTTAAGGGCTGCTGCTCTACCGCGACGGTATTTTTTATGCATATTGTCAACAAGGTTCTGGTCGTTTGTATAGGCATGGATGGTTTCAAGATGTCCTTTTACAACTCCGAGTGTTTCCTCAAGCGCAGCCAATACCGGAGTGATGGCATTGGTAGTACATGAAGCAGCCGACCAGATTTTGGTTGCGTCGATATCGTAGTTTTCATGGTTTACACCGTATACGATGTTCGGTACTCCCTTACCTGGTGCCGTAAGTAAAACTTTATCTGCTCCTTTTGATTTCAAGTGACGTGACAAAGCTTGTTCATCTTTGAAGACACCCGTATTGTCAATTATGAGGGCGTTGTTGATGCCGTATTGCGTATAGTCGATATCCTCTGGCTGTGCAGCAGAAATCATACGAACCGGGGATCCGTTAATAATTAACGATTCGTTTTCAACATCAATACCTACAGATCCTTCAAAATCTCCATGAATAGAATCAAGACGCAATAAAGAAGCGCGTTTTTCCAGTGACAACGCATCATTTTTATCGCGGGTAACGATTGCTTTTAAACGCAATTGCTGACCTTTTCCTATTTTTGCCATTAATTCGCGAGCCAATAAACGTCCGATACGACCGAAACCGTAAAGCACTACATCCTTAGGCTGGATGTCCGCATTGTTTTTTGCGTCTTTTAACTTGTCTACAACAAACGATAATGAATCGTTGTATTTGTTGTCTTCCAAATGGAACTCATACGTTAATTTTCCGATGTCGATACGTGCAGGTGGTAAATCAGCTGTTTGAATCGCGCGTGCAATTTCTACAGTATCGAAAACATTGATTGGTTTTTCAACAAATTTAGCCGCGTATTCATGTAAATTGATGATGTCGCTTACACTACGGTCAATCAGCTGGTTTCTGAAAAGTACCAGTTCAATAGATTTATCGTACCATAAATCATTAACAATTTTGATGAACTCTACACAAGCTTTTCTTCTGTCTGCTTGGAAAGCCAGTTCTTTTTCGTATAAATTATTTTCCATTTGGGTTAAATAAATTGTGTTGTGATTTAAAAAGTTGTACAAAAATATTAAAATTTATGATACGGTGGTTATTAATGAAAAAAAAGTAGGTCCCGAGACCTACTTTCAGTTTTATAATATGAGTCTTATGCGCTCTCCTTTTCGGGTAATGATATCCAGGCGTAAAGGTTCCCCGCTGCTTCTGGAAAGAATTTCATTTGCCTGTTGGGTATCCTCAATGCGAAGGCCGTTTATGCCAAGAATAACCGCATTCAGAAGTTCACCCTCATAAGGTTTGAATTTTTCATTGGAAATACCGTTTATTTTTACACCGTACGTCAGTCCCAGATTCTTCTGTTCGGAATCAGAAAGGTTTTCTATTTCAAATCCGTTGAACTGCAGTTGTGCTATTTCTTTTTTGCTGAGTGTTACAAGGAGTTCGTGATCTTCATTTTTCCTTTTGAGCGCAACTTTTACTTTGTCGTTAGGCCGCTTTGTGGCGATAATACTGTTGAGGTCAAGAAAGGAATTAATGCCTTTATTGTCGATTTTGTATATGATATCCCCTTTTTTAATACCTGCAGCTTCAGCTCCCGAATTCTTTGTTACGCTTTCAACGTAGAACCCCTGTTTAAAGTTGAGTTTGTGTTCCGAAGCAACCTGGCTGTTGATCTCATATCCCTGAACACCGAGAATACCTTGCTGTACCTTCCCGTATTCCATAAGGTCACGAATGATTTTACGCGCCATATTGGACGGAACAGCGAAGGAATAACCGACATAAGATCCCGTAGCAGAAGAAATCATGGTGTTGATTCCTATTAGGTCCCCGGTGCTGTTTACAAGGGCACCTCCCGAATTACCGGGATTTACGGCTGCATCGGTCTGTATAAAGGACTGTATGCCGCTCGACGATAAATTACGCGCTTTAGCCGAAACAATTCCCGCTGTCACAGTAGAGGTAAGGTTGTAGGGATTTCCTACAGCCAGTACCCAGTCGCCAACGTTAATGGCATCAGAATCTGCGAATGCGGCGAAAGGTAATTTTTCACCGGCATCTATTTTTAGCAGGGCAATATCCATTTTGGAATCGGTACCCACTAATTTAGCTCTGAAATTGCGGTTGTCGTTAAGGGTAATCTCAAGTTCACTGGCTCCCTGTATGACATGGTTGTTGGTGACGATGTACCCGTCCTCTGAAATAATAACTCCCGAGCCTGTTCCAACCTGTGCATAGGTTCTGTCGCCCTGATACCCGTAAAAGTATTCCATTATTGGATTGCGCGGCGCATTCTTAAACGACACGTTTTTTACGTGTACAACTGTATGAATGGCTTTTTCTGCCGCAAGTTGCAGGTTGGGAGCCTCAAAAGCAGTGTTGCTGACGTTCCGCAACGGGGCACTTGTTGTTAAGTCGGTTGAACCGGGATTTAATGCATCATCTTCGAAAAGTAGTTTGTACGAACCTAATGTTACTGCACCACTTAACAAAGATGTTAGTAAAATAGTTCCTATGTTTTTCATGTTCTTAAACGATATGTTTTTATTTAACATTAAAATTACGGGATGTTGAAATTGTGTAAAAGCGGTTTAACGCATCTTAACACTGATTAACTAAGCTTTAATATTTGTACATTTGCTGTATGGAAACAATTCAATTTTATAAATACCAGGGTACGGGAAATGACTTTGTTATGATTGACAACCGTACAGGTTTTTTTCCAAAGAAAGACGTGGAACTCATCCGCAGTTTATGCGACCGAAGATTTGGTATCGGGGGAGACGGGCTTATTCTCCTGGAAGATGAAGATTCGGCCGATTTTAAAATGGTGTACTACAATTCCGACGGGAACGAAAGCACGATGTGCGGTAACGGGGGGCGCTGTATTGTAGCTTTTGCCCGCGACCTCGGGGTTATAGGCAGCGATACTACCTTTCTGGCAGTGGACGGTATGCATCACGCCCATATAGAAGACAGGAAAATAGCCCTTCAGATGATAGATGTCCCTAAATCGTCTGTTTCGGATAACGGGGAATCTGTCTTTTTGTTTACGGGATCGCCTCACCATGTGATGCTTGTGGATGACGTAAAAGAATACGACGTATACAACGGGGGACGCAGTATCAGGTACAGCAGTCTTTATGCTCCCGGAGGAACCAACGTTAACTTTGTAGAGCAGCTTTCCGAAGGTCATTTCAGGGTGCGTACCTATGAACGGGGAGTAGAAGACGAAACACTGTCCTGCGGAACAGGGGTCACAGCTGTGGCTATTGCAATGAATATGACAGGAAAAACCGATGAACATCTTATTTCGGTTGAAGTGGAAGGAGGAAGCCTTACGGTAACTTTCGATGAGGACGACGAACGTTATTACAACGTAATGCTCATTGGCCCGGCTAAACAGGTTTTTAAAGGAGAAACAACGGTTTAGGATGTTTTTGAAAGGTAATCATATTGGTCTCCGGGCAATGGAACCGGAGGACCTGACTTTTCTGTATGAAATTGAGAATGATACTTCGTTATGGGAGGTAAGTCATACACTCGTGCCATATTCCAGATGGGTATTGAAGAATTATCTGGCGAACAGCCACCAGGATCTTTATGAAGCAAGGCAACTGCGCCTGGCTATTGTTGAAAATACTTCGGAACGACTACTCGGGCTTATCGATCTGTTTGATTTTGATCCTAAAAACAACCGGGTCGGGATGGGTATCGTTGTTAAAGATGCAGCCAGGAGAAATGAAGGCGTTGGAAGCGAGGCTGTTAAACTGCTGGTTGACTACGTTTTCGGGCATTTGGATATCCATCAAATTTATGTTAATGTTGCGGTGACAAATGTCGCAAGTATCAGGCTTTTTTCTAAATTTGGCTTCGCTTTGATCGGCGTTAAAAAGCAATGGAATAAAGTAGGTGCATCTTATGCTGATGAAGCGATGTACCAGTTAATAAAACCTTAAATGAAAGCAAATAAAATCATCAGTTATGTATCGGTTCTGGGGCTTGTAGTGGCTTTGGGATTCGGATACAGTCTTTACAGAAAAGCATTTACCTCGAACACTAATTTTAAAGAGGATAAAATATATATTAAGGTGCCTACCGATGCCACCTATACACAGGTGCAGGACAGTCTCAGAAAATATGTGAAAAATTACGAATCACTGGAGTCGTTGTTTTCAAAACTAGGGGAAGCAGGGAATATTGCACCGGGAAGATATTTAATCGAAAACGGTGATAACAACTACCGTATTATTAAATCGTTGCGCAGAAATGTTCCCGTGCAGCTTACCTTTAACAACCAGGAAACCATTGAAAAAACATTGCAGCGTATCGCATCACAGGTAGAACCGGATATAGCCGACCTGTACCAGTCGTTTACAGATCCTGCTTTCCTTGAAGAAATGGGAATGACAAAAGAAAATGTAATGGCCCTATGCCTGCCGAATACTTATGAGGTTTACTGGAATTCGACTCCTTTAAAAATCCGCAATGTATTGCAGAAAGAATATACGCGCTTCTGGAATGAAGAGCGCAGAAATAAGGCAAAAGCTTTAGGGCTGACACCTGTTCAGGTTGCCAGTCTTGCGGCTATTGTGCAGAAGGAAACAGCCAAGGTCGATGAGCGTCCTAAAGTTGCAGGAGCTTATCTGAACCGGCTTCATAAAGACATGCTGTTACAGGCCGATCCTACCGTGGTATATGCTAAGAAGGCACTTTCCAATGATTTCGATCAGATCATCAAGCGGGTATATTTAAAGGATCTCGTGCTTGATCATCCTTATAACACCTATAAATATAAAGGAATTCCTCAGGGGCTTATTGCGATGCCGGATGCGACATCCATAGATGCGGTCCTTAATCCTGAAAAGCACGACTATATCTATTTTTGTGCAAGCGTGGACCGGATGGGATACCATGAATTTGCAAGTACGCTTGAAGAGCATGCAAGAAACCGGGAAAAATATACAGAATGGCTCAATGAACAGCAAATACAATAAAAAAGGCGGAATTTTAAATTCCGCCTTTTTTTATTTAAACGTGCGTATTGGGAAGAAATGATGTTTGATGCTATTCATTTTATTTAAAATCGTATATTTGTACCGTTAATTATCAAGAATCCAGTTAAGTGGATAGCAACCTGCAGCAACAAGCAAGGTGCTGAAATAGATAAGCCGTTTTTTCGGAAAAAATGTTGAAAATTCTTCGGTGTTTTTCTGTAAGGTGTGCTTATCGCCTAAATCGTAATACAGCATGACAACATCAGAACCCAGATCATTGGCCGCCTTAATCCCTTTTTTAGTTTTTGTTTCCATATTTCTCGGAGCCGGTATTTATTATGATGATTTTTATGCATTGCCGTCACCTATAGCAGCGGTGATGGGAATCATAACGGCCTTTATAATGCTCAGGGGCAGTATGAAGCAAAAAACAACAACCTTTCTTGAAGGTTGCGGAAACCGGAACATTCTCACCATGTGTATTATTTATCTGCTTGCTGGCGCTTTTGCAACGGTAGCAAAAAGCATTGGCAGCGTGGATGCGATTGTAAATCTTGGAATTCATACCCTGCCGCCCCAGTACTATGCCGCCGGTATATTTGTAACAGCCTCGTTTTTATCATTGGCCTCCGGTACATCAGTAGGTACTATTGTTGCCTTGGGACCTATTGCCATAGGCCTTGCAAATGCAGGACAGTGCGATGTAAACGTTATAGGAGCAGCTTTACTGGGAGGCGCCATGTTCGGTGATAACCTGTCCATCATTTCTGATACAACAATAGCTGCAACACAGATACTCGGATGCAATATGCGTGATAAATTCCGTAACAATATGCAGTTCGTATTGCCGGCAGCATTCGCGGCATTTCTTATTTACCTGCATATAGGAACGGGGAGTATCGGTACAGCAGCTCCGCAACAGGGTGTTGATTATGCGTCACTCATCCTCGTTGTTCCCTATCTTTCAGTGCTGCTTCTCGCATTTTTAGGATTAGACGTGTTTGTTGTATTGATTATAGGTATTTTACTCAGCGGCATTTTCGGAATGGTTTATAAAAGTCTGGATGTTTTGAGTTTCGGAAAAGGCGTTTACGAAGGTTTTACGGGAATGACAGAAATTTTCCTGCTGTCTCTTTTAACCGGGGGACTGGCAGCTCTGGTGGAAAAAGCGGGCGGAATCAATGCAGTGGTACATCTTATTAAGGCAAGAATTTCGGGTTCAAGATCGGCATTGCTTGGAATAGGAGGATTTGTCGGTGCAGTTGATGCTGCCATTGCCAACAACACCATTTCCATCGTTATTGTAGGGAATGTTTCAAAGTCAATAACAAAAGAGTACCGCATCAAATCAAGAGCTACAGCCTCAATTCTCGATACCTTTTCATGCATAGTTCAGGGGCTTATTCCATATGGGGCCCAGGTTTTGATATTGGTTGGGTACAGTGCCAACACGATAAGTTACCCCGAATTGGTTAAAAACAGCTTTTACCTGTTCTTACTGTTTGTCGCGACGCTGGTTTATATTTCTTTTGGTAAAATTACCGGGAAAGAAAGAGATGTCCGGGTTTATAAATAAGATTGTGAAAATAAAAGCTATTGTACCGAATGCTGTTAAAAGTAATACTGTCAGCTTTTTAAAGAAGGAAATAAAAAAGCAGCCTGAAAAGCTGCTTTTTCGTGACCTCGACAGGATTCAAACCTGTAACCTTCTGAGCCGTAATCAGATGCGCTATTCAGTTGCGCCACGAGGCCTTTATAAAATTAAAACGGTTGAAGAATCAACCGTTTTTTGTGACGATGGCAGGATTCAAACCTGCAACCTTCTGAGCCGTAATCAGATGCGCTATTCAGTTGCGCCACATCGCCTTTTAAATTCATGAAGAATTTTGTGACCTCGACAGGATTCAAACCTGTAACCTTCTGAGCCGTAATCAGATGCGCTATTCAGTTGCGCCACGAGGCCTTTGTTTTTTCAACGATGCAAATATAGTGAGTTTTATTTGAATAGTTCAAATAAAAGAATCATTTTTTGTGCGCTTTTTTAAAGAATGCCGCTAACTCCTTTGTTTAGAGAAGCTTGTGAAATACACTGCGGCTGCCTTGTAAGGTTAAAAAACTTAAAATACCTTTGTCCCTGATTTATATATTTATCAGGTGATCGATTATCTTATTTTCTGGTGGCAGTCTTCCAACGAACACGGGGTTCATTCGCCGTATGTGTTTCGCTATCTGACCCAGGGATTGTACGGTTTGTCTAAAAAGTACAGGGCTTCTGCACCTCACCGGCTGGCGCTTTCGACAATAGACTATTTTTCGATGTCGGCCGTATACTGTACAGATGCGGAGCTTGGCCGGAAAATAAACACAGCGTTTCCACATGTGCAGATAAACAATACCGGTTCATATGACATTCTCATCTATATGAAGACAGATGAAATAGACTTCTCAAAATTACATAAGGACACTGTACTCCTAATATTGAATCCTCAAAGAAAAGAGGTCAGAAGCTTTTTTGCCTCCGACCGGTTCCGTCTCGTAATTGATTTTTATCACTGCCTGTTTCTGCAGAACCGTACAGAACAGAGACGCCAGAACTTTATACTGCGTTATTAATAGTACGATTTGTTCATGCGTGCATCGATGCTTTTCTCTCCTGGTCCCGACAGGAAAAGGAAAACAAACCCAAGGAGGTATAAAAATCCCATTTCGGCCTCACCGAAAATCTGCCATCCGTGTGATCCTACGGCAACGAGCATTGTTACAATGAGCGGTATGAGCGCCCAGCGGGTATAGAGTCCGAAAATAAGCAGTATAGAACATAAAATCTCGGCTACAATGGCCAGGATAAGGGACACATGAGGGCCTAGTCCGAGAAAATTAAAAAAATCACTTTTCAATGCTTCATATCTGATGATTTTCATCCAGCCGTGATTTACGATCATAAGGCCTCCCAGTGATACGCGCAACAGCAGCAACCCCATACTCAGCAGTTTGGGGGATATTTTTGTTGTGTTCAGTTTCATAGCTATTTTGTTTTAGTGTACAGTTTACATTTTCTTAACAATACAATGTACTTAATCTTACGTAAACGTACAAGTAATTTTTTTAGTGTATATTTGAAGAAAGATTTTTTATGAAAGTATATACCAAAACAGGTGATAAGGGAACCACGGCATTGTTTGGCGGATCGCGCGTGCCTAAATATCATATCCGGATAGAGAGTTACGGTACTGTTGATGAACTCAATTCCTATATCGGCCTCATCCGCGATCAGGAAATGTCCCAGATTTATAAAGATCAACTCATCCATATACAGGACAAGTTATTTACGTTAGGAGCCATTCTGGCAACAGATCCCGAAAAAGCCATCCTTAAAAACGGTAAGGAACGTCTGAACATTGCCAGAATAACGGAAGAAGATGTAGCTTACCTGGAGAATGCCATTGATGAAATGGAGAAAGAACTGCCTCCTATGACGCATTTTGTACTGCCGGGTGGTCATACAACAGTGTCATATTGTCATATTGCACGCTGTGTCTGCCGCAGGGCCGAACGTTTGTCTACTCATTTAAATGACATAGAGCCAACCGATGAGATGGTTTTAAAATATTTAAACCGACTTTCTGACTATTTATTTGTGTTGGCACGGAAGTTGACTTTTGATTTAAAAGCCGATGAGGTAAAATGGATTCCTGAAAAGCAATTGTAGGGAAACAAAAAAAACGTTCTTTTTTTAAAAAATATTTAATGAAAAAAAAGTTGATTTTTTCATTTTAAAATTTATTTTTGCACATAATTACTAAAATATTTAAAGATGTATTGGACATTAGAGTTAGCGTCGTATTTAAGTGACGCCCCTTGGCCTGCTACAAAAGACGAACTTATAGATTATGCCATTAGAACTGGTGCACCTTTAGAAGTTGTGGAAAATCTTCAGTCAATCGAAGATGAGGGTGAGATCTATGAGTCAATGGAAGAAATTTGGCCTGATTATCCTTCAGATGAAGATTATCTTTGGAACGAGGATGAATATTAAATACATACAAAAAAAGTCTCGGTAATTAAGAGACTTTTTTTTGTAATTATATATCACAGAATATTAATTTAAACAAGATATTTATGAGTATCATAAATAGTATATTAAAGGCTTTTGTCGGAGACAAATCCCAGAAGGATGTCAAGGCAATACGCCCGATTGTAGATAAAATCAATCAGTATTACGGTTCGTTCGAGAATTTATCCAACGATGAATTAAGGGCGAAGACCATTTCTTTTAAGGAAAAAATAAAACAGTCCCGCGCAGACCAGGATGCCAAAATAGCATCTTATCGCGAAGAACTCGAAAAAACGACCGATATCGATAAGAGAGAGACGATTTATGCTTCTATCGATACATTGGAAAAAGAAGCCTATACTTTATCGGAAAAGGCATTGCTGGACATTTTACCGGAAGCTTTTGCCGTGGTAAAGGAAACATCCCGTCGTTTCAGTACGCAGACTGAACTGGTGGTGACTGCCACAGAACAGGACCGCATTTTTGCACAGACTAAAAACCATGTACGTATTGAAGGCGACAATGCCATCTGGTCTAACTCATGGGAGGTAGCCGGTAAGATGCTTTCCTGGAATATGATTCATTACGACGTACAGATGATCGGTGGAACCGTTATTCACCAGGGAAAAATTGCAGAAATGCAGACAGGGGAAGGTAAAACGCTTGTTTCGACTTCTCCGATCTTCCTGAATGCCTTAACAGGTAACGGGGTGCATGTCGTAACCGTAAATGATTACCTTGCAAAACGTGACTGCCAGTGGAATGCTCCTTTATTCGAGTTCCACGGGCTTACCGTTGACTGTATCGACAATCACCAGCCAAATTCACAGGGAAGACGCGATGCTTACCGCGCCGATATTACCTACGGTACCAATAATGAATTCGGATTCGACTACCTGCGCGATAATATGGCCCATACACCGGAAGAACTCGTGCAGCGCAAACACAACTTTGCCATAGTGGATGAGGTGGATTCCGTGTTGGTCGACGACGCCCGTACCCCGCTTATTATTTCCGGTCCGGTTCCTATGGGAGACCGTCATGAGTTTCTGGAACTGAAACCGAAAGTAGATAACCTGGTAGCGCAGCAACGTCAGTTGTCGAACGGGTTTTTGACAGAAGCCAAACGTCTTATCAAGGCCGGAGATACCAAACAGGGTGGGTTTAACTTATTAAGAGCATACCGTGCCCTTCCTAAAAACAAGGCATTGATCAAGTTTTTATCGGAGGAAGGAGTAAAGCAGATACTGCAGAAAACAGAAAACCATTTCATGCAGGATAACAGCCGTGAAATGAAGAAGGTTGATGAAGGACTGTTGTTCGTAATCAACGAGAAAAACAACCAGGTAGAACTTACTGACAACGGTATTAAAGAGTTGTCACAGGGTATGGATGAAAATTTCTTCGTTTTGCCTGATATCGGAACGGAAATCGCGAAAATTGAAAAGCTTGCCATTTCTCCAGAGGAAATGTCTGAGAAAAAAGAACTTTTATTTCAGGATTTCGGGGTAAAATCGGAACGTATCCACACTTTGACACAATTGTTGAAAGCCTATGCGCTGTTTGAAAAAGATTCAGAATATGTGGTGGTAGACAATAAGGTTATGATTGTTGATGAGCAGACAGGACGTATCATGGACGGGCGCCGTTATTCAGACGGATTACACCAGGCCATTGAGGCGAAGGAAAATGTGAAAATCGAAGCTGCTACCCAGACTTTTGCTACCATTACCCTTCAGAATTATTTCCGTATGTACAGCAAGCTGGCCGGAATGACGGGTACTGCAATTACAGAAGCCGGAGAGTTCTGGGAAATCTATAAGCTCGACGTAGTGGAAATCCCGACAAACCGTCAGATTGCACGTCAGGACCGTGAAGATAAGATTTACCGTTCAATCCGTGAGAAATTCAATGCTGTAATCGACGATGTAGTGGAATTGTCCGAAGCGGGACGCCCCGTGCTTATCGGTACTACATCCGTGGAAAATTCGGAGTTGCTGAGCCGTATGTTGAAAATGCGCGGAATCAGACATAATGTATTGAATGCAAAATTACACAAACAGGAAGCACAGATTGTTGAAGAGGCAGGAAATGCCGGAGTTGTAACCATTGCAACGAATATGGCAGGACGTGGAACCGATATTAAGTTAACGCCTGAAGTAAAAGAAGCAGGAGGGTTGGCCATTATTGGTACCGAACGTCACGACTCTCGTCGTGTGGACCGCCAGTTAAGAGGTCGTGCCGGACGTCAGGGAGATGTTGGTTCTTCGCAGTTTTATGTTTCTTTGGAAGATAACCTTATGCGCTTGTTCGGTTCGGAACGTGTGGCAAAAATCATGGACGGTATGGGCTTGAAGGAAGGTGAAGTAATCCAGCATTCATGGATGACAAAATCTATCGAGCGTGCTCAGAAAAGGGTAGAAGAGAACAACTTCGGAATCCGTAAACGTCTTTTGGAATATGATGATGTAATGAACGCTCAGCGTGAAGTTGTATACAAACGTCGCCGTCATGCCCTGCATGGTGACCGTTTAAAGGTAGATATTGCCAATATGATGTTCGATTTATGTGATTACCTTGTGGAAGGAAACAAAATCGGAAATGATTTTAAAAACTTTGAATACGACGTTATTAAAATCTTCGGAATGGAATCGCCTTTTACGGAAGATGAATTCAACAGAACAAATGACAACGAATTAACCGATAAGCTTTATGAGATTGCCTACAAAAGATATCTTGCGAAGTGTGAAGAAAGCAGTACGGAAGCCTTTAAGGTAATAAAGAATGTTTATGAAAACGGTGGATACGAGCGCATGGTGGTTCCGTTTACAGACGGTATCAAAACAATTAACGTTGTAACCAATCTTGAAAAAGCTTATGAAAGCGAAGGTAAAACGCTGATTAACGATTTTGAAAAGAACATTACGCTTTCTATTGTTGACGAAGCCTGGAAAAAACATTTACGTAAAATGGACGAATTGAAACAGTCGGTACAGCTTGCTGTTCACGAACAGAAAGATCCGCTGTTGGTTTACAAGTTCGAAGCATTTAACCTGTTCAAGGAGACAATGCAAAGCATCAATAAAGATGTGATCTCGTTCCTTATGAAAGGAGATCTTCCGAAACAGGAAGAGCAACCGCAGCAGGAACAGCCCGGAATCAGAACAAACGGTTCGTTTACCGTATAATAAATAAAAACTCCAGCCTTAGGCTGGAGTTTTTATTTATACTAAAATCGGAAATACCGGTAAGATTAAGAGAATCAAAAGAAATAAAAAAGAAGCTTCCCGAAAAGAAGCTTCTTTTTATAACATTATTCAGTTTAATCAATGAGTACCGGATAAAGTATCTGAAGGAACATCCACAATAGGAATGAAGGTCTCATTTACCGGTATGATGAATTCCGTAACCCATTCACCCGATTTCTGAGTGGTAAGGATGGAAGTCTTGTAGATGGATATAGGCTTCAGATCCGAGCGTTGCGTAAGGTTTTTAAGGGTTATTTCCTTTTTAACTTCCTCCCACGCCTTGTCGCTGTGGATGTAGTCACCTGTTAACACGGTTTTATACCCGTAAAACGACGGTAGTTTTTCACATACAATATCGCTGCCTTCAGCTGTACTGAAAAAGTTTCTGATAGGTAAACAAACAGCATAACGGACATTTCCCGAAAGCATGTTGATGTTTTCGAATACCGTAAAGGGTGATCCGTAAGGTTGCAGTTCGAAATTCTTGGCAAAGTTATTCATATGTTCCATGCTCTGGAAAATCTTATCGCCAAGGCTTTCGATATTTGATTCCACGACCTGTTTGATGTAATATGTTTCCTGGATCACCGTCAGTCCTTCATTTTTAATAGTAAAATTCCTGAGGCTTTCCACGATATTTTTATTGATGTTGGCAAGACCCTGTTCAAAAACCGGGGCAATAATGCTTTTAGGGGTTCCTTTAAAGAAAATCTGGAATTTTTCACTGAAGGATAAATTTCCTTTTATGTTCCAGTGAACAGTCGTTTTTCCTCCTATTTCATCGAAATACATCTTGGTATCATAGTCGTTTCCTGCTATGTGAAGTTTTAAGAAGATGGTGTCATTGGGTACGGATTTGCTGATTTGAGCTTCATTGCCACTCCAGTTTACCTTTGCACCTTTCCCTTTGTAAATGGAATCCAGTTTAAAAGCTTCGGCATGATCATTCCACGGGTTCCATTCTCCAAATGTCTGAAGGTTGTCTACATAACGGAATAGGCGCTGGTTCGATAATTCCGTTTTCTGGGAAACGTTGAGCTCATAGTCGCTTTTACCTGTTGCAATATAAACCGATAAAAAAACGACAGCCAGCGCAATGATGATGACAATGTACTTGAAAATTTTCATAGAAATTAATTTTTTAAAGTGTATTTTATAATGAAGAGGATTCCGATGAAGCATAAAAATGCGAGCAATACCCACATACTGCCTTTATAGTAAATGTTGTGCATCTTAACATCTTTGCGGTACATGGCAATCATGGCAACAACAAAAACGATGACAAAAGCCAGTGCAAATATAATTTGACCTTGTGAAAACATGTTGATTTTTATAACAAATATAAGGAAAATAGGTTCATAAAAAAAGGCTTGCACTGCAAGCCTTTAGATTATAATTTAACCGTCCAGTTAAAAGGATCTTCGGTTATTTTGTTCTGAAGTTTTGTTAGGGCATCCTTGAGTTGTAAGGCGTAAGAATCTTCATCCGAAATATCCGGAAGCTGATAATATTCGTCTTTATAAAGGAAGCCTTCTATCTGGTTTACCACAGCAGCTGTACCGGCCCCGAAAATTTCTTTGAGCGAACCGTTTTTGGCAGCCTCTACTATGGTATCAACTTTAACAGGCTCAACCTTGATGCTGTATCCAAGGTGTTCTCCAAGCTGAATGAGACTTTTGCGTGTAACACCGTCAAGGATACGTTCAGAAGTCGGTGCCGTATATAGCGTATCGTTGATTCTGAAGAATACATTCATTGTACCGGCTTCTTCAAGGTGTGTGTGCGTGGAATCAGTCCAGATAACCTGATTGTAACCTGCTTCCTGAGCCAGTTTAGTAGGATAAAACTGTGCGGAATAGTTTCCTGCAGCTTTGGCAGCCCCGATTCCTCCGTTAGCCGCGCGGCTGTAGAAATCTGCAATCTGAACCTTGATTTTTCCTGAATAGTAAGATTTTGCAGGAGATAAAAGGATACAGAACAGGAATTCGTTGGAAGGACTTGCTATAACACCGCTTTCGGTAGCAATCATAAAAGGACGGATATAAAGTGAATTACCCAAACCTTTGCGGACCCATTCTTTTTCTACTTTAAGTAATTCTTTTAATCCGCCGATGAAACGGGTTTCGTCGATGGCAGGCATCGCCAAACGGATTGCAGATTTGTTGAAGCGCTCAAAATTCTGATCAGGTCTGAACATCCAGATATCGCCGCTGTCTTGCTTATATGCCTTCATTCCTTCAAAAATAGCCTGTCCGTAATGGAAAACTCTTGCAGAAGGATCTAAGGTTATCGGAGCGTAAGGTTTGATTTCCAGATCGCCCCATACCCCGTTTTTGTATTCACAAACTAACATATGATCTGTAAATTTTCCTCCAAATTTTACATTTTCAAAATCAAAAGTATCAATTTTGGAAGTTGCTACCTTTGTTAATTTTAAATTGTTTAAAATGTCTAAATCCATTTTTTATTTATGCTATGTTATATCGTTATAAGTCGATTGACTTTTACAAATTTAGGAAAAAAAAATCGGTATGAACTATAATTATTGCCTAATTTGTAATAAAAGCCTTATTTTGCTATTATTATATTAATCAATTCAAAATGCTTTAAACAGGTTGAAATAGAATGCTTTACTGATAATTTCATTTGTGAATGTGTATATTTGTAGAAAAATTAAAAGATGATGATAAAAAAAACATTAATGTTTCTGGCTGCAATGGCCTTGATAACAGCATGTAACAAAAAAGAAAATGCGGTTGCGGAACAGGAAGAAGTAGCTGCTGCCAATAGTGTAAGCTACGGGGTTTTTGGTGACAGCATAACGAAAGAAGGTGCCATTTCCAAAGATGAAATGCTGGCCAAATACGAAACAATGAAACCAGGGGATACGCTGGATGTTAAGTTTAATTCGGAAATTATTTCCACCTGTAAGAAAAAAGGGTGCTGGATGACACTTGACCTTGGTACCGGTAAGGAAGCATTTGTGAAATTTAAAGATTACGCGTTTTTTGTTCCTAAAGAAGGCGCTGAAAAGCATGAGGCAATCGTTTCAGGAAAAGCTTTTATTGAAGAAACAACAGTAGACCAGCTGAAACATGAAGCTAAAGATGCCGGAAAAACACAGGAAGAAATAGATAAAATTACTGAACCTTCCAAAAATTTCCGTTTTATGGCAGACGGGGTTTTAATTGCAGAGGTTAAATAATGAAGAAGATTTTAGGACTTGCTTTTGCCGTTGTGCTTTTGGGATGCAGGAACGGTCAGGAAGATAAAAAAACACCGGTTGTTCCGGCAAAGCAAACGTCGCATTTTCAAATGTATGAGATGTCTGAAATGGCTTCGCTGATGGAGCAGATGTTTGCTTATAATACCCAGTTGAAAGAGCGGATTCTCAAAGGGGAACCTCTTGGTTCTTATCCCGCTGCATTTGATAAACTGCATACAGCAGTATTGACAGAAGCTTCGGACAGGGATGCATTCTTTAACGACCAGGCGCTTCAGTTCATTGCTGCGCAGAAAATGATTTATTCAGATTCCCTCAATGCTGAAGTTCGTTTTAACGAAATGGTTGGGCAATGCCTGGAATGTCATTCTAAAAAGTGTGGCGGACCGGTTCCAAGAATCAAAAAATTATTAATTCCATAATGAATAGGGAAATTATTATAACAAAAGACGGATCTTCATCCCTGCTTGTTAAGGAGATGGGGGAGACGTTTCATTCGAGACATGGTGCTGTTCAGGAATCTCTTCATGTTTACATAGAAAACGGCATAAAAAAAATAGGGAAGAATGAAATCAGTGTTCTGGAGTTTGGCTTCGGAACCGGGCTTAATGCATTACTTACCTTACAGTTCGCAATAACACATGGCAAAAAAATTTGTTATGAAACTATAGAAGCTTATCCGTTATCGCCCGAAGAGTTTAATCTTCTGAATTACGCAGACTTCATAAAAACACCTGTTTCATTAAAAGAGATGCATCTTGCAGAAGCGGGGAAGCCGAAGGAAATTTATCATGGATTTACCTTATGTAAGCATTTTGAGAAAATTGAAACATTTTCGGCTTCCCGAAAATTTGATCTTGTTTATTTTGATGTTTTCGGATACGAATACCAACCGGAATTATGGTCGGAAGAAATTCTGAGAAAAGCATATGATGCTTTAAATGAAAACGGAATATTTGTAACATACGCCTGTAAAAGTGTTGTAAACAGGACGTTGAAGAAGATTGGTTTTACAGTACATAAGGTTGCCGGACCTCCGGGAAAAAGGGAGATGACGGTAGCTGTTAAAATAATGTAAATGTTCTTCTGAATTTAACAGCTGCTTTTTATATTTACAGAAAAGCAGCATTATGACAGAAAGTCTAAACCACACAATAAGAATATTGGAAAAAGTAAGTTTTAATAAAGATTTATTCGTCAAAGAAGTTTCCAAGGCCATAAAGATATTATTGCCATATGAAATAGACCAGCTCAAGGAATGGATCAGAAATTTTACAAAAACGCGAACAGAGTTCAAAGATGTTTTGGCCTTAGTATAAAATAAAGGATGGATAAATTTCCATCCTTTATTTTTTTACGATTTTCGGGCTGATAATGGCGATGTCCTGAAAAGTAATTGCTCCTTTTACAACACCCGATATTGTAGCGCGCAACGCTTCGATTATATGCAGTTTTAATTCACTTTTAGAAAAAATAAGACTCACTTCACGTGAAGGTTTTGGATCGCTGAACTCCATGATATTTTTCCGGTCGTGCTCGTTTAAATTCAGAGTGTGAAGGTAGGGAAGAAGGGTCACCCCGAGCCCTTCATTGGCAAGGCGGATCAGGGTTTCGAAGCTTCCCGAATTTAATTCAAATTTTCTGCCGGGCTCCAGCTTGGAGGCCTTACAAAGGTTTAAAATGCCATTGGTAAAGCAATGGCCGTCCTGTAAAAGCAGTACATCGTTGATATTTAAATCATCAGGTGTAAGCTCCTGAAGATCTTTTCTGTATTCTTGCGGAAAATAACCGACAAAAGGTTCGTAATACAACACGATTTCCTTTATATCGGCTTCGTTCAGAGGAGTTGCGGCAATAGCAGCATCCAGTTGTCCCTTTCGCAAACGGTTAATGATTTCGTCGGTTGTATATTCTTCTATAATTAAATTTATCCTGGGATATTTTTTTATAAAGGCATTGAGGAACATGGGAAGGAGTGTTGGCATAATCGTAGGAATGATGCCTATTTTGAAGTCCCCGCCTATAAAACCTTTTTGCTGTTCTACGATATCCTTGATCCTTTCGGCTTCATTGACAATGCTCTTGGCCTGTTGTACAATTTTTTTACCTACTTCGGTGAGTTGGATTGGCTTCTTGTTGCGGTCAAAAATCTTAATTTCAAGTTCTTCTTCAAGTTTCTGAATCTGCATACTCAGCGTGGGCTGTGTAACAAAGCACCTTTCGGCTGCTAATGTGAAATTCCGGTATTCGGCAACAGCTAAAATATAATGTAATTGCGTAATGGTCATTTCAAAAGTTTTAAACTATGGTACGATTAATACGATCGATTGTATTTATACAAATATCACTCTTTTATTCGTAAATTTGATAGTGAATTTTAAAATTAGTCATTATGAATATTTTAGGTTTACCAATTAAAGAAACAAAAGAGAATATCGAATTACTCAATGTACTGTTGGCAAATTTTCAGGTGTATTATCAAAATTTACGTGGATTGCACTGGAACATCCGCGGAAAGAGGTTTTTTGAACTCCATGTAAAATTTGAGGAGTTGTATAATCAGGCTCAGTTGAGAATTGATGAAATTGCGGAAAGGGTATTAACGCTTGGAGGAACCCCGTTGCATACATTTGAAGACTACATAAAGTATAATAAGCTGCAGGTGGGCAAAAATATTATCCATGATGAAAATGCCGTAGAACTTATTATCAAATCATTATCGGCTTTACTGGTAATAGAACGTGAAATTCTTGAGAAATCGGGAGAAGTTAACGATGAGGGAACCAATTCCATGATGAGTGATCTTATTACGGAGCAGGAAAAAGATATTTGGATGATGCAGGCTTTTTTAGGCTGAAAAATTCCTGGATGCTGTATTATTTCTTAGCTGCATAAAATAAAAGAGCCTGTTATTAACAGGCTCTTTTTTTATGGTTGATTATTTTTTGACCACCTTGACAAACTGACTGTTGTCTTTTGTCTGTATGTTCAGCATATAGGTTCCGGCACTTAGTGCACTGAAATCAAGCTGAACTTCCGGTTTTTCAAAATTACGTGTCATAACCAGGCGTCCGTTCAGGTCGAACACTTCCACCTTCGTAATCACTTCGCTGTAGTGAACCGTAAGCACATCGCTTACAGGGTTTGGATAATATTTCAGCCTGCTTAGGTCGAAATCGTTCAAGCCCAGTTTCACCATCACCTGTATGGCTGTAGGATCGCTCGGACACCCGTTTGCACCGATAATCACGGCATAGTATGTTGCCCCGTCTACAAGCGGCATATTCTGAGGAAGTGCGTTGACTCCGTTCACTGCATCATCATATGTAAGGTACCACACTACATTAGGCTGATCCATCTTGATGTTACTTATTTCAGCGTAATTATCAAAAGATTGCGGAGAAAGGCCGGTAGGACTCGTCGGACGGGTACCGATGGTTACCTGAACCTGCGTTCTGCCCGATGTACATCCATTCTGCTCGCGTTCCACAAAATAGTATCCGCTTTGCAGCACTGTTGTTGACGGAAGCACTGTTGTAGATGTAGCATTGATGTACCAGTTATGCGTAATTCCCGTACCTGCCGGTATGCTTAGGTCGGCAACTGTTGATCCTTCACACAATGTGAAAGGACTTACTACAGGAGCTGTTGTGTTGATTACACGTACTGCTACAGGTACTTTAACCGACATACAGTTTCCGATTCTCTGTGCCAGGTAGTAGGTACCGTTTACCAACGGAGTTGATGTCGCAAGCGGAACTGTTGAGGTTGCACTGCTGAACCATTC
>Ga0308158_10000462_pt1 | contig 65654 bp, 59 predicted proteins | sample PhyBR2_FD_201038 | JGI IMG/M metagenome (GOLD analysis project Ga0308158, IMG submission 201038) | Phyllosphere microbial communities from UC Gill Tract Community Farm, Albany, California, United States - DLSLB.R2 | ecosystem: Host-associated > Plants > Phyllosphere > Unclassified | place: USA... | reverse complement strand
GAATTAAATTAACCCCGACTTCAGAGCAAATGGCTTTTGGCAAAACTGCCTTTGGTTATGTGTTGGCAAACAGCACCATGAAGTTTGATCTGGACAACAAACTACTCAACAGCCTGAGTGGTCAAAGTAGTTTGTATGGCGTTGACAGTTCAGGGGTGAAACAGGAATTGGTTGAGATTAAAAAAGAAGGAGGGGGATAAATGGGTTATTTATCAGGGTTACATACCCCTTCTTTTTTATGCAAAAGTCTGACATTGATATTGGTTGCGAATATTCCATTGCTGAGTTGCAATGTCTATGCAAATGGTTTACCACCACCACCGCGAGATGTTTCAGAAGTGAATAGCTTATTTAAGCTCTATCTGGACTTGGTGATCAATCAATATTCGACGCGACAAGTGATACCGGTCATTGTCAAAGGGGATCATTACTTTATCCAGCAATCCAAATTGGATGAGTTACAGATTAAGCTGCCTGCGGATGCACTTCAGCAACAGTCAGAAAAAAACCTGACTGACCTAGATGTATTTACTTTAGGCTTTTCTGGGAAGGCCTTAGATTGGGTCAGCCTCAATCAGATTCCCGAATTGAAGTATGAGTACAATTCAGCGCAACAGTATTTTAGTCTAGATCTTCCTGCCAGCTGGATGCCTGTACAGATACGCGGCTTGGACTCTTGGTATCAACCTGAAACAGCGCAGTCGGGTATTGGTTTATTAAATAACTATGACTTTTATACTTACCGCCCAGAGAATGGTGGTTATAGCAGTACGCTGTTTACAGAACAACGGTTTTTCTCACCTTATGGGGTACTGAGAAATTCAGGGGTTTATAGCAAAACTGATTTTGACTCATCCAATCAGAACAGTGAAGGCTATCGTCGTTATGACACCACTTGGCAATATGATGACCCAGTCCGGGTAGTTTCATTTTTAGCGGGTGATGTAATTACGGGAAGTAAAAACGCATGGGGAAGTTCAGTGCGTTTAGGTGGATTACAGTTACAACGTAATTTTGGTACCCGTCCAGATTTGATTACCTATCCTTTACCTCAGTTTAAAGGACAAGCGGCTTTACCGAGCACCGTGGACTTATTGATTAACGGACAGAAAACCAATTCAACTGATGTGCAATCTGGTCCTTTTATTCTAAATAACGTTCCGTTTATCAATGGTAAAGGCGAGGCGGTGATTGTTACCACAGATAGCGTTGGCCGTCAGGTGGCAACCTCGGTGCCGTTTTATATCTCGAATACTTTGCTTAAACCGGGGTTATTGGATTATTCGGTGTCTATGGGACAAATCCGCGAAGATTATGGGATCAAGAACTTTGAATATGGCAAATTTGCCAGTTCAGCGGATGCACGTTACGGGATCAATGATTGGCTTACGGCTGAAGGACGAGTTGAGCTTTCAGATTCAATTCAATTGGCAGGATTGGGTTCAGTGCTTAAGCTGAATCGGTTTGGGGTATTAAGTGGTTCGGCAACCCAAAGCTGGGCAGACCGTGAATTTAATCGGATCAATAGCCAAAACCTGAAGGGAAATCAATATACTTTAGGCTATAGCTATAACCAGCAACGCTTTGGATTTAGTCTCAATCATACCCAACGCGATCAGGACTATTATGATCTTTCACGCTTGCAATATAGCAATTTGATTTCAGCCAACAGTCATAAGAGTTCGGTTGCCAACACGTATTTTGCCACAGATAAATCAGGGACTTTTGGGGTGGCCTATATCCAAACCAAGAACCGCGACATTAAAAATAAACTGATGAACCTATCTTGGGCACCCGTATTACCGTCTTATATGCATGGTGCAACAGTGTCTTTAAGTGCCAATCGAGATTTTGTAGAAAAAGAGTGGAGTGCTGCATTTCAGTTGTCGGTTCCATTTTCCAAAAGCAGATCCACAGCCAGTCTAGGCTATAGCCAACAATCTAGTGGTGATTATGGTTATGTTAACTATAACCGTAGTGCTTCATTGGCGGGTGGTGTTGGTGTTGATTTAACTCGACGTTTTAATGAAAACAGTGATGACTTTAATCAGGCACGCGTCAACTACCGTAACCAATATTTTAATACCGATGTCGGCATGTCAGGTAGCAATGATTACAACTATTGGTTTGGACTGTCAGGTTCGGTGGTGTTGATGTCAGGCAATGTCTTTGCTGCCAATCGATTGGGTGAGTCGTTTGCTTTGATTGATACCAATAAAGTTGCAGATGTCCCTGTGCATTATGAAAACAGCTTGGTGGGTCGTAGTAACGCGAAGGGCTATGTTTTTGTACCGTCAGTGACACCTTATTACGCGGCTAAATACAGTATTAACCCGATCGATTTACCTTCAAACTTTAATGCAACCCAAGTTGAAAATCGGATTGCGGCAAAACGAGGCTCAGGTGTTGTGATTGGCTTCCCAATCAAACAGTCTTATGCAGCCAATGTATCTTTGGTACAGAGCAATGGGCAAGCGATTCCAGTGGGTGCGGTGGTACATCGTGCGGATCAAGAATCGAGTTATGTGGGAATGGATGGGATTACTTATCTTGAAGATTTGAGTGCAGAGAATAGCATTCGAGTGCAACTGCCAGATCAGAGCATATGTGAAGCAAACTTTTCGTTGGATTTAAAACAAGCGCAACAACAGATCGCAGTGATTAAGTCAGTTGTTTGTCGTGAGGTGGCTAAACCATGATTACTTTAAAAAAAATAATACCAGCAGGTCTATTGTTCTCTGGGTTGATATTAATTGCTGCTCAGAGTCAGGCAGCTTGTGTTATCACCTCAAGTGGTAACGTTACTATGGGCACGATTTCATCTATGACGCTGGCGGAGCAAGGGACGCAATCTAATCAGTTTAGAGCTGGTTTGGCTTGTACTTCACTTGCAACCCTTGCAACAACCAGTTATATAAAATATCGGGTCGATCAGATGCCAGTAAATTATATAAATAGTGCTACTGGTGAACGTCTAATAGTGAATTATTTAGATACCAATGATAAAGCAATTGGTCTGGGTAATGAAGTTGATATGAGCAGTTTTTCACTGATTAATTTATTTAGTGGGCCAGATGGTGCATTACTATTTAAAGCGAAAATTAATCCAGGACAAGCTGTATCACCGGGGAGATACGAAGCTGAAACGCCATTTAAAGTCAAATGGTATTACTCTGTAGCTGGTTTTGGCATTGGTTCTCTGGCTACTCACTATGAAAGTCCTGGTTTTAGTCGGGGTTTTTTGGGGATTGGGTTTAGTTGGGGCATTGGTAGTGATGCTTCATTAAACTTATATATTGATGTTTTACCGGATTGTCGAATTTCGACCAACGCTGTGAACTTTGGAACGGCTCCTTTTGCTGATGTCTTTACACCAGTTCAAACCTCTATGGGGGTTCGCTGTTCAGTATTTACGCCTTATCGTGTAGGTTTAAATAATGGTCTGTATCCACAATGTGGTAATCAACGTGCGATGAAGGCGAGTAATAGCAATAATTTTCTACGCTATGAGATTTATAAAAACGCAAGCACTGAACGTTGGGGCAGTAGTGGCAATGAACGGTGGTCAAGTATCGAGGCAACAACGAACCCGGGTCAGCATAATACAAATCAACAAGGTTTTGCCTTCACCGCAAAAATTCTGGATACGAATCCAGCCAATTTACCGGCTGGTAATTATTCGGATACTGTAACAGTAAATGTTGAGTTTTGAGGATATAAAGTCATGATAATCAGTTTTATCATGGCTTTATTAAATGGTAAATTTACAGTTTATTTTTTTATTGATATTAAATAAAAACTCTCTTTAATTATGTTTTTTTGAAAAAACATAGTAGCTGTTCACTTTATTTAAACCCTTTCTTAAAATTATTTATTATACATATACAAATGTATTTTATTTTTTATAATTCATTTTTTATGTGAAAAATATCAATATTAAAATAATCTAGAGATGGTTTTGTGAATAGATACATTGACATAATATTTGTTTTTTTTTTGTGTTTTTACCATTTTTTTGTGGTCTTAAATTGTGCTTTAATTTTTAATTAAAGCATGGATTTAAATAATTATTTATTATAAGTATAGATAATTTATTTCCATGTTCTAAAATATTTAATATAAATGTTATTGTGAATGGAAGAGGGCTTATTGTGCGGACTTATGCATACTTCAGAATTGATGAATTATCAATGGATGAATTTAACTATGCTGACTATATTCTTGGGTATGGTTATGAAATACCGAAAAATAGGCTTGTATTTGAGCAGGTGAAAATAGGTATACCCTTAGAGTTTAGGCATAAACTCATAAACTTGATTAACTACACATTGGAAAACGGTGATCTTTTATTAATAGATGGAATAGATTCTTTGGGAAGTGATTTCAAGGAAATATATTCGAGTGTTAATTTTATTTTTAAAAAAGGAATCCGTTTAGTATGTTTGGATTTTTCAAAGAACGAAATTAAAGGAGATATAAAAAAGATTTTTTTTCATTTTCTAAAAATATGTTCTGATTTCGATGGAAAACTTCAATCGAATAGAAAGATTGGTAATAGAAATATAAACAAAGTAGGTCGACCAGAAATTTTAAATAAAATCCAGAAAGAAGAGGTTTTAGAAAAATTTAAAAATGGCCAAAGTGTCTATTCTTTAGCTAAGCAGTATTCAGTTACAAGAACAGTCATTCAAAGACTACTTTCAAAATCATCAGATAACGTTATTCGTGAGGATTAAATGAATATCAACATTAAAATGAATGACAAGGCTAAAATAAGTAGATTGGTTGTAGCAAAACAAATGAACAATCTGGATAAGATGTTCGTTGTTCAACTCAAATATTCTCTGAATAATAAGAAGAGGGTTATTGATGAAGCCAATCAAATTGAAATCAGCTCTGTAAATGGATTGATTGATTATGAAATTCATAAAATCGAGCATGAGGAAAAGAAAATAATTTTTTTATATGGTTCTAGTCCATATGTTATAGATTTAAGAAGTTAATTATTTAATACACTTAAATTTTTTATTGAAAATAAAGGTTAAATAATTTTGTTTTTTTGGTTAATCATTTTTTTTAAGTTTTATTTGAGTCTGTGGTGGAGGTTGAATAATAATATTTAAAATATTTGATAGTGAATGTTTTTGCGTTTTAAAAGTGATGTTTAGTGTTTTTTTATCTTTTATAATGTTTTGCTTGTTTTATTTTAATGCAGGTTGTGCACCCAGCCTGCTATTTTATATTTGTATATGGTAATGTGTGTTGTGAAATTTTTTATAAATTTAAATCAATTTTACTTTGAATTAGAATACATTAATCTAAATAATTTTTTAAACGGGAAAAATTAAAAATGACTATACTTAAAATATGATGAAATAACTTTATATAATTGAATTTATGTTAAATAAGGGTAAAATTCATTTTAAAAATGTTAATATAAATCTACTTGTAAAGTGCTGAAAATAGTCTGTAATAGTATTCTAAATATTTAGAATACTATTGTAGATAAATAAGTAAATTATTTATTAGCGACATAAGGTGTCGCTTAAAATAAAAAATAGTTTGGAAATATTGAGATTTTCAATTAAATTGTTTCTATAAAAACTTTATGACTACTAATAATATGGAACAACTTAATCCATCAGACTTAAAAGCCATTCTTCATTCAAAAAGAGCGAATCTTTATTATTTAGAACATGCACGGGTGATGCAAAAAGATGGTCGTGTTTTATATCTAACCGAAGCCAAAAGTGAAAATCAGTATTGGAATATTCCAATTGCCAATACGACTGTGATTTTGTTGGGGACTGGAACATCGATTACACAAGCTGCCATGCGGATGCTGTAGCGCAGGTGTTTTGGTTGGTTTTTGTGGCGGTGGCGGTACGCCTTTATTTTCAGGCAGTGAAGTGGAGTGGCTAACGCCACAAAGTGAATATCGTCCAACTGAATATATGCAAGGCTGGATGAGCTTTTGGTTTGATGAAAAGAAACGTTTAGATGTGGCCAAACAGTTTCAGGTTGCGCGGGTTGAATATATTCGTAAAGTTTGGGCAAAAGATCGGAACTTACAAGCAGAAGGATTTTATTTAGATGATCAGGATATTCAGCAGGCTTTAACTGGTTTTGAAAAGAAAATTCCAAATATGAGCAAATTCGGGGATTTACTTCTTGCCGAAGCACAGACCACCAAGCAACTTTATAAAATTGCTGCGACGCGTTGCAAACTCAAATTTGAACGAAATGCTGAATATGGTGATTTAGCCAATGACTTCCTCAATCATGGTAATTATTTGGCCTATGGTTTGGCTGCAACCACACTTTGGGTCTTAGGCATTAGTCATTCATTTGCAGTCATGCATGGTAAAACTCGGCGCGGTGCTTTGGTCTTTGATATAGCCGATTTAATCAAAGATGCTGTAGTACTACCATGGGCATTTATTTGTGCCAAAGAAGGTTTTAAGGAGTAAGACTTTAGAGCCTTGTTATTACAGAAATTTACCGAGCATAAAGCAGCTTAGAAATTCTATGTTCCTTGGTGGAGCGCTTGGTAAAGGTTCACTGCCACATAGGCGGCTTAGAAAAACTTCAAAATCAGCTACTACTTTGCCTGCAGGTTCACTGCCACATAGGCAGCTTAGAAAGCATCCTTCCAAGATTGAAAATCATCACTATTGTTCACTGCCACATAGGCAGCTTAGAAAAGATAAGAAACAGATTGTTTCATCGCGCTCATGTTCACTGCCACATAGGCAGCTTAGAAATACTGCTCATGGGGAATGAATCGAGAAGATATGTTCACTGCCACATAGGCAGCTTAGAAAAATTTGCCTGGTCAGCCTAGCACTTATCGAGTGTTCGCTGCCACATAGGCAGCTTAGAAAATTTGTATTAATTGCATCTACAGTATTTTTACGTTCACTGCCGCATAGGCAGCTTAGAAATGAAGAGTGTAAAAATGCCAACGGTTCTGATGGTTCACTGCCGAGTAGGCAGCTTAGAAAAAGAAGCAACTTTTGAAGTGCGTTTTGAGGGAGTTCACTGCTGAGTAGGCAGCTTAGAAATTAGATGTACTTGAAATCTCACCATCCTTGCCGTTCACTGCCATATAGGCAGCTTAAAAGAAGCCAACACAACACATATTAATATGTTAACTATTTCACATTTTAATTGGAAAAAATATTTATATGATTTTTAACATTAAAAAAAGCTGAATGTTGTATAGAAAAATAAAAATATTCATTCCTTAAGCTTATATATAAACATCATCATTGGGCATCTTAACTGGGCGATTTGTCAAACATTGGTCAGTGGGAATTCTAAATTTAAGCGAAATATTAATCAATAAAATAGTCGTTAAAGCATTGCTAATCCTTGGTCTTTTGGCGTTGTAAGGGGGCGGGGGTGAGTTGTGATATCGTTTTTTTGCCTGAATTTCGAAGCACACACAGCGAATTTTAAAGCAAATTTCCTTAATCAAATGACATAAAACGATGATTTATACTCATGTGACTAATTTAAAATTTACGCTGAAATAGCGTGAATTTTGTTTTTATGTAAAAAATTTACAAAAAAAAATATTTTAAATAAAACTGAAATATGAATGTAATAAATATTTAATATATTGAAATTTATAATAAAAATATTTTTCTCAAAAAATACAAATTTATATACACTTGTATCTGTTTTATACACAAAGTGTGACTTTGTTTACATTTTTATCTCAGTGTGCATAATACCCATCGATCAAAACGAATCATTTTTTTGTCTGTATAGGATACTTGGTATGAAAAATACTTTTTTAGCAGCATCAGTTTCAATTTTAGCAATGTCTAGCGCTTTCGCAGCAGATGGTACAATCACAATCAACGGTTTAGTAACTGACAAAACTTGTGATATCGTGACTCCACAAGGTAAAGATTTCACAGTAACGCTTCCTACAGTATCTAAGCAAACTCTTGCTAAAACTGGTGATATCGCGGGCCGTACGCCATTCACAATCAACTTGGCTAACTGCTCTGAAGGCAAAGTTGCAACTTATTTTGAACCAGGTTCAACAGTTGATTTTGGTACTGGTCGTTTAAATAACACAGATGCAACTGGCGCGAAAAACGTTCAAGTTCAATTGTTAGGTTCAAATAACCAATTCATTCCTGTACTTGCTGCGGGTGCTTCTGGCGCACAAACTAACTCTCAATGGGTAGATGTTGCGGACAAAGGTGCAGCTGATCTTAATTACTATGCTGAATATTATGCAACTGATGCATCTGCTGCTGGTAAAGTAACAACGTCTGTTCAATATACTATTATCTATCAATAATTTTTTATTGAATGGTACGGAGCTAGGTTGTCTAGCAACCTAGCTCTTTTACTTTATTTTAGATATAGAGATAATCGTTATGTTCTTGAATCATTCCTTTCTTAAAAAAGGTTTACTCGCATTTTTAATTCCGTTTGGTGCAGTGAATGCTGAAATCATCATTCATGGTACTCGTGTTATCTATCCATCTGATGCACGTGAAATTACTTTACAGGTAAGTAATAACGGAAATAATCCTGCATTGGTTCAAGCATGGATTGATGAGGGAGATGCAAAATCTACTCCAGATCAATCGAAAGCGCCTTTTATGATTACACCGCCTATATCGCGTGTGGAAGCTAAAAAAGGGCAGTCTTTACGTATTACCAGTTTGCCGAATGCAAATGAATTAAGTAAAACTCAAGAAACACTCTTTTGGTTAAATATTCTCGATATCCCACCAAAACCTTCTGCGAAAGATCAGAATGTTGTACCAGATAACTTTTTACAACTTGCGATTCGATCGCGTATTAAGTTTTTTTATCGCCCAGCTGGACTTAAAGAAGATGTCGCATTGGCACCTGAAAAATTACAGTGGAGCAATAACGGTACTCAGTTAACCGTAAAAAACCCAACACCATTTCATATTACCTTGACTTCTATTATGCAAGATCAATCAGGCAAACGCGTTGATTTGATTTCACAAGGTTTAATGTTGAAACCATTTTCTGATGGAACGGTGAGTTTAAAAAATTCCAATGTCGCTAAGATGACCTTTACCACAATCAATGATTATGGTGGTCGTGTAGAGCGAAATATTAAATTTTAATAGATTGATCAAGTCTTTAAATTTCTTCAATACAAGAAATTTAAAGCACCTTCGTAATGATGATTTAATCATTTCATTTATCTGAGAGTAAGCGAGTAAAAAAACCTATTCATTTGTTGATAGGCAGACTTCTTTATGCAAAAAAATGAACAAAGCTACAAGTGGATCAAGCGACATATCAGTTACTATGTGGCTTGTGGGGTTATTACGCTCAGCATTCCTGCTTTAGTTAATGCATCTGAAACTGACTTAAAAGAGGCTGAAAAGTCTCCAACTGCTGCAGAAGCAGAATTTGATTCGGCTTTTTTAATTGGCGATGCCAAAAAGATAGATGTAAATCGCTTTAAATATGGCAATCCTGTGTTACCAGGTGACTATAATGTAGATATTTATGTCAATGGCAACTGGTTTGGTAAACATCGTATGGTGTTTAAAGCGACTGAAAATAATCAAAATGCTTTTACCTGCTTTAGCTCAAATCAATTATTAGAATACGGCGTTAAAGCAGAGGTGTTAAAAAAAGGCGAAAGCTTTGCTTTGACAGGTTGTCAGAAAATCGAACAGTGGGTTGAAGATTCTTTTTATGAATTTGATACTTCACGCTTACGTGTCGATATTTCGATTCCGCAAGTTGCGATGCAAAAAAATGCACAAGGCTATGTCGACCCAAGTGTTTGGGATCGTGGGATCAATGCTGCATTTCTTTCTTATAATGCCAGTGCATATAAAACATTTAATAAAATCCAAGGTGGGGAAGAAACCACTAATGCGTTTACTTCGGTAACAGCTGGTGCAAATTTAGCTGGTTGGCAACTGCGCCATAATGGTCAATGGCAATGGCAAGACCGCACTACTACAGATAATCAATCTAAATCGAGTTATGATGCGATTAACACCTATGTACAACGCGCATTCCCGCAATACCGTGGCGTATTGACTCTGGGTGAAAGCTTTACCGATGGTGAAATCTTTGATTCATTTGGTTATCGTGGTTTTGATTTTTCCAGTGATGACCGCATGTTACCTAACAGTATGATTGGTTATGCACCTCGTATTCGCGGTAATGCAAAAACCAATGCCAAGGTTGAAGTACGTCAACAAGGTCAATTGATTTATCAAACAACGGTTGCACCAGGTAGTTTTGAAATCAATGATCTTTATCCGACAGGGTTTGGTGGTGAACTGGAAGTTTCTATTTTAGAAGCCAATGGTGAGATTCAACGCTATTCAATTCCTTATGCCTCTGTTGTGCAAATGCTCCGTCCAGGAATGAGTCGTTATTCTGTGTCGATGGGTCAATTCCGCGATAAAGATATCGATCTAGATCCTTTTATTGTGCAAGGAAAATATCAACGTGGTATCAATAACTCGATCACGGCTTATGGTGGTGTACAGTTCTCAGAAGACTATTCAGCTGTAACATTGGGCAGTGCTTTTGCAACACCGATTGGTGCAATTGCACTTGATGTGACACATTCACAAGCGGATTTTGAACGTCGTAAAAGTGAAAGTGGTCAAAGTTTCCGTATTAGCTATAGTAAATTAATTACCCCAACCGATACCAATTTGACTTTAGCTGCATATCGCTATTCTACAGAAAACTTTTACAAGTTACGTGATGCGATATTGGTACAAGACCTCGACAATAAAGGCATTAGTTCAGCCCATGTAGGTAAACAGCGCAGTGAATTTCAGATCACCCTGAATCAGGGTTTACCACGTGATTTTGGAAATATTTATGCAACAGGTTCGTGGGTAGATTACTGGAATCGTCAGGAAACAACCCGTCAGTATCAAGTCGGTTATAGCAACAGCTATCGTGGTTTGACTTATGGTTTGTCGGCAATTAAACGTATTGTTGAAAACAATGCCACAAGTATCAGCAATAGCGATACTGAATATATGCTGACCATGTCCTTACCACTTTCATTTAAGAAAAGCTCAGCGAACCTTAACTCGATTATGACACAAGATAATGCGACTGTCGGTGTGAGCGGCGTTGTTGGCGATCGTTTTAACTATGGTACATCTGTATCGACACGCTATGGTGATAATCCAAGCGCCAATTTAAATGCTCAGTATCGCACCAACTACGCGACTGTTGGCGGATCATTCAGTGCGGCTGACGGTTATCAACAAGCAATGTTAACTGCACGTGGTAATATTGTTGCTCATCCTGAAGGTGTCTTGTTTGGACCAGATCAGGGGCAAACCATGGTCTTGGTGTATGCACCTGAAGCTGCCGGTGCTAAAGTGAATAATGCGACAGGTTTAAGTATTAATAAATCTGGTTATGCGGTGATTCCATATGTAACACCATATCGTTTAAATGACATTACCCTTGACCCTCAAGGCATGTCGACAGATGTAGAGTTAGATGGTACAAGTCAGCGTATCGCACCCTATGCAGGTTCAATTTCACAAGTGAGTTTTGCGACGAAAATTGGTAAAGCAATTTATATTCGTAGTAAAAAACAAAATGGTGAAACTTTACCTTTTGCGGCAGAAGTATTTGATACAAAAGGTGAAAATATTGGAATGGTTGCTCAAGGGAGTATGGTTTATTTAAGAACCAATACTACAGCAGACTCAGTTACAGTGAAATGGGGCGAAAATGCTAACGAGCAATGCCACATTCAATATGATGTTTCTGCGCAAGCAGCAGACAAAAAGCAAAATATGATTATGGCGGAAGGTGTATGTCAATGAACGGTAAAGTTTTAAATCGTATTCTCTTGCTCATTGCTGGGACTGTGAGTTCAGGGACATATGCTGCATGTATACCAGATCGTGGTTTTTCTACTGTTGATGTGAGCATGTCTGTTGGTCGTGTTGTAGTGAGACCAAGTGATCCTGTCGGAAAGGTTTTACGCAAAGCCTCTTTTCCAATTAGACCCAATGGTTCGACGTATAGTTGTGGTAGTTATGGCACACTTGGCGCTGTTTTAACTCAAAACTATTCACTTAGTCCTATCGGTAATTCGGTTTATAACACCAATATTGATGGAATTGGTATTCGCTTATACCGAGAAGCGCCAACAGCTCCTGGTTTTGCCGATTATTATCCTTACACACGAAGTGCGAGTGGCAGACGTGTTCTGGCAGAAGGTTTTTTTATTGTTGAAATTGTTAAAACGGCGACATCAACAGGATCTGGTGCACTAGTTCCAGGCACATATAGTAGTTACCGTTCCGGCGAACGTCAAAGCCCACCTTGGTTAACCAGTACGGTATATGGGAATGCAATTACTATTGCGTCTTCTTCATGTGAAATATTGGGAAATATTAATAAAACTGTGACGTTGCCAACTGTAAATAAGGTTGATTTTAAAGGTGTGGGTTCAACTCAAGGTGAGCAAGCCTTTGATCTCAATATTTTGTGTAATGGCGGTAAAAACCCTAGCGGTTATGAAGAAAGTAATAAAATCAGCCTAAGCTTTGATTATGATGCTGTGAGTAGTAGTACTCAAAATGTACTTGCAAATACGAATACCGCAGGAAGCAGTGCATCAGGTGTTGGCGTACAATTGCTTTCACAATATAAAAATTCTAATAAAGTGATTGCTAAAAATGACAAGCTGGAATTAGGTACGTTAAAGTCAAATGATAATATTCAATACAATGTGCCAATGACTGCGCGTTACTATCAGACTGCAACCAAAGTGATGCCCGGAAAAGTCCGAGCTATGGCAACCGTCACAATTGAATATGATTAATTGACGTAAATCATATTTTTTAAAATTATTTTTTTATTTATTGCTTGGAAAATCTTGTATTAATAATAAGGTTATGTAATTAATTAACTACACCATTTCTTTAGAGGGGAATGAGATGGAGTTAAATAAAAAACTATCCTTTTTATTAATAACATTTACAACGATATCGAGTTTAAGTTTAGCTACTTATGCAGAGGAGATTCATTTTCAAGGGCAGATTGTAGAATTTACATGTGAAAAGGATTCTAATAATTCTAATTGCAAAGCGATTGATAATACAATTGATGTGTTGAGAAAAACCACAACAATAGATAGCTTTAATTTCAATAGCTTAGTTGATAAAAAAGCCAATAGTATGGCGCATTTAAAAATTCAAGATTTGGAAAGTGATCAGCATAAAATATTGGTGGTAGATTATTATTAAATCAATTAAGCTATGCAATATATTGTTGATATAGCATAAATTAAATAATATTCTGCGTAGTAAGTTAAAATATAATCTGATTATTTTAGTCGGATTATATCTTAACTCGTATTAAAAATAACCAAATTTTAAAATGTTTTAAATGGTTGTATATTATTTTATCGGTTGAACGGTTTTCTTTAATATATCCATAAAGGTTTTTAAGATAATATTGTAATTTTTCCCTTTATGTGTAATCAGGCATATCGGCGTACTGTAATGCATCATCTCTTGTAAAATGGGTTGCATCAAACCATCTTGAACCCATTTTTTCGCATAATGATCGGGTAAAAAACCCATAAATTTTCCTGAAAGAATCAGAAATGCGATACCTTCTCGGTCACTCGCTGTCGCTGAACAGTTTAACAGTTGATGTAACTTCATTGCATCAGGGGTAATGGCATAATTCGGAAGAACTGTATTGCATCGTTTTAAGTCATCTAAACTTATTTCACCTAAATGCTGAAAGAGCGGGTGGTTTTGTCCACAATAGAGTGAAGACTCTTCGTTATATAAATGAAAATAATCTAGACCTGACAATGGACTTACCAAAGGAATCGCCCCAGCGTGTAAGCGATTGTCCAAAACACGACACTCAATATCTGACAGTGTGCTCATACTAATATTAATAACCACCTCAGTATTTTCTTCCGCAAGCTGTGCCAATGTGTTGGTGATATAAGCACTGGGCATCGTGACTAAGTTATTAATAATCCCAATATTAAATTCACCTTTGAGCTGATTATGCATTTGATTGATTTTGGCACGAAAGTCCTCTATCGAAGCGGTCAGTACCTCAATATATTCTAAAACTTCCCGACCTTCATCGGTGATGGAAAAGCCTGCTCGACCGCGCTGACAGAGGCGAATCCCTAAGCGATTTTCCAGATCACTCATATGTAAACTAATCGCAGAACGACTAATCCCTAGGATACTTTCGGCAGCAGTGAAGCTGTGACAATCACAAACTGTTTTAAATATTTTAAGTAATTTTATATCAAAATCAGTAACTTGATTTAATTTTTTAGGTTTCATTTAGTTTTGCTTTTTTATATCTAAACTCAAGATATTTTGAATTTATCAAAACTATCTCGCTTTGTACACTCAAGAGATAACCACAAAACAAGAAGAGTACTTATGTTTGATATCGATACATCAAATGACCGCGATGACGCATTGGAAGCCAGTCAGTCAAATGAGCAGATGAATTTAAATTATCAAGCCCATTGGATGCCATTTTCTGCAAATCGTAATTTCCATAAAGATCCGCGTATGATCGTGGGTGCAAAAGGATCGTATTTAATAGACAGTACTGGGCGTGAGATTTATGACTCATTGTCAGGGCTATGGACGTGTGGTGCAGGGCATACACGACCTGAAATCCAACAGGCTGTGAGTAAGCAATTGGCAAAACTGGACTATTCACCTGCATTCCAATTTGGACATCCTTTATCTTTTCAATTGGCTGAAAAAATTGTTCAGCTGATGCCTGAAAAACTGCAACATGTCTTTTTTACCGATTCAGGTTCTGAATCTGCGGACACTGCGATCAAGATGGCACGCGCATATTGGCGCATTCAAGGCAAATCAAGCAAAACCAAATTGATTGGACGAGCGCGTGGCTATCACGGTGTAAACGTCGCAGGGACCAGCCTAGGCGGCATTGGCGGAAATCGTAAAATGTTTGGTCAATTGATGGATGTGGATCATTTGCCTCATACCTTACAGGCGCATTTAAGCTTTAGCAAAGGCTGTGCTGAGACGGGTGGGGTTGAGCTGGCAGATGAAATGCTCAAGCTGATTGAATTACATGATGCTTCTAATATCGCAGCAGTGATTGTAGAGCCTATTTCAGGTTCAGCAGGCTGTATCGTGCCACCAGTTGGTTATTTACAACGCTTGAGAGAAATTTGTGACCAACACGATATTTTACTGATTTTTGATGAGGTGATTACTGGCTTTGGGCGTATCGGTAAATGGACTGCGGCAGAATATTTTGGGGTTACACCAGACCTTTTGACCTTTGCTAAACAGATTACCAATGGCGCAATTCCGTTAGGTGGTGTGGTGGCAAGCCGTGAAATTTACAATGCATTTATGCAGCAAGACCTACCTGAACATGCCATTGAATTCACCCATGGCTATACCTATTCGGCCCATCCTGTTGCCTGTGCCGCTGCTCTAGCAACGCTGAATGTACTTGAACAAGAAAATTTAATTTCTAAATCTGCTGACTTAGCACCAAGTTTTGAAAAGCTTGTCCATGAATTAAAAGGTTCACCCCATATTGTCGACATCCGTAACTGCGGATTGATTGGTGCGTTGCAATTGGCACCGCGTGATGGTGATGCCACGATTCGAGGTTTTGAAATTGGAATGAAACTGTGGAAAGCAGGTTTCTATGTGCGTTTTGGCGGCGATACCCTTCAGTTTGGCCCCATGTTTAACACCACAGAAGCACAATTAACCCGTTTAATGAATGCTGTAGGCGAGGCACTTTATCAAGTGAAATAAATAAGATGAGTCCCTAAGCAAATAAACACGGAACAAATAGACAAGGAAAGGTAATGAACAATTTAGAAAATTTTAGTGGTGGAGAGTTGTCTAATACTGAGACAGCTGAAGCAGTACAAGCGATCACGCTGCTTGGGCATTTTATTCAAGGGGGACTTGTAACCAAGACCTCAAGAACACAAGCTGTATACCATCCAGCAACAGGCAAGATCAGCAAAGAAGTTGCGCTTGCCGATACTGCATTGGTCAATCAGGTGGTTCAAATTGCACAACAGGCTTTTCCAGCATGGCGTGATACCCCTGTGATTAAACGTGCACGAGTGATGTTTAAGTTTAAACAACTGCTAGAAGAGAATGCTGAAAAACTTTGTGAGTTGATTGGACAAGAACATGGAAAAATTTGTCATGATGCACAGGGCGAGTTACAACGCGGAATTGAAAATGTTGAGTATGCATGTGGTGCACCTGAGTTTTTAAAAGGTGAATACTCAAAAAATGTTGGCCCAGATATTGATTCATGGAGCGAATTTCAACCTTTAGGCGTGGTTGCTGGGATTACACCATTTAATTTTCCAGCAATGGTCCCATTGTGGATGTTTCCAATGGCGATTGTTTGTGGGAACTGCTTTATTTTAAAACCCTCTGAAAAAACCCCATCAGCAGCATTATATTTGGCGGAATTACTTAAACAGGCTGGTTTACCCGATGGTGTGTTTAACGTCATCAATGGTGATAAACAAGCAGTGGATGCTTTATTACATCATCCAAACATTCAAGCGATCAGCTTTGTTGGTTCAACCCCGATTGCTGAATATATTTATCGCACAGCAACCTCGGCAGGCAAACGCTGTCAGGCCTTAGGTGGGGCAAAAAATCATGCCATTATCATGCCTGATGCAGATATCGATAATGTGGTGAACTCATTATTAGGTGCAGCTTTTGGCTCATCTGGTGAACGCTGTATGGCTTTGTCTGTTGCAGTGGCAATTGGCGATGAAATTGCTGATCTGGTGATTGAAAAACTTAGCCAAGAAATGCAACAACTCAAGTTTGGTCATTATGCAAATCAACAAAATGACTTTGGACCGCTCATTTCTCAAGCACATAAAGATAAAGTTCAAGCTTTTATCCAAAGTGCTGAACAGCAAGGTGCTAAAATCGTTGTCGATGGTCGTGATGCCAAACCTATCGGCTATGAAACTGGATTTTTTGTTGGCCCGACGCTAATTGATCAGGTTTCATCAGACATGACCAGTTATCAGCAAGAAATTTTTGGTCCTGTTTTACAGGTGATTCGTGTAGAAACCATGCAACAAGCGATGCAGTTAATCAATGATCATGAGTATGGAAATGGTACCTGTATTTATACCCGTGATGGGGAAGCCGCACGCTATTTTACCCATCATATCCAAGTGGGAATGGTCGGTGTAAATGTGCCATTGCCCGTACCTGTTGCATATCATAGTTTTGGTGGCTGGAAGCGTTCGTTATTTGGTGACTTGTATGCTTATGGGCCAGATGGAGTACGTTTTTATACGCGCCGTAAAACCATTACCCAACGTTGGCCATCTACACACGTTCGTGAAGCCAAGCAGTTTTCAATGCCCACTTTAGATTAATTTTTGCTGTATAGAGGGAAGGTCATCGATTTTCTCTCTTTTGAATAAGGATTTAATAATGTAAATCACGATTTTAAAAGTATTTTTAAGGAATAAAATATGAATGGTGTTAAAACAACAAAATTAGGTGAAGGACTTTCCAACCGACATATCACGATGATTAGTATCGGTGGCGTTATTGGTGCAGGTTTATTTGTCGGCTCTTCAGCTGCAATTGCCAAAGCAGGTCCTGCGGCTGTACTGGCTTATATTATTACCAGTATTATCGTTTTTCTGGTGATGCGTATGCTCGGTGAAATGGCCGTTGCACAACCAGATACAGGTTCATTTTCTACCTATGCGCGTAAAGCAATTGGGCCTTGGGCAGGCTTTACTGTGGGCTGGTTGTATTGGTGGTTTTGGGTTTTAGTGATTCCCATCGAAGCAATTGCTGGTGCTGAAATTTTACATGCGTGGTTTCCTCAAGTTTCCAGTGCTATTTATGCTTTTGCTTTTATTATTTTACTCAGTTTAGCCAATTTCTTTAGTACTAAAAGTTTTGGTGAGTTTGAGTTTTGGTTTGCTTTAATTAAAGTGGTTGCGATACTGCTGTTTATTGTGATTGGTGCATCGGCTGTATTTGGGCTTTGGCCTTTGGCTCGTGATGTCAGTGGTGTGGGGCATTTATTTTCAAATGGCGGTTTTATGCCGCATGGCATGGGTGGCGTTCTTTCGGCTATTTTAATTTCGGCGTTTTCATTTTTTGGTGTTGAAATTCTGTCGATTGCAGCGGCAGAGTCTAAAAATCCACAAGAGAAAATTAAACGTGCTACCAATTTAGTGCTGTATCGTATTATTTTATTCTTTGTTGTTTCGATTTTTCTAGCAGTGGCTTTAGTCGATTGGCGTTCGCCTGATTTACAAAAATTAGGGACATTTCAGTATGTCTTGGTCAGCCTCAATGTGCCGCAAACCAAATTGATTATGGACATGGTGGTGTTTATCGCGGTGGCAAGTTGTATGAATGCGGCTGTATATACTTCTTCACGGATGCTGTTTGCATTGGGTGCACGTCAAGAAGCGCCGAAAGTTGTGACTAAAATTAATGATGCAGGTGTACCAACGATCGCAGTGTTTGCTTCAACCTTTGTTGGACTGATTTGTTGTGCCGTGAATTATATGTTCCCAGGGCAAGTTTTTGGATTTTTACTTTCAACAACGGGTTCAATTGCCTTGGTGGTTTATTTAGTCATTGCTGTGTCACAACTACGCTCAAGAGCTAAACTGGAAAAAATAGGCGCTCAAGTGACCTTTAAAATGTGGTTATTTCCTTGGCTGACGTGGTTTGTCATCGTGGTGATTATGAGTGTATTGGGCTATATGTTTTTATCGCCTCAATATAGTTATGAAACGACTTTGTCCTTAGGGGTAACCTCCATTGTGGTGATTTGTGGTCTGATGGTGACACGCAAGAATAAAACCGCGAAGCGTATGGCCGTCCATTTGGATTAAATCATCATTAAACAGCGCAGAACAAGCAGCAAACTTTGTAGGTTAAGGGGAAAACCAACACTACAAAGTTTGTTTTTTATGTATGGAATTTTGCTTTCATCATGCCAGTCTATAAAAAGAAAACAATAACTTAAGTTGGATGTTCTAGGTTATTTGAGCGAGATTTGGCTTATTTTAGCTGAGTTGAACATCAGGTGTACTGAGCTCCGTTTCAAAGCTTTCATTTACAGTATGCTTTTCATTTACATCTAATTTTTTATTGATATTTTGCTTTCTCCACGTAGAAGGAGAAACGCCATTCCAAGCTTTAAAAGCACGATTAAATGAGGTTTGGTCCTTATAGGCAAGTAAAAAGGCAACTTTTGTGATGGATAAGTTTTGATTTTGGAGATATTTCTTGGCTAGATTTTGACGAATATTACTGAGTATTTCTTTAAATGAAAGGTCTCTATTTTTTAAATATTTTTGCAGTGCTCTCGCAGAAATATTTAATGATTTGGCAATAGAGTGAATTTGCACATTATTATTTTCAAGTGCTTGTAGCATACTCAGATTAACCAATTCTAAGAAAGAATCCTCCTGAGGCATTTTACTGAGTAATATGTTGGCATGATTCAACAATATTTCTAAAAGAATAGGGTCATAATATTTTAATTTAGTTTCCAATAAAGAATTTGGTATGACAATCCGGGTTTGCTTTGTATTAAATTTAATCGGGCAATTGAATAGTTGTTGGTATTTTTTTGTGTCATTGGGTTTGGGTATGGCAAGTTCTAGACAATGAAAAACACTTGCATCTGAATTGGTCAGTTGTTGTAAGTGGTGAAAAAGGCTAGACACTTGTATATCTTCAACGATGGTGGTTTCTTCTAGATATAAACCCACTTGTAAATATGCAGGTTTATCCCATGAGATTGAAAAGTGGTTTTCCTCAATAAGCACTTTTTTGGGAATATAATTAAACCAAAGCTTTTCGTATTGAGACAGTATTTCAATATAATCAAATAATGTATCACTCGACTGAGCCATATAAGCCACAATGCCGATATGTTTGGGCTGAACCAAAGCACCGATGTCTAATCCAATACCCACTTGGGGATATTGTTTGTTGATTTGTTTTATTCTTTTGAGCCATTCGCCAAACGGTAGCTGATCATTGAGTGGATATTCAGCATCGCTTGAAACATCTAAGCCTTTTTTTTTACAGAAATCGTCTAATAAAAGTGCCATTCCTTTATTAACACTTTTTATTTTAAAAAAAGTTTTCATGAATTCTCCCAATATTCATTCGATGTTTCTGTGTATTTATTTTTTATTTAAAGTAATCAAAGATTTGTCGTTATGTGTGAGGTCTTCATTTTTCTTTAAAGCAATGTGGGAATTTGAATGATGAAAATAGATAAAGTCCTCCGCTATTTTTTATGCCATTCAAATGAAAAGGATGAGTTCCTAACCCTGTGCTTTAAAAAGTTTGAATACTCAATCGTATTAACCGTCAATAATAAATCGTGATATATGCTCAATCATATTGAATAGAAAACTGAGCATTTGCATTTGCAATCCCTGCGAGGGCTTGTGCTTTGGTCACGATATAATTTGCATAAAAGAGTGCCGAAACATTGCCATTGATGTCTGTGCTAAAAGCTTCGCTTTTCTTGCCTAAAGGCAATCTTTTTTTATCTTGATCTCGGATTTCTATGGCAATATTTTCAGCTTTATTGGCTAAGGCATCGAGCGCTAAAAGTTCAGCATTTTCGTTATTTCGAGGCCCTTCAAAAGTGATGGTCACAGATCCATTCGGCGGACAGTTACTCATCTCAAAATGAATCGGGGTTGGTTTTGATTGACTACCAATATTGGGTAAGTCTTTGCTTGCAACGCTTCCAAGCTGAATATATTTATCTTGTTCAGAACTTAATACGCCACAGGTTGCTGTCGTCACGATTCCTGAAAGCTCAATATTCACCCGACCTAGCTCTACATTGGTATTTTGAGCATGAGAGAGCTGATGAATATTTAAACAACATATTATTGTGGCAGCAGCCATATATCTTGCTCTATTTTCCATTGTTGTCTCCTAATCAAAATCCACTCTGAGATATCCTCTAGACTTAAACGGACCAATTTCTGGTTTATTTCCAGTGATACTGACGGGCCAAGCTTTGATGGTCACATTTGCTGGCTGTTGTTTAAGATTAAATGGAATCACACTATTGATATTATTGGGCAACAACACATTGTCATTTTGATCTGACATCTTAAAGCCAATATCTGGATTATCTGAGATCATCATATCTCCAGTGGCTTTTTCAGCCTCAAGCCGAAGTGTCAGCATTGCTTGTGCATCAATATTGGTACATTGAATCGCTAAGGTATGACTCTGTTTATTGACATTGTTGGGTTTATTGCCAGGACCCGCCTGACTAAAGGCATAGGCTGGGATTTCCCCAAACTTAATTTCTAAAAAGTCACCTGTGCCAATTTTGCAGCTTTGTGGAACCGAAATAGAACCGCTGTAACTGATCTTATAAACAGGGATATTTAATGGATCTGCTGAACCCGTTGTCACGTAAACGGTAAACATGGTTTTTTTCGGGATAGGCACAAAATCAATAAAGGGTTTAATCACCTTGAGGCGGAAGGTAAAGTTTGAATCCCAAATACCAAAGGGTTGGCCTTTACTTACATTGGGATCTGTACCCATCTGTACATAATTTGCAGGAGGATAAAAATCCCCCGCAAAGCTATCGGTAATTTTCATGGCACCGACCAGATAGTCGTTGATCGGTAAGTATTTATATCGATCAATCGTTTCTATTACAGAGAGGTCGGAAACATAACTACGCATGGTTCTATTTCGACTAATATTGGAATTATGAGCCGGGCAAGTTCCATAAACTTGCGAAGAAAAATTCTTTTTAAGCTCTACAATTTTACCTACAGCGTTATTCGAGCTGCTGAAACTATTGGATAGATCATAAAAAACGTCATCCACCACACCATTCCCTTTACTGTTCCAACAGACAACTGCAAAGGATTGGGCTGAAGCAAGCAGCAACATACTGGAAATTAAAAGCTTAAATTTCATATGATCTCTCCTTATTGACATTCAAGATCAAATTGAATAACGGGTTTGCTGAGGTCCATGTCTGAAATATCGTAGTTTGCCAAACATTTTCCTTCAGCAGATTCGCCCCAATTCACTTCCAGGGTACCTTTGAGCGGAAGCCCAGTTAAATAAACCCGGCCATCGTCTGCAACGATGCTGGTGGCTGAACTTTCCTTTTCGATCACACTACTTGCATACGGTATAAACTTGCCGTTATGGGATAAGGTGATGAGTGCTCGTACACCTAAACTGGTGTTAAACGTTGCTCTGGCAATTGCCCCTTTGATTGGGACGACATTTTCAACGTTATTGCTGATTTCGAGATTATTACTGAAAGTATTTGAATTGAGTGCAACACGATTGGCACGATACTCAGTGGCATAAGGAACGATGGCATATCCACGCCAATCGGTTTTAACGCCGGTATAGTTTTCGATATTTACACCTTTGGCACCGGGTGCTTTAACCAAAATTGAGGTGCTACCTAAAGGCTGACCAAAGGTAATACCATCACGGTGCGCTAAAATACCGCCAGATGCGTTATAGGTGAATTGATTTGAGTTCTTTTCGTAGCTATAACCTGCACCTACCGTACCGTAACTACCATTGTAATTTAGGCTGACTGAACCAATATCACCTTGCTTACTGACTTGTCCCTGATTGATGCTATAACTTAAATTACGATCTTTCAGTAAGGTGCCACTTAAACCTGCCATATAGGACTCATTACCGTTTGAATTTTGTGTGGTCGAAAAAGTGCTATATGCATTTTGGATTGGATGATTGCGGAAATTCGCTTTCGGCCATAGCTTGTCCAATGGGAAGGACAGATTCATGGCATACATGGTGTCACTTTGATTAATCTCAGAATATTTGTTACGACTGACTGAGAATGAATAATTCAGTGCTTTCCATGAGTTTGCATAACCCGCTTGAACCCATTCATTTTTTTTGTTGGTATCCCAATAGGTTTGCTGATTGCCGGAGACAAATAAAGAACCATAGTTTCCAAGTGAATGCGAGATATTGACTTCAAAGCGACCTTTTTTAGAATTATATAAGTTGTAGTAATCTGTAATGATCGGGGTATTGGCTTGATTTCCGTCTTGAGTTTCGGAAACGTGATAACCACTCATACGATTATAAGCAACATCATTTAAGGTATAGAAACCCTTGGTCGAATATCGATAGCCCAATAACTGGAAGGTTGTTCCAGAACTTAATAATGATTTTGAATATAAAAAGCGCAAAGACTGTCCACTGCTCGAGGATTGATCTGCCAACTCACTGTCCGCATGGGTAAGGTCAAAAGATAAAGCCCCATAATCTCCTAGGTTGGCACCTAGACCCACCAATGCACTCTTATATTTATCTGACAATTGCGTCCCAGCATAAACGGAAATACCATTTTTTAAACCGTGAATTGCAGTTGCCTGTAACAATGATGGATTATCTTGAGAATCCAATCCACTACGGTACTCACCAATCACCAGACTGTATTTTGTGCGTCCTTCACGTTGTAAAACAGGAAGGCTTGAATAGGGCACTTGAAAGCTTTGAATCGAACCGTCATTTTCTTCAATCGTAACCAAAAGGTCACCGCTGATTGAGGTTGGATTTAAATCTTGGATAAGGAATGGTCCGGGTGCGACATTTACCTGATGGATCACAAAACCATTTTGTTTAATCACCACTTTTGCATTGGTTTTTGCAACCCCACGAACGGTAGGCGCATAGCCTTGCTGACTGTCAGGATACATTGCCTCAGAAGTCGACAAATGTGCGCCACGGAAACCAAAGCTGTCAAAAATTTCGCTACTTGTTGAACCGTCACCAATTACCAGCTGGCTTTTTAAAGGAATAATGGTTTTTTGTACATAGGTATTTAAATTATTCCATTGATTTGTGGTTTTACCGTTGTGTGAATTGGCGTTAAAACTGCCTGAATGTCGGAACTGCCATGAGCCAATATTGAGTCCATTATCCAGACGTAAAAATAAACTGTTGGTATCTGTTTTAGAGTTGTCATAACCCGAAATATTATAGTTGGTATAAAAGCCGTTGATCCCTTCATCCCATTGATCGGGTGGAATATAGCCGCGAATTTGGTTGCGTAAAGAAGCTTGCGGCAAACTGATCAATAATTTTTGTTTATCAAATTGAAAGTGGCTGTTTGCACCTTCAATAATTGAAATAAAATCCACACATTGTGGGTTTGAGCTAGACAATTGCTCGTATTGGGCAATATTGACTCCAAATCCTTGCAATGTTTTGCTGTCTAAACACGGAAATAAACCAGTCGTATCTTGAATGCCTGATTTTTCAATAAAATTGATGTCGCGGGTAAACGCATATTGATCGTTGACATACACATCAACCCGGTAAACACCAGGCAATTGATGGGTCGATTTCTCAAATCTGCTCAAATCAGAAATTTGTGAATTGGATAAGTTATCTGTTAAAAATGCAGGGTTAAAAACCTGTTCTGCATGACTGGTTCTTGGGACTACGATTGAAATCAGCATAGTCACTGCGATACCCACTGGATATCGCTTGATATTTCTCCTTACGCATACAACACTGTATGGCATTGAAAATAGACTATTCATAATTATTACTTCAGTTCTAAATCAACTTTAGCCGTTAAACCACCGTAATCATTGACCGTTTGATAACTCAGCTTATTGCCTGAAGTCGCTGAAATTTTTGTTTGGGCAAATGGACTTGCCATCACATTTGGCACTTTTTGGTTATCAACAAAAACGTTCACAAAAGAAACATGATATGGAGATGGATTATTCACCATGATTCCTTCTGCTGATTTTGAAAACTTAAGTGTTTCTAATGCGGCTTCAGGTTTAGTTTTTAGATTTATCGGTCTTACAAACAGTTTGATTCGAGATAAAACAGCAAGTTGTAAAATATTCTTGTCAATCAAAGTCGATTTATCAATCGAAGGAATTGCTTTGACATTGACCCAAAATACCGACTCTCTATCTTGGGGTAAGTTGGTAGCAACATTGACAATTCTTAATGTATTTTCGCTATTTGCTTCTGCGACAAATAAGGGAGGAGTAATCAGAAAATCTTTTGATTTTTCATCTAGATTATTTTCAATCCACGAGTTAATTAAAAAGCGTTCTTTATTGTTGCTGTTGACAATCGCTAATGAAACTTGCTTGGCATCGGTTGGGTAAATAACACGAGTTGCCCCAAGTGATATACCCCCAATAATATTGTTATTGGCTAAGCTGGTGGATGCTAAGCAGGCTAAGGTTATACTAAGAACACCATTTTTAAATAAGTTCAGTTTCATATAAGTCCTTAGAATTCATTTATGGATAAAAAACAGAAATTAAAATATTCGATGCTTGAGCGGATGGCTTTTCTGAGGTTTGGTTGAGGAGAATACCAATCCTATTTTTAGCGAAACTGTCATAACGTTCAGGTCGATCAATTTGTCGAATAAATTTCTGATCCAGACGGGGCTGTTCAAAATCTTGAATGTTTAATTCTTTATTAATATCAAAATCATTTCTTGCTTTTGGATCTGTATAAAACATCTCATGGGTTGGTTTATTTTGTTCAGATAGACCAATGGCGAGATTGTCGTAGATGCTTACAGGGCATAATGAAAAATTGATTTGAATTGGAGAATTGGGAGTTTTAATAGATACAGCAGCATTATTCTCAATCAAGATTGAGCAGCTTTGATTTATCAAAACTCCCTGAAAATGAGCTCTTCCACCAAATACATAACTTTCTGCGTAAATATGAGTACTTACTAATATTCCAACAATCAGGGTTATATACTTTTTCATGGTAAATAAGCTCATGTAATCAAATATTTAATAATTATCTTAAGTAGATAAATTATTCATATTTCACTACAAAAGTTGCATCAGCATTTGCTTGACCTGGTGTAGATGCACCAGTCGCAACATAACGAGCGCTGAATTGAAGTGTGTTATCACCAGTGATCAATGTTTTAGGTGTAGAGAAACTAGCACCAGTAACACCTAAGATTTTTGAAGTGTCATCAGCAATCTCAATCCCTACATTTGTTGCAGCAGTAGAGTTTGTACCACCAGCAGCAACTGAAAGTAAGTTTGCATTAGACGTTACAGACTGACCATAAAATGCAACAGCAGCAGTTGCTTGAACTGTTGGATCACAGTCAACAAGTTTGATTTGGAACGGTACTGGAGTTGTTTTATCGCCAGCAACAGCTAAACGTGCAGTACGGTATTGACCTAAATCAACAGTTTGATTTGAAGATTCTGTACTTACAGCACATGCTGCATTTACGATTTCACCAGTAAAATGTACTGTTCCACCGTTAACAGTTACAGGATCAGCAGCGAAAGCTGAAACAGAAAGCGTTAAAGCAGATAAAGTTGCAGTACTTAATAGAGCTAATTTCATAGTAAAACCCATTCATTTTAGAAGGTTGATTTTTAATATTTATTTAAAATCATTTTTTATGATTTCAATAAATTACACTTAGTCGCACTGTTTAATAAAATAGTAATGTACTTAAATAAATGCATGGTTATAGTGACGTACATCACAATAGATAACTTTGTATTTTGTGCATAATTAATTTGTATTTGGCGCCCTTATCATTTTTTATGAAAAGTATATGAATTAATATGATTAATCTGAGGGCTTGGTTTAGATGTGCTGTGTACAGTGTTGTTGCTTATTATTGATATAAGTGAGTACGGTTTTTTGATCAAAAATGCTCATTGAATGGGTAGGTATAATATTTTATGTAAGTTGAATTTTATTTAATATCAATTATATATATGGTTAAAATAAGATGGTAAAAGTATTTGTGACGGACTGTTCTTATTGTATATGTGCTTTAGGGTGCTTATAGCTTAGATTTGGGATGATGTGATATGACGGATGCTTGAAGCAGTGATTAAAAGCCGAGGAGTTCAGTTTTTTGAGAATATGATTAATTACTCGCTAAGAGGTAAAGCACTTAAAAGTGACATATTTCATAAAATTCACAGTTAATCATAAAAAGCAGTTACTACATACAATCAAGCTTCACTGATTGAGTTTAAGTATGAAAATTTAAACTGCTTTGACTATTGTGGTTGGATCATCGTGTATAGGTCGTTATCGGCAGTTCGATTGTTAAAAGATGATTATAACTAGATCACAAAACGAGCTCGGAAGCCAGACTTACCCTATAAGCTTCTGCTGCATAACAATAGCAATCAAAACTAGACGATTTATACAACGGTTGATTGTGTATAGCGCTTTATTTTTTTATTTGAGATGGTATTCCAATTTGCGCAGCCAAAGGCGAGAAAATCACTTTAATTGGAGAGTTAGCCTGACTTTGCTGTACATCAGGCCCTATATAATTCTTGCCTTGAGATGTTGCAAAACTACGATGCCACGCACTAAGTTCAGTGTCTGACAGCCACGCTATATGCAAAGCATTATCCTTTGCGCCAAAGTCGATGGTTCTTACATCGAATTGCGCCAAAGCATGAATAAATGAACGACATTTTTCAGTTTCACCTTTTTTCAGAACTGAAATCTGAACTTGGGTTGCGCCACCAAACATTACATCATTGGCTCGGCACTGAAGAACTTCCACATGAAAACGTCCATCAGGAGAGGGCAGATCTCTTATCAGCTTATTTACCGTGCTGGATTGGCATGCTGTTAATACGATGGGCAATATCAGTAAAGTACATATCCTTGTCAGTTTCATTTTATTCCTTGCTATGTAAATACATTACGATTTTTGTTTTATCGCTTTATTCAAATCGGTCAGTCTGCTTTTAGCCAATACATGGAATGCTTCAGTTGAATTGTTTTCACAACTTCGGCGGGTCATCATATCGTGTTGCATGTTTACTGGCGATTTAATTAAGGATGATGTGGTTAAGTTTATCTGTATTTTTCTGTTTTAAAACATGTTTTTGTATTGATTTTTCACATGATTTAATTGTTTGTGTTTAGCTGCTCTGCATTTAATCTTAATGGGAATGCTTATAGAAAATTTAATGAATAAAAATGACTTGCAGAAAAAAGTTGTAGAAGTTTTAATCTAAGTTTGAACGTTAGATAAAATATTAACATTCCATCAATCAGAAAATTGATCATATATTTTTTGTTATTTTGGATAGTAATCATTCAATTTGTTAATGATTATTGGCCATGAGGGCTTTTATTATGTTTAAAACATTCACGATCACAGAGCAACACTATTTTAAACAATTCATGGGGATTGCAAACACGCTTGTGCTGGCGTTTGTTGTTTTGATGTGGTCAGGCCATGTGGCCGCAGAGGGCAATTGTCCTCCTGGTTATTATCCAATTGGTGGGCAAGGCCTGCAAGGGTGTGCACCGATTCCAAGTGGCGGTAGTAATGGTAGTGGCGGTGGTGGCACATATAAATGGGAACCCTCACTTTGGGAAAAACGTTGGGGCGCGATTGCTGAAGATAAGGCAGCACCTTCTCGACCTACAGGTTATGCCCAAGCGACACGAACCGAACGTGGGGCTAAAAAAGTAGCCTTGGAAAATTGCCAAAAAAAGGGAGGTAAAAATTGTGAAGTCATCTTTACCTATAACAATAAATGTGTTGCCTTGGCTGATCCGACTCAAGGTGGTCAAGAGTCTGTGATTAGAATTGATCGTACGCCCGCAGGCGCCAAAGCATTAGCTGCTTATGAATGTCAAAGTAAAAACAAGCAAGAGTGTAAAGTGGTTTACTCAGCATGTAGTACTTATTACGAGCCGGGCGCCAGTATATTTTATTGGTGGTAATACATAGGGTTCTGCTTTAAGTCACATCTCCTATTGTGATAAACCCGAGATAAGTATTTGAAGTAAAATATATTTAAATAAAAGATCGGATCTTTTTAAAGGATAAAAATGATGAAAGCGGTTAATTTTTTACTGGGCAGTATTTTAGCTTTGCCCTTGTTTGCATATGCAGATGCCTTGAAACTGCAAAAAAGCACACAGGAATTTGATCAATATCGTGGTCAAATTACAGTAAATGGAGAATATTCATATTATTTTGATGATGAAGTAGCAGGTGATGTTATCTGTTTTCATCCCAGTGCGCCTTCAGATCAGTTGATACCGCGTAAGCCGGATGATCGCCGTTCACGCTGGTTTTGTTTCAATGATACTCAACAGGCAGCTCAGGCATTAAAACTCAATAAAAGACCCAAGGAAGGCTATATTGGCTATACGGGACATGCAACTGTAACGGTTGGAGAATATGCGGTTTATAAGGGCGAAAGTGATGGTACTGATCTGGCAAAATTGGTATCAGTTCAAAAAGCCGATACCCCTAAACTGGTTAAAAGCTCAGGTTATTAAAGCGCATTGTTATCGCGATGTTAAATTAAATACATATTTAAAGTTTAAAGGAAATAAATCATGAAAATCTTTGGTTTTTTATTGGCAGGTATGCTGGTCACGCCAATTGTTGCACAGGCAAAAACACCACAACAATGGGCTGACTGTGCCGATAAGGTTGGGCGTACTATCGATGTGCAAGAAGTTGGTAATATCGGCTATGAGTCAGAAATCAAAAGCAAGTGCGGTACACGTCCTGTTCCAACAACGGGTATGGCGAAACCAGATGGTAAACACCCACATGACGTTATACAGGCAGCACCTTGGAAAGCTCGTTTTCAGCAATTAGTTGGCAAATCATATGCAAATCTCACTTCAGCTTTAGTGGTATCCAGTGCAATGCAGCGTCAGGGTGATTGGCTGGTAGGCAGTGGTTATGACCCACGTGGGGCGGGTTCGAGTAAGGCTGTCATTGCGATCAATACTAAAACAGGAAAAGTCATGGCGGCTTATTCAGATACTGAAGATGGTGTTAAATTCTTTGGCTTTGATGAAAATACCAAAGGTGTTCCAAGTAAATTTTCACAATGGGTTGCGGAAAGTGCAGCAGGCTGATCTGTTAGATGTATGTTTGGCTGATCATGACGTGTAGCAATCAATCAGCAATGGCAAAGGAATGCCAAGCAATAAAGTTGTTTCATAAGTCCTTTTTAAAACCATGGATCAACATAAAATCCCCCCTCATCCTAGCCTTCTCCCAGAGGGAGAAGGAACTTTCAATACCAATTGATTCACTCCACATGATCATTTTTTGATTTATGAAAGATATCTAATGTTCAGCTTAAAATATTGATTGTGATTTAAAATTAGCAATTACAGGAAAATTACAATCTGGAGTTGTATAAATAGCTGTGTTCAAAGCTTCGGTTTGTTGTAGCAAAGATATGTTGTTTAGAGAGCAATCGACTGTTCAAAATACTGTGTTATTTCGAATTAACATTTTGTATAAAACCCTGAGTATGTCATCAACACAGTCATATAAAAAATAGCATTACTTAGCGATAATTAACAGTAAACAAGCTTTTAAAATAAGTTTTATAAGTATAATACGCCACTTGATGAAATGGGATTGAATAAACTGTTGCAGTAAAAAATAGTGTTGCAAGAGGATCTTTTAATTAAGAAACTAATTATTAGACAAAGTTCAATTGTATTTTTTGTATTTATTGTTATTCAAATGTTATAATTTGTCTAAAGAAGGCTTTTTAAGCCAATTAAATTAGCTGATGTTGATGAATAAAACATGCTTCAATTAAATATTTCTAGGCTCACCTTGAGCGAAGATGGTGATACATTTTTAGCACTTGAAAAAATTCCTGCGATGCAACGTAGACGGTTATCAAGTATTGCTAAAATTGCACTGAATAGTGCAATTCAAAGTTTGCAGGGGATTCAGGTCGACTATATTGTTTGGAGCTCACAATATGGCGATGAAGAAAAAACACTTAAAATTTTACAAGATGTCTTGTCAGACCAAACCCCATCTCCGACACTTTTTTCAACCTCTGTACATAATGCAGTTTCAGGTTTGTATTCTATATTTTGTCAAGATGATACGCTCGCGACCAGTTTGGCAGCGTCATGGTCTGAAGCTTTAGTCGAAGCTTATGCTTATTTAAAAACCCACCACAATGCCAAAAATGCCTTGGTGATTTATTATGACCAAGCCTTACCAGAAATATATGATGAGTATCAGAATTTTAAAGCTTTTTCATTGGCTGGAGTGGTCAGTTTAGAAAATGCCAATTTAAAAATCGATGTAGAAAATCTGCAACCGCAACAAAGCAAATATTTAGAAGCTCAAAATTTTAATGCGTTTTGGCACAATCAAAACCTGATAGAAAAGGGTGCTTGGGTCAAATGCTAAATATCAATAAAGTAAAGAAAAAGTTAAATTACGCTTGGCGTGTTGGTGCTACAGGTTTTAGTTTTGCAAGTTTTGGCTTGGGCGGAATTGTGATTGGTGGTGTGGTTGCACCATTGGTGAAAGTGAGCACATTTGATACAAGAAAAAGACAAGATCGCGCGCAAAAAGCCATTAAATATAGCTTTAAAGGCTTTACTGAAATGATGGTTAAATTGGGCATCATGACCTATGAGGTCGAAGGCTTGGAAAAGCTGGCCCATAGCCGTCAAGAGTTAGTCATTGCAAATCATCCAACCTTGATTGATGTGGTGATTTTGATTGGCTTAATGGAAAAGGCCAACTGTATTGTAAAAAAAGCACTTTGGCGCAATCCATTTACATTGGGGCCAGTACGTAGTGCAGGTTATATTTTAAATGAGGGATCTGAGCAATTTATTTTGGACTGCGTTAAAAAACTCCAAGAAAAAGATGCAGCCTCATTATTGATATTTCCAGAAGGGACACGAACAGAAAAAGGTGCATCACTGAATGAGTTCCAACGCGGTGCATCAAATATTGCTATTCGAGCGAATGTTCCAATTCGTCCGATTTTGATAGAATGCACGCCCTCGACACTGACCAAAAATGAAAAGTGGTATCACATTCCAAATGAACCATTTCACATTCAGATTACAGTGTTAGATGCGGTACATGTACACGATATATTGGATGATGCTGCTGTTAACTCAAAACAGGTGAAACAGCTCAATCATTTTTTGCACAACTTATTTAATCAAGCGTTAATTAAACAAGAGTTATCTACAAATGAGCAATCTTGCTGATGAGTTAAAAGAAATGATCATTGATGTGCTGGCTTTGGAAGATATTTCAATTGAAGATATTGATACCAATGCACCACTCTTTGGTGATGGATTAGGGCTGGATTCTATTGATGCCCTAGAATTAGGTTTAGCTTTGAAAAAACGCTATAACATTCATTTAAATGCTGAATCACAGGAAACCAAGCAACATTTCGCCTCTGTGCAAAGTTTAGTGGACTTGGTTGAAGCGCAAGGCGCTGCTTAAGAGGTCGTTATGTTATCTGAAGAAATCGTCTTAACAAATCTACGTGAGTGGATGGAAGAACTATTTGAAATTGAACCTGCTGATATTCAGCTTGAGTCAAACCTGTATTCTGATCTGGATGTTGATAGCATCGACGCTATTGATTTAGTTGTTAAAATTAAAGAATTAACCGGTAAGCAAGTTAAACCTGAAGATTTTAAAAATGTCAGAACAGTGCAAGATGTTGTGGTTGTGATTCAAAATATGTCTGCAGAATGAATCATTTGATCCGCAGTGGAGTCACCGTCTTATTTCTACTTTACCCATTTATCGTGGGCTACAGCCTAGCGCATGGTCATTTTATTTGGGTGAGTGCTTTGTTGGTTCTGCTCGGTGGATCACGCTTATTTTTTAAAAAAAGCGATCTTATGTGGCCATTGACTTGGTTTGCCATTATTTGTGGTGGGCTGAGTTTGATTTTAAAAGATCATGCTTGGTTAAAGCTGTATCCAGTATTGATGAGTGTGGGCGCGTTGATAATTTTTGCGACCACCTTAATCAAACCACCCTCAATGATTGAGCGTTTTGCACGTTTGGTTGAACCTGATTTACCCGAGTCTGGGGTGATCTGGACCAAAAATGTTACGATTGTTTGGTGTGGCTTTTTTATTTTAAATGCCTGTATTGCGCTTTATACAGTGTTATTTAGCAGTACCCAAATGTGGGTACTTTATAATGGTTTTATTTCTTATCTTTTGATGGGTTTGTTATTTGCAGGTGAATTTGTACTGCGAAAAATTCATCAAGCTAAAAATCATACGAGTTAAAATAAACGCTTATGTTGTGTCATTTTCAAAGCCACATTCATGCTGAAAAATGTTTGTGTATCACCTCTGATTTTAGTGTCAAAACATTTTCCCAATTTTGGCAGGAAGTGTTGAGTGAAAAAACACACATTGAACAATCCACTGAAAGTGCATGGGCCTTGTGGCAAAATGACAGTTATGATTTTTTAGTGTTATTTTTTGCAGTTTTGCTGGCGGATAAACAGGTGATTCTCCCGCCAAATCGTGTGCGTGATTTGGAAAAAAGCTTAGCAGCTCAGAATATTTATTTTATTGAACGACAATATAAACAGATTAATCCTGTGGTTGAAGATACTCAACACATTGATCTAAATGATGCATTTTTAAATCGTGCAGCAGTGTTTTTTTATACTTCGGGTTCTACAGGGCAACCTAAAAAGATTCCGCGCACCCTAAAACAGCTGCTTAATGAAGTACAAGGTTTAGATCAAAGTTTTGATCTAGCAGAAAATGCACTGGCGCTTGCTACAGTCAGTCATCAACATATTTATGGTCTATTGTTTAAATTACTTTGGCCACTTGCCAGTGGCAGAGCTTTTTATAATCCGCAATTGGCATTTCCTGAAGATGTGGTTGAAGCACAAAAAAAGTTACAGCATTTAAGTCACGATCATTTTGGTTCAAATCATTATGTGGTTTCCAGCCCAGCACTTTTAAAACGTTGGACCTCTGATGTATTACTTGAACAGCATTCAGTGGTTTATTCTTCAGGTGGTAAATTAGATGCTGGAGTGCGTCCACTGCTCAATGCCAGTATCACCGAAATTTTTGGTAGTTCCGAAACGGGTGGCATTGCTTATCGCACACAAGATGAGGCGCTTTGGACGCCGTTTGCAGATGTCGAAATTAGCGTTACAGATGCAGGTGAACTGGGTGTCTTGACTCAACATGCGTATATCAATGATTGGATCTATACCGCAGATAAAGTCGAAGTGTCTGTGCCTGATGATCGAAAAAGTCAGTTTCAGCTTCAAGGTCGCTTAGACCGTATTGTTAAGCTTGAAGAAAAGCGTTTAAGTCTTGATTCTATTGAAAGTGGTATTGTTGAATTGCCAGAAGTCAGTGAATGTCATACATTGATCTTTGAAAAGGATCATCGACAAATTTTGGCATGTGTGGCGGTATTGTCTGAACAAGCTCAATTAGAACTTAAACACAGTCATAAGCGTGCATTTGTCGCAAAAATAAAACAACAACTTGCAGATAAATTGGAATATATTGCGATACCGAGGCAGTGGCGTTTTTTAAGCCAATTACCGAAAAACTCCCAATCAAAGCTCAATAAAAATTATATGAAATCATTATTTGAAAACTTAAATTTACCCGTGGTTTTAGCATCGCATATTGATGCCAATAGCGCAGAATTTAAATTAGAATTTATTCCTGAACTGGCTGCTTTTAATGGGCATTTTCCTGGTCAACCGATTTATCCTGGTGTTGGGCAAATTGCTTTTATTCAAAAGTTCGCTAAAGAGATCTGGGCTGATCTAGATTGGTGTACAGCATTAGAACAAATTAAGTTTCAGGAATTGATCCAACCGCATGCCGTGGTTTTGCTTAAACTTGAGCGTAAAGCAGATAAAATCAGTTTTCAATTGCAGCAGGCTGAACAGTCTTTAGCATCAGGACGTTTGGTTTTTGCTACTACGGTTAACGCTTAGGAGACAGATGATGCAGCAATATCGATTGGGTTTTGTGATTCCTGTGTATAACCATCCGCATTATATCAAAGCATTACTGGACTATATTCACCCTTATGGTTTGCCAGTGGTTTTGGTCAATGATGGTAGTGATATTGAATGTTCGACCTTGTTGCAAGAATTGGCGCAGCAGCATAAAAATGTATATCTGGTCGAGCATGCGACCAATCAAGGCAAAGGTCAGGCCGTGATGACAGGTTTATATCAAGCACAAGATCTCGGCTGGACACATGTTTTACAAATTGATGCAGATGGGCAGCACGATTGGCAGGATATTGAAAAATTTATCACCATCTCAGCACAACATCCTCAAGCAATGATTTTGGGACAGCCGATCTTTGATGAAACGGTGCCGAAAAAGCGTTTGTATGGTCGTTATGTCACCCATGTCTGGGTTTGGATTAATAGTCTGTCACTTGAAATCAAAGATAGTATGTGCGGTTTTCGTATTTATCCACTTGATCAAACCATTCAAGTCCTCAATCAAGCAAAATTCCAACCACGCATGGGTTTTGACAGTGAAATTTTAGTGCGTCTAAAGTGGGAACAAGTTCAGTTTATCAACGTACCTACTGCTGTGATTTATCCAGAACAAGGTATTTCACATTTTAATTTGTGGAAAGATAATTTAGGACTCAGTAAAGCACATGCGCGACTTTTTGCAGGCATGTTGATTCGCTTACCTAAACTGTTGGCACAAAAAACCAAAGGTTCAGCACATGACTGAATCACATACAAAACGATGGAGTGAGCTTAAAGAAAAGGGTGGAATGTTACCTTTGATGTTAATGCTTTGCTTTTATCGTTTTGGTGGGCGTTTTTTGTGTAAGCTGGTGCTGTATTTCATCATCATGTGGTACTGGATCTTTTCTCGTACAGCGCGTCAGGCTTCATTACTTTATTTACAAAAGTTGCATCATTTTGCTCAAGAAAAGTCACCATTTTCACATCAGCCGAATATGAGTCATTCGTATATTCATTTGATGACATTTGGTGAGTGCATTTTGGATAAAATTGAAGGCTGGCTGGGAAAAGTCGCAGAAGAAAAGCTGATTTTGCATGGGCATGCGCATTTTCGGGAAAATTATAAAAAAGGTGCGATCATTGTGGTATCGCATTTTGGCAATATCGAACTGCTACGTGCGATCAAATCTGATCATCAGCAAAAAATCAATGTATTGGTTTATCAAAAACATGCCAGTAAATTTAATGAATTTCTTAAAAAGCTCAATCAAAAAGCCGATGTGCATCTGATTTCGGTTGATGAACTTGGCGTTGATACTGCGATTCTTTTGCAGGAGAAACTGGATCAGGGTGAGTGGATCATCGTGGCAGCAGATCGCGTTCCAGTTCAATCGCAACGTGTCGAAAATCTTAAATTTTTAGCTGATGAGTCCGCTTGGCCGCAAGGACCTTGGATTTTAGCGAGTTTACTGAAAGTTCCGATATTGGCGGTTTTCTGTTATCGCAAGCAAGACAACTTTCATGTGCATATCCATTCAATCGCTCAAAAACTTAATTTTCCGCGGCAAACCCGCAACCAAGCCATAGCTGAAGTCATACAACGCTATGTTCAACTGGTCGAACAGCATTGCGTAGATGCACCTTATCAATGGTTTAATTTTTATAATTTTTGGAACAAATAAAAATGCAGACACTTGTCATCGGAGAAAAACCACTTTCAATTGAAGAGGTTGTTGCTGTCGCAAATCAACAGCTCAAAGTGGCGCTGCCTAAGTCTGAAAGTTGGCAGGCATTGATTCAACGAGGTGCTGATTTTCTTGATCAATTATTGCAAGAAGAAGGTGTCATCTATGGGGTAACCACAGGTTATGGCGATTCTTGTTTGGTTGAAGTGCCTGCACATCAGGTCAATGAATTGCCTTTGCATTTATCTCGTTTTCACGGTTGTGGTTTGGGGCAAAATCTGGATTTGATCACTGCTCGTGCTGTGATGGTGACTCGATTATGCTCTTTGGCACGTGGCTATTCAGGAGTATCACATGCTTTACTTGAGCGTTTGGTTTGGATGCTCAATGAAAATATTATTCCAGTGATCCCTTCGGAAGGTTCAGTCGGCGCCAGTGGTGATTTAACCCCATTGTCCTATATTGCAGGGGCATTGGTCGGTGAACGGGATGTTTACTATCAAGGTAATATCGTCGCAGTTGCGGATGTTTATGCTGAATATGCGATACAGCCTTTGGCACTCAGACCCAAAGAGGGACTTGCCATTATGAATGGTACTGCGGTAATGACCGCAATGGCCTGTTTAAATTATAAAAAAGCTGAGCAGATTAGTTTGGCAAGTACTTTAATTACAGCATTAAATGTGTTGGCATTAGAGGGCAATCCAAGCCATTTTGATGAGGTGTTATTTGCTCAGAAACCACATGCAGGTCAGCAGGAGATTGCCAAGCAACTGCGTGAATGGTTAAACGATAAAGTACAAACAGAGCATCAAAGTCCACGGTTGCAAGATCGTTATTCGCTGCGTTGTGCACCACATATTATTGGAATATTTGAAGATTCTAAAACTTGGCTTAGACAATTTATTGAAAATGAATTGAACTCAAGTAATGATAATCCCTTAATTGATCCGATCAATTTACGCGTGTTACATGGTGGACATTTCTATGGTGGACATATTGCACAGGCTATGGATAGCTTAAAAATTATGATTGCCAATATTGCTGATTTGATGGATCGTCAGCTTGCACAGTTGGTCGATCATAAAATGAATCATGGTTTACCACGTAATTTGACCGGTGCTAAAACCGATCGCTTACCACTCAATCATGGCTTTAAAGCCGTACAGATAGGGGTGTCAGCTTGGACTGCCGAAGCACTTAAGCAAACACTTGCTGCTTCAATTTTTTCACGTTCAACCGAATGCCATAATCAAGATAAAGTCAGTATGGGCACGATTGCCGCACGTGATGCCAGTCGGGTGATTTTATTGACTGAACAAGTGATTGCTGCATTGAGCTGTGCTGCGGTTCAGGCAATTGAACTGAGAGGTTTGGCACAGCAATTAAGCCCAGTGTTGGGTCTATTTAGACAATGGGTACTGAAAGAATTTCATTTTGTTGAAGAAGATCGTCCATTGCAAAAAGAACTGCAAGCGATTGTCGATCATCTTGAAAATCTCAGCCTGTTAAACTGCAATCTGTTGCAGCACAAGCAGGAGAACGCTGATGTATGCTGATGTCATTATTGATGTTCCATTTCATGATGTCGATATCATGAATGTGGTTTGGCATGGGCATTATCTCAAATATTTTGAAATTGCACGTTGCAAATTGCTGGATCAATTTGACTATAACTATAATCAAATGAAAGATTCAGGTTATGCGTGGCCAGTGATTGAAAGTTATGTCCGTTATGCGCAAGGTATTATTTTTGGGCAGCATATCCGAGTACGTGCGACTTTAAAAGAATGGGAAAACCGTTTGAAAATCGAGTACCAGATTTTTGATGCAGAATCAGGTAAACGCCTCACCAAAGGTTTTACCAGTCAGGTGGCAGTTGAGATAGAAACTCGAGAAATGTGCTTTCAGTCACCACAAATATTTTTAGACCGCCTGTATGCATGGTCTGAATTTAAGACCCAATAGGGGGGCATAAAAAATGTTGAATTTTAAAAATAAAATCAAACTGATCATCAGCAGTATGATGTTTATGGTTGTGACGGCACTTCCATTGGCAAGTTATGCGGAAAGTTCTAAAGTTGGGCAAATTTTTCAACAGCTTTCCCAAACACCTGTAGTTCGCGCCCATTTTGAGCAGCAAAAAAAGCTCACCTCGTTAAATAAAACTTTTAGCTCAAATGGGCAGGTTTTATTTTCCAAAAGCCAAGGGGTGATCTGGCAGATTCAAAAACCTGTTCAAGCAGATTTGATTGTTACCCCAAAGAAGTTGCTACAAAAAACCCAGCGAACAATGAGTCAACTTGAGATTGATAATAGTCAATATGGTTCAGTAGCGACTATGTTTTTACAGTTAATGGCAGGTAATGAAACTGCCTTAGCCAAAAATTTTAATGTGGTTGCTGCCAATTACACAACATCAGCTTGGGATGTCACATTGACCCCGAAAAGCGCGTTGTTTAAAAAATTGTTTGTCAAAGTGAATGCGCAAGGTGGACGTTATGTCAATCGTATTGTGATTACTGAACAAGCCAATAATATGACGATTATTAATTTTAGTCAGCAGACGGCTCAACCTCAAACTTTATCGGCGTCTGAGAATGCACTTTTCCAATTGGCAAAATAAACTCACTGCAATTTGGTTGATATTTTTAGTCATCATTGCGATCGGGCTGGGATTTACATGGATGCAAAAAGGCATTCACATCCAGACCAATATTTTTGCTTTACTGCCAAAAGTAAAGCAGGACAAACAGCTTGAGCAAACTGAACACTATGTCAGTGAGCAATTGAACAATAAAGTGTTCTTGGTGATTGATGCAAAATCATCTGAACAAATTGAGCAAGCAACACAGATATTAAGGGTTGATGTCCAACAGTCGAATTTGTTTAAGCCATTAAAAGCGCAAGTTGATACTGAAGATTTTGCCAAGACTTTATATGCCCATCATGCAGGCTTAATCAGTTCGCAAGATCAAGCAATCTTAAAACAACAGGATTATGCGGCACTGACTGAACAAAGTTTGATGCAAATCATGAGTCCGGGCATGCCAATTACTGAAAGCTTGCTTCAACAAGATCCATTGTTATTATTTCCACGTTATGCCATGGGGCTTGCAAGCCTGCAACAGCATTCAAATATCGAAATACAAGATGGTTTTGCCACAATTTCTGATGAGCAAGGCTATTCTCGACTATTTAATTTAGAACTTTTAAAAAGTCCTTATGATATTGAGTATCAAGAACAAACTGCCCAATGGATGACTAATGTTAATCAGCAATTGAGCAAGATCGGGGTGAAACCGCACTGGACTGGAACAATTGTTTTTTCGCATTTTGGTACCCAATCTGCAAAGAATGAAATTTCTACAATCGGCGTGGGTTCGAGTATCGGTGTCTTACTTTTGGTCTGGTTTGGTTTCCGCTCTATTCGCCCGATGTTGACCGAGTTTATTGCGGTTGCCACAGGTTCAATGGTGGCTTTTGCGGTAACCCACTGGATATTTTCCGAAATACATCTGATGACTTTGGTTTTTGGTGCAAGTCTGATTGGGGTATGTGTCGATTTTTCCTTTTACTTTATGGCGATGCAATCACAGCAACGACATCTCAATGGATTTGCCGTATTAAAGCCGATTTTACCCAGTTTGTTGATCGGGCTTTCAACCACATTGCTGGCTTATTTATTTTTAAGTTTTACCCCTTTTCCGGGCTTTAAGCAGATTGCCGTATTTTCAATGGTGGGCTTAACTGCTGCAGGGATCACCAGTCTATTATTACTACCGCGTTTACCTGCCTTAAATGCTGAACCAGCAATACGCAGATTAAGCTTTATTGGCACATGGCGTAATTATTTTTTAGCGCACGCAACAAAGCGTTATCTGTTGATTTTTTTGATCTTTGTGGTTTCAGGATCAAGTTTGCTGCTGATCAAAAGTAATGATGATGTGCGTAATTTGCAAAGCATGGATCAACATTTAAAGCAGGAAGATCAATATATCCGTTCTCGTTTTGGGCAAGCGCAGGGCAGTGATTATTTTGCAATTTATGCAAATTCCGCAAAGGACCTTGCAAGGCAAGAACAACACTTAATCCTTGCGCTTTCTCAGTTAAAACAACAGGGCAAAATTGACGGATTTCAAGCAATCGGGCAAACGATTCCTTCGCTCGAACAGCAACAGCAGAACGTTGAAGCGCTACAGAAAATTCCAAAATCAGTACTGGTGGAATATGCAAGCGCGATGCAACTTGATCCGAAAGATGTCCTGAGTTGGCAAGCAAGATTGTCTCAACAAACATTGTTAAATTTAGATCAGTTTGCTGCCCATCCTTTGGCATTTTTACAGGTTAATCCGCAGCAAAGATTGATTTTGATTCAAGGCATAAAAGATGTAACAGCCGTAGAGGCTTTGCAAGATCAGCAGAATAAGCTGGTTCGTCCTGTACATAATTTATCGAGCTTATTTCAAGACCATCGTATCCAAGCTGAATATCTTTTTGTCTATGCATTAATTGCCTTAGCGATCGGTTTAATGCTGATCTATGGGATTAAATCGGTGTTCGCTTTGATGGTGCCTGTGACTTTGGCGTTGATGAGCACTTTTGCATTACAGGCATGGATGGGCGTTGAGATTAATCTATTTAGTGTAATGGGGGTTTTTCTCATCTTGGGGATTGGTGTGGATTACGCCATTTTCTACCGTCAAGGGCACGATCATCCGCATGTGGTCGGGATGGCATTATTTCTCTGTATGATGTCGACGTTGTTGGGATTCGGTTTATTGGCGTTAAGCCATACCTATGCAATACATTGTTTTGGGTTAACGGTCCTTTTTGGGGTAATTTTTTCGTTTATCTATGCCACGCTGTTTACGCCGGCAGACTCAAAATTAAATCAAAATCAATTAATCAGTCAAAGAACTGAACATTAAGGTGAATACATGAAGGGTTTAGATTTACAACAAACAGATGTGGTGATCATCGGGGCAGGACCATCGGGAAGTTCCGCAGCAGCACTGCTTCGACACAAAGGTTATCAAGTGGTGATCATTGAAAAGCAGCATTTTCCTCGCTTTTCGATCGGTGAATCACTTTTGCCACAATGTATGGTGTTTTTAGAAGAGGCGGGCTTATTAGAAACAGTACGTGAACATGTTGAAGAATATGCATTTCAATTTAAAAATGGGGCAGCATTTTTACGTGGTCATCAACGCAGCTACTACGATTTTACTCAAAAATTTAGTGAAGGTCCTGGAACGACATGGCAGATTAGACGTGCCAATTTCGACCATCTTTTAGCACAGCAAGCTGAACAATATGGGGCTGAAATTCGTTTTGGACATGAGGTTGTTGCAGTTGATGTAGAGCTTGATCATCCTGTATTAACGGTTAAAGATGAGCAGGAAAATATCTATCAAATTCAGGCTAAATTTTTACTGGATGCCAGTGGATTCGGTCGTATTTTGCCGAAACTTCTAGATCTGGAAAGCCCTTCAAATTTCCCAGTACGCCGTGCGGTGTTTAGTCATATTGAAGATGGGATCTTGGATGATCCTGAATTCGACCGAAATAAAATCCTGATTACGGTACATGAAAAAGATCATCGTGGATGGTATTGGTTAATTCCGTTTGCGGATGGTCGCTGTTCATTTGGGATTGTTGCTGAACAGGATTTCTTTGATCATTATGGTTATATCTCTGATGAGCCTGAAGCCTTATTGGCTTTATTTAAAGATATTCTTGCAGATGAACCGAGTTTGTCGCATGTTCTGCGTAATATGAAGTTTGATACGCCAATCCGTACTTTGGTGGGCTATTCAGCAAATGTTAAAACCTTAGCACAGCGCAATTTTGCTTTGCTGGGCAATGCGGGTGAATTTTTAGATCCTGTATTTTCATCTGGGGTTACCATTGCACTCAAGTCTTCAAGTTTGGCGGTACCTTTAGTCGATCAAGTCTTACAAGGTGGGCAAGTGGACTGGATGCAAGAATATGAAAAACCTTTGCGTAAAGGAATCAAAGTATTTCGCGCTTATGTAGAAGCATGGTACGACGGTGAGTTTCAAGATGTGGTATTTTCAAAAAATCAAAATGAAAAAATCCGTCGTATGATTGCGTCATTATTGGCGGGTTATGCTTGGGATGAAACTAATCCAATCTATCGCAATGCACGACAACGCTTAAATACCTTGGCTGAGTATTGTCGTCAGGATCTGGAACAGAGCAAAATACTTGAGAGCGAATAATGCAAATGTGGTTAAAAGCAATGAGCATCAGTCTGTTGTTAGTGCTTGGTGCCTGTCAAAATATGTATCCACAGCCACAAGGTCTGGTTCCTGTGGTTTGGTCTGCTGATCCAGCCTTGGCGCATTATCAGCGTCAAGATCAAGTTGAAGTCGTCTGGAAAAATCAAAGTTTTAGCTTTTTACTCTACCAAGAACAACAGGCAAAAAACTTGCAAATGTTTGCATTAAGCTTAACTGGACAGCAACTGTTTAGACTGGATTTCGATGGTCAAAAAGTGCAGGTGCATGAAAGGATAAAACCGATGCGTTTGTTACCCTTTGATTTTGTGGTTCGAGATATTCTGTTTGCAACTTATCCTGATTTTGCAAAAAATCATTTAGAAAATGTTAAAGTGAAACAGGGCGTTGATCAGACTGAAATTGAGATCGATCAAAAAAATGTTTTAACGATAAAAACGCGTGCTGATCATATTGAGCTGGATAACCTGCAAGTTCCTTATCAAATGATCTTTAGCCCTGTGGAAAATACTTTGAAAGACAATTCATTAGAGCAAAATGAAGTGGAAGATCAGCAAAAAAATGACAAAAAAGATTGATTTAAATCATCCCGCTGTAGGCATTCATTGTTCAGCCAGTTTATCTGCTTTAGGTGATCATCCTGAGCAGGTCAAGGCCCACTTGACCTCTTTGGAAAACAGTTTAACCCAGAATAAATCTTTGATTTTTGATCAGCCTGTATGGGTGGCTGCTTATGCACATCCGTTATGTAGCGATATTCCAGTTGCGCTGCAAAACTATGACTCGCGTAATTTACGTTTTGCCTTAACTGCGCTTGCACAATGTGAATCTCAGTTACGTGACTATGTGGCTAAGTTTGATAAAAAGCGGCTTGCAATCATTGTTGGGACCTCAACGTCAGGTATTTCGGACAATGAACCCTTATTAAAAGCCTACTTTCAAGGCCAAACTGAGACCGTGATTCAACAGCAAAAACAGGAAATGGGTAATCTCGCCAAAGCTTTGCAAATCTATTTGGGCTGGGATGGTCTTGCGTATACGATTTCTACGGCCTGTTCTTCAAGTGCCAAAGCTTTTGCCAGTGGGCAACGTTTGCTTAATGCAGACCTTGCCGATGCTGTATTGGTGGGTGGCGTAGATACCCTCGCTAAACTGACCTTAAATGGTTTTAATAGCTTGGAAAATTTGAGTGCAGGTATCTGTAGCCCATGTGGATATCAGCGTGATGGGATCAATATTGGTGAGGCCGCAAGCTTGTTTTTACTCAGTAAAGAACGAGCACCGGTCATGTTGATTTCTGCGGGGGAATCTATGGACGCATGGCATATTTCTGCACCGCATCCAGAAGGCAAAGGTGCTGCAACTGCAATGCAAAAAGCACTGGATCAGGCACAGTTAAAAGCTTCAGATATTCAATACCTTAATTTGCATGGCACCGCAACCACGCACAATGATGATATGGAAATTAAAGCAGTCCGACAGGTCTTTCAGGACTATGCTGTTCCATTAAGTAGCACTAAGCATAAAACCGGACATTGCTTGGGTGCTGCGGGTGCGTTGGAAGCCTATATTTGTACGCAAGTGCTTAAAGATCAAAACTGGTTACCCCTTCATCAAAATGGCATGATTGACCCTGAATTGGATGATCAGCATTACGTTGAACAGGATGATTTAACTCAAACTGCTCAATCTGATCCTGTGCGTTTTGTGATGAGTAATTCATTTGCCTTTGGCGGTAGTAATGTCAGCCTTATTTTTGGAACTGAAATCAGATGAGTTTAGATGCTATTCAATTTATTCCGCATGAAAAACCGATGGTTTTTGTTGATCAACTGCTTGAGTTAGGTGAGAATTTTGCACTTGCCAACCTAACCATTACACCTGAATTGATGTTTAGTGATGAACATGGTTTGCCGACTTGGAGTACTATTGAACTCATGGCACAAACGATTAGTGCCTTTGCTGGCGCAAAAGGACAAAAAATGGGGCAAACGCCACAAATTGGTTATTTGCTCGGAACACGCAAATTAAATTTACCTTTGGCTTATTTTGAATTTGGTAAAACATTGACCATTCGAGCTGAACAACAATATTTACATGAAGGCTTGGCACAATTCTCTTGTGAAATAAGCTATGAAGAACATAAAATTAGCGCAGTTTTAAGTGTTTATGAACCACCTGTGAAAGCTGAGCAATAAGTAGGAATTAAGTGTGTCGAGAAGAATATTAGTGACGGGATCTAGTCGAGGGATTGGCAAAGCAATTGCTTTAGCTTTAGCAAAATCTGGTTTTGATGTGGTTGTGCATGCACGTTCTAGACGTGCTGATGCTGAGCAAGTGGTCGCTGAAATCCAAGCTTTGGGTCAAAACAGTTATGCGCTACTTTTTGATGTCACACAACGTGAAAACACCAGACAGATACTGGAACAAGATATCGAGCTTTATGGTGCATTTTATGGTGTGGTGCTAAATGCTGGTTTAACTCATGATGGCGCATTTCCAGCTTTAACTGACAATGACTGGGATGAAGTAATTTCGACCTCATTGGATGGTTTTTATAATGTATTAAAACCTTTAGTGATGCCGATGATTCGCCTAAAACAAGGCGGGCGTATTGTCACGCTTTCTTCTGTTTCTGGCATTATGGGGAATCGTGGTCAAGTCAATTATAGTGCGGCAAAAGCGGGATTGATTGGTGCGACCAAAGCTTTGGCTTTAGAACTGGCAAAAAGAAAAATTACGGTGAATTGCGTTGCACCGGGATTGATTGAAACGGAAATGGTCACAGAAGAAGTAAAAGAACATGCTTTAAAAATGATTCCATTACAACGTATGGGACAGGTCGATGAAGTGGCGCATACGGTGAACTTCCTTTGCTCTGATCACGCAAGCTATATTACTCGGCAAGTGATTTCGGTGAATGGGGGACTGATTTAATGAAACGTGTTGTTGTGACGGGAATGTCGGGAATCACCTCACTGGGTGAAACGGCAGATGAAATTTTTGCCCAATTCCAAGCGTCAAAAAATGGCATTCGTGTGATGCCTGATTGGGATATTTATACCGATCTGCGTTGCAAAATTGCAGGCCCAGTAGTGCATTTTGAGGTTCCTAAACATTTTAATCGTAAAGTGACGCGAGGGATGGGACGAGTTGCATTGATGTCGGTGATTTGTGCTGAAAAAGCATTAGCAGATGCAGGCTTGATCAATCATCCTATTTTGAAAAGTGGTGATGCTGGGGTTGCTTTTGGCTCCTCTGCGGGGAGTGTCGATGCAGTCAAAGAGTTTGGGAAAATGCTCATAGACAACGACATGAGTCAGTTAAATGCGACCACGTATATCCGAATGATGTCACATACTAGCGCTGTGAATATGACGGTTTATTTTGGTTTAAAGGGTTTAACCTTACCCACATCAAGTGCCTGTACTTCAGGTTCAATGGCCATCGGACAGGCATTTGAAGCGATTAAATTAGGTAAACAAAAGCTGATGCTTGCGGGTGGTGCTGAGGAACTCAGCGCGACAGGTTCAGCAGTATTTGATGTGTTGTTAGCCACCAGTGGGATGAACGATACACCTGAAAAAACACCACGTCCATTTGATAAAAATCGTGATGGTTTGGTGATTGGTGAAGGTGCTGGCTGTTTAGTGCTAGAAGAATATGAACATGCACTGGCACGTGGTGCAACGATCTATGCAGAAGTCATCGGTTATGCCAGCAATACGGATGGTGAGCATGTCACTCGTCCAAATTCAGAAATGATGGAAAGATGTATGCGCATGGCACTTAAAGATGCCGCAATTTCTGCGCAAGAGATTGATTATATTAACGCACATGGGACTTCGACAGATCAAGGCGATGTTGCAGAAACTCAAGCCACTGCACGTATATTTGGTAAAAAACCGATCAGCTCATTAAAAAGTTATTTTGGACATACTCTTGGTGCATGTGGTGCAATCGAAGCTTGGCTGAGTATAGAAATGCTGCAACGCCAACAGTTTATCCATACTTTAAATTTGGATGAAATTGACCCATTATGTGGTGATTTGGATTATATCGTGCGAGAGCCACGAGATATGAATGCAAAAACCATCATGACCAATAATTTTGCATTCGGAGGGATCAACACCTCCATTATTTTAAAACATACTTAAAAGAGGAAAAAAACGATGTCATTTAAACATTTGGTTGTTGTTTCAACTTTATGCTTTGCTGGAATCGTCTCTGCACAAGCTGCGGACACTGTCCATAATCTCAATTTTAAAGAAGCTGTAGATCGAGCTGTGGCTGATGGATTTTTAGATGGATCGGTAAAATTTTATCTTGCTGGAACTAAATCTGGCGGTCAAGTTTTAGAAAAAGCGGTTGTTAGCAATAAAAAAACCAATGGTTTTGGAAAGTCTGCGGAAAAGGCTTGTGATCATGTATTACGTTCAGCATTAATCCAATTGCAAAGCGCAGCAAAAGATAAAGGTGCTAATGCAGTGACCAATATTGTGAGCTATTTCAAAGCAAATGAATCAAAAAACACCACCACATATCAATGTTATAAAGGTACAGCACTTGCGAGTGTGGCTTTAAAAGGCGATATCGTTAAATTCTAAGCTGTAAACATGTGCCAATGTCTAGTAATCTTTTAGAATAAGATATGGATATTGGCTCATACTTTTGAATCTATTCTAAAAATAATAGTTTACGATTAAAAAATTCATTCGTTTGATACTCAATTAACAAACCGATTAAATAAATATTGATTTTAGTTAAGTTTATTTAAATCAGCAGCCTATTCAATTAAATGTCCTGTGCATTGAGTCGAAATATTTTTGATTTGTGTCGTATCGAGTTCTAAGTTATCCCATTTACACATTTGTTGAATAATCCATTCAAAATCATCTGGTTTAGGTCGGTCCTGTGTCCCAAAAGAGCGAATAATATTTTGTATTTTATGAAACGCATAGGTATGCACCAAATGTGAACAGTTGAAGCGGATAATCTCGCTGTCTTCTAACATGTGCCATATGGGTTGTAGTGATTGCAAGGTGCTTAAATCATGCTGTGCTTGCTGAATTGCTGTCTGCAATGCATTTAAGGTATTCGGATGCTTGTTTGCCCATTCATGGGTGGTCGCCAAAACTTTATCCGCGACTTCAGGAATAATCTGTTTACTCTCGGCAATCACATAACTATAACCTTCAATCTGCGCTTGGATATTCCAAGGTTCACCGACGCAGAATCCATCAATGAGTTGTGATGAAATCGCATCCACCATATACGAAGGGGGCAGTGTGGATGGTTGGTATTTTTTGGCTAGGTCTTGATCTGCCAAAGCCAACCATTCTCTTAAACAATAATGGTGGATAGACTGTTTAAACACATGGGCCAGTTGTATTTTGTCACCTTGTTTTAAGGCTTGAACCACTTTAGCTGCTGACTCTTGTGCGCTATCTTGTGTCTGAATTTTTAACTCATAGCAGAGTTTTTGGCTCAAGCTGATAAATGCACGATTGGTACTCAACACCAATGAGGTTTGTAAGGGAATACCCAGTTGATCATTGCCTGTCGCAGCAGCGGGGAGCATGGCAGAAAGACAATGTGCGGCATCTAAAATACCAAAAGCTAAACGGTCACGTAAACTGGCCCAAGAAGGCTCTTTCACCAACGTAACATTGAGGCCTTGCTCGGTAAAATAGCCTTGATGTTGTGCCCAAAGTATTGCAGTGCAATCCAGCAAAGGAATATAGCCTAATTGAATGTCCGTGGTTTCAAGTGTGTTCATTGTTTATTCCTTGAAATTAGCTTGTAGCAAGGCTTGAGCATCGATTAACTTTCTTGCCATTTCCCCCATGGTGATACGGTGACTCATGGCATTTTTTCGTAACAAACTGAAGGCTTGTTCTTCTTCAATTTGATGCATCTGCATCAGCATCACTTTGGCTTTTTCAATATCTTTTCGGTCTGCTAGTTTGCATTTGGTTTCATTGAGATCTTTCAAGAGTTTTTTATGTTTTTTAAATTGCTCAATCGAAATTTCTAAAATACTTTCCAGTTTTTCAGGATCAATACCATCGACAATATAGGCAGTTACACCTGCTTCAATGGCACTTTTGATGGTGTCTTTTTGCGAGTTTTTAGTGAAAAGCACAGTGGGCAAATCAAACTGACTTACGCAGCTTTCAATAATATCTCGATGTGGATGGTCCATATCCAGCAAAATCACATCGGCATGTAAGTGTTGAAGATCTGTACTGTTTAAATGGTCAATCATCAGGCATGCGACCACCTCGAAACCATGTTCGATCAAAGATGATTTGATAAAAGATGCCCGCTCTATATCATCATCGATCAGGGCAATTCTTAATTTTGGCATGTCGCTACTCAGATCTGTCCTGACATGAACTTTCAGCATATAAGCAATTTAGATGCCAATATCTCGGATTAAATTTGCTGTTTAAAATCATAGTCGCAGGATGTTAAAGAAAAGTGATGCACTTTATTGACGCAATTTGCCTCCTAAACATGCAGTTTTATGATTTACATTTTATCCGCACAGACAGAAAACATGATGGTTGATTGCGCTATTTATGCACGACCATTAAATCAGAAGTACTGAGTATTCAAGCAAAATAAAAAAAATATATAGCCAAAATATAAAACTGGCATGAACTATGCATTTGTTTAATCCAAGTCAAAGAAGACTTTCAAAATTTGTAAGACGGCCAACGACGTCCGTTCTGATCGTTACTGATATGCCTCGTGCATAACAGCAACTTATATGCGTTCAGTTCAGGAGATCGAAGCTATGTCTTCAAATTTAGATGCGAAAAAAGCGACAAAAATTCATCTTTTCAATTTTAGCAGCGCAGCAATGCGAGCCTTCCATATGAGTTGGCTCGCCTTTTTTGTCTGTTTCTTTGCATGGTTTGCCTGTGCGCCGTTAATGCCTGTTATTGCAGGTGAATTCCATCTGACTAAAGATCAAATTGCCAATATCAATATTGCCGCGGTTGCCATCACGATTTTAGTACGTCTGATTGTCGGTCCCTTATGCGATAAATACGGTCCTCGTAAAACCTATACCGCATTACTGATTATCGGCAGTATCCCTGTATTTGGTGTGGCATCTGCCAATAGTTATGAATCCTTTCTATTTTTCCGTCTATTGATTGGTGCAATTGGTGCCAGCTTTGTCATCACGCAATATCACACCAGTATTATGTTTGCGCCAAATGTGGTGGGAACTGCAAATGCAACCACCGCAGGTTGGGGCAATGCGGGTGGTGGAGCAACTCAAGCCTTGATGCCATTGATGCTTGCTGCACTGGTGATGTTTGGTGTTGAACAAGCCATGGGGTGGAGAATTGCGCTGATTGTACCTGGTGTGATGATGTTAATCGTCGGTGCAATGTATTGGAAGTTTACTCAAGATTGCCCACAAGGTGATTTTAAAGAACTTCGTGCGCAAGGTCTGCATGTAGGCAGTGATAAAAAAGGTGGTATGGCGATTTTAATACATGCTGCAAAAAACTACCGTGTCTGGATTCTATTTGGTGCTTATGCTGCTTGTTTTGGTATCGAAATTTTTATTCACAACATTGTCGCAATGTACTACGTGGATCATTTCAAATTTGGTTTAAAAGAAGCGGGTATGGCCGCAGGGATTTTTGGTTTACTGGCACTGTTTGCCCGTGCACTTGGCGGTATTGTTTCAGACAAGGTGGCGACTAAAAAAGGTCTCGATGGTCGTACTAAAGTATTGTTTGCCATGATCCTGTTAGAAGGCGTATTTCTGATTGTCTTTTCTCAAATGAATACCGCAATTCTGGCGATTTTGGTCATGACAGTATTTGCTTTATTTACCCATATGGCTTGCGGTGCGACCTATGCACTGGTTCCATTTATTGATCGCGATGCTTTGGGTGGTGTGGCTGGCATTATCGGTGCAGGCGGTAATGTCGGTGCTGTTGCTGCTGGTTTCTTATTAAAAGGCATGCTGGATATTCAAACGACGCTGATGGTTTTAGGTGGTTTGGTGGTGATTGCTGCAAGTTGTGTATTGATGATCCGTTTTTCGGTTGAACATAAAGAGAAAGAGCAAAAGTTATTTGAAGCTGCGGTACTTGAGCGAAATAGCATGGAACAAAATGCTGTAAGTCTTAAACAAAACAGTGCGACTTAATTGAATAACAAGAGCAAAAACAATCGAGGAGAATCGATATGAAATTAGTGATGATTGGTCATGGAATGGTTGGGCACAAATTTATTGAATCTGTGCTGGAACATGCAGGTGATGAAGTTGAAATCACGATTTTGGCAGAAGAACCCCGTTTAGCTTATGACCGTGTACATTTGACTGAATATTTTACAGGGAAGTCTGCAAAAGATTTAACCCTCTGTCGTGCTGACTTTGCCGATGCTTATGGTATCGACCTGCGCTTAAACACCAAAGCTACTGATATAGATACCTGCAATAAATGCATCACCACCAATCATGGCGATGTGATTAGCTATGACAAATTGGTGCTTGCGACGGGTTCCTATGCTTTTGTTCCACCAATTTCAGGTCACGACCGTAACAACTGTTTTGTTTACCGTACCATTGATGACTTGGATGCGATTCGGGCAGCGAGTTTATCGGCAAAATCGGGTGTGGTCATTGGCGGTGGTTTGTTGGGTTTGGAAGCTGCCAAAGCGCTTCGTGATTTAGACTTGGAAACCCATGTTGTTGAATTTGCACCTCGTTTAATGGCAGTACAAATTGATGATTTGGGCGGAAAAGTTTTACGCGCCAAGATTGAAAATTTAGGCGTGAAAGTCCATACCCAAAAGGCCACTTCATCTATAGAAGACGGTGTGAATAGCACCCATGTGATGAAGTTTGCAGATGGTTCAGAGCTTGAAACAGATATTATTCTATTTTCAGCAGGGATTCGCCCACGTGATGAATTGGCGCGCCAAAGTGGTTTAGCTTTAGGTGAGCGTGGTGGTGTTGTGATCAACGATTACTGCCAAACCTCAGATGCAGACATTTATGCAATTGGTGAATGTGCATTATGGAACAATAAAATTTATGGTTTAGTGGCGCCCGGTTATGACATGGCACGGATTGCGGCAAAACATGTGATGCAACAAAGTTGCCCTACATTTGTTGGCGCAGACATGAGCACCAAGCTAAAACTGATGGGTGTCGATGTGGCATCGGTAGGCGATGCGCATGCCATGACTTCAAATGCATTGAGCTATTTCTATGCCGATGAAGATGCAATGGTCTATAAAAAGATCGTGGTCAATGCAGAGAAAACCCAATTACTAGGTGCGGTACTGGTCGGTTGCGCCAAAGAATATAACGACTTATTGCAAATGATGCTCAATGGATTGGCTGTACCTGAAAATCCAGAAAGTTTAATCATGCCGGGCTATGCACAATCTTCAGCAAAAGCGGGAGGTAGTGGTGTAGATTTATTGCCAGACAGTGCCACGATTTGTTCATGTAATAACGTTTCTAAAGCAGATATTTGTAGTGCAATTGCAGAGGGTTCGACCTCATTAGGTGCGTTAAAAAAATGTACCAAAGCCGCAACCGCATGTGGTGGATGTGCACCCTTAGTGACCCAAGTTTTAAAATCTGAATTACAACGCCAAGGGGTAACGGTCAATAATCATCTTTGTGAACACTTTGCTTACTCACGCCAAGAGTTGTATCACTTGGTACGGGTCAATGAAATTAAAAGCTTTGATGATTTGATTCAACAACATGGGCATGGTTTAGGTTGTGATATTTGCAAACCTACAGTGGCCAATATCTTGGCATCTTGCTGGAATGACTTTGTTCTCACCTCAAATCATGCTGGGTTGCAAGACAGTAATGACTACTATCTAGGCAATATTCAAAAAGATGGTTCTTATTCTGTTGTACCACGTATGGCAGGCGGTGAAGTGACGCCAGATGGTTTGATTGCAGTCGGTCAAATTGCCAAAGAATATGGTTTATATACCAAGCTAACCGGTGGGCAACGGGTAGACTTATTTGGAGCACAAGTCCATCAATTGCCAGAAATTTGGGAAAAGCTGATCAATGCTGGTTTTGAGTCTGGTCATGCCTATGGCAAGTCATTACGTACCGTTAAATCTTGTGTTGGGAGCACATGGTGTCGTTATGGTGTCGATGACTCGGTCGGTTTAGCCATCTTCCTTGAAAATCGCTACAAAGGTTTGCGTTCCCCACATAAATTAAAAATGGCAGTTTCGGGCTGTACCCGTGAGTGTGCCGAAGCACAAAGCAAAGATGTTGGGGTGATAGCCACTGAAAAAGGCTGGAACTTATATGTTTGTGGCAATGGGGGAATGAAACCTCGCCATGCAGAACTTTTAGCTTCTGACCTAGATACGCAAACTTTAATTCAATATATCGACCGCTTTTTTATGTTCTATATCCAAACAGCGGATCGTTTACAACGGACTTCAGTATGGCGTGACAATATGGAAGGTGGTTTGGATTATCTTAAAGATGTTGTTGTGCATGATTCCTTAGGGGTTGCTGCTGAACTTGAACGTCGAATGAGCCATGTGGTAGGCACTTATCAAGACGAATGGCGCACTGCGGTGGAAGATCCTGAAGTACGTAAACGTTTTGTGACCTTTATTAATGCCAAAGCTGAGCAACAGCAAGATCCACATATTCAGTTTGCCAAAGTCCGTGGGCAAATTCGCCCAAAAACTGAATCAGAACGTGATCAGAGCCGTATTCCTGCAGTTGAAGCATAAGCATATGAACACTTGCTTTATTGGCCTTATTCCACAGTTTAAAAACAAGTCTCGTGGAAGATCTGATCAACGTTGTTAAAAGGATAAATACAATGACCATTTTAAAAGATATGAATGAACTCGATTGGCTCGATATTTGTGCATTGCAAGACATTACGCCCAATACAGGTGTAGGCGCATTACTAGGACAACAACAAGTGGCTATTTTTCGGGTAGGCAGTGAAAAGCGTGTATATGCGCTGAGCAACCAAGACCCATTTAGTAAAGCCTTTGTCATGTCACGTGGAATTATTGGTGATTTACAAGGTGAACGTGTAGTTGCATCACCGATTTATAAGCAACATTTTAGTTTAGCTACAGGCCGTTGTTTAGAAGACAAAGATCAAAAATTATTGGTTTTTCCAAGCAAAATTGAAAATGGTCGGGTTTGGGTCAGTCCAACCCCACAAAAAACTTATATCACCAATAATGGTACGGCTCAGGAAAAAATCAATTTAGTTCTGGTGGGGAACGGATTGGCAGGGATGCGTTGCTTGGAAGATTTGCTTGATATGGCACCTGATCGTTACGACGTGACGGTGATTGGTGAGGAGCCTTGGGGTAACTATAACCGGATTATGCTGTCGCCTGTCTTATCAGGGGATAAAACCATTGACGACATTATGCTACATCCCCATTCATGGTATGCCGATAAAAATATTCGCTTTATTGCGGGTGATGCTGCGGTACGTATTGACCGTCCCCGTAAGCAAGTCTATACCGAAAAAGGTGTGGTGGTGAGCTATGACCGTTTGATTTTAGCAACGGGTTCAAAACCATTTATTCCACCAGTCAAAGGCTCAGATTTGGATGGCGTGTTGAGCTTTCGTGATATTTATGATGTCAATAATATGCTCGACTACTGCAAATCTAAAAACAATGCCGTGGTGATTGGTGGTGGTCTATTGGGGCTAGAAGCCGCATATGGTTTAAAGCAACGTGGTATGAATGTGACGGTTTTGCATTTGATGGATCGCATTATGGATCGCCAACTTGATGCTAAAGCCAGTCAAATGTTGAAAACAGCAATTGAGCAAAAGGGCATTCCGATCATCACAGAAGCCAATACAGAAGAATTACTCGGTGAAAATGGTCATGTCACCCAGGTTCGGTTAAAAGATGGCACGCTTTTAGATGCAGATCTGGTGGTTTTTGCCGTGGGTATTCGCCCAAATATGGCTTTGGCACAAAGTGCGGGTTTACGCTGTAATCGCGGTGTGTTGGTCAATGACACCATGCAAACCTATGATCCAAGTATTTATGCAGTGGGTGAATGTATTGAGCATCGTAACCAAACTTTTGGTTTGGTAGAACCTTTATGGGGTCAAGCCTTTATTTGTGCATCACATTTGGCCGAACACGGCAGTTTGACCTTTAAAGCACCGACTGTTCCAACCCAGTTAAAAGTCAGTGGTTGTGATGTTTTTTCAGCAGGCCGCATTGATTTAGAAAACAGTCAACCTCTAGAAGATTTCGAAGACATTATTCTGAATGATGAAAAACGTCAAATCTACAAACGTATTATTATTCAAAAGGATAAAGTCGTTGGTGCGGTACTGTTTGGTGATACAGAGGATGGCACTTGGTACGCTGAATTGATTGCTGATCAAACCCCAATTTCTTCGATTCGCAATAAATTGTTATTTGGTCGGGATTTTGCATTAAAAAAAGCAGGCTGATTTATATCGCTTAACCCCCTTCATCTTAACAGGAGGGGGCGATTAAAAATGAAAGCCATATTCAAGTGAATGTATAGCATTGAGGAGCACAGCAGCAATGAATAGTATCCCTGTAATGGAACTGCCTAGCTCCACAGAACATAAGATCATAAGCACACAAACCACTTGTCCTTACTGTGGTGTAGGCTGTGGTGTCACAGCAACAGTGCAAGACACCACGCTAGGACAAAAAGTGTCTGTGGTTGGCGATGTCAATCATCCCTCGAATTACGGGAAACTGTGTATTAAAGGCAGTAATTTAGCCGATACGCTGGGGTTGGGCACACGTGTTTTACATCCGATGCTTGGGCGTCATCCCCATCAGCAAATCACAGATTGGGATAGCGCAACAGATTTAATTGCCAATAAATTCCAACACTATATCGAGCAATATGGTCGTGACAGTGTCGCATTTTATGTTTCGGGTCAGTTGTTGACGGAAGACTATTATGTGGTAAATAAATTCGTTAAAGGCTATTTGGGCACAGCCAATATCGATACCAATTCAAGATTGTGTATGTCTTCGGCGGTTGCCGCACATAAGCGTGCTTTTGGTGAGGATCTAGTACCTGCAAGTTATGATGATTTTGAACATACTGATATGGTGATTTTGGTCGGTTCAAATACAGCATGGTGTCATCCCGTGATGTATCAACGCATCATGAAAGCCAAAGAATTAAGACAACAAAAGCAAAGTGATTTATTTGTGGTGGTGATAGATCCACGCTTTACTGCCACATGTGAAGCAGCTGATTTGCATTTGCCTATTTTGATTGGTCAAGATGTTTGCTTGTTTAATGGGTTATTACAATATTTACATCAACAGGGTTATGCCGATAGCGCATTTGTTGAGGCTCATACCCAAGGGCTAGATACGGCACTAAAAAGTTCGCAAGCTGAAACAGATATCCAAGATGTTGCAGTGAAAACAGGAATTTCGCTAGAAAAACTCCAGCTCTTTTTTGAAAAGTTTGCCCAAACTGAAAAAGTCATGACCCTATTTTCAATGGGGGTAAACCAGTCTTCACGTGGTGTGGACAAAGCCAATAGCATCATTAATTGTCATTTGTTGACGGGTAAAATTGGAAAGTTGGGCGCAGCACCGTTCTCAATGACAGGACAACCTAATGCAATGGGTGGGCGTGAAGTGGGTGGTCTTGCCAATATGCTGGCAGCACACATGGACTTAGACAATCAACAACATCAACAGCTTGTGCAAAGTTTTTGGAACAGTCCAAGCATTGCCAAACACGTTGGATTAAAAGCCGTTGATCTATTTGAAGCAGTGGAAAGTGGCAAGATTAAAGCCATTTGGATTATGGCGACCAATCCGGTGGTCAGCCTCCCCAATGCCGATCAGGTCAAACGTGCTTTAAACAGTTGTGAGTTTGTTGTGGTCTCTGATATTTGCAAAGATACCGACACCACTCAGTTTGCCGATGTGCTCTTACCTGCATTGGGGTGGGGCGAAAAGGATGGTACGGTCACCAATTCAGAACGCCGTATTTCACGACAACGTGCTTTTTTAGACCCACCTGAGCAGGCCAAAGCGGATTGGTGGGCTGTGGCACAAGTGGCTAAAAAGCTTGGATTTACTGGCTTTGATTTTGCAAATAGCCACGAGATTTTTAAAGAACATGCATTGTTATCTGCCTATCAAAATGCAGAGATTAATGCGCGATCAAATGCACAAAGCTTTCGTTACTTCAATTTACAAGGTTTAACTGATCTTTCATTGGATGAATATGATCAATTGGCGCCCATTCAATGGCCTGTGATCATGCGCAATCAGGCTGAGCATGCATTCGCACAATTGTTTTCACAGGGGCAGTTTAGCCATGCAGATGGCAAAGCTAAATTTATTGCCACGATGGCGATAGATCCAGTCCATCAAAGCAATACTGAATATCCTTTAATTCTCAATACAGGACGGATTCGAGATCAGTGGCATACCATGACCCGCACAGGTCTATCTGCCAATTTAAGCACCCATAAAGCAGAACCCTTTTGTGAAATTCATCCCAGTGATGCATTGAAATATGGCTTGAAAGAAGGCGAATTGGTCGAAATCAAATCGGCTTGGGGCAATTGTGTCTTGCGTACTGTACTCAGTGACAATATCCGCCGTGGACAAATTTTCGCCCCGATTCATTGGAATGATCAATTTGCTTCGGATGCCCGTATTGGCAAAGTGGTCAATCCAGTGGTAGATGCAATTTCAGGCGAGCCAGAATTCAAACATACCCCTGTGCTGATTCAGCCATTTTATACCCAGTGGCAAGGGGTATTTTATGTCCGTGAAGGGTATGAACACATTGTTAAAAATAGCATCGAAAATACGGTGTGGTGGACAAAAATTCAGACCGCCAAAGCAGTACGCTATGAATTGGCGGATCGTCGTCGTTTTACCCAAACTACCCAACATCTCAAACAACTTTTACCCTTTGAGGATGAAAGTTTTGAGTGGTTGAACTTGGAAGATCAAACTGCACACATCAGCCATAGTGTGGTGTTAAAAGAAGGTCGCCTTATTGCAAGTTTATATATCGCACCCAAAGCCTTGTTGCCTGATCGTGATTGGGTTGCCAGTTTATTTAAACGTGATCGTTTAAGTGCGATACATCGTAAAGCCTTACTTGCTGGACAAGCCATGTCGATGGGCAATAGTGAAGGGCCATTGGTATGTAGTTGCTTTAAGGTGGGCAAAAATCGAATTATTCAAACTATTAAAGAAAACAATATTAATCATGAAAAACAAGTGACTGCATGTCTAAAAGCAGGCGGTAATTGTGGTTCATGTCTACCTGAAATTCGCGGATTGATTAAAGCCTGTCAAGCGGAGCTTACACAATGAAAAGAATTATAAAACCCAAGAAAGCCAAGCAATATCCACAAACTGATCTAGTCATTCTTGCGGGCGGTCAGGCAAGGCGTATGAATGGAATCAATAAACTGTTACAGAAATTTGATGATCAAATCCAATTGATTAAGATTCATCAACAACTAAAAAATCGAGTCGCGCAGGTGTGGGTCAATAGCCACCGTGATTATTCAATTTATCAAAAACTTATTCCCAGTTTGTATTGCTATCAGGATGATGAAAAAGGCTTTTATGGCCCGTTGATGGGAATAAAAAGTGCCTGGTCTTATGTGACATCTGACTATGTACTTTTTGTGCCCTGTGATGTGACATTTATTCCACCTGATGTTATTGAAAGCTTACATATGGCTTTAGTGGGTCATCCTTTGGCACAAGTGGCTTATGTCAATATCAATGGCAAAGCCTTATATCCATTTTGCTTGTTAAAGCGCAGTGCTTTAAATCAAATCTGCACTCATCTTGAACAAGGACAACGCAGTTTAAAGGCATGTTTTTCTGATTTGCACGCTCAGGAAGCGTTATTTGAAAATCATGCACTGTTTTTTCACAGCATCAATTCTTTGGACGAATTACAGCAATATCAACAGCTCAAGTTTTTACATTGATTGGCTTGGTTTGGACTCGTTTTTTGCAAATCTCTATTTTTGAGAGAATTCGAGCAGGTTTTAGCTTAAACACATTGGTGAATGATCAAAGTTGGAACACTTTTTGCAATTTCAAGAACAATAAAATAGCGCAGATTTTAAGTTTTAAACAATCTTGAATTTAAATCGTGCTTGGGATGTGTAAATGAATGCAATGACACAATACGAAGTGGGAACGGCTTTTGTCGATCAATATGGTCGTAGCAAGCGTAAACTCCGAATTTCAGTGACAGATCGCTGTAATTTTAAGTGTGTCTATTGTATGCCCGAACATCCTGAATGGATGAAAAAACACGATTTACTCAGTTTTGAAGAACTTTATGTGTTTTGTGAGTTTATGGTGCGACATGGCATTGAACAGATTCGGATCACTGGTGGTGAGCCGTTAATGCGTCAAGGTGTGGTGCACTTTATTGATGAGCTACAAAAATTAAGAAAGCTGGGGCTCAAACGTATTTCAATGACCAGCAATGCACACTATCTTAAACAATACGCAAGCCAGTTAAAACAAGCGGGTTTAGATGACTTGAATATCAGTCTGGATAGTCTAGATCCAGCACAATTTAAGGCACTGACTCAAAAAGAACTACATCCCGTGTTAGAGGGCATTGTCGCAGCACAACAAGCAGGCTTTAAGATCAAGATCAATGCTGTATTGATCAAAGGCATCAATGATGATCAGATTTTGCCCTTAGCACACTGGTCGATTCAACACCATTTTACCGTGCGATTTATTGAATTTATGCCTTTGGATGGTGCTGGTCTTTGGTCGCAAACTAATATTGTCAGTGAGCAAGAAATTTTAGCTCAATTACAGCAGGACTTTGTTGTCACTTTACAGCAAGGACAGTCTTCCGAGCCTGCACGGCAGTATTTTATTGATGGTTATCCGATTGGCATCATTTCGACCATTACCAATTCATTTTGTGGCACATGTGACCGTGTGCGTTTAACCGCACAAGGTGATTTTTATAATTGTCTATTTGCGCCAAAGGGGATCAGCCTAAAAGCACAAATTAAGGCACTGAATCAAGATTCACCTGTTTTAGAGCCTCTCCGATTAGCGCAAACCAGTTCACCAAATGCAGCTGTATATTCGCCAATAACATTAGATTCGCCACAGCATAGGCAATTACAAGATACTTTGTCTGATTATATTTGGCAGAAAAAACAAGGCTTTGATGAGATTTATCAACAGCCAAAATCAAAACATTCATCATCTCGAAAAATCAGTATGTATATGATTGGAGGTTAATATGTCAGATCAATTTACTATTCCAAATACACCAGACTCGGCAAACATTGCCAATCAATTCAAAGATATCCAGCAGCACATGACCGTAAAAATTGAATGCTTTGGTGCAATTGAACGTTTACTGCCGACTGATTTAACTCTGCAATGTGAGTCTGAAATGAGGATTTCGGATGTTTTGGATTATGTGGTACGCGCTTATCCACATGCAGGAAACATGCTTGAGCGTTGTGCATGTGCAATAGGCGAAGAGATTATCCCACGTCAGACCTTATTAACAGCGGACAGTACTGTGGTTTTACTGTCACCTGTTGCGGGAGGTTGATATGCATACATTTGAACAGACGCTTAAACAATTCAACAGAATTCAGGATACAGCCTTAACTCAAGACAGTTTTGACCCGATTCAAGACTTTCCTGAATGCGGTGGCATTGGCATCTTTATTGGAACAGTACGTAATCATCATGAAGGCAAAGCGGTCAAAGCACTGAAATATACCGCCTATGCGCCTGTTTCAGAAAAAATGATTCGCCAAATTGAGCAAGAGATTCAACAAAAATTTGCAGTGGCTTATGTACGGGTTATTCATCGTATTGGTGCTTTAAACATCGGTGAAAAAGCCATTATTGCGATTGCTTATGCAGCGCATCGCCGTGAAGCATTTGCAGCCTGTGAAGAAGCAGTAGAACGGGTAAAACATGAGGTTCCCGTATGGAAAGAAGAATTTTATCTGGATGGCAGTAGCCAGTATGTTGCGGGTTGCTGTATTCGAAAAGATGATGTGGAACAAGATCATTCAGTACAAAAGGATTCATTTCACCACCATGACTGTGAACATGAACATGGCGCTTCTGATGACCATTTATCTCAGCACAATCAACCTCAGCATCATCATTCTCAAGCGCAGCAATCAGCGCATCGACATTCTGAGCACAATCATTCTTTTGCACATCATTCCAAATCTACACATTTAGGGCACACGCATTCAGAATACAGTAGTCAACAAAAGAATCATGAAGCTGAACAGCAAGTGTTGTTAAGCAAACAGTGTGAACAGACAATTTATCAATGGCATATGTAAAAACTTATCGAGCAAACTTCACAAAGTGTGTTCTTCACAAAGTATGTTTTGTCATGTAAAAAATACCGCCATATCAGGAACAGGCAATGAAAAATGTAGGGATGAAAGCAGATAGCTATCGGACAGCAGTAGCAACAGGAATTTTATATGCGCCTGCACATTGCATAGAACTGTTACGCACAGGAAATACTGAAAAGGGTGATGCACTAAAAACGGCACGTATTGCTGGAATCTTGGCAGCAAAACGCACAGATGAACTGATTCCTTTGTGTCACCCTTTACCGATATATCGTGCAGATGTCGAATATGAATTACATGAACAACATGTTGAAATTATTGCAACGGTTGAAACCATTGCTCCTACGGGCGTAGAAATGGAAGCGCTTACCGCAGTCAGTTTAGCAGGCTTAACTCTATATGATATGCTTAAACCACACTGCGAACCTGAAGACTTATGCCTTGACCAATGTAAATTACAACTGAAAAAAGGCGGTAAATCGCATTTTACCCGAACGCTCAAACAGACTTTATCTGCATCAGTGATTGTTTTATCAGATACCGTTGCTTCAGGAAAAAAACCTGATACAGCAGGGCAAAATGTTTTAGAAATTCTTGAACAAGCCAATTTTAGTCAAGTGAACTATCAAGTGATTGCTGACTCTCCAGAACAGTTGTTGGCGTTAATTGAACAACAAAAAAATCATTATCCGCTGATTTTGACGGTTGGTGGAACAGGACTAGGCCCAAAAGACTTAACGGTGGAGACCATTCAACCTTTACTCCAACGCGAAATCCCCGGCTTAATGGAAGCTTCGCGTAGTTTTGGTCAGAGACGTACCCCTTATGCGGCACTTAGTCGAGGCATTGCAGGCTATATTGACACGAGTTTGGTGATTACTTTGCCGGGCAGTCGCCAAGGCGCTAAAGAGTCATTGATTGCGATTCTACCAGCCTTGGTCCATCTGTTTGATGTGCAAAAAAACATTCCACATGTTGGAGGCTATCAATAAATCAGGTTGTGATCGTTTATGATTGAGGGGTAGACAAAGGCTTGATCTCAGTTGATCAAGCCTTGCAGTGACTAATTCACACTCAAAATCTAGGTGCTGAAACTATTCCATTCACCTTAGTACTCTATACACAGGTAATGTATATGGATCAGGGAAGCATCCTTGAAACTCCCTCGAATTTGTTATTTCGACATTGAAAACACTTTCAGCCATAAATCACTTTTGTCATTATGAACACTGTCTAGTGTGATTAAATTTTTAATTATTCTACATAATAAAAAATTATTAAACTTGGATTTGGATAAAAGAAATTATATATTTTTCATTAAAAGCATGTGATTACATGAAGTAAATCAAAAATAATATCCATATTTTATAAACATAGATTAGGCTATTGAGTAGTAATTATAAATATTACATTGATGCATGTGATACTATCCAAGCTCGGCTGATTATAACAATGATGTAACGACAACAGCTTATCCACATTTAACTTTGAATGAAATTGTCCAATATTTGGTGATTTGGTCGATATTGGGCAAGAACAACAATAGATCCATACAAAAACGATGATGAGCAATCATTTTATTCTCAGAGGGACTATCGCTTCATTATTTTAAACCATATTAAAAAGAGGAAAAAATGATGTTATTCAAACGATTCACTTTTGTTTTATCTTTTTTATATTTTGGAGCAATGGTATCTGCGCAGGCTGTAGATGCTGTTCATCCTATCGATTCTAAAGTAGCCGTAGATCAAGCTGTTATTGATGGGCTCTTGGCTGAGTCAGCAAAATTTTATCTTGATGGGACTAAATCAGGTGGTCAAATTTTAGGAGTAGAGCGTGTGAGCAATCAAAAAACCAATAGTTTTGCAAAGCCTACTGAAGATGAAATACAGCCAAACAGATATAAACGAGGTTGGGATAAACTCAAAGAAATTGATGGAGAAGCAGGCGAAAAAGTTATTAATAGCCTAAAAGATATTTCGCCTGATTTAGGAACATATATCATCGAATATGCTTTCGGCGATGTCTATTCAAGAGATGGGCTTGACTTGAAATCCAAAGAAATTGCGGTTGTGTCCGCATTGACAGCCATGGGAAATGCGCAACCACAGTTAAAAGTTCATATAAACGGGGCATTAAATACTGGGAGTTCGATTAACGAAGTCAAAGAAGTGATTTTACAAATGTCTGTTTATTCAGGTTTTCCAAGTAGCATCAATGCAATGAATGCTTTAAAAGAAGTTTTGCTAGAAAGAGAAAAACACGGCATTAACGATGAAATCGGAAAAACAGCAAGCAAAGCCAAGCCAACCAATCGATTAAAATTAGGTGAACAAGAATTATCTAACTTGGACAGTCTTCAAGTTGAACGATTAAAAGCTGCTTATAATACTTTTTCACCTGAATTGGTAAAATTCACGCTTGAATATGGTTATGCTGATATTTTTTCAAGAGATAGTTTAAGCAAAAAATACAGACAAATCGCCACGATTTCTGCATTAACTGCGTTGGGGACAGCGCAACCACAACTGAAATTTCATATTAATGCGGGTCTAAACATAGGACTGACCGAAACTGAAATAAAAGAAATCATGCTTTTGATGACCATCTATTCAGGTTTCCCATCAGCCATAAATGGAACTCACGCACTCAAAGAAGTATTAGCAGAGCGTATGAAAAATCAAAACAATTAAACCCATAAGTATTTATGATATTTTCAAGTTGCATTGATGCCGATGAATTGATCTATTAAAATGCACGGCCGTTATAGATGGATCAGGGAAGCGTCACTGAAACTCCTTCGAATTTGTTATCTCAATAGCCATTAAATCACTTGGCGTAAATCCCGCGCTGTTTCTTGCAGTAAGGGTAAAATATGCGTAATTAAATAATCTTTGGTTGTACGTATGGTAGGAGAGACAATATTGAGTGCGGCAACAACAACCGCATTCGAGTCATAAATTGGAACGGCTACAGCATGCACCCCCAATTCATGTTCTTCACAGGAATAACACCAGTCCTGTTCTTTAATCTCATGCAGTAATTCTATAAAGGCTTCACTGTCTGTATAGGTATATTTAGTAAGACGCTTTAATGGATACTGGGTCAGCCATTGCTTCTGTTCTTCGACATTTAAATGCGCCAACAAAATTTTCCCCGCAGAGGTTGCATGTGCTGGCAGGCGATTACCTAAATGCAAGCCATACGGGTTAACACGGTCTGTTTGTTGGTGTGCAGCACTACGTGCAATGGTAATCGCTTCATAACCATCTAGCACCATGACGGAATAAATCAGTGAGGTTTGATTGGTCAATAAATTTAATAAGGGTTGGCAAATTTTAGGTAAAGGGGAACCATCTAAATAAGCACCAGAGAATTTAAGGATTTTCGGGGTTAAATAATAGTAATGTCCGTCAAAGTCTAAATAGCCTAAGTATTCTAATGTGAGTAACTGGCGACGCGCTGCTGCACGGGTCATTCCGGTTTTTTCAGCCGCAGTGCTGATATTCAAGCGGTGTCGTTCAGGCCCAAAACATTCCAAAATTGCCAAACCTTTTGCAATCCCTGCAATAAAATCTTCATGGCGAATGATCTTTTTATTTTCAGCATGATGGATTAATCGGGTGGTTTTGTTGTGTTCATCATCCATAACGCAGATCCTTATTTTAAAGCCAATTGCATTAAAATTATACTCAATCAAAATCAGACTGTTTTAGTGGGATAATGTTCGATCATCGAACATAAAAAATGATGATCGAACAAATTCTGTCTTTAAGCCTAGAAGTAAATACAAAATTTATCAAGAATAAAGATAAGAAATCCGAACAAAACACTCAACTTATGTTTCATCGGTTTCTAGGATGAAAAAAATGAGTGATTCATAGTACAGGAAGTAGTCAGATGATTGATAAAAACGCCACCTCATTGACCGAGGTTCTATCACAAATCAAAGATGGTGCAACCATTATGATTGGTGGCTTTGGAACAGCAGGACAGCCCGCAGAGCTGATCGATGGGCTGATTGAACTTGGCGTTAAAGATCTGGTGATTGTCAATAATAATGCAGGCAATGGCGATTACGGTCTGGCTAAACTGCTTAAATCGGGTGCAGTCCGTAAAATCATTTGTTCTTTCCCACGTCAGTCGGACTCTTGGGTATTTGATGAGCTCTACCATGCGGGCAAGATCGAACTGGAACTGGTTCCTCAAGGTAATCTCGCGTGTCGTATTCAAGCTGCAGGAATGGGTTTAGGTGCAGTGTTTACCCCAACAGGTTTTGGCACCTTATTGGCAGACGGCAAAGAAACTCGTCATATCGATGGCAAAGACTACGTGCTTGAATATCCAATTAAAGCAGACTTCGCACTGATTAAAGCACATCAAGGCGACCGTTGGGGCAACTTGGTTTATAACAAATCAGCACGTA
>Ga0308158_10000461_pt1 | contig 66034 bp, 57 predicted proteins | sample PhyBR2_FD_201038 | JGI IMG/M metagenome (GOLD analysis project Ga0308158, IMG submission 201038) | Phyllosphere microbial communities from UC Gill Tract Community Farm, Albany, California, United States - DLSLB.R2 | ecosystem: Host-associated > Plants > Phyllosphere > Unclassified | place: USA... | reverse complement strand
GGTAAAAGGTATTTTAGCTTTTATGGTTTCATCGTTTACTTCTATTTTATTCAGCGTGAGGTTGAAGTTCTCCACGGTAAGCTTGTTGTAGCGCCCTTTTGGATCTTTAAGCACGTAGCCTGCATTTTTTACAAGCACTTTTTCTATGAGTACGCGGTCGTTAAGACGCCCGGAGCCGTTTTTGCTGCCTCCCCCCTTTCTCCCGGGGATGTGCACGAACTGCGGGTTGTTAAGTTCGAATTCGCCTATGAGCAGGTGTTCGTGTACGCGGTTTGAAATGTTGCGGATGTTGATGTTTACGTTCTGCACGTCGAGGACGCCAAGCGAGTTGAACGAGGATTTCTTAATGTTGAGCTCCTTTACATCCATACAGAACGGGATGAGCGGACGGATGATTTTCTCGGCATCTTTCTTGGCCTGCTGGAATACGGTCTGCTTTTTCTGGTCGAGGATGCGCACGCTGATGGAATCGATGCCGATGTTCCCGATATTGACGAACAGGTCTTCGCGGTCGTAACCCCAGTCGGTGCCCTTCAACGACAGTTTGGGTACTTCCACGAGTACCCGGCTGTTAGAAGAGGTTTCCCTGTTGCGGAATTCGCTGCGTGAAATATACGGAAGCAGGCGGAAGTTTTCGATTTCCAGATGCCCCTTTCCGATGTCGACCGTACCCGATTTCACCACCTGCAGGTCGTTGACCACGCTGTAAAGCGAATCGATTGAGAACTTATAGTCGGTATACGTAAACGGAATGTCCTTTTCCACCGTATAATCTCCCATATGCACGCCGTCGATCTCCGCGTTGAAGTTGTGTACCTCGTGTAACAGAGAGTCTCCGGCCGTATTCATAAGCCTTAAATGGGCCTGCTGCACGCTGATCTTGTCGATGTCGATGACCGATGCCAGTTTGGACTCCGATTTGAGGGTATCGCGTACTTCGGGCAGCAATACCGTGATATCGGGACCTTTTACAGATATCGTATACGCTTTGAGGTTCTTGTTTTTAAGCAGTTCGTAGAAGTTCACGCCCGAAACGCTGATTTCGGCCACCTTGCCGTAAAAATCGATGTCCTTGCGGATGCTCGCGTTCTTTTTCGGTGTTAGTTTGGCGTTTTCTACCGACAGGCTGTTGCTGAAAATCGAAAAATTAAGGTCGTCATAGGTAAGGTCGTAGGCCGTATCGTTCTTTTCCTCAAGGATTTTGGGCAGCCGGTTTTTTATAAGCAGGTTGATGCCGATGTTTGCCAAAACAGCCAGCCCAAGCAGCGATACTGCAACAATTCCAATGATTTTTACAGGTTTGGTAACGTTCATATGCACAACAATTTTTACTAAATATAAGTAAATATCCGCATATGTACTCTATACATCATCGTAAGTCTTTGCAATTTTTTCGATGTTGAGACTGCGCGCGCTCGCATCGAAGATTTCGCGGTATACCCCGTTTTGGCGGTACACCACTTCGTGCGGACCCGATTCGGCCACGCGGCCTTCTTTCATGGCATAAATAACGTCGGCATCGATGATCTGAGAAATGCTGTGCGAGATGATGACCACGGTACGGTCTTTTTTAATGGCATCGAGGCTGTTCTTGATCTGCTCGGTAGCAATGGCATCCAGACTGGCCGTAGGTTCGTCGAGAAAAATGATCGGAGGGTTCTTCAGGAACATGCGTGCAATGGCGATGCGCTGCTGCTGTCCGCCTGATAATGCCGTGGCTTTGGTTTCATAACGGTTCGGCAGCTTTTCGATCTGCTCGTGTATGTAGGCTTTACGCGCTGCTCCGTACACCTCTTCATCGGTAGCCCCGGGTTTTCCATAACGGATATTCTCGGCTATGGAACCGTTGAATATATGGTTCTTCTGTAATACCAACCCGATGTTTTCGCGCAGGAACCGGGTATCGTAATCCGTCAGCGGTATGCCGTCGAGCAACAGTTCCCCTTCAGTAGGTGTATAAAACTTGTCGAGCAGGTTCACCACGGTGCTTTTACCCGCTCCCGACAAGCCTACCAGCGCCGTGATCTTTCCCGATTCAATCTTCATATTGATATCGGTAAGGGCCTTTGTGCCGTTGGGATACGTAAACGATACGTTCCGCAGTTCAAAGTTGCCCTTTAACGCAACATCGCGTATGTTTCCCGAAGTCTCCGTTTCCGCATCGGCTTCGAGGATTTCAAAATAGCTTTCGGAATAGATAAGGGCATCGTTCATTTCATCGTAGATGCGGTGCAGCTGCCGTATAGGGGCCGATACGTTGCCGAACAGCAGGATGTGGAACATGATGGCCCCGATGGACATGGTGCCGTTAAGTACGAAATAGGCCGTAAGGATGATGATGAACACCACGCCCACCTGCTCTACAAACGATTTGAGCCCGTCGAAAAAGAAGCTCGTTTTGCGCGTCTGGAGCTGGTTATAGGTAAGTTCGTTCTGCAGTTCCAACTGCTTTTTCGATTCGATTTCCTCGCGGTTGAACGATTTAATGACCGTTATAGAATCAATGATGCTGATGATGCCCTGCGATTTGGATTCGCGGAATCCGCGCAGTGTTCGGCGCCAGCCACTGAGCTTTCCTGCCTGGCTCTTCGTAATGACAAAATACACCGGAACAATGACAAGGCCTACAAGTCCCACGTAAAAATTGGCCTGGAACATAAAAAACAGCGCAACGAAAGCATTGGCAAAGAGCGGCAGTATGTCGATAAAGAAGTTCTGTACCAGGCGTGTAAGGCTTTCAATACCGCGGTCTATCCTCGTCTGCAGTCTTCCCGCTTCGTTATCTCCCGATGTAAAGAACGACAGCCGGTAGGTAAGTATTTTGTCGATGATGGCCTGTGCAAGATCTTTGGAAACATAAATACGCAGCTTCTCCCCGTAATATTTCTGTCCGAAATTGATAAAGGCATTTAAAATTTCCTTTACAAGCAGCAATATCGAAATAAATAATAGTAATTTTAAACCGGCCTGCAAAGCATCGGCATGTGGTACTATAACAGTAAGCTCATCAACAGTATAGCGCAGTATCCAGGCATTTACCTGGGCAGTAAACGAACCTATAAGCGTTAGCAGCAATGTGCCCAGCACGAGTTTGCGGTAAGGCCGTACATATGGGCGCAGGTTTTTAAAAAGGGTATCGATCTGCATTTTTATTTAAAAGTAAAAAAGATTGTTGAGATGACCCAACAATCTTAAAATAACTACGAAATACAAAGTTTAACCTAATTCAAGGGTAAAGATACTGATTTTTAATCAATTATAAATGTTAAATTATACAATGAAAATAATTCAACTGTTAAAAATTAATGATTTTGAAAAGGGATTGCTCGAAGGGCCGTTTTACTGCAATACCATTGCAGGGCATCTTCAAAACCACCATTCGCGCATAGAAAAACCACACAAACATAACTTTTATGCCGTGTTCCTGTTCACATCGGGAACGGGCATACACGAAATCGATTTCCACCGATACGACGTAAAGCCGGGGTCGGTTTTTTTCCTGTATCCCGGACAAACACACAGTTGGGAACTTTCCGACAATGCCGACGGTTTTGTATTTTTCCATACCGAAGAGTTCTACGAAATGGCTTATGTAAGTAACTCCATCCGGGAATTCCCGTTTTTTGAATCGAACTATTCCGAAAAATGCATCTACCTGAATACACAGCAGGAACACCGTATAGAAGCACTTTTTAAGGCGCTTTATGCTGAAACACTGGCTAATGAATGGAAGAAAAGGCAGTTCATTTTAAGTCTGCTCACGCAGATTTACATCAGCCTCAACCGGTATATCGAACATCACAGCACCATCAATTTTTCAAACCTTCGTCATTACCAGCATATTTTTTCACAGTTTGAAAAGGTTCTGGACGAACATTTTATTCAGATAAAATCCGCAACACAATACGCTGAAATGCTGAATATTAGCCAAAAGCACCTGAACCGCGTAGTGAAGTCCATCACCAACCGTACAACGACAGAAATTATCACGAACCGCATCGTACTCGAAGCCAAACGGCAGCTTATTTATACCGACAACTCGCTGGCACAGGTTGCAGCACACCTCGGGTACGAGGATTATACCTACTTTTCCAAAATGTTTAAAAAGGCTACTAACGTAAACGCAAGCGAATTCCGCAAACGGTACCGTGAAAACGAAAGCTGATTATTCTTCGTCCTCTTCCTTAAAGAACAGGTTAAGCCACATTAGGCGCGACATACGGTAATTGAAAGTTGAAAGCAATAGTACAATAAGCACTACGCCGAAAAATATTTTCAGGAAACCAAGTCCGAACAGCAGTCCCAATACAAATACCGCCACCATTTCGGCAACTGTAAGCGCATAACTCATGTACATGGCACCGAAATAAAACCCGGGCTCGCGGTGGAACGAATAATGGCACTTTTCACATCTTTCGTGCATCACGGGCATTTTAAACAGCAGCGGGTTCCCGTTGGATTTAAAAACCTTCGTCTGTCCGCATTTCGGACAAGTCCCTTTTAAAACTTTGGTTATGTACGACATTTCTTATTAATTTTGTACAAAGATACGGTGAATTGTGAAAACTTCACCCTTTTAAAAAACGCAAATAATTGCACTATTCAGACATTTTTAAACATAGTTGATGCATATTTTAAATGACACCGAACACTGCTTCAGAAGTTTCAGACAGGATGTTTCAGGCATTGAGGTTCCGAAGCGCCTGAATTTCCCGTTTTACTACGAGGCACATCAACTGTGCCGGATAGCCGCTGAAGAAGTGCAGGATTTCCTTCAGCAGGATCTGGGTCATGATTTCGGGCTCTCGGAAACCGGAGACACCCCTATTGGAAAAATGTTCGGTGTACTTGTAGTACGGCGCGGAACGGAACTTGGATATCTTGCCTCCTATTCAGGAAAACTTGCCAACAGCAACAGCGTGGCTTTTTTTGTGCCACCTGTCTTTGATATGCTCCACAACGACGGCTATTTCCTTAAAAGGGAACAGTATCTTAATAAACTCAACAGGCAGATTGAAACACTTGAGAACAACACGGCCTTTATTGAACTGATGTCTGAACTACGGCAACATACCGAATGGGCTACAGCTGAAATCACCGCTTTCAAAGCTCGGATGAAGCTGCACAAAGAGGCACGCAAACTGCAGCGTATACAAAACAGGCCTGTACTTAAACCGGAAGAATTTGCAACTCTTGAAGCGGAACTCATCAGGGAAAGCCTGTATGAAAAACATTTGTTTAAAACTTTAAATGAAGATTTAAAAACAATTGAAATACAAATAATTAACAAAATAGATATTTTTAAAAAAGAGATTGAATATTTAAAGGAAGAACGCAAAAGAGAATCGAATGCCCTGCAGCAATGGCTGTTCCGCAACTATACTTTTTTGAATGCTTTAAATGAAGAAAAATCGCTTTTACAGATATTTGAATCTTCTTTACACGGAGTACCGCCGGCAGGCGCCGGAGAGTGCTGTGCACCGAAGCTGTTCCAGTATGCATTCCTGCACGGCCTGGAACCAATTGCACTCGCAGAATTCTGGTGGGGAACCTCGCCAAAATCGGAAGTCCGTCGCCATGGCCAGTTCTACCCGTCGTGCTGGGGAAAATGCGAACCCATTCTCGGACACATGCTCAAAGGACTTAGCCTGGATGAGAACCCGTTTTTAAACAATCCGGCAGAGGGTAAAGAATTGCCCGTCGTTTACGACGATCCTTATCTGGTGGTAGTGAACAAACCGGCCGAATTCCTTTCGGTCCCGGGAATCCATATCGCCGATTCGGTTTACGAACGCATCCGAAACCGTTACCCCCAGGCCACCGGACCCCTTATCGTACACCGGCTCGATATGTCTACTTCGGGTATTATGGTTCTGGCAAAAAACAAAGAAATACACGAAAACCTTCAGAAACAGTTCATCAAACGCAAAGTACGCAAAACCTATATAGCTCTGCTCGACGGAGTTGTGAGTCGGGCTGAAGGAAGAATCGAACTGCCATTGCGCGTAGATCTTGACGACCGTCCGCGACAAATGGTCTGCTATGAATACGGCAAACCGGCCGTTACCGATTTTGAAGTGCTTTCCGTAAATGACACAGCCACTCGCATCCGGTTTATGCCGGTAACCGGGCGTACGCACCAGCTGCGCGTACATGCGGCCCATGAACTGGGACTTCGTGCCCCTATAAAAGGCGACGACCTTTACGGTAAAAAGTCCGAACGCCTGCACCTGCATGCACACCGGCTCAGCTTTTACCACCCTGTAACAGGGGAATGGGTTACTTTTGAAGTTGAACCGGATTTCTGATTCTTATTACAGGAATTCGTACCTTTGGTTGAACACTTAATGCCTTGCTATGTATACAATAGAAGTAAAAGATAAAAAAACAAAAAGACAGTTTCTCGATTTTCCCAAAAAACTGTATGCCCAGGATAAAGAATGGATACAGCCGCTTGACCAGGATATCGACAAGGTGTTCGATCCTTCAAAAAACAAACTTTTCGGGCGTGGAGGCAAGGCCGTGCGCTGGAATCTTTTTAACAGCAACAACGAAATGATCGGGCGTATTGCAGCCTTCGTAAACCCGAAATATGAAGGAAAGGCCCCCGTTGGAGGCATCGGCTTCTTTGAATGTGTGAACGATCAAACAGCGGCAAACTACCTGTTCGATCATGCAAAGAAATGGCTTCAGGAGCACGGTATGGAAACCATGGACGGTCCCATCAACTTCGGGGAACGCGACCAATGGTGGGGGTTGCTCGTAGAAGGCTTTTATGAGCCGCTGTACAATATGAACTACAATTTTCCTTACTATGCCCGGCTTTTTGAAAACTACGGCTTTAAAACCTATTTTAACCAGGAGTGCTTTTCGGTTCCCATTACACAGAAATTACAGCAAAAACTGCATAACCGCCACGATGTTATAGCAGCCGACCCCGACTTTAAGGCCGAGTACCTCGACCTTAAAAACATGGATAAATACGTACATGATTTTGTTACCGTTTATAACAAAGCATGGGCCAGCCACGGCGGCGGAAAAGACATGAGCCTGGCCCAGGGCAGGCTTATCTTTAAAACGATGAAGCCGGTTATCGATCCTAAGATCGTATGGTTCGTGTATTATAAGGGCGAACCCGTTGCCTTCTGGCTCAACCTGCCCGACCTGAACCAGTATTTCAAACATCTGCACGGAAAATTCGGCCTTGTTCAGAAGCTCAGGTTTTTGTATTACAAAACCTTCCGCAAAAGCAAACGCGTTATCGGAATTGCTTTCGGTGTGGTGCCTCAATGGCAGGGAAAAGGAGTTGACAATTATATGGTTATTGAGGGACAGAAACTCATGACCTCCGAATTGTCGTATACCGATTACGAAATGCAGTGGATCGGCGACTTCAACCCCAAGATGATCAACGTGGCGAAAGGACTCGGAGCCGAACTCAGCAGAAAGCTGCGTACCTACCGTTATCATTTTGATACGGAGCGCCCTGTGGAACGCCACCGCAATTTAGGATAAACTAATAAGAAAGCCCGGCAATGACGGGCTTTTTGTATACTGTAACTGTATTATGCAATTACTTCAAGCAGCTCCACATCAAAAACAAGGGTGCTGTTGGGACCGATTTCTTTCGAAATCTGTTCTTCTCCGTAAGCAAGCTGTGAAGGAATCACAAGGCGTGCTTTTGTTCCCTCAGAAAGCTGCGGCATCACAAGCTGCCACCCCTTTATGAGTTTGCTGATGCTGAATTCAGCCGGTAGGCCCCTCTCGTACGAACTGTCGAACACCTCGCCTTTTATATTGGTACCATGATAATGACACCGCACACGATCATCGGCAGCGGGCTTTACCCCTGTTCCCTGCTCTATTACTTTATACAACACGCCTTCGCCGAGTTCTACAACGCCGTCTTCATTCCGGAAAGCATTACAATAAGCCGTACCTTCTTCAAGGTTGCGGGCGGCCAGTTCCTGTTTGCGTTTTAATAATAATTCTGCAACTCCCATTTCGTTTTTTTTCTAAGCAGCTTTTAAAAGCTGCTGTTCGTTCCTGTACAAATATACCGCTTTTGCTTTTTTTCTGCGCAATGGAAAAAATAAATAAATTAAACACTTGTTTAAATTAAACGTTTGTTTAACTTTGTGGCGATTTTTGAAAATGACCGGAGATGAATGAAAAACAACATGACATACTCAATGCCGCCGAAAGGCTTTTTGCCGTTAAAGGGTTCGACGGTACATCCGTAAGGGATATTGCCAAAGAGGCCAACGTAAACGTTGCCATGATTTCGTATTACTTCGGATCAAAGGAAAAGCTTCTCGAAACCCTTTTCGAGGTACGCCTCATTGATTTTAAGATCGACATCGACCCTATCCTCCACGAGAACCTTTCAGCTCTCGAAAGCCTTGAACAGCTTACGTTCACCTACATCCGCAAGATGAATGTGAATGCTGAGCTCTACAAGATCCTTTCGGTTGAGGGAGGCATCAAAAAGCAGCTGCTGCGCTCGGATTCCTATACCAACATTAAAAAACTCAACCTTGAAATGGTGACGAAGGTGGTGGAAAAAGGCATTGCTCAGGGGGTGTTCCGCAAAGACAGTTCACCGGTACTCATTCATGCCACCATGATGGGAATCTTTATGAACTTTCAAATGAACCGGGCCTTCCTTCAGGAAGTCATCGGCATTCATACCGACGAAGAATTCAATCATTACGTAGAAAATCAACTCACACATCACATTCACAAAACAATTAAAGCAGTTTTAATTTATGAAGACTAAATGGGCCTGGCTTAGCGCATGTATTGCGATGGGAAATCTGGCTGCCTTTGCGCAGGACAGATCCATCTCCATACAGGAAGCCATTCAATTAGCTACAACGCAGAGCAAAGAAGCAAAAGCGGCAGATACCCGGGTTACGGGTAAAAAGCTGGAGCTTGGCGTTGCCAAAAACAAACAGCTGCCCGATGCCAAAATCAGCGGTCAGTTTGCTATGCTTTCCACACCCAATATCGATCTCAAGATCCCTATGGGTGAAGGAAAAGGTGCTCCCGACATCAAAGCCAACCAGCTTCTGCTAGGTCAGGCAAGCGTTTCAATGCCCCTGTATGCAGGTGGAAAGATCCGCAACGGCATTCATATTGCCGAATCGGCAGTGGAAATGGAACAGTTTTCCGCCCTTAACACCAAAGATCAGCTGGCTACACAGGCCATCCGTCTTTATGTAGCTCTTTACAAAGCACAGCAGACAGCGAAGCTTATGGAAGAAAACATCAAAAGATCGGAACAGCAGGTAACCGATTTTAAAGCCATGGAGGCCAACGGGCTTATCGCGAGGAACGACCTTCTTAAAACGGAACTGCAGCTTTCAAACTACCGCGTGGCATTACAGGAGGCAGTTAAAAACGTTAAGGTGGTGAACTACCAGCTTGTCACGCTTTTGCAGTTGGAAGAGTCTACGGTAATCCGCCAGCTGCCGTTCAACGATGAAGCTGCTGTTCTGGAAGAAACTTCGGTAGAAACAGCGCTGCTTAAACGCAATGAGCTTAAAATACTTGAAACGCAGCACAAAATCGCCGAAGACCAGCTAAAGATTTCCAAAGCGGACTACCTTCCAAGCATTGCCCTAACCGGAGGTTATATGGGCGTAGGCATTAAAAACGTGCTTACGGTAACCAATGCCCTGAATGTGGGGGTGGGACTTTCGTATGACCTGGGATCGCTCTACAAAAACAACAAGAACGTATCCGTGGCAAAACACCAGATTTCAGAAGTGGAAGAGCAGATCGAAATCATGAACGACCGTATTAAAATCCAGGTACAGCAGGCAACTGAAAACTACCGGTTGGCGCAGGATCAGGAAAAGGTCTACGAACAGGCTGTTCAACAGGCCGATGAGAACTACCGCATCGTAAAAGACAAATACGAGAACGGTGTAGCCGATACTGACGATCTGCTTGAAGCTGATGTTCAGCAACTGCAGACCCGGATTAACGAAGCAGTTTCGAAAGCCAACGTCATGGAGAAATATTACGATTTATTATTAGCAAACGGTCAATTAACCTCAAAATAAAAAATTACAATGGATAACAGTGTAGCAGACAGCGCAGCTAAAAAACCTGCAAACAAAAAATTCATCCTTGTTTTCGCCGCACTCATTTTGGTCGGCGGATCTTACGGAACCTATAAATATTTACACGGGCAGCAGCATGAAACTACCGACGACGCGCAGGTAGAGCGCAACATGAGCCCGATTATCCCGCGTGTAGGCGGTTATATTTCAAAAGTATACGTTAAGGACAACGACATCGTTAAGAAAGGAGATACTCTTTTCGTTATCGACAGCCAGGACTACGTAGTACGCGTTCAGGAAGCGCAGGCGGCATTGCTCGGGGCTGAAAGTTCCCTTGAAGTATCTAAAGCCGATGTTTCGGCTACTTCGGCAAATGTTGCTATTTCTGATGCAACGGTTCAGTCGAACCTCGGAAGCATTGAGGTGGCGCAGATCCGTGCCAACCAGGCCCGCAACGATTTTCAGCGCTACGACAACCTTTACAAAAACCACTCCATTACCAGACAGCAGTACGAGCAGGCGCTTACCGCCAAGCTTGAAGCAGAGAAACAGGTGGAGGTTTTAAAGCAGCAGCGAAACGCCAGTGCTTCTCAACGAAATGCCGTGGTGAGCAAAACCAACGTGGCCTCCAAACAGACTTCTGTTGCACAGGCCAACATAGAGCGCGCAAAAGCCACGCTTGAGGCGGCGAAGCTCAACCTTTCGTATACCGTAGTGACAGCCGCTGTTGACGGACAGGTATCAAACGTTAAAATACAGCCGGGACAGATGGTAAACCCGGGTGCTGCCCTGTTTTACATCGTGGACAACAGCGAAACCTGGGTCGTAGCCAATTTTAAGGAAACACAGTTAAACAAGATGCGCCTTGGGCAAAAGGTAGAAATAAAAATTGATGCCTACCCCGACATGCCGATTGAAGGAGAAGTGAATTCTTTTTCTCCTGCAACGGGTTCCCGTTTTTCTTTACTGCCGCCCGACAACGCTACGGGGAACTTTGTAAAAACCGTACAACGCGTTCCCGTAAAAATAAAACTGACTCCAAACAACGATGCCAAAAAAATCGCCATGCTGCGCCCGGGAATGAATGCAGATGTTGATGTACATGTAAAATAATATGGAGGCTTCAGGTTCTATTCAGCAAGACAGTTTAATTGAATACGGCTTCCGCAGAGTTATCATCACCGTTACGGCGGTGCTGTGCGCCCTGCTCGAAATTGTAGACACCACCATTGTAAACGTGGCCCTTAACGACATGAAAGGTTCGCTGGGAGCAACGCTTACCGATGTGGCCTGGGTTATTACGGCCTATGCCATTGCCAACGTTATCGTAATTCCGATGACGAGCTGGCTGTCGCAGCAATTCGGGCGCAGAAATTATTTTGCGGCATCCATCATCATTTTTACTGTAGCTTCATTTCTATGCGGAAATGCCACCAACATCTGGGAGCTTGTTTTTTTCCGCTTCATACAAGGTATGGGAGGTGGTGCGCTTCTGGTAACGGCACAGACCATCATTACCGAAAGTTACCCGCCTGCAAAACGAAGCATGGCACAGGCTATTTACGGGATGGGAGTTATTGTTGGACCTACCCTCGGTCCGCCGTTGGGAGGATACATCATCGACAACTTCTCATGGCCTTACATCTTTTACATCAATGTACCTCTGGGAATCATTGCCACCCTTCTTACGCTATCGTTTGTGAGAAGTCCCAAATATGAAGGAGCACAAAAACAGTCTGCGAAAGAAGTAGACTGGTGGGGAATGGTATTTCTCATCATGTTCATCGGGTCGCTTCAATACGTATTGGAACACGGGCAGCAGGACGACTGGTTTGAAAACAGCACCATCCTTACCCTTTCCGTGGTTTCGGTCTTCGGGCTGTTCCTGTTCATATGGCGCGAGCTCGTATGTGAAAAACCCATCGTCAACCTCAGGGTGCTCAAGGACAAGAACCTTCAGGTGGGAACCATTATGAGCTTTATCCTCGGGTTCGGGCTCTTCGGTTCTACGTTCATCATCCCCATCTATACACAGAGCATCCTTGGATGGCCTGCAACAGATGCCGGAATGCTTCTTATTCCGAGTTCCATTATGACGGGACTTATGATGCCCTTTATCGGTAAAATGATCCAGAGAGGGGTGCCGCAGAAATACATGGTGGCCACAGGGCTCAGCATCTTCTTCGGTTTCTGTCTGTACATGTACAGCATCATTACGAACGATACAGGTACGGAACATATGTTCTGGCCGCTTATCCTGCGCGGTGTTGGACTTGGTTTACTGTTCGTTCCCGTTATGACCCTTTCGCTTTCCACGCTTAAAGGAAAATCAATCGGGGAAGGAGCTTCGTTTACCGGGATGATGCGCCAGCTCGGGGGATCGTTCGGTATTGCGCTTATCACCACGTTTATTTCAAGGGATTCGCAACACCACCGTGTTGACCTGGTATCTCATCTCGACGAAACGAAATTTGAAGTACAGCAGCGCATTCTTCAGATGCAGCAAAGTTTTATGGCAAAAGGATTTTCCTCAAACGAAGCACTTTCCAAAGCCCACCAGCTCATCGATCTGTCGGTGACCAAACAGGCTACGATACTTTCGTATATGGACGTATTCCTTTACCTTGGCGTCATGTTCCTTATATGTGTTCCGTTTGTGCTTATGATTAAGCAGGGAACTACAAAAGTGGACACTTCCGCCATGCACTAATTTTTTAAGTTAATTGTTAAAAAAGCGCCTTCCGTAAACAGAAGGCGCTTTTTTGCTTTTTATTTTTTTTGTATCTTTAAAAGAAAAAATGATGCAAGGAAAGAAAAAAGTATTAGCAGCAGCCGGTCTCGCAGGTGCCGGTGCCTTGCTTTACATGGCTGCAAAAAGCCGTGAAGAAAGCAATGTAAAGGTGGTAACGCCTTTTGACCTGAACCGTTATCTGGGAAGGTGGTATGAAATTGCCCGCCTTGATTTTCACTGGGAAAAGAACCTTATTAAAACCACCGCTCACTACAGTCTTAACGAGAACGGAACTGTTAAGGTCGTTAACCAGGGCTGGAATGTTAAAAAAGAACGCTGGGAACTGGCTGAAGGTAAAGCCAAGCCCCGGAAAAAGAATACCGGGGCGCTTAAAGTTTCGTTCTGGGGGCCCTTTTACGATGAATACAATGTAGTAGAGGTAACGAACGATTACCAGTATGCACTTGTTTTCGGTAAGAATACCGATTATATGTGGATTTTATCTCGGGAAAAGACCATTCCTGACCTTATCCGGCAGTTCTTCCTTTTAAAGGCAGAAAGCTTTGGCTACGATACAAACAAGCTCGTTTGGCCGGAACACGAATAATATAAAAAAGACTGAACATTGTTCAGTCTTTTTTATTCCGATATTCTGGCCTGCAGGGCCTTAAAATATTGAAAGGCCTTAAACAGGCGCGTACCGTACCACGAAAACATTTCACCGTCGACAAACACTGTCTTCGCGTGGTGCGTGGCACGTCCTATTTCAAAAGCATGCTCTTCTTTAAAAGGATAGGGTTCTGACGAAAGGAATACGAGTTCCGGATCGCCCTGTATGCGCATTTTGCGTATTTCCACTTCCGGATAGCGTCCTTCGTTCAATGCGTAGATATTCTCCAGCCTGTTGAGTTTCAGCATTTCATTAATAAAGGTACCATCACCGGCAGCCATATAAGGTTCCCGCCAGATAAGGTAGGCTACTTTCTGCCATGCCCTGTCTTTCATAAAGGCTTCGAAATCATCGTTTGCAAAACGTATCTTTTCCACCCATTTTTTGGCATCGGTGGTGCGTTTGAATATTTTTCCGAAATCCTCAATGGTCTTCAGCGTATCCTCTACCGTTACGATGTCGGTAACAAATACGGGGCAGATACCTTCAAGGGCTGCTACCACTTCGAGCGTATTTTCTTCCTTGTTTGCGATAATGATATCGGGATTTAATGCCTTTATTTTTTCAATGTGTACATTCTTGGTTCCCCCAACATTAATTTTTACCGATTTTAAATGGTACGGATGTACACAGAATTTCGTAACCCCGATTATCTGGTCTTCAAGTCCCAGTTCAAAAAGGGTTTCGGTGAGCGATGGTACCAGCGTGATGATGCGTTTGGGCGTTTGCTCAAACGTATGCAGTGTACCGAGGTCGTCCGTAATTGTAAACATCTTATCTTAATTTTGGTCCAGAATAACGTTCATGGCTTTCTGAAGTTTGAGCGCTTCAGATCGGGCGGCTTCTGCAAAATCGGTCCCGTTCGACGCATAGATGATGCCTCTTGAGGAATTGATGAGCAACCCGACCTTGCTGTTCATACCATGGCTGCACACATCTTCCAGGCTTCCCCCCTGTGCACCTACACCGGGTACAAGCAGGAAAGCATCGGGTACAATGCTGCGTATTTCACGGAAATATTCAGCTTTTGTTGCCCCTACCACATACATGAGGTTCTCACTGTTCTTCCATGTCTTCGAGGTTTCCAGCACCGTCTGGTACAACGGGCTGCCGGCCACTTCCATGGTCTGAAAATCGAATGCTCCCTCATTAGACGTAAGCGCCAGCATGATGGTGTGCTTGTCTTCAAAAGCCAGGAACGGCTCAACGGAATCCCTGCCCATATAAGGTGCTACGGTTACCGAATCGAACTGCAGGTCCTCAAAAAAGGCCTTTGCATACATAGTGGACGTATTTCCGATATCGCCGCGTTTGGCATCTGCGATGGTGAAGATTTCAGGATACTTATCGTTGATGTACGCTATAGTACGGGCCAAAGACTGCCATCCTTTTATTCCGTATGCTTCATAAAACGCCGTATTGGGTTTGTACGAAACGCACAAATCATGCGTAGCATCGATAATGGCCTTGTTGAATTCAAAAATGGGATCTTCACTGCTGAGCAAATGCTTGGGCAGTTTGTCCAGATCCACGTCGAGCCCGATACATAAAAAGGACTTTTTTCGGATGATCTGGCTATAGAGTTGAGCTGTAGTCATGGGAACTTGTTTTTAAAAACTAAAAAAAAGCCTCTGTTCAGAGGCTTATATCATTAAAATACTTCGGATTCCTTTAATTTTTCCGTATTCGAAACGAGTTGCAATTCATCGATTACCTTCTGGATGTTACCGTTCATAACACCGTCAAGATCATAGATGGTAAGGCCGATACGGTGGTCGGTTACACGTCCCTGCGGATAATTGTAGGTACGGATCTTGGCCGAACGGTCTCCTGAAGAAACCTGCGAATTGCGCTTTTTGGCATCTTCTTCCTGCTTTTTGGCAAGTTCCATCTCGTACAAACGCGAGCGCAATACGGTTAAAGCCTTATCCTTGTTCTTGTGTTGGGATTTTTCGTCCTGACACTGAGCTACCAGTCCTGTTGGGATGTGTGTCATACGCACAGCCGATTTGGTTGTGTTTACCGACTGTCCTCCCGGACCTGATGAACAGAAAAAGTCGATGCGTACATCGTTCATGTCGATCTGTACATCGAACTCTTCGGCTTCGGGCAATACCATTACGGTAGCAGCGGAAGTGTGTACACGTCCCTGTGTCTCTGTTTGCGGAACACGCTGTACGCGGTGTACACCAGCTTCGAACTTCAGCGTACCGTAAACATCCTCACCGGTTACCTCAAAGATGATCTCCTTGAACCCTCCCGAAGTTCCTTCGTTAAGATCCACGACAGACGTTCTCCAGCCTCTGCTTTCACAATACTTGGTATACATACGGAAAAGATCTCCTGCAAAGATGGAAGCTTCATCACCACCGGTTCCGGCACGGATTTCGACCATCACGTTCTTGGCATCTTCCGGATCTTTCGGAATGAGCATGAACTTGATTTCTTCTTCCAGCTGCGGCAGGCGCTGCTGGGCTTCGTCCAACTGCATTTTAGCCATGTCCACCATTTCTGCATCGCTTCCGTCTGCTATGATTTCCTTAGCTTCATCGATATTTCCTATAACATTTATATATTCCTCGCGCTTTTCAACAAGGGCTTTTAAATCTTTATATTCTTTATTCAACTGTACATAACGCTTCTGATCCGAAATAACATCGGGCTGTATGATAAGGTCGGAAACTTCATCATAACGCTGTTTTACATACTGTAAGCGATCTAACATCATAAATTATAGATTTTCAGGTTGCAAATTTACAAAAAAAGGAGAACTTTTACTAAAGTTCTCCTCAAATTCAATAAAGAATCAGGTTTATTTTTTTGTAATTTCACCTTTTACATCCACTTCGGTAAACGTTTTACCTGCATGCAGGTCTTTACACAGTTCGTGAAGGGTGTTAAATGCTTTTTCGGCACTGAAATCGGCAATGATGTCCACCGTACCATTGAAGGTCAATGTTTCTCCTGCTACGGTATAGGTAAATTCTTTTTGTTTGGTTACACCGTTCATCGTAATCTCTACCGATGCTTTACCGTCCTTGAAATCAACAAACTTCCCGGTGATGTCACCTGCCATGAGTTTAAAGAAATTCTCCGCCAGTTTTCCGTCGCGTATAGGATCCTTTGAATTTACTGTAGAGGTTACAATTTTAAAGGCAGCCCCTTTGAGGTCTTCCTCTATCTTACCTGAATCTTTGGTACCTGTAAGTTCAATGGTATTGAATGTTCCGGAAACCCCGATTTTCTCAGGTGTTTTATAAGCTGTCCACTGCATGGTTGGCAGGTAGGCCGCTTTTTCCTCTAACTGTACTTCTTCCAGTTGCGGTTCTTCAACCTTTACTTCTTCTTTTTTACAGCTTACGAATGCAGCTGCACATACAGCCAAAGCTATTATTGATTTTTTCATTATTTTTATTTTTTCCAAATGTATTAGATTCCTGTGTCTCCGAATTCTAAAATATTGTTAATATTATCCGCATTTTGAAGAACCGCAATCCTTACAGGTAAGACATCCTTCCTGATACATAAGATTCGTGGAATTACAGTTGGAACATTTCTGACCGTTGGCTTCAGTACCGTCCGGAACGAAACGTTTCAATGCACGGGCCACCCCATTTTTCCACGTATTGATGGATTCGTTGTCAAGCTGCAGCGAATTGATAAGGTCTACGACGTTTTCAATGTTCATTCCGTGGCGTAATGTACCGGAAATAAGTTTGGCATAATTCCAGAAAACCGGATCGAAACGGTACGACAATCCTTCAATGGTTGTTTTATATCCTCTCTGGTTCACGTACTGGAAATCGTAACGTGTATTACCGTTCTCTTCACGGTTTTTGATGATAAACCCTTCGTTGACCCATCGCGGTAAAAGGATTCCGTCTTCATCATCAGCAAGACCTGTAAAGATTTCATACGGACGGTCGTCGATTTTTCCGATAAAGGCAATCCATTTTTCTTTGTTGTTCTGGAAGCGGACGATATCACAGTCAAGTACATGCGGACGTTTAACCGGGAACGGTGTTTTGTTGGCAGGCTCTTCTTTCTTCTCTTCTTTTTTATCGTTGGAGATAAGGACTCCGGAACGTGATCCGTCGCGGTAAACGGTTACCCCTTTACAACCTACTTCCCATGCCTTCATATACAGCTGCCCCACGAGTTCTTCCGAAACATCCGAAGGCACGTTGATGGTTACCGAAATGGAATGGTCTACCCACTTCTGGATGGCACCCTGCATTTCCACCTTGCTCAGGTAATCCACATCGTTTGAAGTGGCCTTGTAGTAAGGCGATTTTTCTATAAGCCGGTTGATTTCATCCTGTGTATAGTTGCGGTCGGTATCGATGCCGTTTACTTCCATCCACATTTTGAATTTATGGTGGAATACCACGTATTCTTCCCATGAATCCCCTACTTCGTCAATGAAATCAACGCGTACATCCTTATCATTCGGGTTTACTTTTCTGCGGCGTTTGTACACCGGCATGAAAACAGGTTCAATACCCGAAGTGGTCTGAGACAATATGGATGTAGAGCCTGTTGGAGCAATCGTAAGCAGCGCAATGTTGCGTCGGCCGTATTCCTGCATGTCGTTATACAGTTCCGGATCGCTTTCCTTAATACGCAGCGCAAACGGGTTGTTCATTTCGCGTTTCGCATCATAAATGCCGAAAGCTCCGCGCTCTTTTGCCATTTCCACTGACGAACGGTACGCCGCCAATGCAAGCGTTTTGTGTATATTTACGGAAAAAGCATTTCCTTCTTCCGATCCGTAACGGATTCCCAATGCAGCCAGCATATCTCCTTCGGCTGTAATTCCAACTCCCGTTCTGCGTCCTTCTTCTGCCTTTTTACGTATTTCGATCCACAGGTTGCGTTCGATGCGTTTGATTTCAGCTTCCTCCGGATCCTCGTCGATTTTCTCCAGGATGGTGTTTATTTTTTCCAATTCAAGATCGATGATATCATCCATCATGCGTTGAGCCACGGCCACGTGCTTTTTAAACAGCTCGAAATCGAAATAGGCTTCTGCCGTGAACGGGTTGACCACATAGGAGAACAGGTTGATGGCCAGAAGGCGGCAGGAATCATATGCACATAACGGGATTTCACCGCAAGGGTTCGTTGAAAGTGTTTTGTATCCTAAGTCCGCATAACAGTCCGGAAGGGATTCACGGATGATGGTATCCCAAAACAAAATTCCCGGTTCTGCTGATTTCCATGCGTTGTGCACAATCTTTTTCCAAAGGTCTGCGGCATTCGTCTGCTTACTGAACTTTGGATTCTGTGAAAAAATCGGGTATTTCTGAATATAGGCCTCCCCGTTGCGTACTGCATTCATAAAAGAATCGTCGATACGTACCGATACGTTGGCTCCTGTTACCTTTCCCTGTTCCAGTTTGGCATCGATAAAAGCCTCTGCATCGGGATGGTTGATGGAAACGGACAGCATCAATGCTCCCCGGCGTCCGTCCTGAGCAACTTCGCGTGTTGAATTCGAAAAACGCTCCATAAACGGAACAAGTCCTGTGGAAGTCAGTGCCGAGTTCTTTACAGGAGATCCCTTTGGACGGATGTGCGACAGGTCATGCCCAACACCACCACGGCGCTTCATTAACTGAACCTGTTCCTGGTCAATTTTCATGATACCGCCATATGAATCGCTTTCCCCGTTGTTTCCGATAACGAAACAGTTCGACAGCGAAGCAATCTGGTAAGGGTTCCCTATACCCGTCATCGGGCTTCCCTGAGGAATGATGTAACGGAAATCTTTTATAAGATCGAACAATTCTTCCTCGCTCATAGGGTTCTCATAGCGCGATTCAATACGGGCTATTTCCGATGCGATGCGTTTGTGCATATCGTCGGGTGTTCTTTCGTAAATATTTCCTTCAGAATCTTTGAGCGCATATTTGTTTACAAAAACGGTAGCTGCCAAAACATCCCCTTTGAAATAATCCGTAGATGCCTTTATGGCCTCTTCGTTGGTGTAGGTCTTTTTTGTTTCTAAAACTGTCGGTTCCATTTTCACACTATTTTTTTATTTTTTATCAGGCTTTACAATCGGTAATCTCTTCAAAAACAACTTGCTAACACAAGCTTTATTCTTTGTTCAATCTTGGTCTAAATTACAAAGATTTTTTGATTTAAAATAAAACTCAATGTAAAATTAAATAAAAGTTATCAACATCAACCATAAAAACAAAAACACAAAAAGTTGACAAAAAATAATACATTAAACCTTATTTATCAACACTTTACATTTTTTCAAATCTATAAAAGTTGACAAAAAATAAAAACTTAAAAAAGAATATAGTCAAAAATATTTTTAAAACCAACAAAACTATTTCAAATCATTATCAACAAAAATTGTTCATAACTTCGATTTCTTTTTTGTCTGAAAATTCAAATTATTAAGGTACTTTTGATAACGAAAATATCTGTAGAAAGAGAATCAAGTGAAAATCTTGAACTGTTGCGCAACTGTTAGTAAGTTTAATCATTTACGAGTCAGACCTCTTACAGATATCGACGTTGCTTTCGCACAAAAGGTAAATGTTACAGGATCTTCTTCTATTATACGAGTTGTTCTTCCGGTTTACTTTTTATTGTTTCATCATTAATAAAAAAAGCTATGAGTATTTTTACAAAACGTATCAATTACAAACCGTTTGAATACCCTGAAATTCTGGAATTCACAAATGCCATCAACAAATCGTTCTGGGTACATTCCGAAGTAGACTTTACAGCCGACATCCAGGATTTTCATTCTCATTTATCCCCGATAGAGCAGGAAATCGTAAAACGAAGCCTTCTTGCCATTGCCCAGATCGAAGTAAACGTCAAAACCTTCTGGGGAAACCTTTACACGCATTTGCCTAAACCAGAATTCAACGGGCTCGGAAGTACTTTTGCGGAATGCGAATTCCGTCATTCGGAAGCCTATTCCCGTTTGCTTGAAGTGCTCGGGTACAACAATGCTTTTGAAAAGGTTATCGACATCCCCGTGATCAGGAAGCGTATCGATTATTTATCGGATGCTTTAAAACATTCAAAGTCCGAAGATAAAAAGGATTATCTTAAATCGCTCATCCTTTTTACCATCCTTATCGAAAACGTTTCGTTGTTCAGCCAGTTTGCCATCATTCTTTCATTTACCCGCTTTAAAGGGGCTATGAAAAATGTGAGCAACATCATCGCCTGGACATCGGTTGACGAGCAGATCCACGCTAATGCGGGCATCTACATCATCAACAAGATCAAGGAGGAATTCCCGGATTATTTCGATGCGGCAAGCGTAGAGGAAATCCGTACCATCGTTGAGGAATCCATCGCCATTGAAAGCGAGATACTCGACTGGATCTTCGAATACGGTGAAATGGAAACCATTTCCAAAAACAACCTGCTCAACTTTATGAAATTCAGGCTCGATGAAAGCATGAAACAAATCGGGCTTGAAAAAATATTCCATGTTTCGGAAGCGGACTACCAGCCGATGATCTGGTTTGAGGAAGAAATCTTTGCCAACAGCCTTGATGATTTCTTTGCAAAGCGTCCGGTTGATTATACCAAACACGACAAAAGTATTACTGCCGACGATTTGTTTTAATCGTTCCCAATTACCTTTTAACTTTTTTAGATTGCACTTATTATGGAAAGACTATGGTGGCTTAACGAAGAAAGCGAACAGATATTAAACCGCGGATACCTGCTTAAAGGGGAAACCACGCAAAAAGCGATAGAGCGCATTGCCAATGCGGCAGCAAAAAGACTATATAAGCCCGAGTTGGCCGAGGCCTTCATTGAAATGATCGAAAAAGGCTGGATGAGCCTTTCTTCTCCTATATGGGCGAACATGGGGACCGAACGCGGGCTTCCTATTTCGTGTTTCAACGTTTACGTTCCGGATCACATTGAGGGGATTACCCATAAGTTGGGGGAAGTCATCATGCAGACCAAAATCGGAGGTGGAACTTCGGGATATTTTGGTGAACTGCGCGAACGCGGAAGTGCCGTAACAGACAATGGAAAAAGCAGCGGTGCGGTAAGCTTTATGAAGCTGTTCGATACGGCTATGGATACCATTTCACAGGGAGGTGTACGAAGAGGTGCTTTTGCTGCCTACCTCGACATCGACCATGACGATATTAAAGAGTTCCTCGACATCAAAAACATCGGAAACCCGATACAGAACCTGTTTTACGGTATCTGCGTACCGGATTACTGGATGCAGGACATGATAGACGGCGATGCGGATAAGCGCGAGGTATGGGCAAAGGTATTGGAAAGCCGCCAGCAAAAAGGGCTGCCTTACATCTTCTTTACCGATAATGTAAACCGAAACAAGCCCGAAGTTTACAAAGACAAGGAAATGCAGATCTATGCAAGCAACCTTTGCTCGGAAATCGCCCTTCCTTCATCAAAAGACGAATCATTCGTCTGCTGCCTGTCGTCTATGAATCTTGAGTTATACGACGAATGGAAAGATACAGAGGCTGTAAAGCTTGCTACCTACTTCCTCGATGCGGTAATGTCGGAATTCATTGCCAAAACCGAGGGGAACTATTACCTGCAGTCGGCCAACAACTTTGCCAAAAACCACAGGGCACTTGGATTGGGCGTAATGGGATGGCATTCGTACCTTCAGAAAAACATGATCGGGTTTGAAAGCCTTGAAGCCAAGATGCTTACAAACCAGATTTTTAAAGAAATACAGGACAAGGCATTAAAGGCTTCGCAGGATCTTGCGCGCATTTACGGGGAACCGGATGTATTGAAAGGTTACGGCCGCAGAAATACGACACTGCTTGCCATTGCCCCTACCACATCTTCATCTGCCATCCTGGGTCAGACATCTCCGGGAATTGAACCTTTCAGCAGCAACTACTATAAAGCAGGGCTTGCAAAAGGAAACTTTATGCGTAAAAACAAGTACCTGAAGACACTGCTTGAAAACAAAGGCATAGACACGGAAGAAACCTGGAGAAGCATTATGCTGAACCATGGAAGCGTTCAGCACCTTGCCGAACTTACACAGGAAGAAAAAGATGTGTTTAAAACATTTAAGGAGATAAGCCAGTACGAGATTATTTTACAGGCTTCCATCCGCCAGAAATACATCGACCAGGCACAGAGCCTCAACATCAACATTCCGTCGAACCTGCCCGTTAAGGAAGTAAACCGACTGCTTATCGAGGCCTGGAAACTAGGTGTAAAAACCCTTTACTACCAGAGAAGCCAGAGCGTTTCGAAAGAATTCGTAAACAACCTTGTAAGCTGTACAAGCTGTGAAGCTTAACCTGTGAATAAACAAAACAAACGATTCCGATCATAAACCCAACATAATGACATTAGAAGAAAGGATACAGAATTCTGAAACCCGTATTTTTAAGGCGGTGTTTCCCAATACGACCAACCATTACGATACTCTTTTCGGGGGAACGGCCATGCATATGATGGATGAAGTGGCCTTTATTACGGCTACCCGTTTTTCACGCCAGATCATGGTAACCGTTTCAACGGACCGCATCGACTTCAACAAACCCATTCCGGCAGGAACCATCGTAGAGCTTATAGGAAAAGTAACCCATGTTGGAAATAAAAGCCTTAAGGTAGCCGTTGAAATCTTTATCGAGGAAATGTACGACGATGTACGTTACCTTGCCATCACGGGAGAATTTACTTTCGTAGCACTGGATAAGGACAAAAAACCGACAAAAGTGATTAAAGACTAAATACGACATCGCCTTTAGGCGATGTTTTATTTTGCCTTGTTCCGGTATTTTAAGTATCTTTAATTTAAAAGCCTGTTTTTCTAATACAACGTATACATTATGCCCTGGAATCCTGACCTATACAACCGTTTTAAAGACCTCCGCTACCGTCCGTTTTTCGATCTGGCAGAACTTATACAGCACGACCATTCAATGAAAGTAGTCGATCTCGGATGCGGAACGGGCGAACAAACGGCACTGCTTTCGGCTAAATTTCCCGATGCCCGTTTTTTGGGGATCGATTCTTCAGAGGAAATGCTCGAAAAGTCAAAAACGCTGGAAAACGAACAGCTCCGGTTTAAAAAGGACAGCACAGAAGAATTCATCACAAGGGATGAAACCTGGGACCTTATTTTCAGCAATGCGGCCCTGCAATGGTCCGACAACCATCAGCAACTGTTCCCTGAACTTCTTTCAAGGCTCAATTCCCGCGGGCAAATCGCCATACAGATGCCCTACCAACCTGGAAACATCCTTAACCAGCTGCTTACTGAAGTTGCAGAACAGGAACCTTTCCGTACGTATCTCGGAGGCTGGAACCGCCCCTCATCTGTTCTTACAATCGATGAATATGCCCGTTTGCTTTTTGAAAACGGAATGGAAGACCTGAACCTTTCGTTAAGAGTATATCCGATCATAGCAGAAACGCCCGAAACCTTTTTCGATTTCATTTCAGGATCAGCTCTTATCCCGTATCTGGAAAGGATGGATAGTGAACAGCAGCTGCAGTTCGTTATTAAATTCAAAGAACACATTGCAACAGCATTTCCGAAATTCCCTGCTCTTTATGCATTTAAGAGGCTGTTGCTTTACGGAAGAAAAAAATGATTTAAAAATTAATAAGGCAGATGCATTTGTTTGCCTATCTTTCATTCACCTAATCCACATATTATGATACGAAAAATCGGCTTTATTTCATTCGCCCTGTTGGGTATGTATGCCACTACCGCATGTAAATGTGCCAAAAAGCACGCTGCTGCTTCAGAAGAGACTGTACAGGACATCCGCGTTACCGGAACAATATCCGGAATTGAAAACGGAAAGGACGGCTACACAGCCCGTATAACCGATGAAAAAGACATATCCTACGATGCGCTTATAAGCATCGTAAACCTGCAGAAAAGCGGAAGTACCTTTAAAAGGTATGAAGTAAACGACGTTATTACCGTAAGCGGACCTTACTGGAAGGACGAATCAGGAATAACGCACATCATGGTAAAGGAATTGCAGTAATTCCTTTACCTCTTTGCACAAAGTACTGTGGCTTTTTTTTAGTAACTTAGAGCATCATCAAACAGATCAATAAATGGGGTTAGTAATACCTGCCATCTTACTTGTTGTTTGTCTCTTTTTCTATACGATAACGAGGCCCGGACTTACTGCGGGTCAGAAAATAGTCTGGACGATCGTCAACATATTGTCCTGTATCGGCATTGCATTGTACCTGTTCACCGGTACTTTTACCGACCGTTACAATGTAAAGGTGCTGGATCCCGGCATCAATAAACAGCACAAAGCCTCCACTCCTTCGCTTTCCGATACTTTATATACAGTGAAACCGCAAGATCCTGCACTTCCCGCCTTCATAACGGAAGCCATACAAAACGACGGTTTCCGTATACATAAAGATGTAACAACAAAGGTCGTTTACCGCAACTGCAGTGAAAACGACTCCGTTCTCATTAAGGGAAACGGAATCAGTATGTACCGGCTTACCAAAGGAACCTTTCATGATGAAGATTCCGACATCCTCTTATTACGGTATACGTTTTCAGATAAGCAAAAAGCTTCGGACTACTTGCTTTTAATGCAGCATGCCCTTTTCAGGAAAGGTGTATCGTGCAATAAGAACGTTCACCATCTTGTTTCAGACAGTACTGTCGTTTATGATTTTTCATCTGATTCTGAACTTTTCAGAATTTTCATAGAACAATATGCAGGACTTATTTCTTCCCATAAGGAGTTGGATCCTTATTAAACTAAAGCTTTAATTAACTCAAGTATAAAACTGAAAATCAATTATCCAATTGCCAAATAACGGGTGCGACTCCCCGCTCCGTAAGGTATTGATTGGCTTTTGAAAAATGCCTATTGCCGAACCATTTTCCCTGATTGGCACTCATCGGAGATGGATGCCCGCTCTCCAGAACCAGATGGCGGTTTTTATCGATCTTCTTTCCTTTTTTCATGGCGTGATTTCCCCAAAGCATAAACACCAATCCTTCCTTTTTTTCCGACAATAAAGAAATGGCATGATCTGTAAATTGTTCCCAACCGTACTTCTGATGGCTACCAGGCTGACCTGCCCGTACGGTGAGGACATCGTTAAGCAGCAATACACCCTGACGTGCCCAAGAGGTTAAATCACCATGAAATGGCGGGACAAATCCTGTATCTGCATGCAGCTCGGCATAAATGTTCCGCAAAGAAGGCGGAATCGGAATGCCTTTGTTCACAGAAAAACTCAGCCCATGTGCCTGTCCTGTACCATGATACGGATCCTGACCCAGTATGACCACCTTTACTTTATTAAGCGGACAGTACTTGAATGCGTTGAAAATATCGTTACGCTGAGGATAAATAACCTGTTCTTCATATTCGCGGTCTACAAACTGCTTCAATTGTTTGTAATACTCTTTTTCAGCTTCTGCTGCAATGAATTCTTTCCAGCTGTTCATGCTTGTCAATTTTTAAGATTCAAATTTAAGACTAATTCTTTAAAATGAGATTTTGTTCGTAAATTTGATGTTTGATAGATATTTATATATGAAGTCGATTGCTAAAAAGACCTTACAAGATTTAGAATTCAGTACCATATTAGAACAGATCAGCGATTTATGTACAACAGAAATCGGCAAGGAGCTGGCATTACTTATTGAGCCCATCGCCAACAAGGAGCAACTGCTGGAAGAATTGCAGCAGACATCGGAATATGTTTCTTCTTTCAGCAATCAGAACGCCATACCCGGCCATTATTTCGATCCTGTTTCCTACGAACTTAAAATGCTGCGTATTGAAGACAGTTTCCTCGAGGCATCGGGTTTTAAAAAAATTGCGTCACTGGTTACCACGGTCAATGAAATGATCCTGTTTCTTAAAAAGTTCCAGGACTATTATGGGGCGCTTTATCAGAGTACTACGGTTACGGAACCCAATAAGGTCATCCTGCAAAAGATTGAACAGGTTCTCGATAAGTACGGAGAAATCAAGGATACGGCATCTGTTGCGCTTAAAGCCATCCGCCAGAATATCCAGATTGTAAGGGGAAAGATTAACCAGAGTTTCGGTTTCGCGCTTCAGCAATACCAGGCGTCAGGGTATCTTGACGACATTAAGGAATCCATTGTGGAGAACCGCAGGGTGCTGGCAGTGCAGGCCATGTACCGAAAAAAAGTAAAGGGATCCGTTTTGGGACAGTCGAAAACAGGCAGCATCATCTACATAGAACCCGAAAGTACCTTCCGGTTTACAAGGGAGCTTTCGAACCTGGAATATGAAGAGCGAGAGGAGGTGATGCGAATTCTGAAAAACCTCACCAACGATATACGTCCATTTCATGAAGACCTTGTGGTTTTTCAGAACCTGCTGGCCCATATCGACATCGTAGCGGCAAAAGCCCGGCATGCATTAAGAATTAATGGGATTCTCCCTTCTATTACTGAAGAGAAAAGACTGTTTTTCCGCGAAGCATACCACCCGATCCTGCTTTTGAACAACAAAGCCAAGGGCAAGCCTACTTACCCTCAAACCATTGAACTTTCAGATAATGAACGCATCATTGTAATTTCGGGTCCCAACGCAGGTGGAAAATCCATCACGCTTAAAACAATAGGGCTTTTGCAGCTTATGCTTCAAAGCGGTATGCTGATTCCGGTACACGAACGCAGTGAAACGTTTCTTTTCGACCGTATCCTAACGGACATTGGAGATAACCAATCTATTGAAAACCACCTGAGTACATACAGTTACCGATTGAAAAACATGAACTACTTTTTAAAGAAGTGTAACGATAAAACGCTTTTCCTCATAGATGAATTCGGAACGGGATCCGATCCGGAACTCGGAGGTGCATTGGCCGAAGTTTTTCTTGAAGAATTTTATGACCGGGAGGCTTTCGGAATCATTACCACGCATTATACGAACCTTAAGATCCTGGCCAACGAACTTCCGTTTGCAACGAATGCCAATATGATGTTCGATGAAAAATCGCTAGAACCTATGTACAAATTGAGCCTTGGACAGGCAGGAAGCTCCTTCACTTTTGAGGTAGCCCAGAAAAACGGTATCCCTTACGGGCTCATCAACCGCGCCAAGAAGAAGGTGGAAACCGACAAGGTACGCTTTGACAAAACCATAGCCAACCTTCAGAAGGAGCGTTCACGCCTTGAGAAAACTTCTGAAAACTTAAAAGAGGAAGAAAAACGTGCCCGTGAAGAAAGCACGCGTTTGTCGTCCATCAACACCCGGATCCAGGACAAGCTTGAACGTTACCAGGAGCTGTATGACGCCAACCAGCGCCTTATTTACCTGGGACAAAGGTTTGACGACCTTTCGGAACGCTACTTCAACAACAAGGACAAGAAGGTGCTCATCGGGGAGCTGCTTAAAACGGTCGAAATCGAAAATTCGAAGCGAAAAAAGATAACGCAAAAAGAACGCAAGGTTCAGAAACAGGAAGAACTGAAGCTGCAGGTTGAAGTAGAACAGCAGCTGGATGTCATCAGGACGGAAAAGAAGGAAAAAAAGATTAAGGAGCAGCAGAAACTACAGGCCAATAAAACGAATTTTGAGCTCAAAGTGGGAGACCGTGTGAGGATGCAGGACGGCAAGGCAGTTGGAACCATTGATTCCATTGAGAAAAACAAGGCAACAGTCAATTACGGCTTTTTTACTTCAAAAGTAGACCTGGAGCAACTGGAAATGGTAGAACGAAAAAAATAAAAAGATGAACGTACTCGATAAAATACCGCAAGGCAAGCAACTCGTCCTTTTTGACGGCGTGTGTAATTTCTGCGACCAGACCGTACAAAGAATTCTAAAGGCGGATCACCGCAACCTATTCGTCTTTGCCTCTATTCAATCTGAAACCGGTCAGGAAGTAATGCGCTATATCGGTATTCCTTCTACTACCGACTCTGTAATTCTATACCAGCCCGGTACAGCTTATTATACAGAAAGTGATGCAGTTCTCGAAATTGCGCGCCAACTCAAAGGTTTCTATCCTATGCTGCTGGCAGGCAAAATACTACCTAAAGGATTACGCGATGCCGCTTACCGGTATTTTGCCCGAAACCGTTACAAATGGTACGGAGAAAAGGACGAATGCGCTGTTCCGACTCCCGAAACTAGATCAAAATTTTTATCATAATTAGCTCAAATAATTTTATCAAACGTGCCGCAATACGTATATTTGTACTTTAAAAATCAAACCAATGCAAATATCATATAACTGGTTAAAACAATTCATTAAGTTAGATACAACTCCTGAAGAAACGTCTGAAATCTTAACGAATTTAGGACTGGAAGTTGAAGGAATTGAATCATTTGAAAGCCTTAAGGGCGGTTTAAAAGGTGTCGTTGTGGGACACGTTATTGCTTGCGAGCAACACCCCAACGCTGATAAACTCCGCATTACAAAAGTCGATCTGGGAAATGGTGAAGCGCCTGTTCAAATCGTGTGTGGTGCCCCTAACGTAGCAGTGGGACAAAAGGTTCCTGTTGCCACCATAGGCACGGTTTTATATGATAAAGAAGGGAATGAATTTACTATTAAAAAGGGTAAAATTCGCGGTGAGGAAAGTTTTGGAATGATTTGCGCTGAAGACGAACTGGGGCTTGGAGAAGGTCACGACGGCATTCTTGTCCTCAGCGACAAGCTTAAACCCGGCACTCCGGCTTCAGAAGTTTTTGAAATTTATACGGATTCGGTTTTTGAAATAGGCCTTACGCCCAACCGTGCCGATGCTATGAGTCACTGGGGTGTTGCACGTGACCTGCGTGCGGGTCTTGTACAGCTTAAACCGCACAATACCTATTCTGAACTTATTACGCCGAGTGTTAGTAAGTTCAAGGTTGAAAAACGAACATTAAAATACGATCTTATCGTAGACGATATCAAACAGGTACCGCGCTACTGCGGTGTTACCATTTCCGGTATCGAGGTTAAACCTTCCCCGGCCTGGTTGCAGAACCAGCTTAAGGCCATAGGTATTACCCCTAAAAACAATATTGTAGACGCAACGAACTATATTTTACATGAACTCGGGCAGCCTTTGCACGCTTTTGATGCTTCACGTATCAAAGGAAATAAGATCATTGTAAAAAATGCAACGGCAGGAAGCAAGTTTATTACTCTTGATGGTGTAGAGCGCACACTTCATGAAGAAGACATCGTAATCTGTGACGAAAATCATCCGCTATGCCTTGCCGGTGTACTCGGAGGTCAGCATTCAAGTGTTACGGAAAATACATCGGCCATTTTTTTAGAGAGTGCCTACTTTAACCCTGTAAGCATACGTAAAACGGCTAAACGCCACGGTATTTCAACCGATGCGTCTTTCCGTTTCGAACGCGGAATCGACCCTAGCATTACGAGTTATGCTTTAAAACATGCCGCCATCCTTATCACCGAAATTGCAGGTGGGGAAATCACATCGGATATTACGGATCTTTATCCTAAAAAAATAGAGGACTTTTCCGTATTCCTCAATTACAACCAGGTGAACAAGATTCTGGGAGAGGAAATACCGAATGAAACCATAAAAAAAATACTCGTTTCACTCGATATAAAAATCACGAATATTACGGATAAAGGAATCGGTCTTTCCATCCCCCCGTACCGCGTGGACGTACAGCGCGAAATAGACGTTATTGAAGAAATTCTGCGCGTTTACGGATTCAATAACATCAAAACGGGATCCAAAATAAATGCGACGATTGCCAATAGTTCGAAAACCGACGATCACAAGGTTCAGAACATCGTGGCAGACCAGCTTGTAAGCCAGGGATTCTATGAAATCATGGCCAACTCACTGACTACGGCTCAATACTCTGAACTGGTAGAAGACCTGAACAAATCACATCAGGTGCACATCTTAAACCCTTTGAGCAGCGACCTTGCCATAATGCGTCAGTCCCTTCTTTTCGGCGGATTGGAATCTATTGCGTATAACATCAACCGCAAGAATGCCGACCTGCGTTATTTCGAATTCGGAAAAACCTATGCCAAAACATTGACCGGTTTTGAAGAATATAAGCATCTGGCGCTTTTTGCAACCGGAAACGAATCTCCGAACAACTGGAATATTGCATCAAAACCTGTTGATTTCTTCCTTTTCAAAGGATACATCGATGCCATACTCAACCGCCTGGGACTTACGAAAATAAACACACAACCGCTCGACAGCAAGATGTTTTCTGAAGGTATCTCGTATTTTCTGGGCGACCGCAAGATCGTATCGTTCGGAACTGTTACCAAAAATATACTGAAACATTTCGATATTAAACAGGAGGTTTACTTTGCCGATTTCAACTGGACTTCGATCCTGAATGTGGTATCGAGCAAAATAAAATTTGCCGAGATTTCAAAATATCCGGTCGTAAAGCGCGATCTGGCCTTGTTGCTTAAAGAAGACGTTTCTTTCTCGGATGTTCACCGTATCGTAAAACTTACCGATAAGAACTTAATCAATGATGTATCGTTATTTGACGTGTACGAAGGCGATAAGCTTCCACAAGGAACCAAGTCCTATGCCATCAGCATCAAGTTACAGGATAAGGATAAAACCCTTACAGACTCCCAGATTGAAAAGATCATGGGAAAAATCCAGCAGCAGCTTCAAACTGAAATGGGAGCGGAATTACGTTAATATCCATAAAAAAACGGTGCTTTTAGCACCGTTTTTTATTTATTTAGCATTTTAATTATTTTTAAGGTATTCCCTCAATACATACTGTAAAATACCGTTGTTACGGTAATATTCAATTTCAATAGCCGAATCAAAGCGCGCCTTTACCTTAAAATGCGTTTCTTTACCCGATGGGTGTAAAGCCTCTACTTCCATGAGCTTATGAGGAACAAGGTCCTGTGAAAGTCCTTTTATGTTGTAAACCTCCGTTCCGTCAAGTCCCAGCTTTTCTGCACTGTCTCCTTCGAGGAATACCAATGGAGCTATACCCATACCCACAAGGTTGCTTCGGTGTATGCGTTCAAAACTTTCTGCTATCACAGCCTTTACTCCAAGCAGGAACGTTCCCTTCGCAGCCCAGTCTCTTGAGGAACCTGACCCGTACTCCTTACCGGCAAGCACAATTAAAGGTGTCTTATCCTTTCCGTAAGCCATGGCCGTATCGAATACGGTACGAACACTGTTATCCGGAAAATAACGGCTGAAACCGCCTTCTTTGTCGGCGATCCTGTTTTTGATGCGTACGTTTGCAAATGTCCCGCGCATCATCACCTCGTGGTTTCCCCTGCGGGAACCGTAAGAATTGAAATCTACCTTGCTTACGCCGTTTGCTGTAAGGTAACGACCGGCAGCCGTTTCTTCTTTAAAAGAGCCGGCCGGTGAAATATGGTCGGTTGTGACAGAGTCTCCAAGATATAACAATACGCGCGCATTTTCAATATCTGTAACAGGTTCAGGGGTTGCCTGAAGATTTTCAAAGAACGGAGCCTCTTTTATATACGTTGATTCCCTGTTCCATTCAAAATTTTCATCCAGATTGACCTCGAGCTGCTGCCAGTCTTCAGAACCGTCGAAAATGATGTCGTACACCTGTTTAAAGTCTTCCTGTTTTACACAATCATTTATTGTTTGTACGATTTCTTCACGTGTAGGCCAGATATCTTTCAGATACACAGGGTTTCCATTCGGATCATAAGATAAAGGATCGTTGATGAGATCCACATCTACCCTTCCTACCAGTGCGTATGCTACCACGAGCATCGGAGACATCAGGAAGTTCATTTTCACCTGTGGATGTACCCTTGCTTCGAAATTACGGTTACCGGAAAGTACAGAAGCTGCTACGAGCTCTCCTTTTTCCACGGCCTCCGCAATGTGCAGCGGTAAAGGACCGGAGTTCCCGATACACGACGTACAGCCGTACCCTACGGTATGGAAACGCAACGCATCCAGGTCACTGTTAAGCCCGGACCGCTCCAGGTAATGCGTCACAACCTTTGATCCCGGTGCTAGCGAGGTCTTTACCCATGATTTCGTGCGTAAACCCTTTTCCACAGCGTTTCGGGCCAGAAGGCCCGCCCCGATCATAACAGCCGGATTCGACGTATTGGTACAGCTTGTAATGGCTGCTATGACAATGCTTCCGTCGCTCAGAACAAATTCCTGGTTGTTGTGCTTGATGCGCACCGAATGCATGGAATCCATTGTAACTTCAGCAGAAGAACTTCCTTCCATGGGTATTTTCCCAAAAGTAAACTCCGTACCCGATCCCCCATCGGAAAGCCATGCCGACTCCTTGCGTTGCGGCAGTTTGGCATAACTGCGTTTGTGCTCTTTTTCTAACAGGTCGGCAAACTGGTTTCCGAGATCTTTAACTAGTATCTTATCCTGAGGTCTTTTAGGTCCTGAAACAGTAGGCTCCAAAGTAGACAGATCGAATTCCACAACAGAAGAATACGTTATGTTTTCATTACCGGTACGCCATAAAAGATTTTCCTTGCAATAAGCCTCTACAATCCTGATCTGTTCTTCAGGCCGGTTGGTAGCATGCATGTATTCCAGTGTGCGGTTATCTATAGGAAAATAGGTAACGGTACACCCGAATTCCGGTGACATGTTAGATATGGTTGCCCGGTCTGTTACTGTAAGGTGATCAAGTCCTTCTCCGAATACTTCAACAAATTTACCCACCACACCTTTATCCCTGAGGATCTTTGTGATGGAAAGCACCATATCCGTAGCTGTACACTGATCCGGAATCTTACCGGTGAGCCTGAGCCCGATAACTTCGGGACATGTAAAAAAGATAGGTTGCCCCAGCATGGCGGCTTCGGCTTCAATACCACCAACACCCCATGCGATAACACCTATCCCGTTTACCATAGGAGTATGTGAATCGGTTCCTACCAATGTATCGGGAAACAGCCAGCCTTCCCGTTCGGTTACCCCTTTTGCAAGGTATTCCAGGTTCACCTGATGACAAATTCCCATACCGGGAGGCACAACGGTAAAATTACTCAATCCTTTCTGCGCCCACTTCAACAGTTCATAACGTTCCTTATTGCGTTCGTATTCCAATGTTACGTTATGATCGTATGAATAATCCGTTCCAAAATAGTCAACCTGAACAGAATGATCAATGACAAGGTCAACAGGAATGGCCGGATTGATCTGCTGCCCGTTCTTACCATGGCGTACAAATTCAGCCCGCAGTGAAGCCATATCCACTACAGCAGGTACACCCGTAAAATCCTGCATTAAAATACGGGCGGGTTTAAACGGAATATCTTTGTCTACCGGACTGGGCGACCAGTTTAACAAAGTCTGTATGTGTTCATCTGTAATACTGAACCCGTCAAAGTTCCGCAATACATTTTCCAAAAGAATGCGGATACTGAACGGCAGGTGATCCACGCTACCGCCCGGCAGATCTTTAAGCGAACTGTAGCAGTACTCCTTTCCTCCAATGTTTATGCTGCGAACGGATTTTGCTTTCTCATTGTCCATATATTATTGTTTTTTAGTTGTCCCTTAAATTTAACAAATAAAACGCTAACTAACGGATTAATACCTGCTATTATTTCATTAAAAAAAGAGGCCTCCCAACCTCTTTTTTAATTAATTTGCTATATCAAAGCCTCTTATCCGAAATGACCGCTTATATAATTTTTAGTCATTTCGTGATTCGGATTATTGAAAATCTGATCTGTGGGTCCTTCTTCCTTCACCTCACCTAGATACATAAACACCGTTTTATCCGCTATGCGCTGTGCCTGCTGCATATTGTGTGTTACAATTACAATGGTGTATTTTTGCTTCAGATGCTTGATAAGATCTTCTATTTTAAGCGTGCTTACCGGATCCAGGGCCGAACATGGTTCGTCCATAAGGATGACTTCAGGACGCAGGGCTACGGCACGGGCAATGCAAAGGCGCTGCTGTTGTCCTCCGGATAAACGGGTAGCAGGCATTTTAAGGTCGTTCTTTACTTCATCCCAAAGATAGGCTTCCTGAAGAGCCTTCTCAATTACATCTTTTCCGTAGGGAAGGTTGTTGATTCTGAGTCCGTATGCGATGTTCTCGTATATGCTCTTAGGAAACGGATTGGCTTTCTGAAATACCATCCCGATGCGTTTTCTGATTTCAGTTACCGGAACGTTTTTTGCATAAAGATCGAGTTCTTCCAATTGCAGGTGTCCTTCAATGCGCGCATCAGGGAACAGATCGTGCATTCGGTTAAAACTTCTCAGCAATGTACTTTTACCACAGCCCGACGGACCAATGAGCGCCGTGATTTCCCTTTCGTTAAAAGCAACATTTACATTTTTCAACACCTGTTTTGTTCCAAAACTTATATTCAGGTTTTCAGCAGACAGTTTAGTTTTCATTTTTTCTGAATTTGTAACGGATGTAAAAAGCCGTCAGGTTTAATAAAAAGACTACCAGAACCAGTACCAGAGCCGTACCGTATGCAATAGGCCTTACCTGGTCGATGGCCTGGTGCTGCGTGGAAAGCATGTACAGGTGGTATGGCAACGCCATAAATTCCTGATTAAAATAACCCGTAGTCCCGTTTATGTAGAATGCCGCACCGGTAAACAATATGGGCGCTGTTTCACCTGCGGCACGTGAAAGCGTTAGTACCACCCCGGTTAATATACCCGACATAGCCGATGGCAATACCACATCTTTGATGGTTTCGAATTTTGTTGCACCAATAGCCAAAGCTGCTTCGCGCGTACTGTTTGGAATACGCTTCAAAGCTTCCTCAGTCGTGGTAATGATGTACGGGAGAGACAACAACCCCAGCGTAAGTCCTGCTGCAAGCAAGGAAGTTCCAAAGTTCAATGCCTGTACAAAAAGCGCAAGACCAAAAAGTCCGTAGATGATCGAAGGTACACCTGAAAGGTTCCTGATGGAAGCACGAATGGTACGTGTAAGCCAGTTATTTTCGGCATATTCGTTTAAGTAAATGGCGCAGCAAATACCGAACGGAATTGAAAAGGCAGCCGTAATAAGGGTCAGCAATACCGTACCGATGATCGGTGTAAGGATTCCTCCTTTTGTCATTCCTTCTTTAGGAATTTCGGAAATGAAACCCCATGACATCACTCCGGCTCCTTTAGAGGCTATTTCCCACAGCACCACGAAAAGGAAAAAGCATACGATAGCGGTACTCAATACCAAAGATCCCCATTCCAGTACAGATGATATTCTATTTGTCTTATACTGCATGATATTTTCTGAATCGGTTAATAAAAAACTCTCCTAATATATTGGCCAACAGGGTCATAAAAAACAATACGGTTGCAATAGCATAAAGAGCGTAATAATGAGTGGTTTGATAGGGAACTTCCCCCATTTCTATTGCTATGGTTGCCGTCATGGTCTTAACCGAATCAAAAATCCCCGTAGGAAACAGTGAGGCATTTCCGGTTGCCATAAGCACCGTCATGGTTTCTCCAATGGCCCTTCCCACCCCCAGCATAACTGCTGCAATGATTCCCGGCGCCGCAGCAGGAATCACAACCTTGCGCAATGTCTGCCATTTCGTAGCCCCTACACCGTAACTTGCCTCTTTATAGGCATTGGGTACCGCATGAATGGCATCTTCGGCAACCGTAATAATGGTGGGCAATGCCATGATGGCCAGCAGTATGGCACCGTTTAATGCATTAAGTCCGTTGGGAAGGTCGGCAAGATCTGCAATACCAGGACTTACGATCACAATCCCAAGAAAACCGATAACCACGGAAGGAATGGCAGCAAGCATCTCAATAGCCGGCTTCAGAATGTTTTTAAGCCTGGAACCTGCATATTCCGCAATAAAAGCTGCGGTTCCGATGCCCAAAGGGATGGCAATGGCCATTGCCCCGAAAGTAACGATGGTAGTACTTAAAATAAGCGGTAACATACCGTATTTAGGACTTTTGGCTGTAGGAGCCCATTCCATTCCTGTAATAAAGTCGAGTGGTTTTACATCAAGGAAAAATGAAACGGAATTGTATACCAGCATTGCAAAAATTCCGCCAAGCAAAGCCAGTACGAGTAGCCCGGTCGTCTTAAAGATGCCTTTGAAAACCGTGTCTATTGATATGCGTGTTTTATAATTCATGTCAGTTCTTTTCTATTATGTAATATCCGTGATCTTCAATCATCTTCTTGCCCAGAGGACTTTTCTCGAAATCAATGAACGGCTTCACCTTGTCCCATGATTCTTTTAGTACAAACTGGTAAAGCGGTCTTTGAAAAAAGTAAAGGCTGTTATTTATGGTTTCCGGATCAATGGGTGAACGTGCTTCAGCACCCGGTGTTTCCTTTATTTTAAGGATCTTAACGGACTGGTTCGCATTAGGATCGTGCGCCACATATCCGGCACCTACATAACCTATTCCGGATTTGTCTGCCTTTACCCCTTCTATAATCTGGGCATTTCCCGTCATTTCCTTAGCAGCATTTGTAAATTCTATCTTAAGTTTCTTCTTTACAAACGAATGGGTTCCGGAACTGCTTTGTCTGCCGTAGATATTGATGATCATGTCTGTACCGCATACATCTTTCCAGTTGGTTATTTCTCCGTTAAGGATCTTTTTAAGAGTCGGCAGATCTATTTCTTCTAAAGGAAGGTCTTTGTGTACGACAAATGCAGTAGCGTCCTCCGCAAATACGACCGTTACCACCTCAATGTTTTTATTTTTGAATTGCAGGATTTCCTCATCGGATAACGGGCGTGAAGAATTGGCAATATCAGCCTGTCCGTTCATGAGTGATGTGATCCCGAGCCCCGATCCGCCACCCGAGATGGCAATGCTGAAATCCGGATCAAGCCTTGTATAGTGTTCAGCAAGGTTAACTGCCAGATTAACTTCTGTATCAGATCCCTTCATCTTAATTGAACTGTGCCTGCTGCAGGCAGCCATTGTAAGGATACTCATCGCAAACAAAAGTTTTTTCATGTTTTCCCTTATATTTATTGCAGCAAAATTGAACAATAAACATAAACCGAAAGTTAACGGTGTGTTATGGTAATATTAATAAGTGTCCGTTTTTGAATCTTTATGTAAAACTATTGTGTCTTTATTCTTTACTTACCATAAACCATCTTCTTATTTTAATTTACAGTTAAGGCTTTTTTAAATAACGGGCATAAAAAAACCGGAGCAATACTCCGGTTTTTTATCTTATTCAATATATTATACATCTCTGTTAGGATCAAATGCCTCTAAATACTGAGCCACTCTCTGAACAAACTGTCCTCCTAACGATCCGTCAACAACCCTGTGGTCATACGAATGCGACAGGAACATTTTCTGACGGATTCCGATGAAGTCTCCTTCCGGTGTTTCAATTACTGCCGGAACCTTTCTGATAGCTCCCAGTGCAAGAATTCCTACCTGCGGCTGATTGATAATCGGTGTTCCGAAAACAGAACCGAACGTACCTACGTTTGTGACGGTATAAGTTCCTCCCTGTGTATCGTCTGGTTTTAATTTTCCTTTTCTTGCACGGTCGGCCAGGTCGTTCACCGCTTTCGCCATTCCCACAAGATTCAACTGGTCTGCATTTTTGATAACCGGTACAATAAGGTTTCCGTTTGGCAGTGCAGCCGCCATTCCCAGATTGATGTTCTTACGTTTTACAATAAAATCACCGTCTACCGAAATGTTCATCATAGGGAAATCTTTCAATGCTTTAGCCACTGCTTCCATGAAGATTGGTGTAAACGTAAGTTTTTCACCTTCACGTTTCTCAAATACATTCTTCACCTTATTACGCCAGTTCACAATGTTCGTCACGTCTACTTCAATAAACGACTGTACGTGAGCTGAAGTCTGTACCGACTGTACCATATGATGTGCAATCATTTTACGCATACGGTCCATTTCAATTATTTCGTCCTGCCCGTTTACAGAAACAGGAGCTGCCTTAGACGCTACGGGCTGTACTACCGTTGCCTGAGCCACTGCCTGCTGCTGTGCCGGAGCCGCAACTGGTTGTGAACCTCTGTTTTTAACGTAATCTAATATATCTGTTTTAGTAACTCTACCTTCTTTTCCAGTACCTTTCAATGCTTCTAACTCTGCAAGCGAAATACCTTCTTCTTTTGCAATATTTTTTACTAACGGAGAAAAGAATTTATCTGATTCCTCAAAATTTACGGTTGCGGTTTCCTGAGCTGATGTTACCGTTTTTTCAACAGTTTTGGCTGTTTCAGCAGGTTCTGTAACTGCAGCAGTAACTTCAGCTGCTCCTCCTTCTGTTTCAATAATCGCAATTGTTTGTCCAACCTGGACCACGTCGTTCACCTGAAATAAGATTTCCACAATCTTACCTCCTACTTCTGACGGAACTTCACTATCTACTTTATCCGTTGCTACTTCAACTACCGTTTCATCCTGTTCCACAGTGTCTCCAACGTTTTTTACCCAATTTGTAATGGTTGCTTCGGCAACACTCTCACCCATTTTAGGTAATTTTAATTCAAACTTTGCCATATATTTAATAAAGAGTTGTGTTTTATTTTAAGCTTTACAAAAATAATAATTTTCAGGACTTTTTATCTATATTATTTTAAATATTTATCCTACAGCGACAAAATCCCGCCTTTATCGTTCCTGTGGTTGCTTCCTATAAAGAAATCCGAGTTTTCCGCCCTGACTTTAAAGCTTTTATTGGTTCCGCTATTACTGTTTATATAGGCAATGTACTCTTTAAAGCTAATTAATTCGTTATCAACGAGTATTTCAACTCTCTTATCCGTATCATCTATTACCGAAATATCAGCCAGGTGTCCTACCCAATCGAGCGGTTTTGCCAGTTTCTGCTTTAATGCTGTATAAATGCCGGGGTTGGCACTTACCAGTATGTAATGCTCCGGAACATCGGTTTTTTGAAAAGTTTCACTTTTCTTTTTTAAAGCAAACACAGCGGCCCCCAGATTCATTAACATATCAAATACCATCGATTTCCGGAAGTGTTTTTTATAGAAAAACTGCATGGCTTCCTTAAATCTTTTCATATAGAGCCCGTCCTTTAGGGTACTTTCTCCTTTGAAATGGATTACAGTTGTTCCGGGAACATAATAATTATGCAGTCCTTGCTTCAGCACCGTGTATGACAGATCTATGTCATCCGAATACATAAAGCAGCCCTCGTCAAAACCACCAACCTGTAAGTAAAGCTCTCTCTTCATAAACATAAAGGCACCCACCAGAATATCTACAGCAGCTGTTTTATCTTCTTTAACCTGCTGTGCATAATAACGGTTGAAAAGCCTGTTCTTCGGGAAAACCCTGTACAGGGAAAGGACTTTTGTAAGAGCAACCCAGGGTGTCGGCGTACCGCGCTTGCTTTCTCTGAGAAAGGTTCCGGAACCATCGATTAAACGACATCCAAGTATTCCGGGAGTTTCAAGTTCATCATAGGCTTTTAATAAAATACTGAAAGTATCTTCGGCTACAATGGTATCGGGATTCAGTATACAGATGTATTTTCCACGGGCTTTTTCAACTCCGATATTGTTTCCTTTCGGGAAACCGGTATTTTCGGTTTGATACAGGTAAGTGATACCCGGAAAACTATGTTCTATCAATTCTTTTGACCCATCTGCTGAGGCATTATCCACAACGATGATCTCCCCTTCGATGTATTCAAGGGATTTAAGGACACTCCGTATGCAGACTTCAAGGAAGTGCTTTACATTATAGTTGAGGATAACGACCGATAATAACATTAATAACTCAGTATACTATTTAACAACTGCTAACTGTGCTTTCATAAAATCCGTAGCCAGGTACGTTAACAGCTTACCGAGCATATTTTCAGGAGCTGTACCCAGACTGCTGGATCCTTCACAAAGGTGCAGGTATCCAGCATTGGCATGTGCCGCCATAATGTATACGAACTGCCTTGCTTCGGTTACCGAAAAACCGCTCGGTGACATGGCACTGCTGGCCGTATTTTCAATAGCGTCCACATCGATCTCAATTCCGTAACCCGCTGTTTTCACAAATTTAAACGCGGTGTTTATACTCGTGATAAAATCCTTTTCAAACCGCACCTTCATTTCTTCGAAAGTATACATCACCAGTTGCCCGTAATGTTCTTTAAATTCATGCATCATGAATTTGTTAAGGTAATTTTCGTGTACACCGAAAGCGCAGTAATGATTGACAAACCCCTCATTAAAGGCGTACGAAAAACCATTTCCGCTGTGTCTTCCTTCCAGAGCCCTGAAATCGGTATGGGCATCAAAATTCACTACATTGACGGCAGTTCCCCTGGCAAGCGCGAGGCCTTTGATATTGCCATAAGCATTGTTGTGTCCTCCGCCTATTATAACCGCCTTTTTACCCGCCCTGTGAATCAAGGCATTAAGGTAAGTAACATCCTTGTCTATTTCGGCTACAATTGCATACATTCGTTCGAGATCGGCCTTATTGTCGGTATTCAAGGTTTTTATTTCCCTGTTATACTCTTCATAATCCAGACAACCTATAACGGCAACATTGCCCCCTTTTAAATACTTGTTGTTCTGTATATTCAGAAAAGTTTTTAAAAATACATCCCATGCGTGCGTTTCACCCGGTCTTCCGAAATTAGCTTTTATTCCGGCAAATTCCTTAATCCCGTAAACAACAAAACCTGCTTCGGTCTCATTGAGAAAACTGCTTAGGTCTGTATTGATTCCATCCGGGAATTTTATTTTTTCCCCCAGTCTGGTTTCTCCTTCTCTTAAAACAAGCTGTTCTTTAAGCTGTGAACTGTTAAAGTATTTAAAATTTTTCATCGGTATAACTTGCATTTTTGCAGTAAAATCAACAACTATAATTTTTAACTATCGTTTATTAAATTTTAACAAGCTTATCTTGTTGAAAATTAGGTAATTATTCTTATCTTTGTTATAGGTAAATATAAATCGATCCAAGTCGATCTATAAAATCTTTTTCATAACTATTTTTTTTCACACCAGTAATTTCTTTACTGGTGTGTTTTGTTATATTTCCTACCATTCAGATATACTTCGTCTATTAAATTGCTCCCGAAATTATATGGAATGGCATATATGGAATGTAGTTCTTTCGTTACAAAAAACGAAGCTTTTTTGCCTTTGGTAATGCTTCCGTACTCTTTTTCCAATTCAAGTGCAAAGGCTGCATTGTACGTAGCTGCATTAAACGCTTCTTCGGGTGTAAGCTTCATTTTGATGCATGAAGTTGCCACGACAAAATTCATATTTCCGCTGGGTGTTGTACCCGGATTATAATCAGATGCGATAACAAGCGGCAGACCCGCTTTCAGCAGTTCTCTTGCCGGGGTATAAGGGATTGAAATGAAATAAGAACAGGTGGGCAGCGCAACAGGTATTGTATTCCCTTTTTTAAGCGCTTCTATATCGTTTTGTGTCACAATCTCAAGATGGTCTACCGAAAGGGCATTTTCTTCGACACACATCTTTATACCGTCAATTGCAGTAAACTGGTTCAGATGAATCTTTGCCTTTAACCCGTGCGCATTTGCAGAACGGATAATCCGCCTTGTTTCTTCTACCGTAAAGTAACCGGTTTCCAGAAAGGCATCTACATAATCGGCCAGACCTGATTTTGCTATTTCGGGCATCATATCGTTACAGATGGCATCGACAAAACCGGTCTGATTATTTTTAAATTCGACAGGAACTGCATGTGCACCCAAAAAAGTAGCTTTAATTCCAACAGGATAAGTATCTTTTAACCTTTTGATAACGCGAAGCATTTTAAGTTCCGATTCCAGATCCAGGCCGTAACCTGATTTTATCTCGATGACCCCGGTACCCAGACTTATGAGTTCTTCAAGCCTTGCAGCTGCATCTTCATAAAGTTCATCTTCTGACGCATTCCGAAGTTTTTCAACTGAATTTAAGATACCACCTCCACGCTTGTAGATCTCGTCATAACTGAGCCCGTTAATACGGTCTACAAATTCCTGTTCGCGGTTTCCGGCATAAACAATGTGCGTGTGGCTGTCGATATAGCAAGGCATTACCATCCTGCCCGAAAGGTCCACCGATTCATCAAAGTCGGCAGGGACATGCTCCATAGGTCCGTAGCCGGCAATGCGGTCGTCTTCCACAAGCAGGAACGCGTTCTTTACAGACGGAAGCTCTTTCATCTGATCTCCTTTTAAAATAGCCTCATCGTTTTCGCGAACCTGAAAAAGTTCTTTTATATTGTAGAATAAAGTTTTCATCTTCTTTTTTTTGCTCATCAAAGATAGACACTTCTTATAAAAATGCATAAAAAAATCCGTTTCTTTTGAAACGGATGTACTTTAAAAATTCGGACTTAAGTTGTACTTTTTATAGAAGTTGTCAATAATCTGTACGACTTCTTCAGAACTGTCCACGATTTTGATAAGGTTCATGTCTTCCGGCGACACATTCACATATTTTTCAACCAAAACAGCCTTTACCCAGTCAATAAGCCCAACCCAGAATTCAGATCCTACGAGGATAATCGGGAACTTACCTATTTTCTTGGTCTGAATAAGTGTAATGGCTTCAAAAAGCTCATCAAGCGTTCCGAACCCTCCCGGCATTACCACGAATCCCTGTGAGTATTTAACGAACATTACCTTGCGCACAAAGAAATAATCGAACTGCAGGTTTTTATCATGGTCGATATACGGGTTAAAATGCTGTTCAAAAGGCAGGTCGATGTTAAGTCCTACCGATGTTCCGCCTCCCAGGTGTGCTCCTTTGTTGGCCGCTTCCATAATACCAGGTCCTCCGCCCGAGATCACCCCGTACCCGGCCTTGCTGATCTTGAATGCGATTTCCTCGGCAAGCTGATAGTACTTGTCTGTATTTTTAGTGCGTGCCGATCCGAAAATGGATACACAGGGGCCAATACGCCCCATCTTCTCATATCCGTTTACAAATTCAGACATGATCTTGAAAATGGCCCAGGAATCATTGGTTTTGATCTCGTTCCATGATTTCTGGGTAAAGCTTTCCTTTATTCTTATATCTTCTTCTGAAAAATCGTCTTTCATAATCAGCTCTTTATGTTTAATTCTTTTCTTAAAAATCGTGCAGTATGGCTTTTTTTACTTTTGGCAACCTGTTCCGGAGTTCCTTTCGCTACTATTTCACCCCCTTTTTTTCCACCTTCCGGACCTATATCAATGATGTAATCGCTCATTTTAATCACGTCGAGGTTATGCTCAATGATGAGAACGGTATTTCCCTTATCTACAAGCTTCTGCAGCACTTCCATCAATACGCGGATGTCTTCAAAATGAAGTCCGGTTGTAGGTTCATCAAGGATATAGAATGTATTTCCGGTGTCTTTTTTCGATAATTCCGTAGCGAGTTTGATGCGCTGTGCCTCTCCCCCTGACAATGTTGTACTCTGCTGTCCCAGTGTAAGGTATCCCAGACCTACATCCTGAATCGTTTTCACTTTACGGTATATTTTAGGGATATTTTCAAAAAAGTCCACACTTTCGTCAATGGTCATATCCAGAACGTCGGCTATGGATTTGCCCTTGTAACGTATTTCAAGCGTTTCCCTGTTGAACCTTTTTCCCTGGCAGGTTTCGCATTCCACATACACATCGGGCAGAAATCCCATTTCAATGGTCCGGAGTCCCGATCCCTCACAGGTTTCACACCGCCCGCCTTTAACGTTGAAACTGAATCTTCCGGGTTTATACCCCCTTATACTGGCTTCCGGCGTTTTGGTAAACAAGGTGCGTATTTCAGAAAACACCTCCGTGTAAGTTGCAGGGTTTGAACGAGGTGTACGGCCAATAGGACTTTGATCGATACCGATTACTTTGTCGATATTATCAATTCCCTCAAGCTTTTGATAAGGTTGCGGAACTTTTACGGCATTAAAGAAGTGCTCGTTTAGGATAGGATAAAGGGTTTCATTGATGAGGGTTGATTTTCCCGACCCTGAAACACCCGAAACACAAATGAGCGTACCCAACGGAAACTCTACCGTCACATTTTTAAGGTTGTTACCTTTTGCTCCTTTAAGTACGAGTTTTTTACCGTTACCGCTTCTTCGTACCTGCGGAACAGGTATCTCGAGCTTTCCGTTCAGGTATTGTGCCGTTATCGTATTGCTTTCTAATAATTGTTTAGGAGTCGATGCACTGATGATCTGTCCGCCATTAGCGCCGGCTTTGGGACCAATATCAATGACGTAATCCGCTTCTTCTATCATATCCTTGTCATGCTCTACCACGAGAACCGAATTCCCCACATCCCGCAGCTGTTTCAGCGATGTAATAAGCTTTTCGTTATCGCGCTGGTGCAGCCCGATACTGGGTTCATCAAGTATATAAAGAACCCCAACAAGTTGCGAACCAATCTGGGTAGCCAGGCGTATACGCTGGGCTTCACCTCCGGAAAGGGTTTTAGAAGAACGGTTCAGCGTAAGGTAATTCAGTCCCACATCCAAAAGGAACGATAAACGTGCCGAAATTTCCTTTATAATTTCTACGGCAATCGTCTTTTGTTTTTCACTAAGGTTTCCGGGTAACGATTCAATCCATACAGCCAGCTGGTCAAGATCCATGGCTGTAAGTTCTCCTATATTGAGTCCGTCGATCTTGAAATAAAGCGACTCTTTTCTTAAACGTGCTCCGTTGCATTCCGGGCATACCACTTCGTCCATAAAATCACTTGCCCAGCGTTTGATGGTGGAAGACGGAGCATCTTCGTACTGGTTTTTAATGAAGTTGGCAATCCCCTCAAAATCAATTTTGTAATCTTTTGTGATACCCAAAACCTTTGAGGCAACAGAAAAACTTTCTTTCCCTCCGTTCAGAATCATGTCCATGGCTTCAGCCGGAATATCCTTTAAAGGATCGGAAAGTTTGAAGCCAAACCTCTGAGCAATTATTTCGAGCTGTTTGAAGATCCACGTACTTTTCTGCTCACCTATCGGAACGATTCCGCCTGCCTTGATGGAGATTTCATCACTCGGAATGATCTTTCTGAGGTTGATCTCATTTACTGTTCCCAGACCATTACAGGTCGGACAGGCTCCTTTGGGAGAGTTGAATGAGAAACTGTTGGGTTCCGGTATGGGATAAGAAATACCGGATCCGGGACACATAAGGTGACGGCTGAAATAACGAGGTGTTTCTTCTTCATGTGGAATCACCATCATGATATCGTCACCGTGGTACATGGCCGTTTTGATGCTTTCGGCAAGGCGTTTCTGCGTTTCTTCGGTACGATCTACCTGTAAACGGTCGATCACAATTTCGATATCGTGTGTTTTATAGCGGTCGAGTTTCATACCGGAAACCAGATCCCGTATTTCTCCATCGACGCGTACCTTGACAAATCCCTGCTTAGCTATCTGTTCAAATAACTCCCGGTAATGACCTTTTCGTGAACGTATTACAGGAGACAAAATATTTAAACGTTGGCCCTCATAATTTTCTGTAATGAGTTCCTGAATCTGGTCATCCGAATAGCTCACCATTTTTTCCCCCGTTTCATAAGAGTACGCATCTGAAGCGCGTGCATACAGCAAACGGATAAAATCGTAAATTTCCGTAATGGTTCCCACGGTTGATCTCGGGTTCTTATTCACTGTTTTCTGCTCAATGGCAATAACAGGTGAAAGTCCCTCGATTTTGTCTACATCCGGTCGTTCCAACCCCCCGAGAAACTGGCGGGCATAGGAAGCAAACGTTTCAATATACCGGCGCTGTCCTTCGGCATAAATGGTGTCAAAAGCCAGTGATGACTTACCTGAACCCGATAAACCGGTTATTACCACAAGCTTTTCGCGCGGTATGGTAACATCTATATTTTTTAAGTTATGGACACGGGCGCCCAGAACTTCTATATTTTCTTCATTATGGTGCATAGAAAAAAGGAAATCGCAAATATACGAAATGCTTTGTTTTTAAGTTATTAAAGGTTTGGTAAAATGTTTTTTCGGATACTTGTTATTTGTTTAAAGCATCATTCAATTCTTAACGTTTTAAGGTTTTCGCGATAAACCTCGAGTATGCGGAGTTTGGTAACAAAGCCTATAAGTGCATTGTTCTGTGTAAGCAGTACTTCGGAAAGATGGTGATCTTCCATAAGTTTAATGACATTTCCGGTATTCTCAGAAAGTGATGCTGTGAAAGCTTCTTTCATTTCGGAAGAGATTGCAGCTGAACGCAGTTTAAAATCATTGAAAAGAAAGGAACGGACATCATCAAAATAAAGAATTCCCAGCACGGCCTTTTCTTCACTGATCACCGGAATAAAGGTCTGTGTCCCGGTTAAAAAAATATTTTTTGCATCAAACATCGAATCGGTCAGCATTAGGGTTTCGACCTTGTTGCTGTAAATATTGTGCAACTCGATCTTATTGAGAAGGTTCTTGTCTTTATCTGATGTAAATACCCAACCTTTATCTGCAATGGTAAAGATATCCATGGAATATTTGTCATAGTGTTTGGAAATGGCAAAACTGATAGACGAAACAATGAGCAACGGTACCATAAGTGCATAGCCGCCTGTAATTTCGGCAATAAGGAATATAGCGGTCAAGGGGGCATGGAACAATCCGCTCAATACACCTGCCATTCCCACAACGGTAAAATTCGTTATGGGCAGATCTTTGAACCCCACAAGCTCAAAAAATTTGGCCGTTCCGTATCCCAGGTATGAGCCCGCAAATAAAGCCGGTGCAAAATTACCCCCGTTTCCTCCCGCTCCCAGCGTAAGCCCGGTTGCCATACTCTTTAAAAACAAGGTGGCAAATACAAACGCGAGCACCACCCATTTATGGTTGCTGAACTTTTCAATAAGTGAATGATCCAGGATGGATGCTGCTTTATCGTTAGCCAGCAACTTAATGCTTTCATATCCTTCCCCGAACAGTGCAGGAAACAGAAAAATAAGTATAGCCAGCATTCCTGCTCCTATTAGGGCCTTACGGTATGGCTTGTAAGGCAGCCCGGCCATGTGTTCCTCGACTCGCCGGAACATTCTGGCATGATAAAGAGAAAACATTCCGGCAGCAATTCCCATAAAAACATAAAAGAATGTGTTGGAGTAAGTAAAAGAAAACTGCTCTCTGAAATTCAGCAAGATACTCTCTTTAAGCACAATACCTGAAACAATGGCTCCTGTTGCAGAAGAAATCATAAGAGGAATGAAGGCCGATACGCTCATGTCGGCAAGGATGACTTCAATAGCAAACAATACACCGGCAATCGGGGCGTTGAATGCTGCTGCAATTCCCGCTGCAACACCACAGGCCAGCAACAGCGTACGGTCTTTATAGCTGAAACGGAAATTCTGTGCAAAATTTGACCCGAAGGCCGCTCCGGTTATGGTAATCGGAGACTCCAGTCCGGCCGATCCTCCCATACCTACCGTGAGGGAACTTGTAATAATCTGGGCATACATCTGCTTTCGGGGCATATAGCCCGATCGTTTGGCTACTGCAATCATAATCTGGCTCGTTCCTTTTTCTATAGAACCATCCAGGAATTTCTTTACGACGAAAACCGTAAGCAGAATACCAACTATAGGAAGGATACTGTTTGAATAAGGTAATTTGTAAATATTGTCAATATAGGTGGCAAACTTAAAAACCGAGTGAGCAAATGTCTTAAGCAGGATCACGGCCAGCGATGAGGATATCCCTACCAACACACAGGAAACATACAAAAACTGCCGCTCCGAAATAATGGTTTTCAATAAATATAAGGTTCCTTCGAAATACCGGAAAAATCTGTAAAAGCGTTTGGTTTTTGTGTTTGTATTTTTTGTTTCCATTTTACAAAAATAGGTCTCTTAAAGGCAAAAAAGCAATTATTTCTTTAAATCTTGTTCTATGCGTTTTTTTTCTTTTTCAGCATGTACCATTAGATCTTTAAAAAAGAGCTGAAATTCCTTGTGAAATTCATCGTAATGAGTAAAAAGATCCTCTACTGATTCGTTCATATTCGATTGAAACGAAAACCGGTGATCCATCTGCCCCAGAATCTGTTGCAGGTCGGTCAGGTTAGCATAACGTTCCAGCCAGTTCTGTTTTACCATATGTGGCAGCAGGTTACGCGTTTTGATGTTGAGCTCATCTTTGTGTTCCCGAAGGTTACTGTAAAACCGCGATGTAAAAACAGAAAGATCCTCGTGATGGTACAGATGCCAGTTTTTCGCCAGGAAATGATCGTAAAACATATCCACTATAATTCCCGACAAATGATTGAATTTAGGTACCAGCCGGTGTTTTGATGTTCGGAAAACAGGGTGAAAATCTGTATAGCTGTCAATAGACCTGTGCAACAATACGCCCGCCTGAATATCTTTATGAAAATGCAGGTAATCTCTTCCACGGATCCCGTCGCCCATAAAATTGCCTATTTGAACACGCGGATTTGTACCGGAAAGATAAATATGCGCAAGAAAATTCATATCAGAAAAAAAACATGAGGATTATACTTCTAAAGATAAGGATTCTTATATTTGTTTCCGTATAAAAAAGAAAATTAAATGACCTTAATAAAATCTATTTCGGGAATCAGGGGAACCATCGGCGGACGTGTCGGTGAGAACCTTACTCCTATCGATGCCGTTAAATTCGCTTCGGCCTACGGAACTTTTTTAAAGAAGCAATCCGCAAAACAAAAACTTACCGTGGTAATAGGCCGTGATGCACGTATTTCAGGACCTATGATCCACCAGCTCGTTATGCAGACTCTTATAGGGCTCGGTATAAACGTTATAGATCTCGGTCTTTCCACAACACCTACGGTTGAAGTTGCCGTTCCTCTTGAAAAGGCCGACGGCGGCATTATCCTTACGGCATCGCACAATCCGAAACAATGGAATGCCTTAAAACTGCTTAACAGCAAAGGGGAATTTTTAAGCGGTGCCGAAGGAGCCGAAATTCTTAGCATTGCAGAATCTGATGCATTTGATTTTGCCGATGTGGACCAACTCGGAACCATAACGGAAATAAGCGACTATATGGACCGTCATATTGACGAAGTACTTAACCTGAAGCTTGTTGATGCAGAAGTCGTGAAAAAGAAAAACTTTAAAGTTGTTGTTGACGGTGTAAATTCTTCCGGCGGCATCGTAATTCCGGCCCTGCTCAGAAAAATGGGTGTTGAAGTGGTGGAACTTTACTGCGAGCCAAACGGACATTTCCCGCATAATCCGGAACCTTTAAAAGAGCATTTAGGAGATATTTGCGAACTGGTGGTGAAAGAAAAAGCCGATTTCGGTATTGTAGTTGATCCGGATGTTGACCGCCTGGCTTTTATAAGTAACAACGGCGAAATGTTTGGTGAAGAATACACCCTTGTTGCAGTCGCCGATTATGTCTTAAGCAAAACACCGGGAAATACAGTATCTAATATGTCTTCATCCCGTGCATTGAGGGATGTTACGGAAAAACACAATGGAAGTTATGAAGCATCTGCTGTGGGTGAAGTCAACGTGGTGGAACTTATGAAAAAGAATAATGCCATCATTGGCGGTGAAGGAAACGGAGGAATTATTTATCCTGAAATCCATTACGGCCGCGATGCACTGGTTGGAGTTGCTCTTTTCCTTACACACCTTGCGCAACAAAATTTAGATGTTGCCGCTTTACGGGCTACCTATCCTGCTTATTTTATGAGTAAGAACAAGATAGAGCTGACCCCCGAAATTGATGTGGATGCCATTCTTGACCAGATGCAGCAGCAATACGCATCTGAACGCATCAGTACTATAGACGGTGTTAAAATTGATTTTGCAGACAGCTGGGTACATTTACGGAAATCCAATACCGAACCTATCATCCGGATTTATACGGAAGCTCCTTCCCAACAGGCTGCGGATGAACTGGCACAGAACATACTTTCCGAAATACAAAATATGGTACAAAAAGTATAGCTTACAGCTATACTTTTTGTATTTTCAGGGTGCCAGTCGCTCTGTTTTCCAGTCTCCCGATTCTTGTAAGCTATACCGGATACGGTCGTGCAGGCGGTTCGGGCGTCCCTGCCAGAATTCTATTGAAACGGGACGTACCAGTATTCCTCCCCAATTTGCCGGTTTCGGAATTTCCCTTCCTGCAAATTCCTTTTCAAGCCTTAACAGCTCTTCATCAAGAAACTCTCTGTTCGGGATGACTTGACTCTGAGGCGATACCACTGCTCCGAGCTGGCTGCCCTTCGGTCGTGAATGAAAATAACCTTCGGAATACGCTTCGGTCTGTTTCTCTGCCATTCCCTTTATGATCACCTGACGTTCAATAGAAGGCCAGAAAAAGGACAGGCATACGTGTGGATTCTCAAAAAGAGCTTTTCCTTTTTCTGAATCGTAATTGGTTACGAACGTAAAGCCGTTTTCATCATATTTTTTGAGCAGGACAATACGGGCCTTTGGAAAGCCATCGGTACCGATGGTTGAGACCGTCATGGCATTGACTTCTTCTACGCCTCCAAACTCTTCGGTTTCATAAAACCATTTCTGGAACTGCATCATCGGGTTTTCATCGATCATCGATTCCAATAATTCACTTTTTGTATACGATTTTCTGTAATTACCTAAATCACTCATGTCAGTTAAAATTTTAATACTTTACCGTCATCGGCCAGGATAACCGGTTTAAACACTGTTTCGGCCTCTTCCCTGAACAGCTCTATATTGGAATACCTCGTTGAATAATGTCCCAATACCAGGTTTTTTACCCCAGCCTTCAAAGCAACCTGCGCCGCCTGTTTTGCTGATGAATGCCCGGTAGGAATACATTTTTCAATATCCTGCTCCAGAAAGGTACTTTCATGATACAGTACATCGACCTCTTTTATTAGCGGTATTATTTCTTCGTTGTACAGCGTATCCGAACAGAATGCATAGGATTCAACCGGTAACGGATCGTACGTAACCTCTGCATTTCTTATAACCGATCCGTCTTCCTGCATCAGATCGCTGCCCTTCTTAAGCTTATTGAAATAACATACTTCAATATTCCGTTCTTTTGCGGCTTCTATGTTAATCCTCCTGGGTCCCGGTTTTTCCCTGAACAGGAAACCGTTGGTGTACACACGGTGTTTCAGAGGTATGGTGGTTACCGCTACTTTATCGTCTTCATAGATTAATTCGGATGCTTCCGATTCAAGCTCGTGAAAGTAAAGGTTATAGCTTGTATAGGATTTGCTTAATTTTATCTGTAGCAGTATAACATCCTTTATACCTTTTGGTCCGTATATATGCAGGTCGTTCTGCCTGTTCAGTAATGAAAAAGTGGAAATAAGCCCTATGAGTCCAAAAAAATGGTCTCCGTGCAGGTGAGAAATAAAAATGCGGTCTATACGAGAAAACTTGATTTTATGCTTCCGCAACTGAACCTGTGTTCCTTCACCACAATCGATAAGGAACATCTGGTTGTTGAGTTCGAGTACCTGTGATGTGGGATTCGTTATGGTTCTCGGGGTTGCCGAATAGCACCCCAATATGGTTATCTTCATGATTCTTTTAATACTAAAAAAGAGATTTAGAACCCTAAATCTCTTTCAATTTCTTCCATTTCTATAATGTCGAAGCCTTCCTGAAGAGTCGGCACTACAATCATATCATTATTTACTTCATCAAAATCAATATCAGCCACTATAACAAACGATTTCTTCAGTTGTTTCTGTTTTTCGGCCAGTTCCTCAAAAGGAATCAGTTCCGAAGGCCGCAGGCCTGTATCTTCGAGATCAATTATGATGTTCTTAGATTTGAATACATGTTCCTGTTCCAGTATTTTGGCAACAAAATCAGCATATCCCTCGGTACCTTTTTTAAAAACAACCACACTGTTCTTTTCCTTTACCTTCATTTTTTATTTTAAAAATACGATTATTTTATTTTAGACGCAAGTAAATAAATCACAGCCATACGTACTGCAACACCGTTTTCTACCTGATCCAGAATTACGGATTGTTGGGAATCAGCTACATCAGATGTGATTTCTACCCCGCGGTTTATAGGTCCAGGGTGCATGATGATGATTTCCTTGTTTAAAGAATCGAGCAGAGCCTTATCTACACCGTACTGTTGTGCATATTCCCTTGTAGAAGGAAAATAGTTTACGTCGAGACGTTCATTCTGTACCCTTAACATATTGGCAACATCACACCACTCCAAAGCTTTACGCAGATTAGGCTCGTATTTAACCCCCAATTCGGTTATATAACGCGGTATAAGCGTTTTTGGTCCGCAAACCATAACTTCGGCTCCCTGCATCTGCAAGGCGAATATATTGGAGAGGGCTACACGTGAATGCAGTACATCACCTACAATTACCACTTTTTTTCCGCCAACTTCACCTAATCGCTCACGGATTGAGAAGCTGTCCAGCAAAGCCTGTGTCGGGTGTTCATGTGCTCCGTCACCGGCATTTACAATGCTTGCCTTTACATTTCTTGACAGAAAATGTGCTGCCCCCGGATCGCTGTGACGCATCACCACCATGTCCACTTTCATGGAAAGGATGTTGTTAACGGTATCTATAAGGGTTTCTCCTTTTTTAACCGAAGACTGTGCTGCGGAAAAACTCATCACATCTGCAGACAGGCGTTTCTGTGCCAGCTCGAAAGACAGTTTGGTACGCGTGCTGTTTTCGAAAAAGATATTGGCTATGGTAATATGCTGTAATGAAGGAACCTTCTTAATCGGGCGGTTTATGACCTCTTTGAACTGATCGGCCGTTTCAAAAATGAGGTCGATATCGTTCTTGGTAATATACTTGATGCCCAATAAGTGGTTAACGCTTAATTCTTTCATTTTGAATTTGCTGTTGTGTTGTTATAAATTGATGGGATTCGAAATTAAATACACCTCGTCTTCGGATGCATCCACATCCTTCCATTGTACTTTTACACGTTCGTCGTTGAAGGCATCTACCTGTCGTCCGCGGTAATCGGGCTGTATCGGCAGGTGGCGGCTGTACCGGCGGTCAATTAAAACAAGTAATTCTATTTCATTGGGTCTGCCGAACGACTGAATGGCCGTCAATGCTGCACGGATACTTCTTCCGGTATACAGCACATCATCAATAAAAACTACCTTTTTATCTTCAACAAGAAAATCGATCTGTGTTTTATTGGCTTCCAGTGTTTTATCGCCCCTGCGAAAATCGTCGCGGAAAAACGTAATATCCAGAAAACCGAGTTCGATATCTGTTATTCCATAATCGTTTTTTAATACGTCTGTAATACGGTCTGCAAGGAATTTACCGCGCGGCTGTATCCCGATGAGTACCGTATTTGAAAAATCGTTATGCTTTTCAATGAGCTGGCAGGCCAGCCGGTGTAAGATGATATCAACTTCCTTTGAAGTTAACAATAGTTTTGAACTCATAGCGAAGTGTTGTTTGGCCGTAAAATTACAACATTATCATAATTTATTCTAAGAAATATCTCCTTTTTTAGTCCGGTTCAAAAGCATTTGAAACCTTATGCCATAAAAAGATCCGGCTTTAGGCCGGATCTGCTGTTATTTATCGTCTTCATCGAAATCATCGTCATCTTCATCGTCTTCGAAATCGTCGTCTTCATCGAAATCATCTTCGTCCTCATCGTCGAAATCTTCATCGCCATCTTCTTCTTCATCTTCCGTTTTCTTCGCTTTCTTTTTAGAGGTACGTTTCGGTTTTTCGTCTTCTTCCTCATCTTCGATGTCCAAGTCCTTCACATTAATAGAATCTACCGGTGAAATTCCATCTACATCATCTTCGTCAAAGTTTTCGATACGATCCTGTAATTTTGTACTTACTTTAACCAAATATATAGTGTCTTCGGTTCTTACTTCCACTGCTTCAATCAATTCACCTTTCGCATTGGTAAACTGTATAACGTCAGCATCGTCATAACCGTCGGGAAATTTCTCTACTAATAAGGTCAAAATTTCATTTGTTAATTTCGCGTAATCAACAATTATTCTCTTCATTATTGTACTTGTTATTATGTTCCAAAAATACTATAGCTCTGTTGTATTTTGCAAATAAATCGGAACTTTTTTTCAGGTTTTTTTTATTGTCCTAAAATGTAAGCAAATACCAATGGCGCTACAATTGTTGCATCGGATTCGATCATGAATTTCGGTGTATCTACATCTAATTTTCCCCATGTAATCTTTTCGTTCGGAACTGCTCCGGAATAAGATCCGTACGAGGTTGTTGAATCGGAAATCTGACAGAAATATGCCCAGAACGGAACATCTTCCCATTCGAGATCCTGGTACATCATCGGTACCACGCAAATAGGGAAATCTCCTGAAATACCCCCGGCAATCTGGAAGAACCCTACTCCTTTACCGCCTGAATTGGCACGGTACCATTCGGTAAGGTAAATCATATACTCAATACCTGATTTTACAGTGGATGCTTTCAGTTTTCCTTTGATCACGTTTGAAGCGAAGATGTTCCCTGTAGTGGAATCTTCCCAACCCGGACAAACGATTGGAAGGTTTTTCTCGGCTGCTGCAACAATCCATGAATTCTTAGGATCGATTTCATAATATTGTTCCAGAATTCCTGAATTTACCACCTGGTAAAGGAATTCATGCGGGAAGTAACGCTCTCCTTTTGATTCAGCTGCCTGCCAGACATCTTCAAGGTGTTTTTGCAGTCTTCGGAAAGCCTCTTCTTCGGGAATACACGTATCGGTAACGCGGTTAAAATGCTGATCAAGAAGTTCACGCTCCTGTTCCGGCGTTAAATCGCGGTAATTCGGTACGCGTTTGTAGTGTGAATGTGCCACAAGGTTCATTACATCCTCTTCAAGATTGGCACCTGTACATGAAATAAAGTGTACTTTATCCTGGCGGATCATTTCGGCAAGCGAAATCCCTAATTCGGCAGTAGACATGGCACCTCCGAGCGAAACCAACATCTTCCCGTCTTCCATCAAATGTTGTTCATATCCCTTTGCTGCATCTACCAAGGCTGCCGCATTAAAATGAAGGTAGTTTTTTTCTATAAACTGACTAATTGGTCCTTTCATCATTCCTATTTTTCTTTATTATTATTTTGTTTATCGTTCGAATAGCCCAGTATCTTCAATACGTCTTCGGCTGTTTGTTGTTCTGAAAAGACTTCCGTTGCCAGGATTCCGTTTTCGTCACGGTCAATTAAAATATGTTTCGGCTGCGGTATCAGGCAGTGATGGATTCCACCCTGTCCTCCGATTGTTTCCTGATAAGCCCCGGTATTAAAGAAACCGATATACAATGGTTTTTCTTTATTGAACTTTGGCAGGTAAATAGCATTCCAGTTTTGTTCGGAGTTGTAGTAATCGTCCGAATCACAGGTAAGACCACCCAGTAATACCCTTTCATACGAATCGTTCCAGCGGTTTACTGCCAGCATGATGAATCTCTTGTTTATGGCCCAGGTATCGGGCAGAGTTGTAATGAACGAAGAATCGATCATGTTCCACTTTTCACGGTCGTTCTGCTGCTTCTGGTACAATACCTTATAAATGGCACCTCCTGATTCCCCAACTGTAAAAGAACCGAATTCGGTAAAGATGTTTGGAACAGCTACATCTGCCTCCTCACAGGCCATCTTGATCTGGTTGATGATTTCATCTACCATATAGGCATAATCGTAATCGAAATTCAGGGAGTTCTTAATTGGAAATCCGCCCCCGATGTTAAGGCTGTCCAGCGTGGGGCATTCTTTTTTAAGATTCGTATATACCTTTAAACATTTGCTGAGTTCGTTCCAGTAATAAGCTGTATCACGGATTCCTGTATTGATGAAGAAATGAAGCATTTTCAATTCTACCTTTGGAGTCTCGAGAACAGTTTTGCGGTAAAACGGCAGGATATTTTTATACCCGATTCCCAGACGAGACGTATAAAACTCAAATTTCGGTTCTTCTTCCGAAGCAATACGGATCCCTATCTGGAATTTTCCTTTAATACGGTCCTGTAAAAGATCCAATTCTTCGTAATTATCGATAATCGGAATTGTTTTTTTGTGCCCGTTATTGATTAAACGTGCAATATTTTCAATGTACTGGTCCCGTTTGAAGCCGTTACAGATAATGCTTGTATTTTTGGTAATCTTACCTTTTTCCAGAAGGTTCTCCACGATGTTGATGTCGAATGCCGAAGAGGTTTCGATATGGATGTCGTTTTTAAACGCCTCGTTCATCACGTATTCAAAATGCGAACTTTTGGTACAATAGCAATAGAAATAGCTTCCTTCGTATTTATGCTTTTCCATCGCCATTCTGAACCATCCCTTTGCTTTGTTGATGTTGTTCGATATCTGCGGAAGGTAGGTAAATTTCAATGGTGTTCCGTACTGTTCAACCAGCTTCATGAGGTCGATGTTGTGGAACATAAGGTTGTCCTTATTAAGGGTAAATTCTTCCTGAGGGAAGTAAAATGATTGGTTTATTAAGTCGAAATATTTAGTATTCATAAAAAATCTGTTTAAAAATTAAAATTATTAACCGATTGATTATCAATACTTTTCAAACCCTTAAATTTGCAAAAGCAATCGAAAGTTTTTCACTGTATACGTTCGTAAAACGCACAGCACGATAAAGTTGTTTTAAATAAAACGACAAATTCAGCTGTTTTACAGCCGGTTTTCCGTTTTTTACAAAAGGCTGTATGGCCTTCTGATTGTGCATGTTACAAGTTTTGTTCACCTACAAAATTTTATAACGTTAATAGTAAATCTAACAACCCAGGTAATCGCTGAAAGCTTCTGTAACAAGCTCTTTTTCAACAGTCTGATTAAAAATTCCCGTTCCGATACCGCTTAACAACGTAAACTGAACTTGACCGTTTTCGTTCTTTTTGTCGTGTATAAGTAAGGAGGTACAAATTTCCATATCATTTTCGGTAAAAACAATACTTTCGAACATCAAATTTAAAGTTTCTTTTACATCGAGATATGAATTTTTTGTTAATAAACCTTTGCGGAACGATATATAGGCTTCCATAATCATTCCTGCCGCTACGGCTTCACCGTGCAACAGCGGGGCTAACCCTCTGCCAGACAAGCTGTAAGTCTCTATTACATGGCCCAGTGTATGTCCGAAATTCAATAATTTCCTGAGTCCCTTTTCATACGGGTCCTGCATTACGATTTCGTTTTTAACAGACACAGAATGGTAAATAAGCAGTTCCAGATCTTCCGTTGTCATTTCCCCGAGGTTCTTAAGCTGGTTCCAGTACGAAGCATCGGCAATCAGCCCGTGCTTATACATTTCAGCGAGCCCCGAACGCATCTGGTTCCCGGGAAGCGTTTCAAGAAAAGTAACGTCTACCAGCACCAGTTTGGGCTCGTAAAAGGTTCCGACCATATTTTTAAGCCCGCCAAGGTCAACCCCCGTTTTACTGCCTACGGAAGCATCCACCATAGCTAAAAGGCTTGTAGGAATATTCACAAAATCAATACCGCGCTTATAGGTTGATGCCACAAAACCTCCGAGGTCGCAAACAACGCCACCTCCTAAGTTTATCAACAGCGCGTAGCGGTCTATGTTAAGCTCTATAAGGCTTTCCCATATTGCCTTGCATGTATCGACCGTTTTGTTTTCTTCGCCGTGTTCAATCTCAATTATCTCAAAAGCTGTTTCAATAGCCAGCCATTGCAGTACATAGTTAAGGCAGAACTTCGTCGTATTATCGTCAACAAGTACAATGACTTTTGAATATTTTCCGTCGTTAATAAACTGGGAAAGAGTCGCGTAATGATCTGAACCGAATAATATAGGATAGTTCCTAGCCTGTATCTGCATGCTTAAAAAAAATTTGACGTAAAAATAAAGCAATTTTTATAACTATTGTATCTTTGCACCACAACTTTAAACCAAAATGGAAAAGATATTCGATAATACGGAAGTTGCTTTTGCTTTAAAAAACAACACGGAATTAAATAAAGCTTACTTTTTATTTAAGCTCATCAGCAGTAATACTCTGGTAAAGATGGGCACTTCGCTGACGAACTTTGCCATCAATGCAAAACTGCCTGTTAAAGGCCTCATCAAATCTACCGTTTTTGATCATTTCTGCGGTGGTGTTACGGAGCAGGACTGCCTTAATGTAGTTGATAAAATGTATACAAAAGGTGTTTCATCCGTTTTGGATTATTCCGTTGAAGGCAAGGAAACCCAGGAACAGTTCAACCATGCCCTGCAAATGACGCTGAGAACCATTGATTTCGCAAAAGAGCGTGAAGCTATTCCGTTTGCCGTTTTCAAACCTACGGGAGTCGGGCGTTTTTACCTGTTTGAGAAAAAGGGCGAGAACCTGCCGTTTACGGAAGCAGAACAAAAGGAATGGGAACGTATTGTAGAACGTTTTGACATCATCTGTAAAGCGGCACACGACAAAGACGTGCTTTTGCTTGTTGATGCGGAAGAAAGCTGGATGCAGGATGCAGCTGACGAACTCGTGCTCGATATGATGCGCAAGTACAACCAGGAAAAATGCATCGTATTCAACACCGCACAAACGTACCGCTGGGACCGTTTCGATTTTGTGAAGAATACACATGCCATTGGATTAAAAGAAGGTTTCCACGTTGGTTTTAAAGTGGTTCGCGGTGCCTATATGGAAAAAGAACGTGCGCGTGCAGAAGAAAAAGGTTATCCTTCCCCCATCTGCGCTACCAAAGCCCAGACCGATGCCACCTTTAACAAAACGGTTACCTATATGATGGAAAACCTCGACAATAAAATGGCATTGTTTGCGGGCACCCATAATGAGGACAGCAGCTATATGTTAATGGAACTTATGTCTAAAAGAAACATTGCACACGACGACAAACGCGTGTGGTTCGGACAACTTTACGGGATGAGCGACAACATTAGCTACAACCTTTCACACCACCACTATAACGTGGCCAAATACCTTCCTTTCGGTCCCGTTTACGACGTGGTTCCGTACCTAATAAGAAGAGCCCAGGAAAACACATCAGTTGCAGGACAAACCAACCGTGAACTGGATCTGCTGAACAAAGAAATCAAAAGAAGAAGATCAAAATAACGATATAAAAAAGACCGCAATTTATGCGGTCTTTTTTATTTTATCCTTTTTCAGCTTCAAAATGCTGCATTACTTCCACGAGTACCTGTACGCTTTCCATTGACATGGCATTGTAAATCGATGCACGGTAGCCGCCCACAGTCCGGTGTCCTTTGAGTCCGCTGATACCCGCTTCGGCACACATTTCTTCAAATATTCCGGCCAGTGTTTCATTCTGCAGGTAAAAGGTTGCGTTCATAAGGGAACGGTCTTCTTTTTCCACGCGGCCGTAGAACAGTCCGTTGCGGTCTATTTCAGAATAAAGCAGGTGTGCTTTTGCTTCGTTCCTCCGCTCTATTGTTTTAATACCGCCAAGGTCTTTAAGCCATTTCAGGGTAAGGTAACAGGTATATACCGAAAAAACAGAAGGCGTGTTATACATGCTATCTTTTTCAATATGCCTGCGGTAATTCATGATATTGGGAATGGCCCTGTTGATCTTACCAAGTACGTCATCACGTACTATAACCAGGTTACTTCCCGCAGCGCCGATATTTTTCTGTGCACCGGCATAGATGAGATCAAATTTAGAAAAGTCAAGTACCTTTGAAAAGATATCCGAACTCATATCGCATACAAGCGGTACTGCGGTATCGGGAAAATCACGGAACTGCGTACCGTAAATGGTATTGTTGCTTGTGATATGCAGATAATCAAGATTAAGGGGAACCGTATAATCTTTCGGAATGTAGCTGTAATTGCGGTCTTTTGAAGATGCAACCTCTATAATTTCCCCAAAGAAAGCAGCTTCTTTCTGAGCGTTGGCGGCCCATGTGCCTGTATTGATGTATCCGGCCCTTCCGTTAACCTGCATGAGGTTATAAGCAACACGGACAAACTCCATACTGGCGCCTCCCTGAAGAAACAAAGCGGAATATCCCTTATCCTTAAGATCCATAAGTTCCAGAGCCAGTGAACGCGCCGTATTGATAATGTCGACGAAAACGGGATTTCGGTGCGATATTTCCACCAGGGAAAGACCTAATCCGTTAAAATCACGTACGGCTTCCGATGCCTGTTCCAACACTTCGGGTGGCAGGATACTGGGTCCTGCACTAAAATTATGCATTTTCATAACCGGTTCAGAAAAGAATTGTTATAATGCAAATTTCCTGTATTTTAACGGGATATCCTAAAGTTCGTTATTTTTTAATTTTCTGTAGCGTTATCACGGCGGAATTGGTATCTTTAGCTGTATGGATGGCCGAAATGAGTACCATCCCGTTTTTCAGAATATTTGTATGATTATTTAATATGACAAAAGTAGAGAGACTTTTCGATGTTGCCTACTATGCACAGGAAACCTATAACCTTGAGCATTATCTGTCTACCAAGTACAACGGTAAATGGCAGGCAATTTCCAATAAAGATTTTATAGAAACAGCCAACCAGATTTCAAAATATCTGCTGCGTGAAGGTATTGTACCGGGAGATAAGGTAGCCCTGATCACTACTGCAAACCGTACCGAATGGAACCTTATGGACCAGGCTGTTTTGCAGATCGGTGCGCATACGGTACCCATCTACCCGACCGTTTCGGAAGAAGAAATGGAATACATCTACAACCATTCCGAAGCCAAGATTGCCTTTGTTTCGGATGAGGACCTTTACCGCAAAACACAAAAAATCAAAGCCAGGCTTTCGTTTCTCGGAAAAGTTTACTCTTTTGACAAGATAGACGGCGTCGTGTCCATTGAAGAAGCGATTTCAGAGGGGAAGCAACTCACGAACGACGAAGAGGTTCAGAAGTTTAGGGAATCAGTTAAGCCCGCTGATCTGGCCTCCATTATCTATACATCGGGTACAACGGGAAAACCTAAAGGCGTTATGCTTTCCCACCGCAACATCATCGAGAATTTTATGGGTTGCCAGGATCGGGTTCCTTTACAATATGGTAAAGACAAGGCCCTTAGTTTCCTGCCTTGCTGCCATGTGTACGAACGTATGCTGCTTTATCTTTACCAGTTCGGGGGAATCTCTATTCATTTTGCGGAATCCATTGATAAGATCGCGGAAAACATAAACGAGGTAAAACCTAACGTTATGTGCGTGGTACCGCGCCTTCTGGAAAAAGTATACGATAAAATAATTGAAAAAGGTTCAAAACTAACAGGCATACAGAAAAAGATCTTTTTCTGGGCTGTAAAAATTGGAGAACAATATTCTGTAATAGGAAGCGGGAATCCACTTTACAACCTTCAGCTTAAGCTTGCACAAAAGCTCGTGCTTCGCAAATGGAAAGAAGGACTTGGCGGGCAGCTCGACCTTATTGTTTCGGGCTCCGCCCCGCTGCAGCCACGTCTTGCCCGTATTTTTTCGGCATCGGGCATGCTTGTTATGGAAGGTTACGGACTTACGGAAACGTCTCCGGTTATCTCCGTAAATTCCATTGTTGAAAACCGTTATAAAATTGGTACCGTGGGCATGCCGTTAAGCAACGTAGAGGTAAAGATTGCGGAGGATGGTGAAATCCTTACCAAAAGCCCATGTGTGATGCTGGGGTATTACAAAGACGAACAAAAAACAGCCGAAGTCATAAAAGACGGTTATTTCCATACAGAGGATATCGGTGAAATCGATAAGGACGGATTCCTTCGTATTACCGACCGAAAAAAGGAAATGTTCAAAACAAGCGGTGGTAAATATGTAGCTCCACAGGTCATTGAAAATGCCCTAAAAGCATCGCGTTTTATTGAACAGGTTATGGTAGTTGGTGAAGGAGAAAAAATGCCTGCTGCCTTTATACAGCCCGATTTTGCCTTTGTAAAAGCATGGGCAAAAGGCAAAGGAATCGACATCGGAAGTTCGAATGAAGATCTCGTTAAAAACCAGGCAGTAACCGACCGCTTCAAACAGGTCATCGAAGACATCAACAAACAATTCGGACACTGGGAACAGGTGAAGCGCTTTGAACTTACCCCACAGGTATGGAGCATTGAAGGCGGTGAACTAACCCCGACACTCAAACTCAAAAGAAAACAGATCAGGGAAAAATATAAAAAGCTCTATGCCGAAATGTACGGACACGAGTAAAAGAAAAGCCGGTTAAAACCGGCTTTTAAATTTAATCGTTTTTCTTAATCCAATAAGTATACATCCAGGTCAGCGTGAAAGTCGGGATAAAATCCAATCCGGGAAGAAGCTCTTCTATAAAAACGGCCATCCCCCCTATTTTTCCAATACTGCCCTTGTACATGCTCTTTAAAAGCAATCCGGCTACCGGAGCCCATATAACATCTGAAAATTCTCCTACAAAGGGAACCGCAAACGAAAGGGTACCGATAAAATCGAACACCAGACCCAATACCAGCAAACGGTATTTGTCCTTTGTATACGAAACGGGTTGTTTCATTGTTAATTCGCTCATCCTTCACTATTTAAGGTTACGGCATATGTATCAAATAACATGCCATTGAATTCTCTGTCAGATGCGGTTCGATACGGGACTTTACAGGAGATTTCCTTATTTTTCAATTTCCTTCAAGGATTCCATCTTCTTTAAGGCAAGGAATCCTTTAATATCTTCAAAATGCTCGCGAACGCGCTTGTTACCGAATTCAAATACTTTTTCGGCAAGGCCGTCAAGGAAGTCCCGGTCGTGTGAAACCAGGATCACCGTTCCTTCAAACTCTTTAAGAGCCTCCTTAATGATGTCCTTCGTCTTCATATCAAGGTGGTTCGTAGGCTCATCGAGAATGAGTACGTTAAACGGTTCCAGCAACAGCTTGATCATAGCCAGACGCGTTTTTTCGCCACCCGAAAGGACTTTTACCTTTTTGTCGATGTCTTCTCCTGAAAACATGAAAGCTCCCAGTATGTTCTTTATCTGGGTGCGTATATCTCCTTCCGCTATGCGGTCAATGGTTTCAAATATGGTCATATTTTCATCGAGCAGGGATGCCTGGTTCTGTGCAAAATACCCGATTTTGGCATTATGGCCGATTTCAAGCTTTCCTTCAAACTCAATCTCGTTCATAATGGCTTTGATCATTGTTGATTTACCTTCCCCGTTCTTTCCTACAAGAGCCACCTTCTGCCCTCTTTCAATTACCATATTGGCATCTTTGAATACGATATGATCGCCGTAATTTTTGGAAAGCCCTTCCACTACAACCGGGTATTGCCCGGAACGTGCTGCAGGCGGAAATTTTAAACGCAAAGCCGATGTATCCACTTCATCGACCTGTATGATATCGAGTTTTTCAAGCATTTTCACACGTGACTGTACCTGCAGCGTTTTGGAATAAGTTCCTTTGAAACGTTCGATGAATTCACGGTTTTCCGCAATCATCTTCTGCTGTTCCTCGTAGTGTTTCTGCTGCTGCTCACGACGTTCCCTGCGCAATTCCAGATAGTCTGAATATTTCGCCTTATAATCGTAAATACGTCCCATTGTCACTTCAATCGTACGGTTTGTAATATTGTCTACAAAAGCACGGTCGTGCGAAATCACCATCACGGCTTTAGCCGAATTTACAAGAAAATCTTCCAGCCACTGAATTGATTCTATGTCGAGGTGGTTCGTGGGCTCATCGAGCAGGATAAGGTCCGGTTTTCGCAACAGGATCTTGGCCAGTTCGATACGCATACGCCATCCCCCGGAAAATTCCGACGTGGGACGGTCAAGATCTGCCTGGGAGAACCCCATCCCCTTCAGCACCTTTTCTACTTCTGCTTCATAGTTGACCTCTTCAATGGAATAAAACTTTTCACTGAGTTCCGATACACGTTCAATAAGCTTCATATAATCGTCGCTTTCGTAATCGGTACGCACCGTAAGCTGTTCGTTGATTTCGTCGATTTCCTTTTTCATCGAAAACACTTCCTTATAGGCCTTTGCCGCTTCCTCGCGAACCGTACTGTCGTCCTGTGTAAGCAGGTGCTGCGGCAAATACGCAATAACGGCCTCTTTTGGAGCTGCTATATTCCCCGAAGACGGTTTATTGATACCTGCCACGATCTTTAATAAGGTCGATTTTCCGGCACCGTTTTTACCCATAAGGGCAATTTTGTCGTTTTCATTAATGGCAAAACTTACACCGCTGAACAAGGTGGTGGCACCAAACTGAACGGCCACATCGTTGACTGTAATCATTTTATACTTTGAGAATATTTTATAATCATTATTTATATGCTGCAATTTTTCCCCTGCAACACGACTTTTATTCAAAAGTCTGTGCAAAATTAAACTTTATTTGGTCATTCATGTAAAACTTCCGGTTTTTGTTTGAGTATGCAAGCTGCATGTAGAATTTCTCTTTTACAACGCGGAACGGAAAACCGAAGGTGTTGTTTGACAGGTACTGAATCGGGATATACGATAAACCGGGTTTAAAGATATGCCAGTAATTCAGCTGGTACGAAGAAAGCATGTTATAATCCTTTTGAAATAGTTCGATTTGGTTTAATATGCTGATTTCTGTTTCTGTAAGAACCATACTAAAGGTTTGGCCGTCAAAAAGCTGTTTTACCATTTATTAAAAGATCTTAAAAACTGGAAGCCTTGTTTTGGAAGAACATAGAAGTATATGAGTCTAATCAATAAAAAAGCACCCAGTCATGGGTGCTAAACAAACTCAAGCGTAATTTTAAAACTGTACCTAAAACTACACTTTAATTTACATCTTTATATCGATTAAAACAATTTACTTAACTTAATTATAAGAATGAATTTGAGAGTCTGCAAAAAAGAAGGACGTCCCGAAGAACGTCCTATTAACAAAAAACACATTATGAAAAAAATGCATTTGTACGAATTTACGAAAAATAAATTAGATCCAGCATAAATAAAAAAAGCACCCCGGAGGATGCTTTGATGAGTTTATTCTCTTTTACAATTATAAGACATCAGCAAGATGTTTATTTACATTTTTGTATCTCTTACAGTACCATGCATAAATGTAACTTTCATATATGGTATAACTAAATAAGTAGTCACATCGCGAGCTTCAGACAGCTTATCTCCTACTCTGTTATAAGACCGGACTGTTAATTCAATGTATTTAACATCTTTCTTATTTCGATACAATGTTGTTTAAGGACCATCTTTAATAGATAATCTTGCATAAGAAAGTGAAAAGCATGACGTTTATAGAATAAACGTCATGAAAGTAGTGTCTAATAATTTGTAATTAGCGATAGACTGGTGAGCGAATATAATATTAAATTAGGATTTTAAAACGCTTACTTTGTTAATTATTGATTCAAACTTAAATCTTATATTGATTCTAAAAGATGATTATATAGTTAGGAAATGTAACGTTCCTCCAGTTGCAGCGGGTACCAATTTAAACTAAAGGTTATGGAACAGGTAAGCCAGCCCGGGTGAGACGAGCTGGCTTTATAAAATTTTTTCAAAAATATTCTCACCTAATTAAAAGCAGGGTTAAGATAGACAATTTATTCAAAAAACCAAAATTCCAAAAATAAACCAGTCGCGGTGAGACCGACTGGTTTAAAGTTCTTCGTATTGTTTTGTTAAGTGATTCTTTTTATAAAGATATAAAAAATAACAATCACAAAATCAGTGTTTTACAAAAAAAAAAAAAAAAAAGCATCG
>Ga0308158_10000460_pt1 | contig 66099 bp, 65 predicted proteins | sample PhyBR2_FD_201038 | JGI IMG/M metagenome (GOLD analysis project Ga0308158, IMG submission 201038) | Phyllosphere microbial communities from UC Gill Tract Community Farm, Albany, California, United States - DLSLB.R2 | ecosystem: Host-associated > Plants > Phyllosphere > Unclassified | place: USA... | reverse complement strand
GCGCCGGCGCGGGCTCGGCGGGAGCGGGCTGAGGCTGCGCCGGGGCCGGCTCGGGCGCGACGACGGGAGCGACGACCGGCTCGGGTTCTACGACCGGGGCCGGCGCCGGAGCGGCGAACGCCGAGGTCGGCACGAGCTGATCGGGACACGCCTCGAGCACCCCCTTCATCGCATCGCGCTCGGCCTCGGTCACCCACAGCCCGTAGGTGGCCTTGACCGCGATCTGCGCGGCCACGTAGGTGCAGCGGTAGCTCTTCTGCGCGGGGAGCCAGGTGGCGGCATCGCCGTCGCTCTTCTGCGCGTTGGCCGCGCGGTCGACGGCGAGCAGGTTGAGGGGGTCGTTGGCAAAGCTGGCGCGCTGGTCGGCGGTGAGCTGCTGCGCGCCCTTCTGCCACGCGTCGGACAGCGCGACAACGTGGTCGATCTGCACGAGCTCCGAGGTGCCCTGGCCGCGGACGAAGGCGATGCTCCGCCCCGTGTACGGGTCGGCGAGCGTGCCGCCGGTCACTCGGCAGGTTCCGGAGCGCACGGCATCCTTCAGGTCGCGGCCGAGGATGTCGTTGCGGGTGTCGCATCCGTTGCGGTCGACGTCGAGCCAGCGCTGCCCGAACTGGGCGCGGTCGTACCCGGTCTTGGGCGCGCGTCCCTTCACAGCGAGGGTCTCGAGCACCGAGAGCGCTGTCTTGTCGGTGGTCGCCGAGGCGTCGGCGACGGTACCCGGCTGTCCCGCGAACGCGGCGAGCGCGGCCTGATCGTCGGCGAAGGGGGTGGCGGATGCCGTGGGAGTGGGCGACGGCGTCGGAGAAGCCGCCGCGGCCGGCGCCGCCTGGGCGACCGGGGTCGCGTGCTTCGGAGAGGTGGCCCCCGTGATGCCTCCCGCGACCGCGAAGGCGACGACGGCGGCGACCGTCCAGATCGCGGCGCTGGAGCGCGAGCGGAACCGCAGCCAGGTCGGGGTGTTGCGCGCGAGCGAGACGATCCCGGTGACGAGCACCACGAGGGCGACCATTGCGACGAACGGGGCGAGCAGCCACAGCGCCACGAGCAGGACGAGGCCGGCCACGATCCGGCCCCACATCGGAACGCGCGAGAACCAGGGGCGCGCCGCGCCCGGTGCCGCCGGCGGAGGGGCGGTGGTCACGGTCGGCGCGGGCGGCAGCGGGGTGAAGTCGTTCGTCCACTGGCGGCCGTCCCACCAGCGCAGGCGACCGGGAGTCTCGGTGTCGGGGTACCACCCCGGCGTCGCATTCGTCACGCGGCCACCGCCGCCTTCGTTCGGACCACTGCATTCCGGAATCGCATGGATTCCCCCTCCCCCGTGTGGACAACCTCGCGAGTCTATTCAGGGGAATGCAGGTCGCCCGACCGCACCGAATGCACCTGGACGGATTACGAATGCAGGATGCGCGGGCGGGAAATGCCGAGACGAAATCGATACCGGGTGCGCTCGGTGGGGCGGGGTCGACCCCGCTGAGTGTCTAAAACACCCGGACGGATTCGAAAATCGCCCGGGTGTTTTGAACACTCAACAGGGGGTGCCGGGGCCTAGAGGGGGCGCGGGATGTGGGATGCGGCTCAGCGAACTCGTCGGCGCGTGCGCCAGGCCTTCCACGCCCCGGTCGACCACAGCGCCCAGATCACCAGCACGGGCTGGAAGAGCAGGCGGATGCCGCGGGCGAGGTCGGTGTCGAGGCCGAAGGCGTCTGTGCCCCGGACGAACTGCTCGATGTTGCCGGGGAAGATCGCGACGAAGAAGGCCGCGACGATCCAGCCGACCGCGACGCGCCAGCGGCCGAGGACGAGGAGGGCGAGTCCGAGGGCGATCTCGACGACCCCGGATGCCACGACCGTCACGTCGACCGGAAGCGGAAGCCACGCGGGCACCTGAGCGACGAACGCGTCGCGGGCGAAGGTCAGATGCGCGGTGCCGGTGAACACGAGTGCGGCACCGAGCAGCCAGCGAGCGAGTGTGCGGGGGAGGCTCATCCTCCGAGGGTAGGCGGGCTGTTCGGCACGCGCGGAGCGCGGGGGCGGACACGCCGCCACCGCGCCCCTCCCCGTCAGCGGCGCAGAATGCGGTGCGCCAGCGCGTTGCCGATCAGCTGGCCCGCCTGCACGATGACGACGATGATCGCCACCGTCACCCACGTCGCCTGCTGGTTGAACTGCTGATAGCCGTAGATGATCGCGAAGTTTCCGAGTCCGCCGCCGCCGATGTACCCGGCCATCGCCGACATGTCGACGACCGCGATGAACATGAACGTGTAGCCGAGGATCAGCGGGGCGAGGGCCTCGGGAATGACCACGCCGAAGAGCACGCCGATGCGGCGCGCGCCCACGGCCCGGGCCGCCTCGACGGTCCCGGGGTCGACGGCCACGAGGTTCTGTTCGACGACGCGGGCGATCACGACCGTGGCCATGATCGTGATGGGCACGATCGCGGCATCCGTTCCCAGGGTCGTCCCCGTCACCGCGCGCGTGACCGGGGCCACGGCGGTGAGGAAGATGATGAACGGGATCGGCCGGATGAGGTTGATCACGAGGTTCGCGACCGCGAAGACCGCCCGGTTCGCGAAGAGATTCCCGGGGCGCGTCGCGTACAGCAACGCCCCGATGACGAGTCCCGCGACGCCGGAGATGAGCAGCGAGACGGCCACCATGTAGACGGTCTCGCCGATCGACTGGATCAGCACCGGGGTCAGGGTGTCCCACTTGTTCACGAGCGCACCTCCCTCGCCGGCAGGACGACGTCGGTGTGCGCGCGCAGTTCCGCGACCACCGCACCGAGGTCGTCGGCGTGCACGCGATAGGTCAGGGTGCCGAGCTGTCGGCCGAGGACGTCGGTCACCCCGCCGTAGACGACGGAATGGCGGACGCCGTGGCGGTGGAACACCGCCGAGACGTCCTCGCTCGAGAACTCGTTGACCTCGACGCTCACGAGCTCTCCCCCGCCCGCGGCGAGCGCCGACAGCGCCTCGCCCGAGGGCACGCCCTGCGTCACGGCGGCCACGAAGCGCTTCGTGAGGTCGGCGCGGGGGTGGGCGAATACGCGGTACGTGTCCCCGCTGTCCACGACCCGTCCGCCGTCCATGACGATCACCTGATCGCACAGCTCGTGCACGATCGAGATCTGGTGCGTGATGACGACGATGGTGATGCCCAAGCGGCGATTGATCTCGCGCAGCAGGTCGAGCACCTCGGCCGTGGTCTGCGGGTCGAGGGCGCTGGTGGCCTCGTCGGCGAGCAGGATCCGGGGGTCCGTTGCGATCGCGCGGGCGATGCCGACGCGCTGCTTCTGCCCGCCCGACAGGCGCCGCGGGTACTGCTTCGCCTTATCGCCGATGCCGACGAAGTCGAGCAGCTCGGCGACGCGCTTGTCGCGGTCCGCCTTCTTCCAGCCCGCCACCTTGAGCGGGTAGGCGACATTGGCCGCCACCGTGCGCGAGGTGAACAGGTTGAACTGCTGGAAGATCATGCCCACGCGGCGTCGCAGGTCGCGGAGCTTCGCCTCCGTGGCATCCCCCACGTTCACTCCCAGCACCTCGACGGTGCCGGACGTCGGCTGCTCGAGCCCGTTGAGCAGCCGGACGAGGGTGGACTTGCCGGCGCCGGAGTATCCGATCACCCCGACGATCGACCCCTCCTCGACCGAGAGCGACACGTCGTCGACGGCGGTGGTGGAGGTGCGGCGATCGGTGCGGAAGCTCTTCGTGACGCCCCGCAGCTCGATGACCGCGGTCATCCCTTCTGGGCCTTGAGGGCGTCTTCGAGGCTCGTCAGCTCGTCCTGCAGCTGCGCGCCGGTCCACTCGGTCTTGAACTGCAGGTTGCCCTGGTTCAGCTCGGTGACCGCCGCCTCGACCTCGGTCGAGTGGTACGCCTCGACGAGCTTGGCCCAGCGCGGGTCGTCCTTCTTGTCGTCGCGCGTGACGAACGCGTTGATGTACGGAGCGAGCTGCGGGTTGTTCAGGTCTTCCTTGAAGATGATGAGCTCGTCGCCGAGCCCGCCCTTCTGCGCCTGCGTGTTGTTGACGATCGCGGCCTGGGCGCTGCCGTCCTTGAGCGCGGTGACGGTCTGGTTCGTGTCGACGGGCAGCAGCTCGACCTTGGTCGAGACGATGTCGGCCGGCGTCGAGAAGGCGGTGCCGCCGTCCTTGAGCGTCAACAGCCCCGCCGTCTGCAGGTTGAGCAGACCGCGGGCGAGGTTGGTCGGATTGTTGGGGATGGCGACCTTCGCGCCCTCGGGCAGGTCCTTCACGTCCTGGTACTTCTCGGAGTACAGCGCGAGCGGGTACACCGCCGTCGCACCGACCGGAACGAGCGAGCCGTTGTTCTCGACGTTGAACTGCGACAGGTAGATGAGGTGCTGGAAGAGGTTCACGTCGAGCTCGCCGTCCTGCACGCCCTGGTTGAGCTGCACGCCGTCGTTGATGGTGCGCACCTCGAGGTCGATGCCCTCGTCGGCGAGCTTCTGCTTCAGCACCGTCCAGTGCGCCTCGTTGCCGTCGTCGGCGCCGAGGACGATGCGCGAGGAGTCGTCTCCGGATGCCGCACCCCCGGCGCACCCGGTGAGGGTCAGCATCAGGGCAGCGGCGGAAGCACTGAGGATCGTGGCCAGGCGTGCGGTGCGGCGAGTAGTCATGAGACCACGTCAGCACGTGGCATCCGGGATCGGAATTCGAGGCGTTACGACCGGTAACGGGCTGTCACGCGGAGTAATCGATTGGGTGGATGCCGAGGCATCGGCGATGATCGCACGCCTCATCGACCCGCGGGCTCACGGCGGAGGCGTAGCCTGGACAGTGATGTCACGGGATGAAAACGCGCGTAAGAGATTGTCCCGGAACAGCCCTCAGGGTCTGGTCGTCGCGATCCTGGCCCTCGCCGGTCTGTGTTCGTCGTTCATGTTCACCCTCGTGGTGCCCATCCAGTCGCAGTTGCCGCAACTGCTGAACGCCTCGCGCGACGACACCGCCTGGGTCGTGACCTCGACGCTGCTCGCCGCCGCCGTCATCACCCCGATCGCGGGCCGCCTGGGCGACATGTACGGCAAGCGCCGCATCGTGCTCGTGCTGCTGATCGTGATGATGCTCGGCTCGGTCGTGGCGGCGCTGTCGACCGGGATCATCGGCATGATCATCGGCCGCGCGCTGCAGGGCGCCGTGGTGGGCGTGGTGCCGCTGGGCATCTCGATCATGCGCGACGTGCTGCACGAGAACCGCGTCGACAGCGCGATCGCCCTCATGAGCGCGACGCTCGGCGTCGGCGGTGCCCTGGGCCTGCCGATCAGCGCCCTCGTGGCCGAGAACACCGACTGGCACTGGCTGTTCTGGATCGCCGGAGCCCTCGGCGCGATCGTCTTCGTGCTGATCCTCTGGATCGTCCCCGTCAGCGTGCTGCGCACCGCCGGGCGCTTCGACTACCTGGGCGCCGTCGGCCTCGCGATCGGCCTGATCGGCGTGCTGCTCGCGGTCTCGCGCGGCAACTCGTGGGGCTGGACCTCGCCGCTGACGCTCGGCCTCGCCATCGGCGGCATCCTCGTTCTGCTCGTGTGGGGCTGGTACGAGCTGCGCGTCGAGAACCCGCTGCTCGACCTCCGCGTCGCCGCGCGCCGCCCCGTGCTGCTCACCAACCTGGCATCCGTCGCCATGGGTTTCGCCCTGTTCACCTCGAACGTCGCATACCCGCAGATGCTCGAGCTTCCGGTCGCGACCGGCGTCGGACTCGGCCTGTCACTGCTGGCCGCGAGCCTCGTGGTCATGCCCTCGGGCCTGGTGATGATGGTGCTCTCGCCGATCTCGGGCACCCTGGCCCGGACGATCGGACCCCGTGTGCTGCTCGTGGCCGGCTCGATCTCGCTCATCCTCGCCTACGGCTTCAGCCTGATCTTCTCGACCGAGGTCTGGCACTTCGTCGTCGCGAACATCCTGATCGGCTTCGGCATCGGGTTCGGGTATGCCGCCATGCCCATGCTCATCATGCGCGCCGTGCCGCCGAGCGAGACCGGCGCCTCGAACGGCCTCAACGCCCTCGCGCGTTCCCTCGGCACGAGCACCGCCGCCGCGATCGTCGGCGTCGTGCTCGCGACGCTGTCGACCGGCTCGGGCGAGACGCGCGTCCCGACCTCGCAGGCGTTCCAGGTGTCGTTCCTGATGGGCATCGGGGCCGCGGCGATCGCGCTGGTGCTGGCCCTGTTGATCCCCACGCGGCCGACCCCGGTCGAAAAGCACCCTTCGCTGCCCTGAGCCCCCTGCGCGCCGGCAGTGGCGCGCGCCGCTCAGTCGAGCAGCAGTGCCGGCTCCTCGAGCACGGATGCCACGTCCGCGATGAACCGCGAGATCCCGTCGCCGTCGACCACGCGGTGATCGAACGAGCCCGAGACCGTGGTCACCCAGCGGGGGCGCACCTCGCCGTCGACGACCCACGGCTTCTGGCGGATCGCGCCGAGCGCGATGATGCCGGCCTCACCCGGGTTGATGATCGGGGTCCCGGCATCCACTCCGAACACACCGATGTTCGTGATCGTGAACGTGCCACCGGTCTGGTCGGCGGGGCTGGTCTTGCCCTCGCGCGCGGTGAGGGTGAGGTGCTCGAGTGCCTTGGCGAGCTCGCGCGTGTTCATCGACTGCGCGTCCTTGATGTTCGGCACGAGCAGGCCACGGGGGGTCGCCGCGGCGATGCCGAGGTTCACGTAGTGGCGCACCGAGATCTGGGCGCCGTCCTCCGTGTCGACCCACGCGGCGTTGATCATCGGCGTACGGCGCAGGGCCCAGATCACGGCGCGCGCCATGATGAGCAGCGGCGAGATCTTCACGTCGGCGAAGTCGGGCGAGGCCTTGAGGCGCTTGACGAGCTCCATCGTGCGCGAGGCGTCGACGTCGACCCACACCGACACGTGCGGCGCCGAGTACGCGCTCGAGGTCATCGCGTTGGCGGTCGCCTTGCGGACGCCGCGGACGGGGATCGACTCCTCGCGGGCGCCGGAGGAGGGAGCGGATGCCACGGGGGCGGGCGCCGCGGGAGCGGCCACGGCGATCGTCTCCTCGCGGACGGCACCCCACGCGGGCGTCTCGATGTTGCGGAAGACGCTGGCCTGCTCGGCGTGCTTCACGACGTCGTCGCGGGTCACCTCGCCGGCGGGCCCGCTGGGCGTGACGGCCGACAGGTCGACACCGAGGTCGCGCGCGAGCTTGCGGATCGGGGGCTTGGCGACGACGCCGACCGACGCCTTCACGGGGCGCTCGGCGGGCTTCCGCCGCCGCGACGACACCGCGCCGCCCGTGCCGTAGCCGACGAGCACGGCCCCGCCGGGGTCGCTGGGTTCGGGGACGCTCACCGGTTCCGCGGGGGCCGGGGTGCCGGCATCCGTCGATCCGATCGTGATGATCGGGGCGCCGACCTCGACGGTGGAGCCCTCGGATGCCAGCAACTCGCCCACCGTGCCCGAGTAGGGCGAGGGCAGCTCGACGAGCGACTTGGCCGTCTCGATCTCGACGATCACGTCGTTGACGGCGACGGTGTCACCCGGCGCGACGCGCCACTGCACGATCTCGGCCTCGGTGAGGCCTTCTCCGACATCGGGGAGAACGAAGGTCTGCTCGGTCACGGTGGTGTCCTTTGCTCGCGAGACGTCATCTCGCTGACGAAACGGTGACAGGCTGTCGCGGATTCGTCAGCGAGTTGCAGTCTCGCGGTTCATGGCGGGGAGAGGAAGAGCGGATCAGTACGCCAGAGACCGGTCGACGGCCTCGAGGATGCGGTCGGCGTCGGGCAGGTAGGTGCCCTCGAGCTTCGCGGGCGGGAAGGGCACGTCGAACCCCGACACCCGCAGCACGGGCGCCTCGAGCGCGAAGAAAGCCTTCTCCATGACGGTCGCGGCGATCTCGGAGCCGAGCGAGGTGAAGCCCGGCGCCTCCTGCGCGTAGACCATGCGGCCGGTGCGGCGCACCGAGTCGAGCAGGGGGCCGTAGTCGACGGGCGAGAGCGAACGCAGGTCGATGACCTCGCAGCTCGTGCCCTCGCTCTCGGCGAGAGCGGCGGCCTGCAGCAGGGTCGTCACCATCGCGCCGTGACCGACGAGCGTGACGTCGGTGCCGCGGCGGACGATCCGGCTCGCGTGCAGCGGCAACGCCGGCGCCTCGAGGTCGACCTCGCCCTTCTGCCAGTACTTGGCCTTCGGCTCGAGGAAGACGATGGGGTCGGGCGACTCGATCGCCTGCTGGATCATCCAGTAGGCGTCGTTCGCGTTCGAGGGGCTGACCACCCGGAGCCCCGCCGTGTGCGTGAAGTACGCCTCGGGGCTCTCCTGGTGGTGCTCGACCGCGCCGATGTGTCCGCCGTAGGGGATTCGGATGACGACGGGCATGCGCACCGCGCCCTCGTGGCGGTTCGTGATCTTCGCGAGCTGCGAGGTGATCTGGTCGAAGGCGGGGAAGACGAAGCCGTCGAACTGGATCTCGAGCACGGGCGTGAAGCCGCCCATCGCGAGGCCGATCGCGGTGCCGACGATCCCCGATTCCGCGAGCGGGGAGTCGATGACCCGGCGCGGACCGAAGTCCTTCTGCAGGCCCTCGGTCACGCGGAAGACGCCGCCGAGCGGGCCGATGTCCTCACCCATGAGCAGCACGCGGTCGTCGGTCTCGAGCGCGCGGCGGAGTCCGGCGTTCAGCGCGCGGCTGATCGGCATGTTGTCGGTCACTGCGCGCCCCCTTCCATCGAGTTCTCGTAGTCGTCGAGCCAGCGCTGCTCCTCGGCGATCAGCGCGTGAGCCTCGGAGTAGACGCTCTCGAACATGTGCACGCGCGGGATGCCGCCGAGCTCGTTCGTGCGTACGCGCACGTCGTCGGCGAGGGCTGCACCCTCGGCATCCGCGTCGTCGAAGAACTGCTGCGAGGCGCCGCGTCCCTCGAGGTAGGCGCGCATGCGGGCGATCGGGTCGCGCCCGGCCCACGCCTTCTCTTCGTCGGAGGTGCGGTACTTGGTGGGGTCGTCGCTGGTCGTGTGCGCGCCCATGCGGTACGTCATCGCCTCGATCGCGCGGGGGCCGCCGCCTGCGCGCGCCTCGTCGAGGGCGACCTTCGACACGGCGTAGCTGGCGAGCACGTCGTTGCCGTCGACCTGGAGGCTCGGGATGCCGTAGCCCTCACCGCGCTTGTACAGCGGCGAGCGCGACTGCGTCGCGACCGGCACCGAGATGGCCCACTGGTTGTTCTGCAGGAAGAACACCTCGGGGGTCTGGAAGCTCGCGGCGAAGACCATCGCCTCGTGCACGTCGCCCTGGCTCGAGGCGCCGTCGCCGTAGTAGACGATCACGGCTTCGTCGCGCTCGGGGTCGCCGCTGCCGCTCTTGCCGTCGAACACCAGGCCCATCGCCAGGCCCGTGGCGTGCAGCGTCTGCGCACCGAGCACGAGCGTGTAGATGTGCGTGTTGCCGTTTTTGGGGTCCGTCGGGTCCCACCCGCCGTGGGTGAGTCCGCGCATGAGGCGGATGATGTCGAGCGGGTCGACGCCGCGGATGCGGGTGACCACGTGCTCGCGATACGAGGGGAAGACGTGGTCCTGCGCGCGGGCCGCGCGAGCGGAGCCGACCTGCGCCGCCTCTTGCCCGAAGGACGGCGGCCACAGGGCGAGCTGCCCCTGGCGCTGCAGGTTGGTGGCCTGCACGTCGAACGCGCGGATCGAGACCATGTCGCGGTAGAAGGTCTCGAGTTCGGCGTCGGTCAGGGCGTCGATGAGCGGCAGGTAGCGCTCGGCGGCGGGCGTGGGGGCCAGCGTGCCGTCGGCTGCCAGAACGCGCACGAGAGCGGGGTCGTCGAGCGGGGTCATGAACCCACGCTAACGCGCGACCCATGCGCGAGACCGCATGAGGTGCACAACGGATGCCGTGATTCGGCGTTCGTTGTCGACAAAGGCGCCGCCGCGGATCAGTGTGGGGCGGTGGCCGCGGCGACCTCGACCACGCGGTCGAGCGACTCCTCTTCGCCGATCGAGATGCGGATGCCGTCGCCCGGGAACGGACGCACGATGAGCCCGGCCTCTTCGAAAGCGGTGGCGACCTCGACCGTGCGATCGCCGGCGGCGAGCCACACGAAGTTGCCCTGGGCGTCGGGGACGTCCCACCCGGCCTCGCGAAGGCGGCCGACGAGGCGGTCGCGTCGCTCCGCGATGACCTTCACGCGGTGCAGCAGCTCGCTCTCGGCATGGAGGCTCGCGATCGCCGCGGCCTCTCCGGCCGCCGTGACCGACAGCGGGATGGCGGTGCTGCGCGAGGCATCGAGCACCCCGGTGTGGCCGATCGCGTAGCCGATACGCAGACCCGCGAGCCCGTACGCCTTCGAGAAGGTGCGCAGGACGACGACGTTCGGGCGACCGAGCACCGCGCGCACCCGACTGCCCTCGACCGACGCGGGGTCGGTCACGAATTCGGCGTAGGCCTCGTCGAGGACGATGAGCACGTCGCGCGGCACGGCGTCGACGAACGCGGCGAACTCGTCGTAACCGACGGTCGGCCCCGTGGGGTTGTTGGGGCTGCACACGATCACCAGGCGCGTGCGCTCGGTGACGGCGGCGGCCATCGCGGGGAGGTCGTGACGAGAATCGGCGGTCAACGGCACCTGCACGCTCTTCGCCCCGGCAACCGCGACGAGCGAGGGGTAGGCCTCGAACGAGCGCCAGGCGTAGACGACCTCGTCGCCGGGGCCCGAGGTCGCCAGCAGGAGCTGCGCCAGCACCGAGACGCTGCCGGCTCCGACGTGCACCTCGTCGGGCGAGACGCCATACCGCGCGGCCAGGCGTTCGCGCAGGCGGGCGGCCGTGGCATCCGGGTATCTGTTGAAGGCTCCCGCGGCGACGACCGCGTCGAGGACGCCGGGAAGCGGCTCGAAGGGGTTCTCGTTGCTGGAGAGCTTGAAGGCGTCGGGGCTGGCCTGTCGTCCCTGCCGGTACGCGGGCAGCGCGGCGATCTCGGGGCGGATACGGGGCAGGACCGGCTCTTCACTCACCCCGCGAGCCTAACCGGGGCCCGCCGTGCGCGTCAGTCCCACTTTCGGGGGCATCTCCCCCGGCGAGTCCTCCCCAGGCCTCGAGCGCGCGGGGCGTTCTCCACAACCCCGTGGCGCGACGCCGGGTGCGTGCCACGATGGGGGCATGCGCTTCGTCGTCCGCGTCGCCGTCAACGCCTTCGCCATCTGGATCGTCACTCTGCTGCCCGCCCTGCAGGTGCGGCTCATCCCCTTCGCCCCGGGCGAGTGGTTCCAGGTCCTGCTCACGCTGCTCGTGGTCGGGCTCATCTTCGCGCTGGTCAACACGATCATCGGCACCGTCGTCAAGATCGTCGCGATCCCGCTCTACATCCTGACGCTCGGGCTCATCTCGCTGATCATCAACGGTTTCCTGCTGTGGCTCACGGGCGTCATCACCGAGAACTGGGACTGGGGCCTGCGCACCGGCGAGTTCTGGTTGACGGTCGTGGCGGCGCTGCTCATCGGCATCATCAACGCCGTCCTGGGCGGCATCCTGCGTCCGCGGCGCGAGGAGCGCGAACGCCGCTGATGCGTTCGAGGCCCATCACCGCCATGATGGGGGGATGACCGCGAACCCCGACGCGCCGTTCCGCGTCGTGTTCGTATGCAGTGGCAACATCTGCCGCTCGCCGATGGCCGACGTCGTGTTCCGCCGTATCGCCGACACCTCGGGCCTCGGGGCGCACATCGCGTCGAGTTCGGCCGGCACCGGCGACTGGCACGTCGGCGAGCGCGCCGACCACCGCACCCTCGCGGCTCTCGACCGCCTGGGCTACGACGGCTCCTCGCACCGCGCCCGGCAGTTCCAGTACGCCGACTTCGAGCGCAACGACCTCGTCGTCGCCCTCGACCGCAGCCACGAGCGCGTGCTGCGCGGGTGGGCGCGCGACGACGACGACGCCGACAAGATCGCCCTGCTGCAGTCCTTCCTTCCGGATGCCGAGACCCTCGATGTCCCCGACCCGTACTACGCCGGGGCCCCGATGTTCGACGAGGTGCTCGGTATGATCGAACGCGCCAGCAGGGCCCTGTTCCGACAGCTCGAGCCCGCCATCCGTTCCGCGGGCTGACCCGTTCGCGCAACCCCCGGGAGACCCGTGTCCTCTCTGCCCCCGCAGCCCCTCAGCCCGCTCGACGGACGGTACTTCGCCACCGTCGCGGACCTCGGCGACTACCTGTCGGAGGCCGGTCTCAACCGCGCCCGCGTCGAGGTCGAGGTCGAGTGGCTGCTCGCCCTGACCGACCGCTCGCTGTTCGGCACCTCGCCCGTCTCCGACGCCGACCGCACGCGCCTGCGCGCCCTCTACGAGGAGTTCGGCGCCGACGAGATCGCGTGGCTGAAAGAGAAAGAAGCGGTCACCCGCCACGACGTCAAGGCCGTCGAGTACCTCGTGCGCGACCGCCTCGACACCCTGGGCCTCACCGCCCTCGCCGAGCTGACCCACTTCGCGTGCACCAGCGAAGACATCAACTCCACCGCCTACGCCCTCACCGTGCAGCGCGCGGTCGAGCGCGTGTGGCTGCCGAAGCTCCGCTCGGTCACCGCCGCCCTCGCCGAGCTCGCGACGCAGCACCGCGACGCCGCGATGCTCTCGCGCACGCACGGGCAGCCGGCCACGCCCACGACCATGGGCAAAGAGATCGGCGTGTTCGCGTGGCGCCTCGAGCGCGTCATCCGTCAGCTGGATGCCGGAGAGTACCTCGCCAAGTTCTCGGGGGCCACCGGCACCTGGTCGGCGCACGTCGCCGCCGAGCCCGACGTCGACTGGCCCGAGCTGACGCGCGCGTTCATCGAGTCGCTCGGCCTGGGCTTCAACCCGGTCACCACGCAGATCGAGTCGCACGACTGGCAGGTCGAGCTCTACGACCGCGCGCGTCACGCGGGCGGCATCCTGCACAACCTCGCCACCGACATCTGGACCTACATCTCGCTGGGCTACTTCACGCAGATCCCCGTCGCGGGAGCCACCGGTTCGTCGACGATGCCGCACAAGATCAACCCGATCCGCTTCGAGAACGCCGAGGCGAATCTCGAGATCGCCGGCGGGTTGTTCAGCACTCTGGCATCCACCCTCGTCACCAGCCGCATGCAGCGCGACCTCACCGACTCGACCACGCAGCGCAACATCGGCGTCGCCTTCGGACACTCGCTGCTCGCGCTCGACAACCTGCAGCGGGGCCTGACCGAGATCTCGCTCGCCGAAGACGTGCTGCTGGCCGACCTCGACGTGAACTGGGAAGTGCTCGCCGAGGCGATCCAGACCGTCGTGCGCGCCGAGATCGCCGCCGGTCGCTCGCAGATCACCGACCCCTACGCGCTGCTGAAGGACCTCACGCGCGGACGCCGCGTCGGCGGCCCCGAGCTCGCGGAGTTCGTGCGCGGTCTCGACATCGGCGACGCCGCGAAAGAGCGCCTGCTCGCGCTGACCCCCGCCGCGTACGTGGGCCTCGCGTCGCAGGTGGTCGACGCGCTGTAACGCGCTGCGGGCGCGGTACGCGCCGCCGCCCCGCCCCCTCCGTGAGTGTCCAGAACACCCGGACGATCTTCGGAAGCGTCCGGCTGTTCTGGACACTCGACGTGTTCTCGCGCCCGCGTCGTGCCGGCGGCATTCGCGTCGGCGAGCACCCCACCGCGAACTGCCCCTGGACGTCGCGCACCGGTGCCCCATAGTGTTGACGTCAACATCCCCCACCGCGGCCCCCGGGCCGTCGTGCGCCGCACCGTCGCGGCGCAGATCGGAACAGACGCGATGACGCCTCGACGCCCCTCTTCCTCTTTCGTGCGCACGCTCCTCGCGGCCGTGACCGCTGCCGTGGTCGCCGGAGCCCTGGCATCCCCCCTCGCGGCGAGCGCCGCGGGCGGCGTGCCGACCGATCCGAACGACGGCGTGCCCCGGATCGACCCGCCCGTCACCTACACGAACTTCCAGCCGCTCGCCGACCCCGGCCTCGGCGCGGCCGACTACTTCCAACCGGCCTGGTACGACACCGACGGCCGGCACATCCAGGCGCACGGCGGGCAGGTCGTCACGACCGAAGAGAACGGCCAGACCGTCTCCTACTGGTACGGCGAAGACCGCACGAACGGCTACTGGAACAGCCCCGGCGTCGCGGTGTATCGATCGACGGATGCCAAGAACTGGACGAACCTCGGAGACGCGCTCCGCAGCATCTCGACGCGGGACGACCTGCTCACGCCCTACTTCGAGGATCTGTACGACACCGTCGACGAGAACGGCCAGCCGCGCACCGAGAAGATCGACGCCCTCGCGTACCACCTCAACTCGACGCAGAACTCGGATTACACCGCGATCTTCGAGCGCCCCAAGGTGCTGCACAACGCCAAGACCGGCAAGTGGGTCATGTGGTGGCACGCCGACGGGCGCACCGAGCCCGGCGGCAGCACCTACGCGCGGTCGATGGCGGCCGTCGCCGTATCGGACTCGCCCGCGGGCCCGTTCCGCATGACGGGCGCCTTCCGCATGCCCAACCGCACGGACTACCAGGCCTGCACGCAGTACGCGGTCCCCGGTCAGGCGCGCGACATGACGGTGTTCCAGGACGACGACGGCAAGGCCTACATCTCGTACTCGTCGGAGGAGAACTACAGCCTCTACGTCGCCGCCCTCGACGACGCCTACACGAACGTCACCCACACCACCGATCGCGACACCCTCGACGTCAACCAGTACTCCGAAGACGGCCGCTACCCCTACGTCTTCGCCGACGGGACCCCCGCGGCGCCCGAACGGGGGAAGGACTTCCAGATCGTCAAGGAGTGCGGCCACCTCGAGGCGCCCGCGATCTTCGAGCGCGACGGCACCTACAGCGTCGTCACCTCGGGCGCGACCGGCTGGGCGCCCAACCCGCAGACGTACTACACGACGAAGAACCTGATGGGCACGTGGATCCGCGGTGTCGACGCGAACGACGTGAACGAGACCGTCTCGTACAACGCCATCCCCGACGGGGGTGACGGCCTGCTCTCGATCGGCGACGTGCGCCGCTCGACGTTCGGCTCGCAGACGACGAACGTGTTCGAACTCGAGCCGGGCAAGTTCGTCTACATGGGCGACCGCTGGAACGAGGGCAAGTCCGACTCGACCTACGTCTGGCTCCCGCTCACGGTGGGCGAGAACGGACGCCTCGAGATGCACAACCCCGCCGCCGAGGACCCCGCGCGCTACGGCAAGGGATGGGACGCCTCGTACTGGGATGACAAGGGCTTCGGCCACGGCACCTGGCGCGCCGTGACCACCGGTCTGCCCGAGACCGTCCGCCGCGGCGCCACCCCGCAGCTGCCCACCAGCGTCCCCGTCGACACCTCCGCCGGCACCGCCCCGGTCGCCGTCACCTGGTCGACGGTCGACACGAGCGCGCTCGGCCCGCAGACGATCACCGGCACCCTCGCCGCCGACGCGAACTTCACCGCCGGTCGCTCGTTCCAACGCACGATCACGGTCGCCGAGCCCGGCATCGCCGACATCGCCCCCGAGGCGACGGTCACCGCGTCGAGCCGCTCCGACCTCGTCGCCACCCTCACCGACGGCAACCCCACGGCCAAGGGCTGGGACGACTGGACCGGAAACGGCTACCCGCGCGACAGCTGGCTGCAGTTCGACTGGGGCACCGACCGCACGTTCGACTCGATCGTCGTGCACACCTACAAGGACGGGGCGACGGCGACCTGGCCCTCGCGCATCCAGGTGCAGTACCGCGACGCCTCGGGCGCATGGAAGGACACCGCGGTCGAGGCGACCCTCGCTCAGGATGCCAGCGCCCCGGCCCCCACGGCCGTGATCGACGCCCGCACGCTTCCGGCGGCCAGCGCCCTGCGGCTCCGGCTGACGAGCCAGGCGAACACGTGGCAGTCGATCTCGGAGGTCGACGTGTGGGGCAACGCCTCGGCCGTGAACGTGTGCCGCGATATGGGCACGACGGTGTCGGCATCCTTCCACCAGACGAAGTGGGCCACGATGCCCGCCTCCAACGCGTGCGACGGCCGACTCGGCACGGCGTGGTCGACCTGGACCGACGCGGGCTACAAGGACTCCGCGACCTTCACGATGGAGACGTTGGAGATCCACCGTCTGAACGAGGTGCGCTTCACGAACCTCGAGGGATCGATCGCGGGTGTCTCGCTCGAGTACCGGGACTACCACGACAACCAGTGGAAGCCGCTGCCCCTCACCGGTGACGCGCCCACGGTGACGAACGGCGTCGAGACGACGTTGTCGTTCCAGAAGGTCCTGGCGACGGGCCTGCGCTTCACCTTCGCGACCCCCGGGTCGTACCTGAAGATCCCCGAGTTCTTCGTGGCCGAGGCCGGCGGGATCGCGCACATCGAGCCGTTCCTTAGGACGCAGCCCAACGCCGCCGGCTGGTACACCGCCGCTCCCGTACCGGTGAGCCTGTCACACGACGGCAACACCGACGTCGAGGTGCAGTACCGCATCGACGGCGGGGCGTGGCAGACGGGGCCGGACTTCGACGTCACCACCGACGGCGACCACACCGTCGACTACCGCGCCCTGTGGAACGGCACCGAGGTGCCCGAGGTCGCCGGATCGCTCCCCATCCGCATCGACACGGCCGCCCCGACCACCGAGGCCTCGACCGAGAAGCCCTCGACGCTGCTGCGCCTCATGCAGCCGGCCGCGGTGTTCCAGGCCCTGGCACCCGCCGAGGCGACGGTGGTGTTCCAGGCGACGGATGCCACCTCGGGCGTCGCCCTGACCGAGTACTCGCTCGACGGCGGGACGACGTGGACCGCGGGCTCGAGCGTGACGCTCACCGGCGCCGGAGACCACCTCGTGCAGTTCCGCTCCACCGACGTGGCCGGCAACCTCGAGCAGGCGCGGTCCGCGACCGTCACGGTCGTGGCGGGGGCCGCACCGGGGGAGGGCGCGGGAGCGGGCGACGGCTCCGGAACGGGCACGGGTACCCCCGGCACCCCGGCGGGCACCGTCGGCGGATCGGGCGGGACCGCGGCGGCCGGCAGCGGTCTGGCCGCCACCGGCTCCGAGATGCCTCTGGCCCTCGGCATCCTGGCCCTGGTCTTCGGGGGTCTCGGCGCGGGTCTGCTTCTTCTGCGCCGCCGCCGGCACGCCTGACGTCGCCGCTCACGCGACGTGAGCGTCCAGAACACCCGGACGAAATCCCGAAGCGTCCGCGTGTTCTGGACACGCGACGGGCGGGCGGCGCGCGAGGCGCTGTCCGCGGGCGTGAACCCCCGCGCGCGGGCCGCGCACGCGGAGCAGGAGAATGGATGCCATGCGCGCGATGATCATGGATGCCCTGGCCGAACCCCTCGAGGTGCGCGAGGTCGAGGCCCCGAGCGCCCCCGCCGGCGGGGTCGTCGTCGAGGTGCACGCGACGGGCCTGTGCAAGAGCGACTGGCACGCGTGGGTCGGGCACGATGACGTCTCACTCCCCCACGTTCCGGGGCACGAGCTGGCGGGCGTGATCGTCGAGGTCGGCGAGGGCGTGCAGCGCTGGAGCGTCGGCGACCGCGTGACGGTGCCCTTCGTGATGGGCTGCGGGGCCTGCGAGTGGTGCCTCGGCGGCAACGCACAGGTCTGCCCCGACCAGCAGCAGCCGGGCTTCACCCAGTGGGGGAGCTTCGCCGAGCACGTCGTGCTGCGCGCGGCCGACACGAACGTCGTGCGGATTCCCGACGACGTCTCGTTCGAGGCCGCGGCCGCCCTCGGCTGCCGCTTCGCCACCGCCTACCGTGCGCTCACGGGGCGGGCGCGCGTGGAGGCGGGCGAGTGGATCACCGTCGTCGGCGCGGGCGGCGTGGGCCTCAGCGCTGTGATGATCGGCGCCGCCCTGGGCGCGCGCGTCATCGCAGTGGATCGCACCCCGGCGGCTCTCGACGCGGCGAAGCGGCTCGGGGCCGAGCACACGCTGGTCGCCGACGGGTCCGACATCGCCGCGGCCGTGCACGAGATCACCGGCGGCGGCAGCCACGTCTCGGTCGACGCGGTCGGCAGCGCCCAGACGGCGCGCGACGCCGTCCTGAGCCTGCGTCGACGCGGGCGGCACGTGCAGATCGGGCTGCTCCCGACCGCCGACGGCATGACCTCGATGCCCATGGCCCGCGTGATCGCGTGGGAACTCGACCTGCTGGGCAGCCACGGCATGGCCGCGGTGGACTATCCCGAGATGCTCTCGCTCATCGAGAGCGGCGCCCTGCGACCGCAGGAGCTCATCGAGCGCGTGGTGGGACTCGCCGAGGCGGCCGACCTGCTGCCGACGATGGACTCGGCGTCACCCGCGGGGATGACGATGATCGACCCGCGCCGGTAGTCGCGGGTCGCGATCGGCGCGTCAGGCGCGCGGCTCGGTGGAGCCGTCGTCGGCACGCGGAGACTCGGGCGCGGCCGCGGCCTCGGGGGCGTCGGCATCCGAAGCGTTCTTCGGAACAAGCAGCGGACGGTCGACCGTGGCGGTGACCTTGGAGGGGTCGACGGCCAGCAGCAGCAGCGCCAGCGAGACGAGAGTGACGATGAACGTCGCTCCCGCGGCGATCAGGCCCACGATCAGCGCGCGCTGGATCTGGTCGGCGGGCCGCGTCTGGAAGAAGCCCATCGACATGAGCGTGACGAACCCGGCGAACAGGGCGGCGATGAAAGCCAGACCGAGAAGCTGAACGGGCTTCATCAGGTCGCGGCGGGTGGTGGGCTTGTCGGTCATAACGCGGCCTCCTCGGAGGGTACGGCCGGAACGGGCTCGGTGCGGCGCGGAGAGAACCCCGCGATCGCGAGGAACACGGCGACGACCGCCGCGTACCCGCCGAAGAGACCCACGGCGATGGTGATGCCGGTCAGCGTGAACGAACCCGCCCCGGCGATGCTGTAGTCGAGCGCGTACTGCTGGATCGGGAGCAGCAGCACGACCCCGAGGACGAGACTCAGGATGCCGATGAGCACGCCGTCTCGCGCACCCGCGGCCCCGACCGTCTTGCGCTGGCGCAGGGCGCCGATCAGCTCGATCGCGCCCGAGACGAGAGCCCACGCGATCACGACGCCGAAGAAGACGCCGGTCGTGCGCCAGGTGCCGACGCTGGCGACCATGCCCGCGACGATCGAGACGATCGCGAGCAGCGCCGGGATCAGGCGCTGGCCGCGCGGGTGGACAAGCCACACCGACAGGGCGAAGACGAGCCCGGTCGCGAGCGCGAAGCCGCTGAACACCCCGAGGCCGAGGGGGGCGGAGTGGTCGGACGAGAAGGTGACCATGACGGCGGCCAGCGCCGCGAAAAGGGCGCGCGCGAGCTGCACGTGGCGAACGTCGAAGGCGCGCTCGGAAGAGGGAGTGGTCACGGAGGGTCCCGGAGAGACGGTGTCGATGTCGCCCAGTCTATTCCTCGGCGCCTGAGCGGACTTTGTGGACGCTCGACGTCGAGATGCCTGCCCGGGACGCCCCCTCAGACCGCTTGGGCGGGCGCCGCGTGCCGCGCGGGCGCGGGCGGGCGGAGCATGGCCATCGGCGAGGCCCCGCGGATCCCCGGGATCGGCGCGATCTCTTCGAAGCCGAGGCGGCCGTAGAGGCGGCGGTTGTCGGGGGTCGACGACTCGAGGTAGGCGGTCGTGCGCGTGACGTCGAGCGTCTCGAGGCGGGAGCGCAGGAGAGCACCGCCCACACCGAGTCCGCGCGCGGCGGGCGAGACGCCGATCTGGGCGAGGTACCAGTGCGGCGACCGCGGGCGGTGACGCGCCAGCCGCGACGACAGGGCCGCCGCCCGGACGATGCCGGCGACGCCGAGGGCCGACAGGTAGCCGGGGAGCTGGCGCCAGGGGAGGGATGCCGCGCCGGGGCCTTCCCACGCGGCCACCCCGAGGATCTCGTCCCCGTCGGAGCGACGAGCGAGGTCGACGCTGCCGGTCTCGAAGGCGGCGCCCCGCAGGAGCGCGGTGAACAGGGTCGTGAGCCGCTCGATGCGGCGACCGCCCGGAAGGATCGCGGCCATCACGGGATCGTCGCGGAAGGCCTCGGCGAGCACGCGCGCGGCGGCGGGGAGGTCGGCCTCTCGAGCGGGGGTGATGTGCAGGTCGGTCATCGCGTCTCCAATTGGTCCGTATGGATATATTCAGTATGCGAGACTCGACCGCCCCGATCGCTTGGAGAACGCCGTGAACGCCGAGGCCCCCACCCGTGACTACCTCCCCCTCGAAGAGCGCCGCGAACGCCTGCTCGACGCCGCCCTCGCCGTCGTGGCCGATGCGGGCGCGTCGGCACTGAGCCTGCGCCGGGTCGCCGAGCGCGCCGGCGTCGCACATCGCGTGGTGACCTACGCCTTCGGATCCAAGACCGCCCTCGTCGAGGCCGTGCTCCACCGCGCATCCCAGCGCACCCTCGAGGCCGTGTGGGCCGACGACCTCGCCCTCGACGACTTCGCCGCGGCCGTGCGTCTCGCACTGCGCGGACTCGCGCGCGACCTGCGCCGACACGAGAGCGAGTACCGCGTCGTGAGCGAGCTGACGGCATCCGCCCGCTCCCATCCCGACCTGCGGGCCGCCGCGCAGAGCGAGATCGAAGCGAGCATCCGCGCCATCTCGGACAGCATCGAGCGCTGGTCGACGGCGACGGGGCGGACGCTCGAGACCCCGATCCCGATCGTCGCCGCCGCCCTGCGCGCAAGCGTGGACGGGCTGGTCGAGTGGTGGCTGAGCAGTCGCGACGACGCGGCTCTCGACGACGTGGCGGATGTCGTGGCGTCGGCGTTCGAGGGCCGGGAAGCCGGTCGGACGCCCGCACCGAGGGGGTAGCCGACGGCGTTCTCAGCCGATTGCTCACCTTCGCGTAGGTTTTTCACCATACGATCGTCTTGCCGAACCGATCGAAGGAGAAGCCGTGATCCCCCCGTCCGTGAGCCCCGCCCGATCATCCCGTCTCGCCGTCGTCGCCGTCGTCCTCGGGGCGCTGCTGACGGTCGGCCCCGCCGTCACCGCCGCGATCGTGCCCGCCACCGTCCAGGCGGAGGTCATCCACTACCGGCCCGCGACACCGATCGCGCACGGGCCGTCGATCCACTTCTGACCGACCGATACACGACCGAGGGACCGAGCCGAGAGGCCCGGTCCCTTCGTCGTCCTCACGTCGCGGATCGTTCCCGTGTGCGTTCCGTGAGGAACCCTCGCCCCACCCCGGGGCGGCGGCAGAATCGTCGGGTGAGTGAAGCAGACGGTTCCGATCACCCCGCCTTCGCGTCTTCGGACGTCGACCTCGAATCGGGCGTGATCCTCGGGTACAACTGAAGCTCCGGCGGGTCATCGACGTCGATCCCCATGACGAGGTCGATGACCCGCCGGTCACTCGACGAGCTGGCGCTCCTTCTCGGCCAGCGTGCGCTCGACGGCGGCGGCCACGCGCTCGTCCTCCGCCTGCTGGGCCCGGCGACGGCGCTCGCGCAGCAGACGCGGACCGAAGACCGCCCCCGCGACGATCAGCACGACCAGGAGCAGCAGCGGCCACGGAATCGCCCACCCGAACGTCGACACCTCGATCGGATCGAGGGTCGAGATGGAGCCCGCGGCATCCGTCACGATCGGGGTCGCCGACACCGACGCGATCAGTACACCCATCGCGGCCACCGCGGGAACCCGCACGTCGCGCTCCCAGCTCTCGCCGGGCAGCAGGGTGGGGGCCGCGTCGTCGGGCGCGGAGTCGAGACGCGCGAGCCCGAACGGACCCGTGACCGCGTCGGCCTCTTCGGCCGCGAGCGAGACGTTCCCGGTGTTGTGCAGGCGGTAGTGCACGGTGGCATCGCCGAAGAGGAAGGGCACGAAACCGCCGTCCCACCCGACGCGCAGGTCGTCGACGGCGAGCGCCGGGGCGAGGTCTCCCCCGACACGGATGCCGGTGCGGATGCCCAGGCGACGATCGACGTTGACGTTCGCGGAGGCGTCGGCGACCGTGAGCGAGGTGACGACCCCGCCCGCGTAGTCGCCCGGAGTGGCGTTCTGGGGCACGTCGACCGCGAACGGCACCTCGACCGTCTGACCGGCCGGGACGGTCACGTGACGCTGCGGCACGGTGACCCACGCGCCCACGCCCACCGACTGCTCGCCGGCGACGCGCAGATCGAGAGCGCCGGTCGAGGTGGTGTAGCCGTCAGCGGCGTACACGTCGAGCTCGACGGCCTCGGCGCCGCGGTTGGCGACCACGAGGGCGTCGTCGAGGTGGGCGCCGGGGTTCAGCGCGTAGCTGTAGTTCGTGCGATCGGCGCCGAGCGCGTTCGAGGCGGTCCGCACGGTCCAGGTCACGTCGTCGGTCGCGGCCAGGGCGGGCGCGGCACTCCACGCGCCCCCGGCGATCACAGCGGCGGCGAGGGCGAGGGCGGCGACCCGCGACAGGGAGGGCAGTCGAGTCATGGGGGATCCTTCGAGAGGGTCGCCGGCGGGGAGACGAGCTCCCCGCCGGCGCTGTTCGCTCTGGTCAGCCGGCCAGGGCGGTGAGGGTCAGGGTCGCGCGGTAGCTTCCCTTGTCGATGGTGTTGGGGATCTTCAGGTCGAGGTCGGCGCCGACGACTCCGGCGCTGCGGTCGTGACCGGTGGGAGCCGAACCGAGCAGGCGGGAGACCGACAGACCGTCGCCACCGTCGTACCCGGAGTTCACCGCGGCACCCGCGACGGCTCCGGCACCCGGGGTGACGACCTTCGGCGCCCATCCGAGGAACGAGCCCTTGAAGGTCTTGCCGTCGTCGACGAAGTCGCCCACCGACGCCGAGACCGACCACGGCGACTTGCTCGCGCGGGTGTCGGTGACGGTGATCGGGTTGATCTGACCGGTGGCCTCGAAGTACTGCAGGTTCTTCTCCTGCGCGGTGCCCATGTCGACGAGGCCGTTGTGGCCGTTGATGGTCCACCCGAACTCACCGGGAGCGCCCGTGGGGACGTCGACCTGGATGTCCTGACCGTCGCCGTGGTTGGGGTGGATGGTGACCTCGTCCTGGATCGTGCCCACGGCTTCGGCGGGCTTCGAGCCGTTCTCGGGGCCGCACCAGAGCACCTTCTTCAGCTCGACGGCCGCGTTGGGCGCGTCGCAGGTTCCGGAGCGGATGTTCTGCACGACCAGCTGGTCCTTCTTCACCTGGACCTTGACGTACGAGCGCACGTGCTCCTGGTTCTGCACGGAGTTGTACCAGTAGTTCGCCGGGTTGAGCGGGTCGGCGCCGTTGCCGGCACCGCTCGTTCCGCTGCTGTCGGGCGTGGTGATGTCGTAGTACTTCGATCCGGATGCCGTGTTGGCGGTGACGTACACGACGCCGCCGGGGCCCTCGAAGACCTCGTCCTGACCGGGCTTCTCGTCGGCGTTCGCCTTGGCGCCGTTCTTGATCTCGTACGAGCGCGAGTAGCTGTGGTCGTGGCCCTGGAGCACCAGGTCGACGCCGAGCTTCGAGAACGCGGTGGGGAAGTCGGTGCGACGCACCTTGTTGTCGGAGTCCTTCGCGTGATCGGCCGGCGAGTAGATCGCGTGGTGGTACACGAGCACCGTGTACTTGGCATCCGCCCCGTGGGTGTTCACGACGTCGGTGACGTACGAGATGTGCGCGTCGTCGCCGCCGCCGCCCTGCGAGGTGGCGTAGCTGTTGCTGTTCAGGTCGATGTACAGCACGTCCTTATAGATGAACCAGTAGTCACCGCCCGACTCGGTGCCGATGCTGCCCGAGCCCTTGCGGTAGTAGGCGCCGGAGCGATCGGTGTTGGGGGTGTACAGGTGCTGCTCGTAGGCCTTGCCGCCCACGTCGTGGTTTCCGATGGTGGCCGCCCACGGGATCTGCCGCAGGGCGTCGGGGGCGAGGAAGGCGTTCCACTGGTCCTCGCGGTTCGCGGAGTCGACCTGGTCGCCGCCCGAGACGAGCATCTCGGCGTTCGGGTTGGCCGAGACGGCGACGTTCATCGTGTCCTGCCAGCCGGCCTGGTCCTTCGCGATGTCGCCCGAGGACCCGATCTGGGGGTCGCCGAAGAAGAGGAAGTCGTAGTCGCCCTCGAACGACTGCGTCTTGAAGGCGTAGGTGTCCGACCAGTTGCCCTCGGAGCCGACGCGGTACGAGTACGCCGTGTTCTCGGCGAGGCCGGTGATCGTGGCGTGACGGTTGAAGCCGCCGCTCGTGGCGATGTTCGCCGTTCCGGATGCCGAGAAGGTCGTCGCCGACGCCGGGAACTGGCCGCCCGTCAGCGCCGAGGTGGGCGCGAGCTGCACCGTCTGGGCTGTGTCGGCCGAGGAGTACCAGGTCACGATGCGCTGCGACTGGTCAGCACCGACGCCGAGGATGACGCCGGTGAGGGTGGCCGTGGTGTCGGCCATCGCCGCCGGGACGCTCGCCACGCCCGTGAGGACGAGGGAGGCGCCGACCGCGGCGGTTGCGATCCACGAGACACGGCGACGCGTGCGCGTCCCGTGCGACGTCGATGCGGTGAGGAACATGGCTGTCCGTTTCTTTCGAGGGGGTCTCTGGTGCACACTCACCGATGGCGAGCGCATCCCACGCTCCGCCCGCCGGGTGTCGTCCGAGTGAATTGTTGACTCAGCACACGTATCGGCTGCGCCAACACCCGTCACTCGATGCCGAGGATGCGCTGCACGAACCAGACGAGTCCCGCGACGGTGACCACGACCGCTATCGCGGCGCTAACCCACATCCCCACGCGCGGGGCGCGACGGCGCAGCAGCACCAGCAGGGGGAAGACGATCACGATGATGCCGATCTGCACGGCCTCGATGCCCACGTTGAACACGAGCAGCGACCACAGCAGCGTCCACGACCAGGGCTCGTCGATGCCGAGCGCCGAGGCGAAGCCGAGACCGTGCACGAGACCGAAGACGAACACGACCGCAACGCGCAGCCAGCCCGCGCGGTCGAGCCGCAGGAAGCCGTGGGCCTTCGACAGGTCTTCGTCGGCCTGATCGCGGCGGATCAGACGCCAGAGGTACCACGCCGCGACGACCGCGATCGAGAGGGCGATGGTCGGCTCCACCACCTCGGGGGGAGCGGCGATCACCCCGGTCGCGGCGAGGATGAACGTCACCGAGTGCGCGATGGTGAACGTCGTCGCGGCGATCACGATCTCGCGCAGGCGCCGGGATCCGACGATCAGCGCGAGCAGGAAGAGGATGTGGTCGATCCCGGTCAGCAGGTGCTCGGCGCCGAGGCGGAAGAACTCCCAGAACCGCTCCAGCGGCGACTGCGCGGTGGTGAACGAGGGGTGCTCGGCATCCAGCACCGTGCTGCCCTCGTGCAGGTCGAGGTTGTACGTGAGGATCGTCTTGGTGTCGGTGACGTAGCCCTCGGCGTCGGGGAAGAGCGAGGCCGCGATCTCGTGCCCGTTCTCGGACGGCGGGCAGGCGTCTTCGAGGGTGACGACGGCGTAGGGCACTCCGTCCTGCCGCGTCATCGAGATGTCGTCGTCCATGCGCGCGGTGCACGCCGCCCCGGACGCGGTGATCCGGAACCGCTCGCTGACGTAGCGGGCGATCGTGTCGCGGTGCGAGATGAGCACGGCGGCCTGCGCTGTCGCGTCGCCGTCCTGGAACGCGGCCATCCCCTCCTGGTAGAGCGGGTCGTCCTTCTCGGCGTCGGCGGCCGAGACGACGAGCAGGTCGTACTCGAGCTGCAGCTCGGCGCGCACGACGCCGGTGCCGCCGCTCTCGAGGTTCGCGTAGACGACCGACAGGATGCCGTGGGCCGAGGCCGGAGCCGCCAGGGACAGCAGCGCCGCGATCCCCGCGGCCACGAGCAGGACGCGCGAGAGGACGCGTCGAACAGAGTCAGACATGTGCACCTTTCCGTCGGAGATCGTGCGCGCTCGTCGTGAACGGTTGCCCGCGGTGGGGCGAACGGAAACGAAACGTGCGGGCGGTGTTCTCCTGCGCGCCACCTGCACGGCTCAGGGTGAGGGGGTGAAGCGACGGGTCCTGGCCGCGGTGTCGGCGGCGGCGATGGTGGCGGTCCTGGCGGGCTGCGCGAGCGACGAGGGCTGGTCGGCGATGCGTCCCGCTCCCGCGGCCGTGGGGTCCCCCGCGCCGGGCTTCGCCCCCGCGACCGCTCCGGCGCCCGAGTCGACGCACACTCCCGCCCCCGGCTCGTGGAACGGGGTGTCCGCCCCCGCGGGGTACCGGGTCGCCCTGCTCACCGTGGGCGATGACGCTCCCACCGCGACCCTCGTCGCCGCGGTGCGCGACTGGGCGGAAGAGACCCACGCCGACCTGCGCGTCGTGCACGCCGACGACGACATGATCGACGGGGCCGTGCGCGCGATGGAGCTCAATCCCGACCTGATCATCAGCGCGGGAGACGCCCTCGTCGACCCGCTCGCGACGGTGACCGCGAATCACCTCGACCGCCAGTTCCTCATCGTCGGCGCCGAGCTCGCCGAGCCGACCGAGAACGTCACCGCGGCGGACTGGACCGGGGCCGCCTACCGCGGCGAGGGTCTGGGCACCGCCGCCGCGTACGATCCGTCGACGTTCACACCCGAGCGCGCGGGCGCGGCGGTGCGCGCGGGAGTCGCGGCCGTGCTCACGGGTCTTCGCGGCATCGTGCTCTGGATCGACTGAGCGGGCGCCCCGCCTCGGCGTTCGCGCTCCGTGGCACACGCTCAGGAATCCTCCGAACCTCTGTCGCCGGCGCCGGGCCAGGGCTGAGGTTGTGCGAATCGCTGAGATCGGGTGCGTCGCGGCCGCCGGTCGAACCCCGCGCTGCGGGTGCGACCGGGAGCACAGGCTCAGGGATTCGCACAACCTCCGTTGCCGGAGCCTGATTCGGGCTGAGGTTGCGCGAATCACCGAGCCTGGGGGCGGGGATGCCGCGCGTCGCAGGGCCTCAGGCGCGGCGCCGCCGCGAGCGGATGGCCACGCCCGCCACCACGGCCGCGACGGCCAGGGCCGCACCCCACAGCGCAACCTCGGCCCCCGTGGCGGGAAGCGCGCCGGGGCGGGGGGTCGTGGCATCCGGAACCGCGCTCGAGGCGGGCGTCGGCGTGGGAGTGGTCGGGGCGCCCGTGCGCGCGGGCACCTGCACCTGGATGACCATCGAGTCATCGCTCGGCGCGGCGCCGTCCGCGGCCAGGGGGAGCCAGACGGCGGATGCCACGAGCACCGCCGCCGTCGCCTTGAAGGGGATCACGGAGCCCAGTGTGGCGGCCGCGGGTGAGCGCGAGGCGACCGGAGAGTGAACGGCGGACCGCGTATCGAGCCCTTGCCGTATCTGTCAGGGTTCTCTGCGATCGCCGCCCAGACGGGGCACTGAACCGCTGGCGCCACCCCCTCCTCGACCCTCGCGGTATCATGATGCAACCAGAGAGGGAGGACGCCACCATGGTCATGACGGTTCGCCTGTCAGACGAGGCGGAAGCGCGCCTCGAACACCTCGCCGCCGTGATGCAGATGAGCAAGAACGCCGTTATCGAGCAGGCAGTCCTGCACATGGACGAACGCGCCGAACGGCGCCGCCGGTTCCGCGACGCCATCGCCCAGGTGGACAACCGAGACGCCGAGCTCCTCGACCGACTCTCCCAGTGACCGAATACCTCCATCCCGAGGACGTCGACGAGCTCATCGCGGATAAAGGCTTCCCCTACCGAGATCGGGGCGGCCTGCTCTCCGCCCTCGCCGCCCCCATGCCGGTTTTCGGCGAAGAGGTCCACGAAGGCATCCACCGCAAAGCCGCCGTGCTCTTCACCGCGATCAACCACAACCATCCACTCCTGGACGGCAACAAACGGCTGAGCTGGTACCTCACCGCAGTGTTCTACGACTTCAACGGGTACACCCTGACGGCCGACCCCGACGAGGGCGACCGCTTCGTTCGGACGGTCGCTGGCGAGAATCCGCCCTCACCCAGCAATGTCCAGCGGTGGTTCGAGGAACACACCCTCCGCACGGGCTGACACCCAGGGATCTGAGCCAGCCGACCGGAGAGGGGCGGCCGTCCTCCGCTGCCCGGCGCCGAGCACGCTCGAGCGGACCTCATGCGTGCGATCTCTGCGGGCGAAAAGACCAACTCGGAGAGTGAACGACAGATCGATCCCGAGGACGACGCGGATACCTCGCGGGACGGACGCCCCGGGTGGCCCCGATCGCTGGGATGGAACCATGACCTCCTCACCTATGCTCACCGCCTCCGGCCTTGTCAAGCAGTACGGCGAGCTGCGCGCCCTCGACGACGTCTCGCTCACGATCCGCGCCGGCGAGTCCGTCGCCGTGATGGGCGCCTCGGGCTCGGGCAAGACCACCCTGCTGCACTGCCTCGCGGCGGTCATCGCCCCCGACGCGGGCTCGATCGTGTTGAGCGCCCCCGGCACGGCCCCGCGCGAGCTCGTCGGACTGAGCGAGGGCGAGCGGGCTCGGGTGCGCCGCGAGTCGCTCGGCTTCGTCTTCCAGGAGCACCTGCTGCTGCCCGAGCTCACCGCGGTCGAGAACGCGGCGCTCCCCCTGCTGTTGAAGGGCATGCGCCGGCCGGATGCCGAGCGGCACGCGGCCGTCTGGCTCGCCGCCCTGGGGCTCGCGGGACTCGAGGGCCGGCGCATCGGGCAGCTGTCGGGTGGTCAGGCGCAGCGTGTCGCGATCGCGCGCGCCCAGGTGACCGGCGCTCCCGTCGTGTTCGCCGACGAGCCGACCGGGGCCCTCGACTCGGCCACCTCGTCCGAGGTGCTCGACGCCCTGCTGCGCGCGACCACGGGCCAGGGCCGCACCCTGGTGATGGTCACGCACGATGCCGACGTCGCCCGCCGCTGCTCGCGGATCGTGCGGGTGAGCGACGGGCGGATCGTGGGCGATTCGGCTCGGGATGCCGCGGAGCCGGCGCGTCCGGCGAGCGCGACGCCGGAGGCGGCTCCGCTCTGGCCCGCCCCCGCCGCGACCTCGGCCCAGGCCCCTACCTCCGCCCCCACCTCCCCCTCCACCTCGACGGAGGCGACCCGATGAGCACCGTCCTGCCTCTCGCCCGCCTGCTCTCGCGCCCCGCGCGCCGGGGCCGGGCGGCGATCGCCCTCCCCGTCGTCGCGTTCGCCGTCACCACCGCGCTGCTGCTGGTCGTCGCCGGCGGCGCGCGCATGTTCCTCGTGGATCCCCGGGCCGGAGCCGAGGGCGGGATGTACGGCATCCTGGCCGTCCTCGCCCTGGTGCTGCTCGCGGTGCCCCTGATCACCCTGGGCGCTGCGGCGGCTCGTCTGACGAGTCGTCGCCGCAACGACCGACTCGCGACCCTCCGCCTGCTCGGTGCGAGCACGCGCGAGCTGTGGTCGCTGACCGTGCTCGAGGCCACCGCGATCGCCGCCGCCGGAGCCGTCGCGGGGGTCGCCCTCTACGCTGCGCTCCTCCCCCTCGTCGGGTTGCTGCCGTTCTTCGGCGGCCCGGTGGGCGTCGGGGCCGTGGTCGTCGATCCGCTGCTGGGCGCCGGGGTGGTGGCATCCGTGGTGCTCATCGGTGCGGTCAGCGCGGCCGCGAGCCTGCGCAAGGTCGCCGTGACTCCGCTCGGTGTGCGCACCCGCCGCGAGGCGCCCGCGAAGAGGACGACCGCCTTCGTCGTCGGCGGCGTCTTGATCGTCGGGGTCGTGATGCTCGTGTCGAATCTCGGAGCCCTCGGTCAGCTGCTCGGGCCGGCCGTGACCATGGCCGTGCTCTTGGGACTGTTCGCCGGGGCCCTCGCGCTGCTCAACCTCATCGGCGCGCCGATCGTCGCCGCCCGCGGTCGGGCGATGGCCCGTCATGCCCGCACCGCCGCCCAGCTGGTCGCCGGTCGCGAGCTCGCCGCGCACGCGGGACCGGCGTGGCGCCGGGTGTCGGGCATGGCGCTCGTGTCGTTCATCGCCGTCGTGGCCGGATGCGGTCTCTCGATCGCGGATGTCGCGAGCGACGCCGGGCCGCTGATGTCCGACATCCGCACGGGGGTCCTCGTGACCCTCGGCATCGCCTTCGTGCTGCTCGCGTGCGCGGTGGGGGTGACACAGGCGGCGTCGGTGCTCGAGGAGCGCGAGCTGATCGTGGGTCTCGACCGGCTCGGCATCCCGGATGCCGAACTCCGCCGCGCCCGCCGCATCACCGTCATGGTGCCGCTGCGATGGGCCTCGGTGGGCGGCGCCGCGCTCGGCCTGATGCTCGCGTTCCCGATCGTCGGGATCAGCCTGATCGTGGCGCCCCTGTCGGTGCTGACGATCGCGCTGACCTTCGCCGCGGGCTTCGCGCTGGTCGCCGCGGCCCTGGCGTCGACGCGGCCGATCGTGACCGGCATCCGGCGCGGCGCGCTCTGACCCGGGGTCACCCCCGTGCGTGAGTGTCCACGACACCCGGACGATCTCGAGAGACGTCCGGGTGTTCTGGACACTCGACGCGCTCGGGCCCTCCCCCGCCCGAGTGCTACCGTGCCCAAGTGATCCCGGATGCCCCTCCCCCGCGCCGCATCCACGTCTCGGCCGCGGTCATCACCGACGCCGACGGGCGCCTGCTGCTCGTGCGCAAGGCCGGCACGACGGCGTTCATGCAGCCCGGCGGCAAGCCCGAGGCCGGCGAGACGCCCGCCGAGACCCTCGCGCGCGAGCTGGCCGAAGAGGTGGGTCTGCGCGTCCGCGCCGACGAGCTCGAGCCCCTCGGGTCGTACGCCGCGAGCGCCGCGAACGAACCGGGGTTCGAGGTCGTGGCCGAGGTCTTCCGCGTCGACATCGGCGACCAGCAGCCGATCCCGGATGCCGAGATCGCCGAGCTCCGCTGGGTTACCGCGGCCACGGCATCCGGTCTCGAGATCGCGCCCCTCGCTCGCGAGTACTTCCTGCCCGCGGGCTGACCCGCTGCCCGGCGCGCACCCGGCCGCCACGCGCCCGCGTCACCCCCCCTATTGAAGGTCCAGAACACCCGGACGCTCCGAGAATCCGCCCGAGTGCTCTGGACACTCGATGCGCCCTCGGCACCGGGCGGGAGCGCGCGCGTCGACCTACCAGCTGCCCTTGCTGTAGTCCTTCAGGAAGATGCCGAACAGGTCTTCGCCGGCCTCGCCGCGCACGATCGGGTCGTACACGCGGGCCGCGCCGTCGACGAGGTCGAGCGGGGCGTGGAAGCCCTCTTCGGCCAGGCGCACCTTGGTGAAGTGCGGGCGCTCGTCGGTGATCCAGCCGGTGTCGACGGCGGTCATGAGGATGCCGTCGGTCTCGAACATCTCTCGCGCGCTCGTGCGCGTCAGCATGTTCAAAGCGGCCTTGGCCATGTTCGTGTGGGGGTGGCCGGGGCCCTTGTATCCGCGGCCGAACACGCCCTCCATCGCCGAGACGTTGACGATGTACGTGCGACGAGCGGTCGACGCGGCCATCGCGGGGCGCAGGCGGCTCACGAGCAGGAACGGTGCGGTCATGTTGGCGAGCTGCACCTCGAGCATCTCAAGGGGTTCGACCTGGTCGACGTGCTGCGTCCAGCTGTTGATGCGGTCCTCGTCGGGCACGAGACCGCCCGCGTCGATCGCCGTGCCCGCGGCGAGACGCTCGAGCGAGGACGATCCGGCGGCCATCGCCTCGGCGGTCAGTTCGTCGGCGGTGCGCGCGGCCGAGGCGAGGATCGGGTGCGCCGAGACCGACTGCGCCAGCGCCAGCGGGTGGGCGTCGTTCGTGTGGCCGAAGGTGACCAGCTCGGGCAGGGGGCCGTCCGGGAGCGGTGCGAGTTCGGCATCCACCAGGGGCTTGTACGCCCCCGGTGAGCGCCGGACCGTCTGCGCGGCGTTGTTGATGAGGATGTCGAGAGGACCGTCGGATGCCACGGACTCCGCCAACCCGATCACCTGGGCGGGGTCGCGCAGGTCGATGCCGACGACCTTGAGCCGGTGGATCCAGTCGGCGCTGTCGGGCAGCGACGAGAAGCGGCGCACCGCGTCGCGCGGGAAGCGCGTGGTGATGGTGGTGTGCGCGCCGTCGCGCAGCAGCCGCAGCGCGATGTACATGCCGATCTTGGCGCGGCCGCCGGTGAGCAGGGCGCGCTTGCCGGTGAGGTCGGTGCGGGCGTCCCGCTTGGCGTGGCTCATGGCCGCGCAGTCGGGGCAGAGCTGGTGGTAGAACGCGTCGACAAGCGTGTAGTCCTGCTTGCAGATGTAGCAGGCGCGCGCCTTGATGAGCTCTCCGGCGAACGGCGTGGTCGTGCGCGTGGCGAGCGGGATGCCGCGCGTCTCGTCGTCGATGCGGTCGGCGGCTCCGGTCGCGGTGGCGGCGACGACGGCGCGATCCGCGTCGGCGATGCGCTGGCGCTTCTCTTTGCGCGACTGACGCTTGACGTCTTTGTAGAGCTTGCCGGTCTGGCGCCGCAGGGCGATGTACGCGGGGTCTTCGGGGTCGAGCGAGGAGGCGGCGTCGATGACGCGCAGCGCGATCTCGAGCTCGGTCGGATCGATGGATGCCGCCGACGCGGCGTCTCGATCGGGGCTCAGGGGTGTTTCGGGCACAGGGAAGTGTACCGAGGCGACTCTGAACGATCGGTGGACCGGACCGCGCCACCCCTCCTCATGACTTCAGGATCGCTTCGGCTGCTTCGACGAGTCGACGAGCGTGACGCACCAGACGCTCGGCGTCGGCGTGCGTCGGTAAGCGATCGCCGTAGGACTGCGTCGACTTCGCCCCGATCAGAACCTCGAGATGTTTCGCGACCGATGCACTCGATGCCTCCCGCAACGCATTCACCGCGTCGCGGTGAGATTCCGCGGCGATCTTGTACCCGAGCACGCGACCGCAGGCGGCGTCGCTCGCCGCTATCCCCGCACTCACCGCGATCTCGGCTGCATGTTTCCCTTCATGCGGGCTGTCACCGCCCAGTTGCAGCTCCGCGGAGTCCAATCGGATCTGGGCGTCCCTCATCCGAATGCTCACGGCAGCGGCGTCCATCGCCTGACGCCGCGGGCTGATTCGAGGACTCATCAGCACGCCCACTCTTCGGGTCTCGGACCACACAGATAGATGCCGTCGCGCAGCACGTTAGCGAGGAAATCGTCACCGTCCATCTCTCGTCGCGCGAACTCGCCGCGATCCATCGGGTTGACCTGAGCGGCGCTTCCGGTGAGTTCTTCGATGCGCTCAGCGAGACCCAGGATCAACCGCGCACGTGAATCATCGTCGTACCCATCGGGGAAGACGAGAAGTACGTCGACATCGGAATCCTCCGTCGAGGTCCGGCGCGCGACCGACCCGTAGAGAATGGCGGTGACCCGCCATTCCGCGGGCAACTCATCGGGGGCATCTTCAGCGAGAAAGAGCCGGATTCCATCGAGCGCGCGGTCGCGCGCTCCCAACGCCGACTCCACGGCCGCCCAGAGAACGTGGGTGCGGTTGGGCCGGTAAATCAGGGATGGGGGTCGAGATTCGACGGAGACGAGCCCGACGCGAGCTAGCGCTCCGAGCGTACGATTCACCCCCGACGCCGACCCTGCATGGGCCACGGCGTGGACTTGCCGACCGGATAGACCGGCGTCCGTTCGACTGAGCACGCGCAGGACGGCAGCGGGGACGGGGCCGACGAGGCTCTCGAGGGGCTCCGAGAGGTTCATGTCTCAATTTTGACTCATTTGAGTTGATAGTGAAACAACCCGCTCCGGGCAAGTCGGCAGCCGGGCGCAGTCCGCGTCAGCGCTGGCCGGACTCGACCCAGCGCGTGTGCGACTTCAGCGCGTGCAGCACGGCGAGGCGCACCGCGACGTACAGCACGGCCCCGACGGCGACCAGGGCCACGCCCCACACGAGAAAGAGGTAGAGGAAGTGGGCTCCGAACATTCCGCGAGCCTAGCGAGAGGCGGCGCGAGCGGCCGTCGACGCGCCCGACGTCGCTCCGCCGACGGCAGCCCCGGTGCCTTCGGACACGCGCCGCGAGCGGTCGTAGCGCAGCAGCCACTTCTGCGCGGGGATCTCGACGGCCCGGTGCAGCACCCACGCGATCGCGAGGGCGATGGCGAACGCGGCGAGCGCGAGCAGCAGAGCGCGCCGCCACGGCAGCTGCGGATGCCCCTCGGGCCACGACGACGACACCGACGCGATCACGAGCAGGTGCACGAGGTAGAAGGCGAACGACACGCGTCCGAGCTCCTGCCAGAGCGGGCGGGCGAGGAAGGTCGAGCGACCGTGCGCGTCGGCCGCGGCGAGCGAGGCGACCAGCAGTGCGAACGACCCGACGGTGGCGGCGAGGCCCGGGTGGATGTCGGTGCCGGGGATCGGGGGCGCCTCCGACAGGGCGTAGCCCGCGACCGCGAGGGGAAGCGTGTAGCGCAGCTTCCACGGCATCCAGCCTCCGCTCTTCATGAGCAGCGCGAGGGTGACGCCCAGCACGAACTCGGGCAGGCGCAGGAGTGGAGTGGATGCCGCCGACATCGGAACGGGCGAGATCGCGGCGATCTGGGGGGCCAGGGCGACGAGCACGAGCGCGGCCACGACCACGCCGCCGCGCGCGCGGTCCGACAGGCGCACGAGGGGGCGGATGAGGAACGGGAAGCTCAGGTAGAAGAACGCCTCGCACACGAGCGACCAGCTGGCGGGGTTGCCGGCCTGCCACCAGTCCGGCACCCAGCCGTTGACGAGGAAGACGTTCGCGACCAGGGGCGCTCGTCCCGCGGTCTGGATCTCCGGCACGAGGGTCGCCGCGGCGACGAGGGCGAGCCCCACCCCGACGAGGTGCAGGGGGTAGATGCGGGCGAAGCGGTGCCAGTAGAACGACCCGGCGCTCTGGTGCGGCTTGTGACCCCAGGCGAGCACGAAGCCCGACAGGATGAAGAACAGGGTGACGCCGGTCTTGCCGGCCTCGAAGAGGAAGGCCCAGACGGTCCCGGCGGTGCCGCCGAAGTACTCGACCGCCATGAGGTGGTGCCCGAAGATCAGCATCGCCGTCGCCCAGCGGAGCCCCGTCAGAGAGGGCAGGTGACGGGCGGGATTCGCGGGACGGGATGCCGTCGGCGCGGCCGTCACGCGAGCCACGGGTGCCGTCATGGTGCTGATGGTCGTCGCCTCCGTGTCGTCTCTCGCGCCGGCGATGAGCGACCCGTGCGGGGCGCACGAGTCCACACCGACCCGGGAGAAGTTACCGGTCGAGTGTCAAGAAATGCCTGGAAGGGCCGGGGCTTGACGGCGACGGCATCCCTTCTCGTGCACGGAAAGGGCCGCGATCCTGGCCCCCGCGGGGCGTCGTGGCTACGCTGGCGGTTCCCGGCCGTGCGCCGGGACGAGCGAGAGGGATGCCGATGAGCACGGGCTATCGGGGCGATCTGCCGCCTACGACGCGGGTCCGCCGAGCGCGGATCCTGGCCATCGCCGCGGCCGTGGTCTTCACGGCGTTCGGGATCCTCTTCCTGTCGTTCTCGGGGGACACCCCCCTCTTCCTCCTGGGCGGGAGCGCCACGATCGTTCAGGCGGCAATCATGATCCTCGCCGTCTGCCGCGCGTCCGCCGCGATCCGGGCCCTCTCGATCGGCGTGGCCGTGCTCGCCGTCGCGGGCGGGGCGGCCATCGCCTTCACGTCGTCGGCGACCGACGGCGGCTCGGCGGTGGCATCCCTCTTCGGATTGGCCGCCATCCTGGCGGGCGAGGCCTTCCTCGTCCACATGCTCTCGCGCGCCGTCGAGGTGCACCGCACCTGACCCCGCTCGCGCGGCGGCAATCCGATCGGCGTCTTCCTCCGAAAAATGCGTGACGGTCCCCCACCCGAGGACCGTGCACTCGCCCGGAGGAATGATGTTCGAGACGCACACGCCCGCTTTGGCGAGCCTGGACGCGTTCACCAACGTGACCGATCTGCTCGTCCGCCGCGCGGAGGAGGCGCCCGATCACATCGCCTTCGAGGTGCCGGGCAACGGAGGGTGGAAGCCCGTCACCACCGTCGCGTTCCTCGACGCGGTCCGCGCCCTCGCGAAGGGAATGGTGGGTGCGGGGCTCCAGCCCGGCGACACCGTGGCCATCATGGCGCCGACGCGCTACGAGTGGGCCGTCGCCGACCTCGCCGCCTGGTTCGCCGGGGGTGTGGTCGTTCCCGTGTACGACTCGTCGTCGGCCTCGCAGGTCGAGGCGATCGTGCGCGACGCCCGCGTGCGCCTCGCCGTCGCCGGAACGCGCGCCCACGCCGACCTGCTCGCCGACGCCCTCGCGCAGGCCGAGAGCGAGACGCTCGGCACCTGGGCGATGGCGGGCGTCGACGGCGTCCCCTCGCTCGACGAGCTCAGCGCTCGGGGCGCGGACATCTCGGATGCCGAGCTCGAGGGCCGACGCACCCTCGCCGGCCACGACGACCCGGCGACGATCGTCTACACCTCGGGCACCACGGGCGAGCCCAAGGGGGCCGTGCTCACGCACGCGAACTTCCTCGGCCAGGTGCTGAACATCGCCGCCGCCTACCGCGAGGTCGTCAACCCGCAGGGCAACACGATCATCTTCCTGCCGCTCGCGCACGTGCTCGCCCGCGGCCTGCAGCTCATCTGCATCGCGAGCGGCATGCGCATCGCGCATCTCTCCGAGCCGGCGCAGGTCGTCCCCGCTCTCGCCGTGCTGCGTCCCACCTTCCTGGTGGCGGTTCCGCGGGTGCTGCAGAAGATCCGGTCCGCCGCCGCCGACAAGGCCGCCGACAAGAACCTCGCCCGGGTCTGGGCCCGCGCGGTCTCGACCGCGATCCGCGGGGGTCGCTTCGCCGAATTCCAGGATGCCGGCTACCCGCGCCGCGTTCCGTTCGGCTTCCGCGTGCGAAAGGCCGTCTTCGACGCCCTGTTCTACTCGCGCCTGCGCGCGGTGATGGGTGGTCGCGTGGGGTACATCCTGTCGGGCGGGGCGACGCTCGACCGCGATCTGTCGTTGTTCTTCCGGGGTATCGGTGTTCCGGTCATCGAGGGCTACGGCCTGACCGAGACGACCGCGCCGCTCACCGGCAATCTCCCGGGGCGCATCGCCTCGGGCACCGTGGGGCTCCCGCTCCCCGGCTCGACCGTGCGCATCAGCCCGCAGGGCGAGGTGCTCGCGCGGGGTGTGGGCGTGTTCTCGGGGTACCGCGATCCGCGGCACGACGCCGAGGCGTTCGTGAACGGGTTCTTCCGCACGGGTGACCTCGGGCGCATCGACGACGCGGGGCGCCTCATCCTCGAGGGGCGTCTGAAAGACGTCATCGTCACCTCGAACGGCAAGACGGTGGTGCCCGCCCGCTGGGAGGGCGCGATCGAAGCGAGCCCGCTCGTGCAGCACGCCGTCATGGTCGGGGAGGGCAAGCCCTACCTCTCGGCCCTGTTGATCCTCGATCCCGAACAGTCGGCCGCGTGGCTGGCCGCGAACGGTTCAGCGCTCGAGCCCGGCACTCCCGGGGCCCTCCGCGCGGTCGACGATCCGCGCCTGACCGCGCACCTGCAGACCGCCGTCGACGCGGCGAACGCCCTCGTGTCGCGCAGCGAGCAGGTGCGTCGCTTCACCCTCGTGCTCGCCGACCTCGACGACCGCGAGCTCGTCACCCCCACTCTCAAGATCAAGCGCCGCGAGGTCCTGCACCGCGCCGCCGAGACGATCGACACCCTGTACCGAGGAGCCGCATCATGACCGCACCCGTTCCCTCCACCTCGGAACGGTCGCCCGCGACCCGGAACCGGACGGCGCTCGTCGCGGTCGTGGTGGCCCTCGTCGTCGGCGCGGGGCTCGCTGTCGCCGGAAGCTTCCGCGGAGCGCAGGTCGGTGGCATCCCGGTCTTCGCGATCGCCGTGACGGCCGCTTTCGTGATCCAGTTCCTCGTCTTCATCCCCTCAGCCGTGCGTCGCACCGAGCGTTTCTTCGACCTGACCGGCAGCCTCACCTTCATCGCCGTCTCGATCGCCCTCGCCCTGCTCGCCCCCGCGCAGGACGCCCGCGGGTGGATCCTCGCCGCGATGGTCGTCGTGTGGGCGGCGCGTCTCGGCTCGTTCCTCTTCGCTCGCGTGCACCGCGCGGGCACCGACGGACGCTTCGACGAGATCAAGACGAACCCGCTGCGCTTCTTCCAGGTGTGGTGCATCCAGGGGCTCTGGGTGGCCCTCACCGCCTCGGCAGCCTGGATCGCCATGAGCGCGGATGCCGCCGACCGGGCGCCCCTCGACGGATTCGCGGTCGCGGGAATCGTCGTGTGGCTCGCCGGGATGGTGTTCGAGGTCGTCGCCGACCTGCAGAAGCAGGCGTTCCGCGCCAACCCCGCGAACAAGGGCGAGTTCATCCGCACGGGCCTGTGGTCGCGGTCGCGCCACCCCAACTACTTCGGCGAGATCCTCGTGTGGGTCGGTGTCTTCGTCGTCGCCGCCCCCGTGCTGCAGGGCTGGCAGTGGGTCGCCGTGCTGTCGCCGCTGTTCGTGGTGCTGTTGCTGACCCGGGTCAGCGGCATCCCTCTGCTCGAGAAGCGCGCCGACGAGCGCTGGGGCGACCGGGCCGACTACCGCGCCTACCGCAATCGCACCCCGGTGCTGATCCCGGCGCTGACCGCGCGGTCTTGACGGGCGCGGCGCTCAGGCGGCCACGAGCTGCGCGGCCACCGTCGCGATGCGCGAGCGCAGCTCGGAGACGGTCGTGTCGAACGCCTCGACGCTGCCGGTTTTGGCGGGGTCGCGGATGGACCAGTGCACGTCGTCGCGACCGCGCATCTGCTCGTGCGCCTGGTCGCAGACGCTGATCAGGAAATCGCCGGGACGCGCCACCTGGTCGAGTGATCGGGGCACGGCATCCGGGTCGAGGGGAATGCGATGTCGGGTGGCCGCATCGATCACTCCGGGATTCACGCGATCGGCGGGATGCATTCCGGCGGAGGCGGCAGGAATGTCGCTGTGGTCCGCCCAGATCGCCTGGGCGAGCTGTGACCGCGCGGAATTGGCCGTGCAGACGAAGACGACGCGCCCCGCGACCGGGGTGGGCACGGCCCCGAGCGCCGAGAACGCCTCGGGAATCAATTGCAGGTACGTGCGGCGCCCGTCGGATTCGGATCGCACCCTCCGCACGATTCCCCGCTCGTGCAGCACATTGGTGTGGAAGGCCACGAGGTTCGATTTCATCCCGAGGGCGGCGGCGATCTCGCTCGACGACATGTCACCGACCGCCAGAAGGTCGACGATTCGCAGACGACCGCGGTCTCCGAGCGCCGCGAAAGCGTCGACTCTGCGCTGAAGGTCGTCCATTATGCACCCCGGGAATGCGCCGCGCCATCGGTCGCAGCAAAAGCGTTTCGCTCAGTAACGTTTGAGCGATCGCGACCGGTGAAGGTCCAAATCACCGGTTGCGATCCCTAGACAAGCACAGCAACGAGGGAGTTTCCCATGGGTATCGGCAGCGGCATCGCACTTTTCGTGATCGGCGCGATCCTGGCCTTCGCGGTCAATCTCGACCTCGGTGGCGTGGCGAATCTCCAGACCATCGGGTACATCCTGATGGCCGCGGGCGTCGTCATCTTCTTGATCAGCCTGGTCTTCATGTTCCGTCGTCGTTCGGTCGAGTCCACGACCCGCTCGACCGTCGACCCGGCCAGCGGCCAGAGCGTCACCACCCGTCGCACCAGCGACAACGGCGACCCCCTCGTGTGACGACCCTGTCCGAGCTCCACCCGCACGGCGACCGGCCTCTCCGCGAAGATCCGATGAGCACCCCCGACGCGACGCTCCCGTCGCTCGGGGGTTCCTTCGCGGGGCGCTACCGGCTGATCGAGCCCCTCGGCTCCGACCGCGAGGGCACCGTCTACCGTGCGCGCGACGACGTGCTCGCGCGCGATGTGGCGGTGAAGGTCTTTCCGCTCGACCCCGACGAGGTCGCTCATCCCCGGCGGCGACTCGCGGCCGCGCGCATCCTCACCGCCCTCGATCACCCGTCGCTCGTGACGCTGTACGACGCGCACCTCACGCGCGAGGGTCATGGCTACCTGGTCATGGAGCTCATCCCGGGTCCGACCCTGCGCCAGCATCTCGACGACCACGGCGCGCTGGCTCCCGACTTCGCCGCGGGACTGCTCCAAGACGTGGCCGAGGGCCTCGCCGCGATCCACGAGGTCGGCATCGTCCACCAGCACCTCGAATCGTCGAACGTGCTGTTGCGCCCCGAGCGCGCCGCGCCCCGCCCCTTCACCGCCGTCCTCGCGGACTTCGGCGTGACGCAGGTGCTCGGCGCCCGGCCCGCCACCGCGCAGACGCATCCGGATGCCGAATACCTCCCGCCCGAGCGACTGCACGGAGAGCCCGCGACCCCGGCATCCGACATCTACGCCCTGGGGTTGTTGGCGCAGGAGATGCTCACGGCCGAGGGCCCGTTGAGCGGCGGTGCGATGCAGGAGCTCGTGCTCGGCCCCCTGGACTACGACCCCGAAGTGCCGCAGGGCTTCGGCTACGGCTGGGAGGTGCTGCTCACGGCCATGACCGACCCGAACCCCGCGGGGCGTCCGACCGCCGGCGAGGTGGCCGATCTCGCGCGCGAGCTGCGGAGCGGGCCCGTGCCGGAGGATTCACCGGCTGTCGCCGCCGTCTCGGCGGATTCCACCGCCGTGGCCGCCGTCACCGCCGATGCCGAGCCGGTCACCGCGCTCCGCGCCGTGAACCAGGCCCGGGAGACGTCGGCGCGACGCCGTCGGCCCCCGCTGTGGGCCTGGGTCACGCACTACCACTGAGCCGAGTTCAGTCCTCCGCGGGCAGCGCGCGCTGAGCGACCAGGCGCCGCGCCTCGACCGCGGCGGCGGCGAAGTCGGCATCCGGGTCGTCCATGATGATCGCGGTGGCCCGCGCGTGCGCGCTGACGACGTCGTACGGCGAGGCCGCGGCGCGTTCGACGGTGGGCTCGGCGCGCCAGCCGATCGCGGCGAACGCCCGGCTGAGGCTCCGCTGCGTGTCGTGATCGCCCCGGCCGAACTGCGTCGACAGCTCGTCGGCGAGGCTCTCGTGCTGGTCGTCGGGAACGAGTCCGGATGCCGTCCGCCAGGCCGCCCGGGCCACCTCGGGGTGTCTGTCGCGCAGCACCGCCGGCGTGATCGCCGTGTAGGCGATCGGGTCGCCGATCTTCGACAGGGTGTGCAGGGCCTGGCTCCGCGCCTGGGGGATCTCGGACCCCACCTCGGGGAGCAGGGCGGGCACGGTGCGCGCGGGGTCGTGGCGCGTGAGCGCCCACGTGAGCATGTCGCGCACGAAGAAGTCGGATTCGACCGCGCACCGCGCCACGAGAACGTCGACGTAGCGATCATCGGGTCGCGTTCCCGCGGCGAGCGCGGCCTGCAGCCGGGCCGAGGCGTCGGAGTGCTCGAGGGCCGCGCGCAGCCGGTCGGCGGGTGTGGGGTCGGTCATGGTCGATCCCTCCTTCGGATCCAGCGTTTCACGGCCCGGGGCGGGGTGGGCCGTGCTCAGTCGACGCGCGTGAACCGCCAGCTCTTGCCGTTCTCGCCGCACTCGGGCATGCGCGGGCTGTTCCAGTCGGGGTCGCGCAGCACCGAGCCGCCCTTGCCCGCGCGCAGGATGAACGACGAATCGTCGAACTGCACCCGGATCCCCCACTCGCCGACGACCTCCCAGGTGGCGGGCCCGGTGTAGACGCCCGTCCCCGCGGGCGCGAAGCAGAGGTGCCGGCGGCCGTTGCGGTTCTGCCGGGCCTCGTCGCGGTCCTGACGCGTCACGTCTCCGCGCGGGGCGTCGACGACCTCCGCCGTACCGTCGCGCTGCAGCCGGATGCGCATCTCGCTCCCGGGCGCGGCTCCGTCCAAGGCCCCGCGCCATTCGACGGGAGCGACGGAATCGCGCACCGCGTGATCTTTGGCGCTGGTGAGACTCGCCCCCGCGACGACCGCGATCACGAGCACCACGATCGCCAACAGCGGGCCCCGGCGTTCCCGGAACACACGTGGAAGCCGCGGGGCGCGATCTGACGAGGACATCACGTGGAGCGTACGACGGCGAGCGTATGTCAGGCGTATCCTCTCGCCATGAGCACAGGGGCGATCATCCTCGCCGTCGTCGGTCTCGCTTTCATCCCCATCCTCGCCCTGTGCGGGCGCGGGGTCATCCCGAGGGGCTGGGGAGTCGGCATCCGGCTTCCCGCCATCCAGCAGAGCGACGCGGCGTGGCGGGCCGGGCACCGCGCCGCAGTGCTCCCCTATGCCGTGTTCGCTCTCGTGGCGGTCGGTGTCGCGGTCCTGCCGCTGGCGGTTCCGGCCCTGTCGGACGCCGATCCCGCCCTGACCGCGGTGGTCATCATCGCCGGACTCGTCGCGGGCGGCATCGTCGGCAGTCGCGCGGCCGACCGGGTGGCGTCGGACCCCGATCTGCGCGACGCCTGAGCGGCCGGCGGGCTTATGAATCCGCCCAGCGTCGACCGCCGTCGCCACGAATCCGACCTCGAGGTCAGTACCTAACGATCAGGTGCGTACGTGTGCGCGCGACGGGATCTTGCGATCCTGCCGGTACTCCACGAGCCGCCGATCGCGTGCTCGTGTCTCGACCGGTCACCGTCGCCGAGAGGACCACGAGTCGACGGAACGGTGACTCGAAGATCCGCACTGCGTAGGAGAACACCATGCCCCCCTTCACCCCCCGAATCACCCGCGCGGCCGCCCTGGTCGCCGGGGCGGCCATCGTCGCCGGACTCGTCGTCGCCGCACCCGCCAACGCCGCACCCACGACCGGATCGCCCGCGTCCACGGCCTCCTCCGACGACCGGCAGAACGTCGGCGCCGAGGAGTTCAACGCCTGCCTCATCCGCACGCTCTTCGCCACGACGTTCGCCGATCCCGACAGCCCGTTCGCGCAGGCGATCGCGGGTCAGCTCGTGGCTCCGGATGCCATCGCCCACGGCAGCGGAACGGCATCGGGCCCGCAGGGGCTCCTCGCCCAGTTCGCGGCCGACCGGGAACGCCTCCCCGGCGCTCAGGCCGTGATCAAACACCTCGCGTCCGACGGAGACCTGGTCGCGGTGCACTGGCAGATCGCCCCCGACCCGAGCGATGAGCGCCGCGGTGACGCGGCCGTCGATCTGTTCCGCCTGCAGGACGGCAAGATCGTCGAACACTGGTCGCTCGACCAGGCGATACCGACCGGCACCCCGGCCAGCGGGAACACGAACACGATGTTCAGCGACCTCTACCGCCCGTCGCAGCCCACCCCGCCGCCGACCGAGCAGCAGGAGGAGAAGAACCGCGTCTTCGCCGTCTCGGCCTACAACACGCTGTTCCGCGACAAGGACGTGTCGATCCTCGACCGGGCGTTCGACCCCGCGTACCTGCAGCACAACTCCATCGCCCCGAACGGGACGGCCGCGCTGAAGCAGCTCTTCGGGAGCGGCGTCGCCTTCCCGGCGCAGCAGTCGGTCATCTCGCTGTCGGACGGCGACATCGTCTGGACGTTCTCGCAGGCCGTGGGCGCCAAGCCCGACGACCCGCTGCTGGCGGCCGACCTGTTCCGCGTCGACGGCGGTCTGATCCGCGAGCACTGGGACGTAGTTCCGACGAGCTGAGAAACCCTCGGGTGGTGGGCCCCGTCGGGGGCCTGCCGCCCGAGGGTCAGCGCTTCGTGACGCGCCGCTCCACGAGCTTGCGTGCCACGTCCATGAAGCTGGGCGCGTACTTCGCCCACTCCTGGTCGAGCTTGCGCACGTCGATCTTGCCGGTGTGCAGCAGCTCGCAGATCTTCAGCCAGCTCTCGCCCGTCGCCGCCGTCAGCGCACCCGCGACCGCCGCGTTCACGACGATCCCGGCGCCCGGGATCAGCTTGAGGAAGCTCGTCGCGAGCGCCCGCCCCGCGACCTGCACGCCGAACTGCGCGAGCGCGCCGGCCGAGAGCATCGTCTTGACCTCGAGGTCGTAGATCGCGGCGATGCGGCCCATCATCGTCAGCTGGATCGGCGCCAGCGTGACAGCATCCGAGACAGGAAGCGGAACGGTCGCAGCCCCCGCTGCGGCCGCGGCCGCCGCGGCGATGATCGGCCGCGCCATCTCCCTCTTCCACGGGAGGTTGAGCCGCTGTGCGATGCGAAACGCGTCCTTGTCGCGCTCGGGGGCGAGCTCGAGGGTCTGCGTGACAAGGTCACCGAGGCCGTGCCCCTTGCCCTTCCCGTTCTTGTCGCGGGTCGAGGTGAGGACGACCTGCCGGTAGGGGATGCGCAGTCGTTCAGCGGTGTTCGGGTCGACGGGGTCGTTGAGCCACTCGACGAACGCCTCCAGATCCTTCGCGATGCCCTGGTGCCCGGTGAGGGGGTTCTTGATCCAGTCGACCTTCGTCAACACCAGGATCACCGGCAGCCCCCGCGCGTCGAGCTCGCGGATCATCGCGATGTCGGCCGGGGTCAGCCGATCGTCGGCGGCCCGCACGCAGTACCAGACGACCGAGATCTGGTGGTCGCCGGGGTGGGCGGCGATCGCGTCGAGGTGGGTGCGCAGCTGCTGATCCGGCGGAACGGGCGAGCCGATCTCGAACCCCTCGACGTCCCAGATACCGAGCGAGTCGTCGCTGTAGAAGTGCACGCCGCGCGTGACCGGCAAGCCGCGTCCGACCTTCGCCCAGTCGCGCCCGAACACCGCGTTGACGAGCGACGACTTGCCCACGCCCGAAGCGCCGACGATCGCGAGGTTGAACCGGCCGTACCGCGACTTCGCCTCGGACGTCGCCTGGACGAACGCCTTGTCGTCGAGCTGACGCGCATCGGTGTTCTTCTTCGCCATGATCTGGCCCTACCCCCGATGATTCGCGTCGCGACCCGCGTGTGCGGGATGGATCGAATCTACGGGGCGAGGCGGCGCGAGGGACTTTCGGGAGCGCCCCTTGCGCGACGACCCGGTACAGGTCACGGTTGCCGCCGCTGCCCCACCCACTCGTCGTCATCCCGCGTGAACACGACCCGATCGTGCAGCCGCGACCGCCGGCCCTGCCAGAACTCGATCTCGCGCGGCTCGACCCGATACCCGCCCCAGTGCGGAGGCCGCGGCACGACCTCATCGTCGGCGAACCGGGCGGTGACCTCGGCCATCTGCTCTTCGAGAGCGGCTCGGGATGCCACGGGCTCCGACTGATGGCTCGCCCACGCCGACAGTTGGGAGCCGCGCGGCCGCGAGGCGAAGTACGCGTCGTCGCGCTCCGGCGGCAGCGGCGTGGCCGTACCGAGCACGATGACCTGTCGCTGCAGCGCGTACCAGGGGAACAGGATCGACACCGCCGGGTTCCCGGCGAGCGCGCGGCCCTTCCGCGACTGCCGGTTGGTGAAGAACCACAGGGCGCCGTCGTCGTCGATCCCGCGCAGCAGGACCGTCCGCGACGTGGGCCGGCCCTCGGCATCCACCGTCGACACGACCATCGCGTTCGGCTCGGGCTGGTCCGCGGCATCCGTCAGCCACTGCTGCAGCAACTCGAAAGGCGAGGCCGAGAGGGCGTCGTCATCCAGCTCGGCGAGCGTGTAGTCGAGCCGGTGGGCGAGGGGGTTCTCGGTCATCGCGGGTCCTCCGGTGAGTGGCTGGGACCCCAGCGTATGGCTGCGCGGCGGAGACCGGATCGCCGACAACAGGGACATATCGGCCCCCGGTGACCCTCCGCGTCCGGGGCCCCGGCCTAGCGGCCGATAGAATCGCCGCATGGAAGAGGGGGGAACGCGGCAGCAGATTCTCGTGCACGCGGCCCGCCTGTTCGGCCGTCACGGGTATCACGGCACCACCACGCGAGAGATCGCCGATGCCGTCGGCATCCGACAGCCGTCGTTGTTTTATCACTTCTCTGCGAAGCACGTCATTCTCGCCGAGCTGGTCGACGCCGACCTCGCGCAGACGTTCGGTCGGTTGCAAGAGGCCCGCGATCTCGACGCGTCGTGGGCGGAGCGCTTCCACTACTTCTTGACGATCAGTTCGCACGACTATCTGACGCTGCCGTACGACGCGCGCGGGTATTACAGCGATGCGATCTTCACCGAGCCGGAGTTCGAGACCCAGCGTGGCGAGATCTCGCGCTTTCACGACGAGGTGCGCGCCCTCGTCGAGCACGGCATGACGGCGGGCGAGTTCATGGCGATGGATGCCGAGTTCGTGCAGCGCGCGATCACCGGCCTGCAATTCGAGGGCATGCGCGAGCGCGAGACGAATGCGTCGGCGCCGGTCGCCCACCGCCCCCTTCAGGTGTCGGATTTCATTCTCCGCGCGGTGCTCGTCGATCCTTTCCGTCTCGACGACGTGCGTTCTGCGACCCAATCGCGCCTCGAGGGCGCGGTCTCTTTCTCGCAGTAGTCCCCGCCCCTTGCCCCTGACTTTTCTCGGGGGTGACACTGTCGCGAAATGCGGGCGCAACACGCGCCCTCTATCAATTGATAGACGCATTACCTATCACTTGATAGCCTGCTCCGCACGTCACTCCCGAGGTGGCGGAGCATCGAGCATCGACGGAGATTTCCATGCACACCACCACTCGCATCGCCGCTGTCGCCGCGGTCGCCGGTATCGCCGCCCTCGGCCTGGCCGCGTGCTCCTCGAGCCCGGCGCCGGCAGCAGACACGGCATCCGCCATCACGACCGTCGCTCCCACCGCCCTGCGGTCGGCCGACACGTTGTCGATCTGCACCACCAACCTGGGGTCGCCCCCGAACATCAGCACCGACGAGTCCGGCAACCTCGTCGGCAGCGAGATCGACCTGGCCAAAGCGGTCGCGGGTCGCCTCGGCCTCACGCCCGATTTCGTCACGGTCGACTTCTCGGCGCTCATCCCGAGCCTGCAGGCCAAGCAGTGCGACGTCATCATGGCCTCGCTCTACATCAAGCCCGAGCGCAAAGAGGTCGTCGACTTCGTGCCGTACCTCACCTCCGCCACCGGCGTCGCGGTGAAGCAGGGAGCGGATGCCGGCATTACCGGCCTCGACGACTCGCTCTGCGGCAAGAAGGTCATGGTGACCGTCGGAACCACCGCTCAGGATCTCGCGGAGAAGCAGTCGACGACCTGCACCTCCGAGGGCAAGAAGCCCCTCGACATCAGCACGAACAACCAGGCCACGGTGGGCTTCCAGCAGCTGGTCAGCGGGCAGCTCGACGCGTACCTCGATGCGGCCGAGCTGATCGGGTACTACCAGAAGCAGGGCACCGCGGGCATCGAGATGGTGGGAGACCCGACCGACGCGATCGACATCGGCGCGGCCACCCTCAAGGACAACACCGCGCTGCACGACGCGATCCAGAAGGCCTTCGACGACCTCGTCTCGACGGGCGACTACGAGAACATCCTCAGCACGTGGGGACAAGAGGCCCTCACGTACAACGGAAGCAACTGACGATGAACTTCGACTGGGGCTTCTTCTGGAAGAACCTGCTCACCCCGGGCGCGCCTTTCCTGCAGGGTCTCGCGCTGACGGTGCTCATCTCGGTGCTCGCGATGGCCGGCGCGCTCGTCGTCGGTCTCGTGATCGCGATGATGCGGCGCTCGACGTTCGCGCCGTTGCGCGTGATCGCCAGCCTCTACATCTGGTTGATCCGCGGAACACCGCTGCTCGTGCAGCTCGTGATCATCTACACGGGCTTCGCGGCGGCGAACGTGTTCCGCTTCCAGGACGTCGATCTCGGCGGCATCCTGGTCAAAGCCGCCATCCAGGCCGCGATCGTCGGGCTGATCATGAACGAGAGCGCGTACATCTCCGAGATCATCCGCGCGGGCCTCGATTCGGTGCCGATCGGTCAGACCGAGGCGGCGCAGGCCCTCGGCATGTCGGGCATGTCGGCGATGCGGTGGATCATCCTGCCCCAGTCGCTGCGGCTGATGGTTCCCCCGCTCGGTAACTCGTTCAACGGGCTCATGAAGAGCACGTCGATCCTGAGCGTCATCGGCGTCTCGGAGATGTTCCTGGTCACCCAGAGCATCAGCGCGGCGAGTTTCCGCACCTTCGAGATCTTCGCGGTCGTCGCGATCTACTACCTCGCCCTCACCACGATCTGGACGGTGATCCAGAGCGCGATCGAGAAGAAACTCAACGCCCGCGTCGGCATCGTGACCACGGCGTCTCCGTGGCAGCGGTTGTTCGGGGGCCGTCGGTCGGCGCCCCTCACCCCCGTCACCACCCTCTCCGACTCGGGAGTCCTGAAATGAACGATCCCCTCGTCAGCGCGAAGAACGTCACCCGCGAACTCGGCGGGCGCCAGGTGCTCGACAACGTGTCGTTGGACGTGCAGCCGGGCGAGGTCGTCGTGCTCGTCGGTCCCTCGGGTGCCGGCAAGACGACGTTCCTCCGCACGATGAACGGCCTCGAGAGCATCGACGGCGGCGACCTGACGGTCGCGGGCCAGCCGATGGGCTACCGGATCGCGCCGAACGGTCGTCGCATGCCCGCGACGAAGTCGGCCCTGCGGCAGCAGCGGCAGGAGATCGGGTTCGTCTTTCAGCACTTCAACCTCTTTCCGCACATGACCGCGCTCGAGAATATTTGGCACGCGCCCGTGCGCGTCCGCGGTGTCGACAAGCGCGAGGCCGTCGCCCAGGCGCAGGCCCTGCTCGAGCGCGTCGGGCTGGGCGACAAGAGCGACGCGCGGCCGAGCAAGCTCTCGGGCGGTCAGCAGCAGCGCGTCGCGATCGCACGGGCTCTGGCGATGAAGCCGCGGCTGATGCTGTTCGACGAGCCGACCAGCGCCCTCGATCCCGAGATGATCGGCGAGGTGCTCGACGTCATGCGCGAGCTCGCTGCCGACCACATGACCATGGTCGTGGTCACGCACGAGATGGGCTTCGCCCGCGAGGTGGCCGATCGCGTCGTGGTGATGGATGCCGGAGCGATCATCGAGGTCGCCCCGCCCAGCCAGCTGTTCGCCGCGCCCGAGCATCCACGCACGCAGGCGTTCCTCTCGAAGATCCTGTGACGCCCTCCCCCGCACCCGCATCTCCCCGCACGACCGATCGAGGAACACCCATGTCTCGCACGCCCCTGACCGGCGCCATCGCCACCCCGCACGTCGACGCCACCCGCTCCGCGGAGCAGGCATTCGCCCGCGGCGGCAACGCGATCGATGCCGCCCTCGCGGCCGCGGCCACCCTCAGCGTGGTCTACCCGCACAACGTCAGCATCGGAGGCGACCTGATCGCCCTGGTCCGCGACCCCTCGGGGCGCACGCGCTGCGTGAACGCGTCGGGCCCCGCGGCATCCGCTGTCGATCGTGCGGCGATGCGCGAAGCGCACGGCGAGGTGCTGCCGTATCGGGGCATCGACACGGTGACGGTGCCGGGGGCGGTCCGCGGGTGGGAGGTGCTGCGGCGCATGGGCGGTCAGCGCGAGTGGGGAGAGATCTTCACGGATGCCGTGGCGGCAGCCCGCGACGGAGTGCCGGTGTCGCGCTCGCTCGCCGCCGCCTTCCGCGAAGAAGAGGCCGCGATCGGGTTCGACGCGGGCTTCCGCGACACGTTCCTCGCGCAGGGCCCGCCCGTTCAGGGCGATGCCCTCGTGCAGCCCGTGCTGGCCCGCACTCTCGAGGCGATCCGCGACGGGGGCGCCGCGGCCCTGTACGACGGCGAGCTCACCGCCGGGTTCGTCGACGGCCTCGCGCGCCTCGGCTCGCGCATCGGTGCGGCCGACCTCCTGCTCTTCCACCCCGAGGTCGTCGAGCCGCTGACCACCTCGTTCGGCACGTATCGCGTGCTGACGAGCCCGCCCAACACGCACGGTTTCGTGCTGCTGCGGGTGCTCGGCGAGCTGGAGCGGCAGGGCATCACCGACCCCCTGGGGACGGACTTCGGCCGCATGATGGAGCGCTTCTTCGCCGCGAACCTCGTGCGCGACGAGCTGCTCGCCGACCCGCGGGTCACCTCGGGAGACGTCACCGAACTGCTCAGCGGCGACGCGACCGCACACGGCGACGAGCCCGTGCTGCCCGGCTTCCGCCGCCCCCGCGGCGACACGGTCGGCATCGCGGTGTCGGACTCGTCGGGGTGGTCGGTGTCGCTCATCCAGAGCGTTTACCACGCGTTCGGAGCCGCCGTCGTGGAGCCCAGCACCGGCATTCTGCTGCACAACCGCGGCACCGGATTCTCGCTCGACCCCTCGTCGCCGAACGCCCTCGCACCCGGCAAACGCCCGCTCCACACCCTCATGCCGGTCATGGTCGACGACGCGAAGGGCCTGCGGTTCGTCTCGGCGACGATGGGCGGCCAGGGTCAGCCGCAGATCCACGCGCAGACGTTGCTCCGGGCGATGGCGGGAGCCACCGCTCAAGAGGCGGTGTCGGCTCCGCGCGCCATCGTGGGCCCGCAGCGCGACGGCGACAGCCCCTCCGACATCTACGTCGAGAGCGACCTGCCCACCCTCGCCCGCGATGCGCTCGAGGCGACGCGGCTGCACATCATCGAGACTCCGGATGCCGACGAGCTCGTCGGCCACGCCAACCTCGTCATCGTGGCCGCCGACGGTGGCCTGGACGCCGGCAGCGACCCGCGATCGGACGGCGCGGCGAGCGTGCGGGGGTATGGGGGCTGAGGCGACGCCCCGATCTGCCGCTGTTGACGAGCGAGACCACAGCCGAGCGCCGGTCGGGGACAGATAGCGACAGCGACGGCAGCGAGAAACAAGTCCGAAATCGCGCGACAACCACCGTCACCGCGCCTGCAGTGGCGCAATCAGACGCGATGCGCGCAAGAGCCGGATCGCGAACTTCGCTTACGCGTCGCGGCCCCCTCGCATACGGTGACGAAACGCGTACCTGCCCCCGGGCCGTTCGCAACACCCATCTATTGAGACCGAAGTGAAAGATCATTCATGAAGAAGAAATCGTTGCTATCCGTTTCGGGTGGCGCAATGCTCACCGTACTCGTCGCCTCTTTCCTGTCAGCGGCGCCTGCAACCGCCGCGTCCCCCTCGGAGATCGATTTATCGCCGGCGATATCGACAATCTCCGGCGGGACCGTGCTTGAGTCCGTCGGAGCCACGCAAGCGGAATGGGAAGCGGAGATCGAATCCCTCGTTGCTAGCGATCTGCCCCGGTCCGTCACCGAACAGGACGGCGTCACCCGCTACTCGTTCGAGCTCACGCCTCAGGGCGAGGGCGTACCCACGGGGTACGTGATGGATTACACGGTGGAGGTGCGTGACGATGGAGCCATCGTGCCGATGCTGGCTGGCGGCTCCAACCAGCACGGCCCTTATCTGGACCTGAACCAGTTCGATCAAGATCTGGTCATCAGTGGTGGCGCTGCCGCTATCGGGCTGGCCGCGTGCGCGATCCCGGCCGTGGGATGGGTCAGCTGCGCCGCGATCACCGCTGCATTGACGATTGCCGCGGTCGCTCTTGCACACAACGGAAAATGCAAGGGCGAGTTCCGCATCTATCTGAATCGCGCTCGGGACGAACCGCAGTACGCCTGCGTGACCTAAGCGCCATTTCGTCGGAAGCCGTCCGGGCCGAGCATCGTGTCAGACGACACGATGCTCGGCTCCGTCGTTGAGACGGAATACGTCGTGGACGGAGGCGCCGAGCGCTTCGCTGATGCGCAGAGCGAGAACTAGAGAGGGATCGTGTTGACCCGCCTCGAGCGACACGATGGTCTGGCGAGAGACGAGGCAGAGGGCGGCGAGGGCCTCCTGGGTGAGCCCACGCTCTCGGCGAGTAGCTCGCACGGTGTTGACGGTCTTCACCTCACGCTCTCCTCGGCCGAGTCGCGGCGATGCGGATCCAGTAGTCCCCGAGGGCGATGATCAGGAGACCCGCGAGCCAGACCCAGCTCGCGATGCCTGCCAGCAGGACCGCGGCGAGGAGAAGAACCGGTGCCGCGACCAGCACATCGCGAAAAGCCGATGCCCGTGCTTTACGATCCAAATCGGCTTCGATCCCCTCCTCGGCGAAAGATTGAGTCGCGGCTTCTCGCTTCTTCCGGACGGCCACGATGGCTAGCCCCGCCACAGGGATGACAGCGAAAGCGGCGTACCGCAACCATTCTGCGCCAGTGGCCTCCCCCACACCGATAAGAACGGCGATCAGGGCAATACCGATGGCGAGAACCACCACGGGTGCGAAGCGTTTCATAGGGCATCCCCTCAAATGTCAGACGTACTTGTCATTCCACGATGTCGCATCGATCCGACATTTGCAAGAAGCTGCCTCCGCGAAGCAACGCGACCGTCGCGCGACACCCGCCGAGGGACACACAGACCTCGGCCCCCGTGAGCCGCGAACGGGAGGCGATGCTCCCAGGCTCCAACCCGGGCGAGCGATCAGACACGCACCCGCGCGCACGTCGACACGCCGCCACTCTGCGTGCACGGAATACCGGTTGCGCGCGGCGGGTTGGAAGGCACGGCCCTGTTCCCCCACGAAAGGACACCCATGAGCCTGTTCGCCCCCACCACCGTCGGAGAGATCGGCGTCCGCAATCGCGTCTCGCTCGCCCCGATGACCCGCCTGCGCGCCGGCGCCGACGGAGTCCCCGGACCGATCGTCGCGAAGTACTACGCGCAGCGCGCCGGCATCGGCCTGCTGGTCACCGAGGGTGTCTTCCCGAGCGACGAGTCGCGCGCGTACCCGGGTCAGCCGGGCATCGTGACCGACGCTCAGGCCGCGGGCTGGGCCAAGGTCGCCGACGCCGTGCACGCCGAGGGCGGCACCGTCTTCATGCAGCTCATGAACGGCGGACGCGTCACGCACCCCGAGATCACGGGCACCGACCGCATCGTCGCCCCCTCGGCGATCGCGATCGACGGTGACACGCGCCTCGCCGACGGTACGAAGGTCGCCTACGCGGTGCCGCACGCACTCGAGACCGCTGAGCTCGCCACGGTTCGCGACGAGTTCGTCGCCGCTGCCCGCAAGGCCGTGGATGCCGGCTTCGACGGCGTCGAGCTGCACGGTGCCAACGGCTACCTGCTGCACGAGTTCCTCTCGCCCGCGTCGAACCAGCGCACCGACGAGTACGGCGGATCCCCCGCGGCCCGCGCCCGCTTCGTGATCGAGGTCGCGCAGGCCGTCGTGGCCGAGGTCGGCGCGACGCGCGTCGGCATCCGCATCTCGCCCGCGCACAACATCCAGGACGTCTGGGAGACCGACGACGCCGAGACCCGCGCCACCTACGAGGCGCTCGTGTCGGGCCTCGCTCCCCTGGGACTCGCGTACCTGAGCGTGCTGCACGCCGACCCCGCCGGCGACCTGATCCAGGACCTCCGCCGCACCTTCGGCGGCACCTTCATCATCAACTCCGGCTTCTCGAGCGTCACCACGCGCGACGAGGCCGTCTCGGTGGTCGAGAAGGACCTCGCCGACCTGGTCGCCGTCGGCCGCCCCGCCATCGCCAACCCTGACCTCGTCACCCGTTGGGAGAAGGGCGCCGACGAGAACGAGGTCGACCAGGCCTCCGTCTACGGCGGCGACGAGCGCGGCTACACGGACTACCCGTTCCTGCAGGGCTGATTCGATCAGCATTTGGGGCCCCGCGCGACTCGTTCGCGCGGGGCCCTTTCGCTTTACACCGGTCGATATCGCTGCACGCTGGCGCCCGATCGGAACTCCCATCGCTCCATGAGCTCGAGCTGAATCTGCTTCCGGATGCCAACCAGCAGCTGCGGCCCGCGACCTGCGACAACCGGGTGCACGACGAACGTGAACTCGTCGATGAGCCCCTCCGCCGCGAGCGCCGCAGGAAGCTTCACCCCACCGAGCGCGATCCCTCTCCCCGATTCCTCCTTGAGCCGCCGAACAGCCCCGACCACGTCACCCCGAACGAGTTCCGCGTTCCAGTCGACTCCGTCGAGGGTCTCGGATGCCACGACCTTCCGCATCGGATCCATCACTTCCGAGAACGCCACCTCACTGGCATCCATCCAGTCCGGCCACTCCCCCGATTCCGGTCGGCGCCACGCGCCCTCCATCAACTCGAAGGTGACGCGGCCGTAGAGGAGGGTGTCGGAGCGGCGCAGCTCGTCGGTCCAGAACGCCATGGACTCGGCATCCGGCGGCAGGCCCGCTTCGTGATGGACGCAGCCGTCGAGGGTGACGTTGATGGCGTAGCGGAGGGGCTGGGTCATGCCGCTAGCTTCCTCGCGGCGGCTCCTCCGCGGAAGAGCCCGCCGCCGCAAACCGCCCAGCCTGCACCGCGAACGCCTCCGCCAACTCCGGCGGCCCGACGACCTCCATCGCCACCTCGAACCGCCCGAACGATGCGGCGAGCGCACCCCACGACCACGACCCCGCCTCGAGTGTGCAGCGCTCGTCGTCGACGGCGGTGACGATGCCGTCGCCCGCGAACGGCAGCACGTTCCGCGCCGGCGCGTGCAACAGCACGGTCCCGTGGCAGGGCCACTCGTTCGTGTCCGACCCCTTGAATCGTGCGGATACGAACGCGTCGACGTCCCCGCCCGGCACGACCCGCGGCACGAAGGGAGCGCCGTGCGGCACCCGGGGTCGCGCGCGATCCGCCGAGAAGAGCCGCCAGTCCTCGCGATCGAGGTCCCACCCGAGCAGATACCACCGGCCGTGCGATGCCACGAGGTGATGAGGCTCCACCCGCCGCGGCGGACCGGGCTCGGTGCCGTCCCCCTCCCGCGGCAGGTAGTCGAAGCGGATCGAGACACGCTCGCGCACCGCCTGCGCGAGCGTCAGCAGCACCTCCAGCGGAACGGCAGCAACCGGCGCTTCGCCCGGGCGGCCCACCGTCGTCACCTCGACAGCGTCGAGCCGATGCCGCAACCGCGACGGCAGCACCTGCCGCATCGTCGCAAGGGCTCGCACCGCCGCCTCGCCGATGTCCGCCCCCAAGGCGGGAGCCGCGCGCAGAGCGATCGCGACCGCGAGCGCCTGATCGTCGTCGAACAGCAGCGGCGGCATCTCGGCGCCCGCGTCGAGGCGGTACCCCCCGTCAGGGCCCATCGTCGTCTCGATGCGGTAGCCCATCTCACGGAGGCGATCGATGTCTCGCCGCACCGTGCGGTCGCTGACGTCCAGCCGCGAGGCCAAGACCGACCCCGGCCAGTCCCGCCGCGCCTGCAGCAGCGACAGCAGGGTGAGCAATCGCGACGTCGTGGCCATGCATCCGACGGTAGTCGCGGTCTAGGACAGAAACCGACCTATACGGGTGGGAACGTGATCTCACGAGCCGATCCCGGCCATTCATCGAGGAGCAGACATGCCCGTGCAGACCACCACCCACCTGAACTTCCGCGGCGATGCCCGCCAGGCGCTCGAGTTCTACCAGTCCGTCTTCGGCGGCCACCTCGTCGTCAACACCTACGCCGACTTCGGCATGCCGGCCGAGATCCCCGGCGCCGACAAGGTCGTCTTCGGCCTGGTCGCCGGCGAGAACGGCTTCCGCATCATGGGCTACGACATCCCCGGCCGCACCGAGGGAGGCATCGCAGCCCCCGGCTCCACCCACCGCGAGTACAACACGACGGTCACCGACCAGTCGCTGTTCGTCTCGATCAGCACCCCCACCCTCGAGGAGCTCCAGGGGTACTGGGACGCCCTGTTGATGGATGCCACGATCATCGAACCCCTCGCCGCATCGGCGTGGAGCGCCGGCTTCGGCATGCTGACCGACCGCTTCGGCGTGACGTGGAGCATTTCGGTTGCCTCCGAGTAGTCCGGGGGGGCGCGGCGCACCCATTGTGCGTCGCCGCTGCCTCCGCCCCGGCGGGCGGCCATAGTCCGAGACCTCCGCCGCACCTAGCTTTCTAACTCCCGCCTCGCGAGCAGGACCATGCGGAACGAGGCCGGGTGAGGGCGCTCGGAGCACCAGTCTCGCGAACCTGGTCCGCCGTCTACACGGCCTCGCACAGCTCATCGCGCGGGGCCTACTCAGTGCGGAGTGGGGAGAGAATCGGGCATGATCTTGCCAGATTTCAGTCGAACGCGACTGTGTATGGCGGACGCGACCGGCGGTTGCTACGGGCTAGCCATCGGACCGACGCGACGGTCAAGACACAGCGCTGTCGCATCACGATTTGGATCCCGCACGGATCGCCAGCCGCGCTTGACCCCGACACTCCGAGAATGTTGCGCCCCTCATGAGCTTGTGAGCCACAGTATGAATCGAGTCGCGACCGGCAGATTGAGTTTTCTCGTGCCTCCAGGACTCGGCTCGACGTTTCCGATCAGATTGGTCGAGCCGACATTGCTGGAGAGTGCATTTCCTTCATTCATCCGAGAAGGGTTTTTCATGGGCGGGCCGAGGATTGTTTTCCTCACGGGGGCGGGTATCTCCGCGGAATCCGGCATTTCGACGTTTCGAGACGTGAACGGTCTCTGGAAAAGTCAGAGCGTAAGAGAACTAGCGTCGCCGCACGGCTATGCCCTCAGGCCCGATGTCGTGCACGAGTTCTACGATGCTCGTCGTCGGCAAGCACTCGAGGCTCTACCTAACGCTGCCCATTACGCGATCTCCGACCTCTCGAGAGAGCTCCGAACCGACGGAAATCGACGCTCAGATCTGGTAGTCACATAGAACGTCGACGATCTGCACGAGAGAGCCGGATCCAAGGACGTCCTTCACCTGCACGGCGAACTCAACAGCACCCTGTGCGCAGCATGCGGGAAGGAACATCGCTGGGAAGGGGATCTGCGGGGCCGACCGCCGTGCCCGTCGTGCGGTCGTGAGGCCCTGCGGCCCAATGTCGTCTGGTTCGGCGAGAACGTCCGCCGTCTTCGAGAGGCTGAGAACGCCATCGACCAGTGCGGGATCTTGATCGTCGTCGGCACATCAGGCAGCGTCTGTCCCGCCGCCGGACTCATCGAGCGAGCTCGGTCGATCGGAGTCGAAACGGTTCTCGCGAATGCCGAGCCTTGGGGAAAGTCGACGGACTTCGACAGGGTCCTCCTCGGTCCCGCAACCGAAACCGTCCCAGCCTTGGTGACGCAGATCCTCGAGAATGACTTCGATCCCGACTCGGACTGGTCCGAAACCTCGCCGACTCTTCAGCGCACATCGGTCTACATCGACTTCGAGTCGACGATCACGGACAGACCGTTCCCGCTCGGCTCGACGGCAAGCCTTCCAGGACTCATGCCAGGCGCCCGAGACGCCGTGCGACAACTCGCTCACAACTTCGATGTGGTGATAGTTGCAGACGACCGAATCGCCGCCTCCCCATTGTTCGCGCGATTCTGGGACTGGTACACCGTGCACCTGGGATCCCACCGCGGTCATCTAGCCAACCAGCTCCTGCTGACGGGTGACAAAAAGCACCTGAGAGGATGGGACTATTTCGTTCTAGGCGCCGATGCAGGAAGACAACCATCCGACTGGGTCGGCGAGATTCTGAGACTACAGTCTCCGGACGCGGACTGGCCGGGGGCCGTCGCGCGAATTTTCAGCTCCGCGTTCCATCGATCCGTGCATGGGAATGAGGTTGGGAAAGCCGAGAATCGCGCCGTCGACGGGGGCGACGATCCGTGGCGGCGGAAAGATGGCTGAGTCCGGCAGCGGTGAGAATCGCCGAGCATCGACGCGCAACGCTCGACATCGGGCCGCAGGAAGCACGCGAAGTAGGCCGAAGCGTCAAGTCCCCCATGGTCGACGTATGCGAAGCGTGGTAGAGGTGGATCGTCGAGTCGTCGACGCCCACGGCGACTTCTGCGACGACCGGGCAGTCCGATTTCTTGCCAAAGCCGAAGATCTGTAAGCGCGAGCACGCCGCACCGCGGCTCGAGCCTTGGGGGCATCGTCGGCAGCGAAGCCAGCCGTGCATGCTGAGCGCTAGCCTCGGAGGGTGATTGATCCTGGCTGGGCGGCGGTGATCGCCGCGATTGTTTCCCTACTGCTCGGACTGGCGGGACTTTTGCGTTCAGCCTCGGATTCCAGTCGCGCCGAAGCGCGTGAACGCCGCGAGCGGCGCGCGGAAGCGTACGTGACCGTGCTGCGCATCGTCGAACTGCGGGGTCTATCCGTTCAAGACGAGATGTACAACTACACAGAAACGGGTAACGACCCGCACGAACCGTCGCGGCCGCGGCGAGACTTCTCGATGCCAGCACGTACGGACCGAGCGGAAGCACGCGCTCTTCTCGCCGCCTACGGCACTAAAGAGACGCGGGCCGCATTTGAGACTTGGCTTGGCCACGTCGAGTCCTGGGAGTCAAAGCTCGCACTCTGGTTCTTCGAGAACGAGCTCAACGGTCCACCAGAGCTTGGCTCGAGCGACGCCGAGCCCGAGAGAACGGCTGAGCGAGCCGCCCGATCAGCGCTCGGCGACGCAGTCAGCCGGGAAGTGGTCTATTGAGTCTGGCGGGGTCCGATGTCGGTGAGGTTTCACGGCCTTGACCGTTCCCGGACAGCTTCACGCGTCAGGCCCGACTTGTCCCGGGCCAGGCTCGGTGGCGCGTCTAAGAGATAGCTGAGATGACAGTTCGTCAATCACCGCGACCCATCGGCCGTAGTCCCTTGCTTTCGCATTCTGCTCAAGCCACAGGGGGAAATCTTGCTTACCTCGAGGGGTAAAGTCGTAGCGATACTCTCCACCGTGCTTTACTTTCGACTTCAAAACTAGCCCCTCCCCGGCTTCGTCAACAAATTTTTGCATGAGCGAAGCCGAGAAGAGCCATTCACTCTCAGCATCCTGAATTCCTGCAAGGAATTTGTTGTATTCCAAGACATCCTGCTTGGGGAAGCCGAACCGGCCCCTCATCAGGTCTCGCGCCGACCGCCCCTCCTCGTCCGAATCGAAGAGCGCGATTACGTCCTGCGAAGCTTCCGCCCGGAGCAACACTGCTTGCGCGACCGCAGAGTGTGCCCCCTTGCAAGCGATGATGACGAGGCCGCTGAGTTCGTCCGCGCGGCCGAGTGCCAATGCAGCAAGCTCTAGGAAGCGCTTGTCAGTCTCGCCCTCAACGACTACCAAGAGCGAACTGCCTTCTGGCACGGAATGGTAACGGTCGAGTAACTCGGGCACCACCGCATCTACGAACAAGCCCGAGAGCACACCTGCGTGGGCTTCATTGCCCAAAGCGGAACCCCCGTGGCGGGAGATTCCGTCGAACGACTTGTCGAGCGCGACTACCTGAGCTCTAGGCGAACGGGACACAATGTAGGGCGAGTGAGACGTCACGAGAAGCGTCACATCGTCCCGTTCAGCAAGGCCCTCGAGGTCGTCTCGCAAGGCCTGTTGAGCACCAGGGTGCAGGAAGGCCTCAGGTTCCTCCAGCGCAAACACAAGCGACTGCTTGCTCGCATCGCTCAGGTATCGCAGAAGCGCTATCAATACTCCCCCCGCGACCCCGGTGCCCTTGGAAGCAAGGTCTGACTCCACTGAGTCTTCCAGTCGGATTTTGATATTTGACAGCGTTTCCTCCAGCGACGTGACCGATGGCACGAGCGCGATTCCCTTCACTTCAGGGAATAGGCGCTGACTCAGGTTGAGAATCTTCTCCCGCATCGGCGCTAGAAGCGCGCCTTGCAGGTGCCCGGCATAATCGCTTCTGGCCTGCTCCGAATCGGTGTATGCCTGCCCAAGTTCTTCGCGAAGTACCGAGTGGAGGATTTCCCGGAACTGCCCGACCAGAAGAGCCTCGATGCTCTGCCCGCTCTCCACAGGCACGAAACGCACGAGTTTCCGGAACTGCTTGAGAGCCCGTTCATTCAGGTCCGAGTCGCCCCGCCGGTCTCCGACGCCTTTCGCTGCGAAGTAATCTTGCCGCACCAGTCCCGTACTTCTGTTTCCTCTATAGGTCACGACCAGCCGAAGCTCGCCGCTCGAGGCATAGGTAGGGCGGCCAGTACCCACAACGCTTGCTTCGTACTCTTCGAGGTATCGGAGGAGGGTTCGCTCAGAGCTGGCACGGCCTGCGAGCTTGAATGTGACCGTCGTACGCGGGTACGCAAACAAGCGCTGCCCCGGCACGTCTCGGTCAGCGTCGAACGGATAAGCGGGATCAAGTGCCATCTTCAGGGCACGAACGAGATTCGACTTTCCGCAATTATTGGGCCCCACGAAGGAGTTCATTCCGGACACGAGCGGGACGTCAATGCCGTCCGCAAAAGATCGAAAGGACTTGACCTCAAGTCTCACAAGCTTCATCGTGTACCCGCCTCCGTCGTCGAACTGGTAAGTCCCAATCAATCTGTCACGACATGCGGCCGATAACCCGCCATGACATCCGGCGCGCCAGCGCGCACCGGCCGATGATGGCAGCCCAACGGCGGGCTGAGCTCCGATTGCCGGGCGACCCCTGTGGAACCCTGGGCGCGAGGCGGGCCGAGCCATCCTGCGCGGTGCTCATCGGCACCGTCTTCGAGGTCGATGACTGGGACGATGCGATCGACGACCGCGGGCGAACTCCCCTCGAGCGGTGTGAGCAGCTCGACCTCCTCCACCGCTGGCTCACCAGCTACTGGAGCCGCCTCGGCACGATCTCGTTCATCCCCGGGCGCGACGACATCGTGAGGCCTGGGCGCTTCGATCCAGCGGCGCTGCCCGGCACCGATGGAACCGAGTGGAGTGGCTGGCTCTGTTCAAGGAGGGGATATGCACGAGGTGCTTCTCGGCGGCCGCTCCGTCGCTGTGACGCACATCAAGACTGAGCAAACTGAGAACGGCGAACATCCAGCGATACCGCCTGAATGTTGCGGGCTTCGACGCACGGACCCGGATCGCAATTCTGCGCGCCGACAGCGCAGTAGACGCCCGCGTCTTGGCGGCAGTCGTCGACTCCGAACTTCTGCTCGGATACAGGACATGGACGGCGAGCTCGGCGGCCTGAATACCCGGCGTTTGATCTCGACCAGGTCGTCTTCGTGACGTCCGACACCCTCTTCAACCGCGCCCAAACAATCGAACTCGCGGACCACCCATTCAACAGCGTGGAGGAGATGGATGCCGAGCTGACTCGTCGCTGGAACGAGACCGTTGCGCCCGACGACATCGTGCTGCACCTCGGTGATCTCGCGCTCGGCCCGATCGCCGAATCGCTCCAGCTGACGGCGCAGCTTCGGGCGCCGCTTCCGTTCCTGGCAACCACGACCGCGTCTCCCGCGACACAGACCAACTGCGTCATCGAGAGGTTCACGCCGCTAGACAAGGCGGCGGGGTGGAGCGTCGTTCCCGAGGTCGTATCCGGCATGCGCGCGGAGATCAAGTCCAGGTTCCGCAGTGGCGAGCTTGAAGTCCTCATCGGTACAGACTCCATGAGTGAAGGTCTGAACCTGCAAACGTCCGGGCGACTCATCAACTACGACATGCCCTGGAACCTCATGCGTGTCGAGCAGCGAATCGGGCGCGTCGATCGCATCGGCGCGTCGTACAAGGACATCCGCATCAGCAACTATTTCTACGCTGACACCGTTGAGGAGCAGGTGTACAAGGGCATCGCCGAGGACTATGGCGACTTCACCGACATCGTGGGGGACGCAGCCCCAGTGCTCGCCAACATTGAGAAGGCTATCGAGCGTCTGGCACTGACCGGCCACGCAACGACCACCGAGATCGACTCCGAGGTCGGACAGATTCGCCAGCAGGTCGAGGACATCAAGGGCGAGCCACTAAACAACGACGACATAGGTGAGCCCGCAGACGGTGGTCGGATCAAGGAGCCGCCAACACTGGTGGGCGACGCAACTCCGAGGGACCTGGAACAAGTGCTCAAAACCAACGGGCTCACACGTGGGGCGATCGCGCCTGACAGGACCCGTCCAGGGGTGTACGGCCTGAAGCTCCCGGCCGAAAACCTCTCCGCTGTGTCCTTCAGCAAGGCCGGCGGCGTGCACGACATTGAGGAATACTTCGACCCGTCGCCGGTCGCCCCGCTGCCAGTCACGTTCGACCGCGCCACCTGGGACGAGAGCGACGATCCGGCGCTGGTCTTCCTCACGTACGGGACCCCCGAGCTGGCGGCGCTGTTACCTGCCACCGACTCGGATGCCTAGGTGCTGCCGACGCTCTCGACGATGCCCTCGTCGTGACACTTCCTCGGCCGGAGGGCCGCCCCTCTCGCCTAGGCAACCTCGGCAATGGCGGAACGTGAGGGTGGATCCTGCTATCGTCCCGAGGTGAGGTCTAGACGGAATGCCTGAGACAGCCATACGCACTTTCGCCACCCAGCTCCGCGGTGTGCGTGTGCTGTGCACAGTGGAGCGAGTCGATGGGCGGGCGCCCGCTGTCGGTATAGAAACCTGTGCGCGGGATCTCCAACAAGGGCTCCGAGCCGTCTCAAAGTTCGCCGGCTATTGCCAACGGACGCTGGTGCTCACGACGCCCTCCACGGCCGATGAGCAGTGGGCGGGCGTTCTGGCGTCATACTTCGGCTTCGGCCTTGTGGTCGATAACGGGCAGCGCCGGGAGGTCATGCCGCCGCCGGAGCTCGATGAAGAGGCCGGCGCCGAAACTCGTCGTCGATTCCTTCAGCGGGTGCTGCAGAGCCTCGACGCCGCGAGTTAGCCTTCGGACCACGCCGAGATGTCGTCGGGCGCGTTCCACGGTCGTCCGACCAGCGCAGCGGTGACCTCGTGTGCTACGACTGCGTCGCGAACGCGGCTGTGCCAAATCGCTGGACGCTCGTTCGGGGCTGCGCTGCGGATCTCCTGTACGTATGTGTCGATCATGGCGTGATTGTGGCGCGCTGCCGCATCCTTCTGCTTGTCGCTGAACCGGTCGATGTGCTGACCGTGGCACTCGCGGCAGGAGCAGGTGGGTGCCGCCACACCGACGTACAACTCCTCTTGCATCGCGTGCGTCTTCATCCAGTGCATGTGCCCGGGGATCAGGACGTACGGCGTCGGGTCGTCTGGACGGCGGGCCTTGCCGGAGTGCTTCGGCGGAGTGAACCGACGTGTGCCCGGGCCTGCACCGATCGCTGCTCCAAGCGCACCGTGAACGAGCGCCTCCAGACCTGCGAGATCGGTGCGCCATGCGAACGCGCCCGTTGTGGCGAGGATGTCGCGGTGAAGCGCAAGCTTTCGGTTCGAGTCGAGCGGGTTCTTCGACGAGCCGAACGACACAAGCACGGGGTGGACACTGAGCCCGATGACGGCGACGAGGAATGCCCTGTGCTCAGGGCGCAGCCAGCCGGTCGCCAGATAGAGGGGCAACGCGACGTCCGCGTCGGGAATTGCGTTGGCGGCGTCGACGATAGCTCGAAGGGTCTCGGTGTCTCCGACGTCGATGAACCCAGAAGGCAGCATGATGACGGACGCGCCCGATGTGCGCTGCGCGTCCAGGACTTCATCGAGCGCGGGAACGGGGAGCAGACCGTCGTCCTCGGTCGGGAGGAACCACAGCGAGTCGGGAGTGGCCTCATGGTGCGCGTGCGAGTCGGGCTCGGCCATGAGCACGAGGTCGGCGTGGATACGGCGCAGGCGGCGCATCTTCGCGTGCCGGTCGGCGCCCGTGATGACAAGCCCCTCGTAGTTGGGTGACAGGTTATGCGACATCGCCTCGGCGCCATCGCAGCCAGAGATCGTGAGAACGCGGCCACTCAGGATCTCGCGGGCGGTCGGCCGCGCGGGAGCGAGGGCGGGCTGCGTGAAGCTGCGGACAATATTCGGGCCGGTGGTGCTCATGCTGCCTCCAGGTACTGGGTCTTCAGCTCGTCACTGTGGATAAGAGCGAGGTCGGCGACCTCGGACAGGGTGTCGCCCGCATCGATACGCTCCTCGATGGCCTGGCGGATCATCGTCGGGCGTTCTCGGGGGATCGGCGCCGGCTCATTCTTACGAAACCCACTCGCGGACAGCTCGATGTTGAGCGCTCGATACGCAGAGTCTGTGATCGCACCGACATCCTTCGCGCGACGAGCGAGGGCCGCGATGGATGTGCCCCACACGCGCTTCAGCTCGGCAAGCCTCGGCAGGGTGGCTTCGCGCAGCGAGTCCTTGATCTCCGCCCTGGGCATCAAAAACTCTGACGCGAACTCATCTGCCTCCCGCTCGCAGTCCGCGCACGGGAGTTCGTGCATGACCGCGTGCCCGAGCTCGTGCGCGACCGTGAATCGCAGGCGATCACCGGGGGCGTGCGAGCCGAGCAGTATGACCGGGGGCGCATCGTCGGGCCAGCTGGCGATGGCGTCCACGCGAGCGGACGACACGTCCCAGCTCAAGCAAGGAACGCCGTGCTGCTCAAGGAGCGCAACAATGTTGACAATCGGGCCGGGGGGAACACCCCAGAGCTTGCGCACGGCGCGTGCACGATCTGCGGGTTGATCCAGCGGGGACCCTAGAGGCAGACGAGGGATGTCGGCGACGGAGGGCGAGGTAAGCAGGCGGCTGACTCGCACATGGGCGAGCACCATGTCGGCTCGCAGTCGGTTAGCGGCCTTGGCAGGAAGCGTCGCCTGCTTGCGGTGGAACTGACGGGTATGAGGAGCGGTAGCGGTGGATCCATCGACGAGAGCGAGTGGCACCTTCAGCTCCCTCGCGAGTACGTGGACCCGACCATCATCAAGCGGGAGGCGCCCCCCCTCGAACTTGGAGATCACTGCCTGCGCGACGCCCGACACCTCGGCGAGCTGCGCCTGGGTCAGTCCCCTGGACACTCGGGCTGCCTCAAGCAGTGAGATTTCATCGGTCACATGACGACCGTAGCACACGTCGCGTCTGATATGAAGAATTATTCCTCGTATCGACTGTGATCCTCCCCGACCCGCGGCGAGGACTCCACGGCAACCGAAATGTCCATATGGACATCGGGTGGACATTTCACCCGTGAAATGAACTTTCAGAAAAATACCTACAGCTCGAGTTACATCCCCGGCGCCATATCCGTGAACCGCGAGTAGTGCCCCTGGAACGCGACCGTGATCGTGTCGGTCGGGCCGTTACGGTGCTTCGCCACGATCAAATCCGCCTCACCGGCGCGCGGTGAGTCCTTCTCGTACGCGGCCTCTCGGTGCAGCAGCACCACCATGTCGGCGTCCTGCTCGATCGAGCCCGACTCACGCAGGTCGCTCAGGGCGGGCTTCTTGTCGGCGCGCTGCTCGGCGCCACGGTTCAGCTGCGAGAGAGCGATGACGGGAACCTGCAGCTCCTTGGCCATGAGCTTGAGCGCTCGCGAGAACTCACTGACCTCTTGCTGGCGCGACTCGACGCGCTTACCGCTGGTGAGCAGCTGCAGGTAGTCAATGACGACCATCTTCAGACCCTCGCGCTGCTTGAGACGACGGCACTTCGCGCGGATCTCGACGAGCGTCATGTTGGGGCTGTCGTCGATGTAGAGGGGCGCGTCGTTAATGCGGCCGCGGGTGGAGGCCACCGTGGTCCAGTCGCGCGAGTCGAGCGTTCCCTTGCGCATGCTCTGCAGGGGGATCTGACCCTCGGCGCTCAGCAGGCGCATGGCGATCTCGCTGCGACCCATTTCGAGCGAGAAGAAGATGCATGGGGCGTTGGCGCGGATCGCGGCGGCACGCGCGAAGTCGAGCGCGAGCGTCGACTTACCCATGGCGGGGCGCGCGGCGAGCACGATCATCTGACCGGGGTGCAGACCGTTGGTGAGCTGGTCGAGACCGGCGAAGCCGGTGGGAATGCCGGTCATCGACCCGTCGCGACCGCGAGCGGCCTCGATCTCTTCAACCGCGGCATCCACAGCCGTCGTCAGGGGGATGTAGTCCTCGGCGCTGTCATCTCCCGAGACGTTGTAGATCTCGGCCTGGGCGCTATTGACGAGCTCAACCGGGTCGCCCTCGCCCGCGTAGCCCATCTGCACGATGCGCGTGCCGGCCTCGACCAGGCGACGCAGCATCGCGCGCTCGGCCACGATCGAGGCGTAGTAGCCGGCGTTGGCGGCGGTCGGCACGATCGAGGTGAGCGTGTGGAGGTAGTCCGCTCCCCCGGCGCGCTGCAGCTCGCCCGTCTTGATCAGCTCGTCGGTGACGGCGACGACGTCGGTCGGCTCGCCATGCGAGTAGAGGGTGAGGATGGCCTCGAAGATCAGCTCATGCTTCGGCACGTAGAAGTCGGGTCCGCGGAGCGACTCGATGACATCGGCCACGGCGTCCTTCGACAGCAGCATGCCGCCTAGAGCGCTCTGCTCGGCGAGCATGTCGTGCGGGGGCGTGCGCTCGGGGCGCGGCGCCTTTCCGAGACGTTCTTCGGCGATATCGGCGATCGACACGGGCTCTCCTTCGGTTCTCGGGCACCCCTGGCCGGGCCTCGCGCGCTTGTAGAACGACGCGGAAACGGGGCTCGGGGCGGCCTCGGCAGCATGAAATCACCGACGTCCGACATCGACGCGCGCGGCAACGCGATCCAGCTGCCCGAGGGGCTGCACCCACGCTAGATACCGCTT
>Ga0308158_10000456_pt1 | contig 66230 bp, 93 predicted proteins | sample PhyBR2_FD_201038 | JGI IMG/M metagenome (GOLD analysis project Ga0308158, IMG submission 201038) | Phyllosphere microbial communities from UC Gill Tract Community Farm, Albany, California, United States - DLSLB.R2 | ecosystem: Host-associated > Plants > Phyllosphere > Unclassified | place: USA... | reverse complement strand
AATGCAAAAAATCCTCGATCCGTGTGGATCGAGGATTTCTGTTTGGTGGGCCCTACCGGGATCGAACCGATGACATTCACGGTGTAAACGTGCGTGTTTCCCGCTAGATCTAGCGGATAGATTGGGGTGCTTACGTGTTTCTTACGTGTTCAGGATTTTTCTGGGATTGGCTCAGAAAAAACGTAAGCTTACGTTTTATTGGCCCTGCTCTTCAGCGCTTTCGCCGCTGGGGTTTTCCACTTCCAGTTCGTCCCACCATTGGCGCACTCGCGGGTCTTGGTAGGGGCCGAGGTTTCCATATTGATCCATAAGGCGAATTCTAGCCGAGACCGTCCCGGTCCTCGAAACGTTTGGGTTTCTTCATCAAGCGCACTCGGTCATAGAGAACGCTAGTTGTTTGCAGCGTCCATTCCGGATCCATCGGCCTATATTCGATTGTCTCGTCCTGCTCATGTAGCCACTGCGGCGAAACGAATTCCAAATGGTAGGGCGCGTCAGTGCTTCTGATTTTTCGGCACCGCCACTTGGGCACCCACGAAGTAAACCAGTGCTGAGCCGGTCCGCTCCTGTACGCGATCAGCGGGTACTTCACCTGGACCATATCCCCGCACCACGCGACCGCCGTGCCAGCCACGGTGCCGCCTTCGACCTGGATCTCCAGGAAAGGCCGCGCATAGGGATCATATGACCGCAGCAGCTGAGGGTCAGGAGTAAATTGCACGGATCGATTCTATCGGCCACCGAGCACGATGAATTTTCATTCTCTTGGAACAAAGAAGGCTAGCCTATCGACTTCTAGGGAAGGTACGCATATGGTGGAAGTTCGCGGCATTAGGGGCAGCATTGGCCACCCGCGTATGAGGAAAAAACAACCAATAGAACTTTGACCTCAACCTACTCGCAAAATTGCCCAATTATCGAGCAAGAAATGTAGGACACAATGCCAGGACGCTATGCACGATCGACCACAGCAACCCGAGTCTCAGAGTTCATCGGAACCAGAAGCGGGCGGCACTTTCTACGCGAACATTCGTGGGAAGAAGGAATGCCGATCGTTGTCTCACAACCGCAAGAGCTACTCACTGAAGCCATGGGCCTCGTCGCGACCCAGAACGACACTGTGCTGGTGGCGCTGGTTGAGCCCACAAGCGACGAACTGCTTTTCATTTACATCTCGCTACCCAACAAGAATCTTGAGGTAGTGCCTACAGAACCTCCGCGACAGACCATTCTCGACTTCTACCGCTTAGTCAACGGGACATTCGCACGGACTTTCCGAGTGCAGGGGTGGAAGTACAGCGCCATAGCCCATGCAATAAACACCTGCGATAGGGTGCTCGATCCTCACGATATCCTGCATGGGCTAAACCGCAGAGAAGCGGTTCCAAGAGAAACTGCGATCTAAAACAAAAACTAGCCCCACCCTCATTTGAGGGTGGGGCTGTCTACGTATATGCCAGACCCCGGCATTGTCCGGTCTGCCGGAGCCCAGCGTTGGGAGGTCACGAGGCCGCCTTCCCTCGGCACGATTTTCTACTTCTTGCGGGTATGCCCGTCATATCCAGGAAATGCGCCAGCTGCGGATTTACTAGTTACTGCTGGGCTCGCCTTGGAATAGGAATCCGGCGACTCGGCATAACCCAGCAGCCAGCCAATCTTGGGGCTGACGTAGGTTTCAAAGAGCCGAACCGCCACATAATAGACCGCGGTCAACAGGAGCGTGAGCAGCGCTACCAGAGCGCCCTCGAACTCCGAATCCAATGTCACGTTCCAAGTGACCGCTAGCTGCAGGAAGAATCCCACTACCAGGGGCACGATGGTTCGAACGACGGATACCCAAAGGGTGAATACTACTTGTTTCATGTTTATCGTCCGTTCTGAGTATTGAGCCAGAGCTCGAAGCTTTCCCAGCTCATGTCCTTGAAAATGCCGTCGATCTTGCCGCGGTAGAACTTCTTGCCTCGCTTGCCCAGGGCATCGGCCAGGAATCGCTGCAGCTCGACGTAGAACCAGAAGCCGGCCTTTCGGTCGACCTTCAGCGGCGTGCCCTTGCGAACACCCTTTGCCGCGAACGGCGTGACCTTGTAGTAGCCCTGTGCTCGGAGCATGCGCATGGTGTCAGCGACAGTGCGACCTGCGAACTCACCGTCCCAGCGCTGGTTGTCCCGGCGCCCGGTCGCATGAAGCAAGATCTGCAGCGCGCCAATAGTCAGCGCGTCTGGCTTCTTGGTGATAGAAAGATCTTCGAAATCCTTCGGGAAAGTGGTGCTTCCGTTGGGAGGATTCTTCTTGGACTGAACCTGCGACTTCGGCTTGGCCTCTGGTCGGGATGGCTTCGGCTTTGGCTTAGGTGGTGCAGGCTTCTGTCCGTTGATGATTGCCTGGACCTGTGCACGCATGCCCGACATTGGATATCCGTTGATGTCGATCTTGCGGCCCTTAGGCAACGCGTACTCGGAGTGCCCACACACCCAATCGGCATTGTCCTCGTTGATGGAGTCGAGGAGCGCGGCGCAGAGCTTTGGGTAGGCTTTGCGTTGCGCGTCAGTCCAGTCACGGCCGTCTGCTGCTTCGGCCTCGATTCCGAAGAAGTCGCTGTTCCCGGATCCGGACTTCCATGCACCGCGCCCACCATGGTTTGCGCGGCCGGCAGCGACCACGACGGCTACGCCGCGGCGGTCGAGATAGACGTTGCACAGTGGGCCAGGCAAGCCCGGTCGGCCATTGGTTACAACGTTCAGCGAGGGTCGCCCCTCGGTTCCACGCGGTCCGGCAGTCCAGTGGCACGTCACGCCCTTCGGGGTGAATGAGCTGGAGCCGCGAGTAGACCAGCCCTTCACATATTCAACTTTGAGCCCGCGCGCTTGGATCTTCTTAACGAGGTTGGTTATGCGGGGCATCAGTCATCGCCCTCTTCGTCGCCTTCGCCGGCGCACACGGTCACTGGCTCGTCGTCCGTTGCGTGATCGGCCATGCCGCCGTGCTGGTCGCGGTCCCAGTCCAGTTCGTTTTCGTTCTCGGCGCTCATGAAAGCACCCTCCTTCGTGGTTGGTTTCCACTAGGAGAGTGCTTTCTTTATGGGCTTGCTTGTGGGAGGGGCTACTCGAACGTTCTTCCTAGAACATCAAGTTCAGACCACTTCGTCGCCTTCGATTCCAGGGCGTCCCAGGTAGGTCCTGCCGCGGCTTCCCACTGGTCCCAGGTCGGTACACCGTCCATGATTTCAAGGACGTGCCCCGCGGGCAGCATCTTGGTCTCTCTGAGCTTTCGACCTAGCCATTCAAGATCCTGTCCTGGGAAGTCCTCTTTCGCGACGTAAATGCGGATAGTCCATGGGTCTGAGGGATGCGGTTGTATCGAAATACGCCCCTGCCTCTTGTCAGGCATTTGGAGGCTGGTGACCATATCGAACAAATGCTGCCGGCTCCCCAGCGCGCGCCGCTTCCCCTGGAGCATCTCCTTGAGGAATGTCCGAAGCGTGAATCTGTCCGTGTTCAGGGACAAGGCATTGAAGCCCGTCATCTGTCCCAGCCATCGAAGCGCATCATCGGGAACCGTGTCTGGGTTCGTGTACTTCCCGGCCCAGAGGTCGTCGGATACTTGGCGGTACTCCCCTGCGATGCGTCCGATGCCATCCATGAACTTCAACATCGGATAGTTTGTTGCGCGTGGGGCGACCTCGCCAGGCAGGTGTTCCAGCAGGTAGCGGCTCGGGCCGACACTGACGGCCAAAGGCGTGGGGCGCATGCCACTCGTGGGTTGGGCAACACGCGACTGGCAAATGATAACGACCTGCACCATGCCGTCACTTGGTGGATAAAATTCATACTCGACGTACCCATCCGCAACAATGTTGTCAATCACCCGGGCAAAGGTCGGGTCAGCCCCTCCATTGCGCGGAACAAGGTGAACGTTAAGTCGGTTTTCGCCGGCAATGACGGGTTTCTTGTACCAGACCTGCAGGAAATGCTTACGCCCAGGCTGCACGAAAATGTCGGTTCGACTATGAAACCGGTATCCGTCTCCATAGTCGAGAATTGTCCACCCTGATTCCGGAGTGAAAACGAAAGGTTCAGGGATCGCCCCCTCCCATCGAGGCAGTACTGGGTTCCTTTGCTGCTCATCAAGCACTTGGTATTGGGCAGGCAATGTTTCGAACCAGCCAATGGTCCACGGATCAACGTTAGCCGGATAATCACGCATTAGTTGCTCACCGTCACTGTAATCGTGCCAGCTCGCGCTAGAGGCGCATCTCCCGTGAGGGCGATATCAACAGGAGTCGATTCCAGTGCCGCGATTTCAGGTAGCCCGACGACCCTGGCGGTAATCTGGTTCTTATCCACCTTGGAGGCCCATTCCCACGTCGCTGGGCTGAGCCACTCGGTTAGCGCACTGATAACCGCTGCTTTGGCCTCGTCCACCGTTGAGTTCAGAGAACGTTTCACGGTGACCGCGATATTCACCGACGTGTAAGCAGGAGCGATGAGATGCACCTGCAGCGAGGCCAGGGCTTGCCTGTTGATCACTTCTTGAAGGTCTGCCAGGACTTCCGCGTTGAGCGGTTCGCCGAACTGGTCGGCCACGGCTACCGTCACGTGTCCAGGCGCCGGGGTTTTCGGAGTCCCAGTCGGATTATAAATATCCAAGGTCATGGCCCTTCCGACTCGGGGATCCATGAGCATCGCCGCGGTGAAATTATCCGGAATCACCAGCGAATTGCTCATGCGCGACAAGGCGGCAGAAGCACGGGAGCGGAATGATTCGTCGGATTCTTCGCTCTCTCCCCCGTATGTGGCCTGCGAAATCGTTACCTCGTCGACGAGTATGTTCGTGTCGACCAGTTCAAGGACTGTGCCGACGGGGATGCCGTTTCCTTCGATACCAGAATCTTCGGCTTCAATAGCTGCGTATCCGAACAGCGTTTCGGCGGTGACAATCGTTGCGTCTTCCGTGGTGAGGAAGTCGACGGTCTCGTCAGTCTCCTCAATCTCGAAGCGCACACGCGTGCCGGCGGGAATGACGGTGAGCGGTTCCGCGCCATTGACTTGGAAGCAGATCTGGCCCTCGGTGTTGAACCCATCATGCCGCGTGACCCCATACAGGCCCATGATTTGCTCGGTGACTTCTTCCCCCACGGATTGCAGGGCGAGCGCTTCAACTCCGAGAATGAGCGCCAGAGATTCAAGTAGGACAACTTCGGTGCTGGAATCCCTTGGGGTCCACTCCGGCAAAGCATTCTGGGCGTGCTGGATCGCAGTAGAGACCAGATCTTGTTCACCCCCGAACTCTAAGAGGTTCAGGGATTCGAGTTCAGGAATGTCCTGGGGCTCTGAAAATTCTGTCGTCATACTTCCTCATCCTCTTCTTCATCGCCAAGGATTGGCTCTTCATCTCGTTCCCACTCGACAACGGCGGCGGTAACCACGTCTGAGACGGGTTCGATTCGCACATCTGTGATGGTCACGTCGTCGAACCCAATTTCCGACATATTTGTCGCGAGGTCCGAGTGGATCGCCACCTCGTCTATGCCAAGGCCTGCTGGATCCGTGATTCCGAAACTGGCAGCAAGGGGCCGCTCACCTTGCTGCGTGTAAAGCGATGCGGCGATAGCATCGTTGACTTCCTGGTCTGAACCGTAGTCAGCCGTGGAAACTTTGCCGGTAAGGTCCAAACGGAAAGGGAATCTGATCGCGCCACTCACAAGTCCTCCCGGATATCATGGGGTATTTCTTCCTCGCTGATGTGGTATCGAATGACCCAGCCGCGGACGACGTTGATCAACCGCCAGTACTTGGAGGTTACGAATTCAAGTTTTTCGTCGAGCTCTTTGACTTTGCTCGTTAGTCGTTCGACTTCGGATTTCAGGGCTTCGACCGTTGTTTTGAGAACTTCAAAATCCAACTTCTTTTTCTCGAGTTCTGTGTCATTCAGCTCGGTGACAAGCTGGATCTTGTTCTGGTCTTGTGCGTTCTTCCGTCCGAGCCAGTGCCCTAGCGCCCCCGCGAGGGCCGCTAAAAGCGCCGCAATTACGGCCGCGAGGAACGTGAGCATCTCACTGCTCATACGAACGCCATCCACCGAAGCGAAATCGAGCTAGAACGGGACGTGGCAAGAGAGAGCGTCGCCGCATACCTGGTCGCCGATTCGGTAATGACGGCGGAAAACCATCCTGGGTTCGACTGCCCTTCTACCGTTGCCAAGATCGTCGGGACTGACGGAAAAGCGGTCACCGGAAATGCCAGGCTGGCTGTCGCCTTGTTGGGCCACTGGCCTTGCGATGCATTGGCAGCAGGCGTGGTCGTCGCAACAACTCCGGTGAGGACGACTGACAAGCCGAGTGCGTCGAGTTTGGCCTTGTCGGTCGACGGCATCGCACCAGCCAAGGAGCTTGTAGCAAGTACGAGTTTGTGAACGTGATCTGCCCGAGCCGACCGAACAGATGTTCCTTCGGCGTTCGCGCCGCCGGCCGCGACGTCTTTGGGTGTTGCACCGCCGAACGGCGCGTATTCAATCCATTCCGTGCCCGTATTCACATAGATCCGGTTCGTCACGTTATCAAACCAGAATCTGACTCCACTGGCCGGGCCCGGCCTGTCCGCAACCGGGCCCATGCGAAATCCGGGCAACAAATTCAGCAGGTCGACCATAGCGTTGTGGCCAGCTCGTCCCGGAATAGGGTCGGTGCCGGCGCCATATTTCACCAGCCCATGTGGTGACGAGTTTTCAATAGCCATGCGCCAAGAATGCCCATCAGCTCCGTTGCCGTGTGGGAACTGCGTTGCCAGCGCATCAAAAGTAGTTTCACGTCATGGGGACGGCTGGCACTCCTGGAAGCGAAGCAGGCCAAGGATCCGAGGTGTGCCACGTCCATTGGCCAACGATATCCGAGTTCTGATCCATCGGAGCCTCCTGGTCATAGACCCCGTAGATGTTTCCGCTGGATATCTGCATGAGAACGCTTCGCGCATCCAAGCGTATGAACGCCGAGGTGGAGATGAGGGTAGTTGTGGATGGCTTGAATCCCGACGGCAGCGCATATTTCATGATGTTGCCGCCATCTTTTGCCAGGTTCAGCATCAGGGTGACGCTGTTTCCCTCGCGATAGAGCCAAACAGTGGAGTATGGCGGGGCGCCGACCATGCCGCCATCCCACAGGGCCCTGATGTCGCGCACCCCGGTACTTGAGAGGAGCGCAATGCTCCCCGCCGGGTCAGATAGCGCAACTCGTGTCCCTACCGTGCGGTCCACGCTGAGCAGGTCGCTTTCCGTGCTCGCGTTGGCGACCTCGGGAATCGCGACCATATTCTGGCGGGTTCCCCCGAGAAGGACAACCAAGACAGATGCACCGGCTTCTGTATTTCCGTGCACGGGCATCGGGCCGACTGGCGCTGTTCCTAACAGCTTGGGAACAATGACCCACGCCAGTCCGTCGTCGAGTACTCGGGAAACGGTGCCTCGCCAAATCTGTCCTGCGGATTGAACGGTCATGCTTATGCCTTCCAGTACTTGAATCCTGGAAGCTGGTAGGCCTCCACATACGCGGTGGGATCCGGGCGGGTGATCAAGACGAGCTCGCCATCAAGCATGACGACCACCATGCCACGTCCGATGGTGAATGCCAGTTCGCCTGTGTTCTCGACAACCAGCAATCCGGCTTGCGACAATCCACTCACCGGTACTTTCCGTCCGTCTCGGCGTGTCACCGACAGGATGGCAACGTCCGTATCGGGTGCGTATTCCTCCAATGGGGCCGCGCAGGCGGAAATGACTTCCGCCAGCTGTGCGCTGCTCGATTCCTCGGACTCATTCCGAAGCGCCTGGGCATCTGCGGTCGAGTCCACGGTCACGTCGCACGCCTGGCAAACGGAGGCGACCAATAGCCAGATCCATGTCATTTCAGCTGATTCCTTGCAGTCTGGCCCTTGGGCCGCAAGTAGCCTTGCAACCCGCTCTTGCTAAACGTCTCGTAGTATGCGGCTTTCTGGCGGGTACCTGACTGCGTGATGCAGTAGACGGTTGAGCCGTTGTCGCGGATGACAATGGCGACATGCCCGTAGTATCGTCCGCCGATCTTTCCGTAGGGTGCGCCCCAACAGGCAATGTCTCCCGGCTGCGCGCTGGCATGTTTGCTAATCGGAGTGAAGTACCGGCGCTGCGTTGCACCGTAGTACCAATCCCGCCCGTTGCCGCGCGGCCAGACGCCATAAAGATCGCGCGCGTACTGCTTCGTCAGGCCTACGCACTGGACACCGTATCCTTCTACGCCCCAGCGTCCGCCGATCTTGTTGGCCACCCAGCGTCTGAACCACAGCGATCCCGTGAAGCTTGAATTCGAGCTGTTGCTACCGCCAGTGCCTGAGCTTCGGTATTTGCGCTTCGTCGTCGTTTTCTTCTTCGACTTGCCTTTGGCTTCCTTCCGCTTCGCTGAGGCGGTCTTCTTCGATCCGCTGCGCGCCTGCTTCTCTGGGTTGACTGGGCGCTCGCATTGCACGCCAACAGGCTGGGAAACCGTCAGTGGGTAATCGCAGGAGACTACGATCCATCGTCCGCCGCTGGCACCCACGTTTCCGCTGAGCGTGAGCTCGTCCCCTGGCCGGACGCTATCCCCATTCGCAGAAATAAGCTTGAGGCTGAGTTTCTCATCCTTACGACCGTCTTCACCCGCGTCATAGACAGGCATGCCATCCAATGATGGTGAATAGTCAGACCAGGAATTCCAAGCCACGGTCCACACCGAACGGCCAGGCCGCGCCATAAGCCACGTCGGACGGGCAAAGACCAGTCGGTCGCCGTACTCGAACAGCCACACGCCGAGTTCGCGCGCTAGCTCAGTCATCACGTCCCAAGTTGACGGACGATTGTTCCCTTCTGGTTTCTCTCGCATGATCTGCCGTTTGCCAAGGCCTGGCTGGACCCAGTACTTCATTCCCGCGGCCCGCGCCTGGTTCTTCACCCACGCAGCAACGTCCTGGTTGCCCCAGTTCTTCGCGCCGGTCTGCCGGCGGAGCTTGCGCACAAAACTCGACTCCGCAGTCACTTGGAGCTGCGGTCCTGCTGCCCCTCCTTGAGTCTTGACCTGAGTCACGGCAACGGACCACCCGCCGTACCTGATGGTGGCGCCAGCCTTGAACGAATTAGACCGGAACAATCCAAGAGTCAAAGTGTCATTGAACGTGAAGTTCATCGTCGAAACCTGGCTAATGGACACCTTCAGGCTCGCTGAAATGCAGGTCTCGGTGATGTTTTTGATTGATGATCCGGAGACGGTGATGTTCTTGAGCTTCGAGCCGCTAAGAGTGGATGACATCAGGAGCCTCCTTTACTTCTTCGGCAGGTGCAGTACCCAGCCCGGCTTGAGAAAGTTCGGGTTGCGGTATTTCTTCCCGCGTTTCTTGTTCAATTTCCAGATCTCCGGCCACCGGCGGCCACCGCCCAAATATTTCTGGGCAATCTTGTAGTAGGAATCGCCGCGCTTGACTTTGTATGTACGGCGAACCGACTTCTTCGGCTTCTTCTTGGTCGACTTGCGCCGCTGTGGCTTCTTTTTTGCCTGCCGTTTCCGTACCAATGCCGGAGAATCAACAGCTTGGCGCAGCGTCCAGTGCAGCACGGCACGGCTGATCTGGTTATGGCCAGAAAGCTGCTGCGCCTCGATCTTGAAACCGACCACGTGGTACCAGACTCCGTTGGAGAAAAAACTCGATCCTCCAACGAAGCGGACTTTCTGGCCTGATCGAATCAGCTTTTGCAATGCCCAAATGGGCGTCTGCACGTTTCGCTCGAACGACAGGTTCGCCACCGTGTGTTTGAAGCTCAATTCGCGTAATCCGGGATTGAGTTGGCGTGTGATGGTCGTTTTTCCCTCGCGGTCGACCGTGCCGTATTCAGGGACATGTTCGAAATCGAACTCCGCTGGCATGGAGTACATGGAGACTTTCGTTCCCTTGGAACCGATCACTGTCATGCGACGCTCGGCTTTGACTTGTGGCAGGTAGGCGATGCGAATTTTTACCATTAGTAGGACTGCTCCATTTCCTGCTGCTTCTTCGCGAGTGCCTCGGTAACAGCGGCTTCGACAAGGGTCTGAATCTGTGCGGGTGACAATCCTGAACCGTCAATGGTGACTTGGACTGCCCCGCTGTCGAGCTTGATCGACGGCGCAGGGCTGCGGGACGGCTCGACAGGCACTGGCGCCAGCGACGGAGTCGCCTGTCTCGCTTGCTGCTCGCGCACCCACTGCACCGGTACCGTGTCCGGAATGCGTGGAGCTGTCAGCACAGCCCCACCAGCCGCGGCACGCAGTCCTGTGAACGGCGAGAGCCGCTCCATCACAGTGGCCATGGAGGCTCGCGCCGGGCCGCCGCCGGCAGGCCGCCCGCCAGAGTAGATGTGGTTCAAGGCCATGATGTTCTCAGGGCCAATCTCGCGCACCAACTCGGGCACAAGCAGTGCCTCGCCCGGTGACACCCGCATGATCTCGGAATCAACGCCCGGGGCGTAGCCTGGCACGATCGCGCCGCCCGCAGCTGCAGGCAAGTCCATGTAGACGCCGCCGCCGGAGTTCACGGTTTGGCCGCCACGCCCACCAGGCGCATTGCGGAGCATGCCGTCCGAACCTGTGTACGTGGCGGCCTGATGCGTCTCGGAGAAAATAGAATGCTTATGCGTCGTCACCCACACGTGGGCAGTCGAACCGTCAACCTTGTCAACGGCGCCCATCGTTTCTTCGGCGACTCGCTTCGCCTCCGACGACATCCACGACTCGATCTTGACGCCGTCCGGTATTTTCAAGATGTGCCGAGTGAGGTCAATGCCCGCTTGCCCCGTAATGCCGAACGCGTCGGCGGCTTCAATCAGGTCGTTATAGGTTCCAGTGAGTTTGCCTTGCAGTTCGTCTTGTCCGAGCCCTTCGTTCGCCATTGCCTTGACTTGATCCATGCCGCCGCGCGCTAGGTCCTGGAATGCAGCATTGGCCGTTGCTCCGGCTTCTGTAGTCAAGTCGAAGTCGGTCTTGTTCTTGTTCAGAACGCCTGACAGGTTGCCGTTCTTCTCAATGAGCTCATTCACGGTTTCCCCGACCCCACGCAATGCATCCTGGTAGCTTGCTTGGGCATCACGAGACGACATGACTGCAAGTCCTGCATCAAACAGGTAGTCCAAATACTTCTCCATGTCGCTGACAACACCTTCAAGGGTGATGCCGAAGTCAGCCAGATATTCGGTCGCTTCCTCCACGCTGCTGGACATGCCGCCAGCTGCCTTGGCACTGGTATCCATGCCTTCGGCTGCTGCCTCGGTGGCTCTTGCCGCGGTTATTGCCGCAGGTTCCATGCCTGTCATTGCCCAGTTCAACAGCTCTTGCTCTGACAGGCTCACGTTCGCTGCATTGGCTTGTTCCAGCAGCGCGTCCTTGTACCCGGGGAGGTAATTCAGGGCATCCTGTGCGCTCTTCCCGTTGGCTTCAAATTCCTTAGTGATCAGCCGGAAGGAATCAGCAGCGGACTCCGCTCCACCGGCGCTGACGAGTTCGCCCATGGCATCGCCCATGTCCTTGAATTTGCCTTCAACCTGAGTGATTTCATCGTTGGTGAAGCCAATTGCAGAGGTGACGGGGTTGATAAAGTTCTGGAACCGGTTTCCCATGGTCGGGGACGACAGAGTCTTGATGGATTCGGAAAGCGAATTCACGGCTTCGGCGTCTCCTTCCGCGCCGGCTCCCAGGTCCCAGTTCTGGAATAGGCCGTCGAGGTCGGATGCTTTTGCTGCTTCACCGGCTTTCGTCACACCCACGATTGCGTTCCGGTATTCTTCAGCAGACGTAATTTCTTCGTTGCTGGTCAGCCCCTTAAGAGCCTGTCCAGCTACAACGAGGACAGCAAGCTTGCCAGCAGCTTTCGCAATGCCATTAATGACGCCCGCGCTCTTGCCGGCGTATGCATTGAAATCCTGAAGCGCATACATAGTGTCGCGGATCTTAGGAACGATCATGAGGAAGGCGCCGGCCACCAACAAGCCCACACCGGTGAATCCGCCGAGAACCCCTATGGTCGAGAGCATCTTAGGATCCAGCGTTCCGAGCCAGTCAACAACTTCTTCCAGACCTTGGACCATGCCACGCAGAATGTCGTTCATCCCCGAACCCGACTGCAGGAATACGGTGTCAATTGAGCCGCCCAATTTTTCCAGGTCACCGGCAAGGTTGTCTTGCAGGTCGGCGGCGGTCTTGGCTGCGTAACCAGCCTCATTGACCTTGTCGGTCCAGTCAGCGATGCCCTCAGCGCCCTGGTTGTACAACTCGGTGGCTGCACGAACAGCGTCCGAGCCGAAGATGATGCCCATGGACGCCATGCGCTGTTCGTCTGTGAGGTCCTTCATGCCGTCTTTGAGTACGCCGGCGAAGTTGGCCATGCCGATGAACTCACCATTCGCGTCGTACGCTGAAATGTTGAGCCGCTCCATCTCCGCCGCTGCCTCTTTCGACTGCGGGGTAAGACGCTGCAGCATGGTCTTGAAGCTCGTGCCGGCGTCTGAGCCAAGTAAATTCGCGGATGCAAAAGCGGCTAGGGTGCCAGTAGTTTCCTCAATATTCAGACCAGTACCAGAAGCAACAAGGCCAGCCTGTCCAAGCGCCATGCCTAGGTCCTCCACGGAGCCCTGCGCCTTACCTGCGCCGGCGGAGAGCAGGTCAGCGAGATGCGGGATCTGATCGCCAGAGAGCTTGAACTGAGTCATGGCGCCCGATGCAATTTCTGCGGCCTTTGACACGTCCAGTTCGCCGGCGGCCGCCAGCGACAACGCCCCCTCCAGGCCACCGGAAAGAATCTGCTTTGTCGAAACGCCGGCTTTTCCGAGCTCGTTGATCGCGCCCGCTGCCTCGGCGGCCGAGTAGGCGGTGTCGGCGCCGTACTTCATCGCGGCGTCACGCAGCAACGCCATGTTCTCGTCGGACTCCTGGGTGAAAGCCTTCACCTGGGCCATGGCCTTATCGAAATCGGCGTAGGTTGTCAGCGCCTTGCCGAAGCCAAGCGTCATCGCCCCGCCAACAGCCATGACCGCCGGGGCGAGAGTCTGTCCTACCTCCTCACGCGACATCCGTTGCCGCGGTTCAGGCATGCTTTCCAGTTCGCCATTCTGCGCTAAAAGGGATGCTTGGGCGTCTTCCAGCTCGCCTGTTGCTGCCACAACTGCATGTAGTGCCTTTTCTTGCCGGTATCGTGCGTCTGTAAGGCTTTTCTCCGCTGTCAGCCGGGCTGTTGAACCTGCTTCGGTTCGGCCTCTGACTTCTTCCAGGCGGCGTTCTGCGATGGTCACCCCTTGGGATGCCTGATCGAACTTGTGGAGTGCGTCGGACTGCTTGGCACCGGCTCGCCCAAGAGCCTTCTCCAAAACCTCGGTAGATCCGGCGGCGCGGGCCATGGCCTTCTCGTACACTGCCGCGGAAGCGTCGGCGCTGGCTGCCTGCCGTTTGTTGGCCGCAGCGACTTCTTCAGAAGCTCCTACGGCTTTCTTTTTGAGGTTGTCGAGAGGGGCAGACGCCTGGTCCTTCAGCTCTGCCGTCAGTGTGATCTTGGAGCCTTGGTTCATGGGCGTCTACCCCCTATCGTCAGGTGTTGTTCATTTCAGCCGCTTGCCGCCGCTGGTCGTGCAGGATGAGCGCAGCGGCTTCACGGGAGGCGTTTACCCGCCAGTCTTTTTCTGTCAGCAGGACGGCTGGATCAATCGAGAGGATCTCGGAAAGGTTCGCGTAGTACTTGAACCTGTCGTTCCTGCGCAGAAACGTGACTAGCGCTCGGTAGGGTCCAGCGGAGTCAGATCCTCGGGCCAGCCGGCCTCAAGCAGAACTGCTGCGCCCATGGCCCCAACTCCGGCATCACCCAGGAACTTGCGGACCGCGGCACGTACATCGTTCGGCTCGCCCACGGCTTCCAGGAACTGTTCGCTGTTCAGTAACAGCGGCTCGTCGTCGGAATCCATCACCTGGTCCAGGTCCTTGCCGTTGCCCTTGTAGATGCCTACGTTCTTCTCGGCGATCATCTGGGCGAACATGTTGGCCTGGCTGATCTTGCGCGGCTTGCCGGGGCGGGCCTTCCCGATCAGAGCGTTGTCGTTGAACCGCTTCAGTTCTGATTCGGTGATGACAACATCAATTTCCAGGACCCAGTCACCTGGACGGCCTGGGACGGGGAAGCGAACCGTTTTGGTGGTTTCGTCCTTGGCTGCTTCGAGGAACTCGCCGAGCAGGTCATAGTCGCTGGATGCTGTTTCGTCGGTGTGTCGCCGTTCTCGGCGTTCGGTGATGGCGGATTCTGCCGGGTGCAGCGAGAATTCTTCGTCAATGCCGTTGGTGTTGCTACCCAAGGTGGCCCCTAATGTCGTGGGTGAAAATAAGACACCCTCACCATGAGTCTGGTGAGGGTGTCGTTGTGGGATGAAGCCGTTGAGAGTTATGCCAGCCCGTTGGTCGCGAAGGTCAAGGTGACCATTCCTCGGTCCGTAGTGGAGTTGGAGTTCGTATCAGGGAAATCCACGCCCTTGAGCAAGCAGTAGGGATAAACCAGCGGCTTGCCCTTGCGGATCATGTTTGCGTCCAAAGGCTGCTTGGTGATCGTGTGGCGGGTCTTGTTGCAGTTCTTGGCCAGCTTCCGCAGCATCTCCAAATCAGAGATTTCGAAGCCGCGAGTCAGAACAATGTCGGACCAGGTAGGAGGCGTGCCCACGACTTCTTCCTTGATGGAGCCACCATTGCGGTACTTCACCTGCTCACCGGAGACTTGGCCGCCGGTCATCGTTTCCCAGGTACGCGGGATTCCGCCGGCAGTAGTGAGGAACTGGTTCTGTGTGGAGTTAGTCATTTCTTAGCTTGTCCTTTCTTTAGAAGGCGCTCTGCAGCGGAACCTTGATGATTTCGACGCGGATCAGATCTGCAGTCGGCGAAAGTCGAACGAGAACCGTCACGTTGAGTACGTTCTGTTCCAGCGACGACAGCGGGTTATTCGTGCTGTCGACAGTGATCTGGTAGCCAGGATCGATTTCTTCCCGATCGCCATCGCCAGTTTCCCGGCTCAGTCCGAAGAAACCACCGGCATCAGCAATCGGTGACAGCAGGCCTTCGACCTCTGCGCCGATCTGAGCCGTCAGGTGACCGTTATCGTCGACGGTTTCACCCACGAACGGTTCCAGGACGTTCTTGACGTCACGCGAAAGGTTGTTCAAGACGTCTCGGGCTGACAGTGCGCGCATTTCGCTGTTGTTCGACAGGGAAACCCAGTTGTACAGGCGGACCTTGGTGCCGGTCGTGACGATGCCGTTCACTTGCGCGTCTGAAAGGCGGTTATTCAACTCGGTGTTCACCGGAATGACGGTGCCCACAACCCAGCGGGTCTGGGAAATATCGCCGAATGGCTTGCGCCAGTAGCCTACGGTCTGGTGCGCGCGGGTGCGCATCGCAGCAACATAGCCTTCGGGACTGATCACCCTGGTGGCTGAACCATCGGGAATCGTCAGATGCGGGAAGAACAGTCCCGCATGATCCCCCGCACCGCCAAGAAGGTCAGGCGCGGCAGCGATCACCGCATCAGCCGTGTCCGTGACAGCCGGCGCCAGCAGGGCGATACGCCCGTTGGACTTCGCATAGTCAATGAGTGCGGTTCCGATGACGCTGGCAGGATAGCCAGGCGCCGCTACAGCGCCGCCTTCGCCGAGTTCGCCAGCGCGGGACAGCGCGCCGATAACATGCGGAACGGTAATCGAAGCGCGGTCATCTGCACCGCCGATAAGTTCGGTCGCAGCAGCGGTCACGGGCAGGTTGCCCGGCGCCGCGGTGGCCGAACCAAGATCGGAGATTCGCACCACTGGTGACTTCGACGCTGCAGCAACCAAGTCCGCAGGCGACCCGCCATTCAACACGGCAAGAGTTTCCTCGCCCTGGGAAATGGTGATCGTGCACTGGGCCCCAGTGGTTGATACGGCTGCCTTGATCGCAGTGGTGTGCGAGCCAGGGTTGCGTGCCTCGACCAACAGCGTCTCTACGGCCATGCTGTCCATCAAGGTCAGTTTGTCGTAGGTTGCCGCAGGGCCGACGACACGCGAAACGATCAGCTCCGAACCGCCTTCTTCGAAGAACATGCGGGCTGTGTCGTACCCGTTGGCGGAGAACGCCGCGCGTGGACCGAAGGTCGACTCGTATTCAGCAATGGAACGGATCAGGACCGCCCGGTCAGCTGGACCGGAACTGGTGATCGCTGGAATCTGGAATCGTCCGGATACCGGGCCCGGATTGATGGGACCGGAACGGATGGTCGTGGATGCTTCAACGCCGATCTTACTCATTGGCGGTGTCCTCCTTCTTGGTAGTCTTCACGGCTTTTGGTTGCGGGAAGCTCGGTGGGCCGGTCGGTGCCTTGGGGATGATCAGCCGGCCGCATTCGAGCAGCGCGGCCGTAATCGGGTCCGTGATATCAGTGGTGACGGAGGTGAATCCGTCCAGCTGCTTGCCGTCCTGGGTGTAGATCACCGGCTCGGCCTGCGGATTGTGGATGCGGGTCAATTCGCTCATGGCATCACCCTGCAATGTCGATGTCGGTGAGTGTGGGAGGGATCGGTTCTGCGCTGTTCTGATACATGAGCCCCAGCCGAAGTTGGATATGCGCCGGCAGATCAGGGTTGGGGCCTGGGAAGTCCGTAGTTTCAGTGACCAGTAATTCGAATTCGGCGTAGTGCCCTGCAAGGTACTTGCTGGCGTCGTCGTCATTAGCGACATCGCTGAAGGATTCGACGAATGTTTGGGGGTCTAGCTTGATCTGTTCTTCGCCTACGTCCAGGAAGCACCGGCGAGTCAGCAGCGCCGCACGCAGACAGGTGGCCAAGTACTTCTGGCGGTAGGAAGTGCTGCTGTAGTCGGAGCCGCGCACAAAGCACCAGACACGGAAGACGTACCTTGTTTCGAAGACCTCGACCGCGCCGGTGCCTCCTACTTTCTGGGTTGTGAATCTTGGACCAGTATTCATCTCCTCTACGGCAAGGTAGGGGTATCCCTCGATGGACTGCGCTGGAATTGGATGCGGATAAATGTGCTCTGGCTTCGGAACATCGACTGGTAGCGCCGGAGCTTCGCCGGCCATCCTGCGTTGCATGATTGCCGGCACGCGCTCGATGAGTGTTTCCGTGAGCGTGGCTGTGATGACTTCGTGGCCGATCATTTAGAGTCCTTCGACGAGGTGGCGTTGCAGAATCTTTGCCCATTCGCGTTGTTCTTGGATTGGGACTTTGCCGATCAGAGGTCGGGCAGGCATGTTCGAAGTTCCGTATTGGTGGAATCGCGCGTGTGGCAGTTGTGTACCAACGGTCATGCTCTGCTTGTTCATTTCCCTGATGCCGAGCTTCTCAGCCAACGATTCGCGCAGTTCACCAGAACGTACGAGAATCCCGCGCCCGGGGTAATGGCGGGCTTTCCATCTGCCGTAGTTCGCCGAGAGCGGCGACCATCCGTTAGACATGGTCTTGCCCTGGCTGGCGAAGTTGGCGGCCTGCAGGTCAACGAAACGATCAGCGATCTGTTCCCACACCGGCACAGGGTCTCTGAGCCGGTGCGAGAACCGATCGAGCACCATACCGAATGCATCGAAGCCTTCACCGTGAAATACGAGGCCTGAGCCCATGGGTCACCACACCTGGATATCTTTGACGGTTGCTTCACGGAACATAGATCCGATCAACCCCGCGGTGGGCTCGGTCGGCCCACCAGTGTCCGGGTTCTGCTGGTCATCGATGGCTTGGTCAATCAGCCTCGCCAGGTCATCGAGTCCCGCATTGAACTGGCCCCATAGCTCTGCCGAATATGATGACTGGTCGTTCGTTCCCGATTTCGTAGGGAATGTTGCAGAAATGGTCGTTGCTGCCGCACCAGTGATGACGAGCGCCTTGGCGGCCCCGTTGATCGCGGTGAGCGCAGCCTCATTCTTGATATAGAGGCGTCGAACGAGCCGACCGTGAACGTCGTCGCCGACGGTTTCGATGAACGACTCGACGTCCGCCATGGTCACCTGCGCGTCGACCGCGCGTTCTTTATTCCAAACTCCCCCGGTTGGCGGTTCAGGATCCGTGGCGGGGGCTGGGGCGATAGTAACGTGGAGGGCCCGAGCCAAGACGTCCTCGGCTCGAACCCCCCACTCGAAGTTCGCCATTAGGCTGGCTTCACCATGCCCCGTGCCAGCAGCCATTCTGCTTTGTCATCAGTGAGCTGAATGACCTGGCCTTGGCTGCGCAGGGCGCCGTCTGGGCCGACCAGTGCGGTGGCCAACACAAGGTAGTCCCGTCCTGCCGGGCCTACGGTGTCGCTTTCAGCTCCCTCGTCCACTTCTGCTTCTGGTTCGGGTTCAGCTTCTGCTGCGCCCTCGCCCGCTTCCGGGGCTTCGGCTTCGGTCGAAGCTTCCGGTTCGGATTCCGGCCCAGCGGGCACAGCATCTGCCGATTCCTTTTCAACCAACTCGGCAGCCTTGGCAGCTTCCGGGTCAACGAACTTCAGCAGGTCAGCCTCCACACCACCAGTGTCCTCGACCCCGGTAGACGCCGCAGGCTCAGCGGTCACGTCTTTAGCACGGCTAGTCGTGCTTCGCTTTGCGGTTGCCACGATTCCTCCTACGCGAAGACGAGCTTCGTGATTGCCTTCGGATTGGTGATGACAGGGACGTTTTCGTACCAGGCCTGGACGCGCTGCATGTTGCGATCTTCCACGGCGTAGGACTTGACCTGCAGGCCGCCCAACTCGTCGCGCAGCGAACCGATGATCTTCGACTGGAAGATGTACATCTCGCCACGCTTCACCTTGGAGTTCTTGATCCAGGACAGACCGGCAATGCCGTCCATGTCACCGGAAAGAACAGGGTTCAGCTCCTTCGACTCGCGTGGGAACTGCTCACGGATCGACTTGTCACGCAGGAAGTGCTCCAGCGCGTCGAGCGGGTTGATCAGCACCGAGTTCGCCACGTAGCCGAGCTCTTCGAAGGTGTCGTTGATCAGCGATACGCCGGTGTAGATATCGGCGATCTTGTCGTCGCCGGCAGCCCAGGGGCTGGTCGGAGCGAATTCGTTGATGTCCGGGTCGTTGACGATCGCGTTGAGGGCGACCATGGTGTTCTTACGACGGCAAGCGGCTTCCAGGTAGGCTTTCTTTTCCTTCCAGGTGCCGGTCTCGTTGCGACGGATCGCAGCATCGGTCATTTCGATGGCTGCACCGCGCTGCTTGACCTTCTCCAGGAGGTCCGCGCCTTCACCGAAGTCAAGGATGGGGAAGGAAGCACCGTAGGCGACTTCTTCGACCGCACGGCCGTCCAGCGGTTCATGCTGCCCGGTCACGCGGTTGTAGATGACCGCGCCGCCCTTGGCGTCGCCGGAGTCCAGCGCGTAGTCTGCCAGGGTCTTGCCGTCGATGTTCGGCTTGAAAGCGTTCTTCAAGCGGGTGACGTTGGTGATCAGGCCCTTGAGGTAATTCGGGTCAATCGGCTGGTCTGGGTACATGGTGGGTATGTCCCTCCTTCCTAGTAGAGAAAAATGCCTGCGTCGGCGCCGGCGGCTGCTGCGACGGCGACGATGCCTACGGGACGCTCGCCTGCGGCGATCTTGTCGGCCTTGCCTTCGGCGGCAACCTTCACCAGGTCGCCAACGATCAGGTCGACGGCTGCCACAACTGGAACGTGCGAGTAGGTGATCAGGTGGATCACTTCACCGACCGCACCGTCATGGCCGGCAACGCCTGCAGGAGTGTCGCCTGCGCCGGCGGTGGCCACGTTCAGCAGGGACATGGTGGAACCGGCTGCGTACTTCACGAAGCGCTTGCCAACAACTGGTGCGCCAGTCACCTTGCCGGTGACGTGGTCTGGATCTACGAAGAGTGGGCGTGCGATAGGCATTACTTGCTACCTCCGTTCAGGAATTCGGCGTCGATCTGCATCTGCGCCTTGAGTGCTGCTTCGTCGGTACCGACAGCGAAAGCAGCGGATTCAGCACCGATTTCGCGGGTGTGGATGACCGGCTGCAAGCCAGCCAGAAGAGTGGTGGTCTGTTCCTCGTTGGCGGACAGAAGGGCGCGGTAGTTCGCTTCGTCCTGAGGATGGATCCGGCCTTCGCGCTTCGCGTTGGCAATAATCTCGTCGTGGCGACGCTGGGTTTCCGCCTTCTGTGTCGCCAGGATCGTTGCCTCTGCTGCGCTGAGCCGCTTCTGCATGTTCGCGAACTGCGCCGCGCTCATCTGCACGGTTTCTGGTGCTGCTGGTGCCGGCGCCGCCTTGCTTGCGGCGATCTGCTCGCCGGCGCCGGTGTCTCCTGCGGTTCCCTCGCCGGCAGTTTCATCGCCCGCGGCCGGCTTGTCTGCCTCGCCAGCCTCTTCCACTGCTGGCGCTGGTGCTGGTGCTGGTGCCACGGCAGCCAGTACGGCTTCATCGGTGACTTCTGCGGAAATCAGGCCCTGTTCGCGCAGTGCCTTGATCTGCTCTGGGGTCACGATGTCCTCCTTGCTTTGAGTTGCATGCTTCGCCGCCATGACTGCCGGCTTATGTACACGCACAGACTGCTTGCTGGCAGATTTGAAGTGTGGGATGGAGGCGTTTTGTGCAACGGGCTCGAATACGGTGCGACGCACGACGGCTTCAGGCTGGCCAGAGAGCGCCACCGTGCCGTCAGCGTTGATCGTGAATGACTCGCGCAAGAATTGGGATCCATTGGCGGTCTCGTGCTCGTAAATGACCATCGAGTCATCGAGGTCACTGACCCAGAGATACTCGGTTGGCTGGATGCGGGAATGCAACGCCGTGCGCAGCTGGTTGCGCAGCGATTCGAAAGTGTGCCCGCCTGCGAGGGCGAAATGGCCCGCGGAGTCGACGACGCTCACCAGGACTTTCCGTTTTCCCTTTCCGGAGAATGCCTCGTGAACCGCGCCGAGCCCGGAAACTGCCGGTTGCACTGAGCCGAGCAGCGCGATGCCTGTCAGAACGAATGGGAACTCCGCTACGACATTGCCTTCGGCGTCTTGAAGGAAAACCTCCGGCGTGATTTCCACGGAACGGTAGGGGTACGCGCTGGCCATGACGGTGGCCAGCTCCTCGGGAATATTGATGAAATCCCCGTAGAGCGTGCCCCCTTCTTCGTCGGCGATGTGCAGGTTGGTCACCTGGCCGTAGGCTGGCTCTCCGTCTTTCTCGAAATAGTCAGGGTTGTCGAACCGGTCGTCGAAGTGCCCGATCTTGATAACGCCTGGGTCCAGGCGGTCGTCCTGGGACGCCGCTAGGATCTGCTCCAGCATTTCCATGGTGACTGTGCCGTCGCCCTGGACCGGGTGCCATTGTCCGACACGGAAAATCGGCACGTCTGTGACAGTCGTATAAGTTTTGGTGGTCTCTGTCTTTGCCATACCCGGAGCATGGAAAAACCCGCGCTCCCAGTGTGGGATGCGCGGGTTCTAGATTGGCTGCCAGGGATTACTGCGGATCGGGATTCCTAAGAGCGCTGCTCCTTCGGTGCGGTGTTCGTCTCGTACTGGCTCACAAACCATTCTGAGCGTTCGGCGAAGTTTTTCACGATCGTTACCCGATACGATTCACTCGCAGACCTTCGGTACTGCATCAATACCTGTCTCACTTCGTCGGCGACGGATCCGAGCACTTTCTTGCGCGCCTTCTCATTGCTTTGCCAATCATGCTCGTCCAATTCGTGGAGCTGAACGCCAAGATAGTGGGTAAAGGACTTCTCTAACGTTCCTCGACGCAACAGGTCGAGAGCATAATATAGCTCTTTGAGCGTTGGCGGCACTGGGTCCTCGACCAGCACTAAAGCGTTGACCACGTCCATGGCCCGCTCGTGATCAAGCTGATTTCCCACGTGTCCCACGCTAGCGGCCTCAGCAAATTCCCGGATGACATCATCCGAAGCCTCAACGAACGCCGCCTTGCGTTCAGCGGCGATCCTCAAGGCACGGTCTTCCTCTGCCTGCTTCTGAGCCTGACGGTTGCTTCGGAGCGCAACAATCACTGCTGCGACTGTCGCGACGGCAACGACTGCGCTCAACAAGAATTCAGCAATCTCCCAACCGTTGGTCGGGCGGGCGGAACAGTTTATTACGGCGTCCTTGATCGCGTCAGTAGAAGGAATCCTGCATTCGAAACTCTCGGCGGTCATCATGAGGCCTTGTCCGCTCGCTCCCTTAGTGCCCCAATAATCTTCATTAGAGTTTGGTCCACATCATCTGAGGCGTCAGCTTCATGCAAGAACCAGGCTTCGAACCGGTCGAGAAACTCGGCGTCCACGACCGGACCGTCGGCACTGTCTGCGATGTTTCCGAGCACGTCGATGGCACCCCAGTGCGGTTCACCGGACCATGTGGCGCTTTCTGCCGAGGCACGGCAAGATTCACTGACGAACGGCCCGTACCGATCGAACATTTCCCGGCTAAGGGGAATCCAGCCATCAGGGTCAAAACTCATACTTAAACCTTAGCGCCGAGCCCGGACACTTCGGCCAAGTATTCACGACGCGCGGCTGCATCCGGCAGTGGAATATAGACGCCGTTGATGGTGCCGTAAACCCCGGCGCCGAATTCGGGATAGGCCGTGTGGAAAGTCGCCTCGCCCTTGGCATTCAGCATGCCACGGGCTACGACTTTCACGCCGTCGATATCAAGCTCGCGCCGGATTCCGCGGCGCAGGTCCTTCGTCACGCCACCATGGGTGATCGCCCGGTCTGCCGCATCGACGATCTTTGCCATGTCCCAGTCTGCAGGGAAGACTGTCTTGCCTTCGCGTACGTGCCCGAAGACGTGCCCACCGCGTCCGCGCTTGTCGAGCCCTGCGATGTGCTCCATCATTTTTCGGTCGACTCGTTTTGTCGGCTCCGGGAAGGATGACGGGTCCATTGCTGAGGGCAGGGCAGGATCAGGCATTCTTGGTGTTGCCTTCTTGTCTCCACCGGTGAAAAGGAACAGTAGGCTGCCGCGGCAGCGAGCGCCCCCTGAGCAGCCTTGATAGTAGCCCGCTGGGTAGTCGCTGGTCGCTTCTTCCATGTCCTCGTACTTGGTTCCGTCGACGGACGCGCAGGCCCTGCAGGTGTTCCCATCCAGGAGCTCAGACGCATAGATTTCATCGACGTCGTGATCCATCGCGGTTTCCACGCGGCCCAGGCCCGTGGCCGCATGCACGCCCTGCCGGGCCTGGTCACTGACGCCGGCCACGCTGATGGATTCGACGGCCTTCTTGACGCTTTCAGTCGAGACTTGATTTTGAAGGACAAGCGCAGGGTCGGCCAGGTGCTCTTGCGTCTTGTTGAGCAGCTGCGTCCATGACCGTTCGACCGCCGGTTTGGCCAAATCGCGGGCCCGCGGCCCCATCGTCGGCAATGCGTATTCCGTCGTGTCCCCTGTCTGCCGTGCGCGCTCTTGAATGACGCGCAGCGCCGCATACTGGTAGACCCTCGTCAATGCCTGCTCTAGATTCTTGACAGCGCGATCGATGATGACCTCGACCTGTTTCGGCAGCTTTTCAGATTGCAGCTTCTTCAACCGCTCAATCAACTGCTGCGGGGCAACTTCCTTCTGTCCGCCAGCAACAAGCCGAGTCGATATGACGGCAGCAAGCTCCGCATGGGCAGCTTCAACTGCATGCACTGCTTCGGCAACGCCCCGGTCCAGATCATCCTCTAGCTCGGTGAACCATGCCTGCACGGCCGTCTCATGAACCATGAGCGGGCGCACCGCGGATGCGGGCAAGAATCCGGCCTCCCGCTGCAATCCCATGAGCTCCGATTCAAGGGTCTCCTTGGCAAGGAGTAGCGTAAGCTCGTCACACGCCTGGCACATGGCCATCACTTCGACCCATAAAGGAACGGTTCTCGGCGATCTGATTGACTAGCTGCATTACCTTGTTGTCGTGGACTGCTGCCTTGGCTAACTGGTCTGGCGTTTTGGCACCATCAGGTTCACGGCTGGTCGCCGCATCTGCTTTCGGAAGCGCGTGGCTGCTGCGCAGGTGCTCTTCTAGGACGTCGTCCGGCACGATGATGCCTGCGTTCACCAGTTGCGCTAGCGCTTCGGTTGTGATGCCTTCATTTGATGCGAGATTCCCAGGAGTCAGCACCGGGTAAGGTGTCCCCTGTTCGAAATTGAGTTCGACCAGGTCACGAATGATGTGCTCCGTAACGGTCTCGGCGATCTTGTCAGCGAACCGCTGCACGTACCGGATGAAGATCTTCAGATGCGTCTCGCCCAAGGATCGTGCACCAGAATCGTGCCCCAGATCGAGGAACATGGCCAGCGCGGACTTCGCGATCTGCTGATCGTGATAATTGATTCTCGGAGTGAGGTCGACGACCGTTCCCTTGATGCCGAGGATCTCGACACGGAATTTTCCCTCTTCCGCCCAGATTCCCGCGCTCTCACCCGCGCGAAGATTGGTGGCGATGATCTTCGCATCCTCTGGATCCGCATTCTCGCCGTAGTAGACGACAGGAATGCCCATGCTCCCTCGCTCTGCCGCCTGCGCGTCCAGGCGCACGAATAAGTCCTTGAGGAAATACGGGCGGTAGGCTGACCGCAGGACTGAGCGCCCTGTCCAGTCCGCGCCTTCCTTGCGATGCACGTACATGACCAGGTTCTCGGCAGGAATGAACTTGGGCTTGTCGTCGAGGCCCGTCTGCATGATCCCTTTCAGCCCGCCATCCGCTTCAACCTGAATCTCGGTGATCGTGCGGGGGTGCCGCGGCGCCAGCTTACGTAGGTGGATAATCTCCGAGAGGCCGATGTCTTCCTGGTCTGGACGGGCCGGCGCTATTTCATAGACCTGCTCAAAACACATGAATCCGGCCCAGAGCATGTTGAGCACTTCTTCCAGGTGCTCGAACCACGAGATACCTTGGCGGCGCTGCCGGCCTTGCATGGCCTTGCCTGGCTCGGGCAGCCCAAGCTCAGTGCGGACAAGCTGCACAACCGTCTCATCCACGCCTTCGGTTTTCAGATCCCAGTTGGCGGACAGGATTGGCAGACTCAGCGCGTTGAGAACAGATTCAACCTGCGCGTCCGTGCGCACCCGGTCATAAACTGCCACTGAGTTCGGGAATGCCAGCTCGCCGTTAGTCTCGATCGACTCGGCGATGTACTGCCCCTTTTTCTCACCAGCGACCATCCCACCTGGGGAGCCGGTTTCCTTACCAATCTTTGTCTCAGCCATACCCCACAGAATGCAGAAAAACCCGGCCCCCATGTGGGAACCGGGCTTCTCCACAAGGCTAACTATCCCGTGCAACCCGAGTTGATAGGCTTGGGTTACCAACTCGCCCTACAAAAGGACCTGCATTGAACGCCGCCGTTGAATTAGCCGAGATTTTACAAATGTGGAGTGTTCACCGGTCACACAGTATTTACGATGTTCGCGGGGACACCAAGGACAAGGGGAACTCGCTGGGCTACTGGGAAGACTACCAGCGAGTTATGGATCTCATCGCAGATCTTGATTACGCCCTGAATATTCTTCAGTCCAAAGGTAAACCACGTTCTCGGTACAACGGACTCATGACCCGAATTTGGCGATTCGTCATACTTCCCGACACAAACTGGGGCGCCCCTAACACAACCTCGATTTCACCTGACGACATCCATCACTTGTTCACGCTTGGGGACGTTATCGAAGCGCATGTGCCTGAAGCGAATGCAATGCCGGAAGCAAATCGTGAGATCCTGTTGGATCTCTTGGAGGAAGCCAGCAAGGTATCCAAGGAATGCCAGGATTTGCCCATGCAGATTCGGACGAGACTCTCGGACTTATTGAATCAGCTCGGCAATCTTCTGGATCCCGTGAATGACGCGATTCCACGCCAGGTACATCGCGTTTTAGACGAAATGACTGCTCTCCTCCTGCGTGCCATATGGGCTGAGCCGAAAAGGGATCTCAGAGTTAAGTTGTTCAATCTCGCATTAAGATTTTCACAAACCACAGGTGAATCTGCGTCGTACGACATAATCAAATCCATCGCCGCAACCCCAGCAAAACAAATGCTGGGGTTACCGACGGGCGAAGAGAGCTAACTTACTGCCGAACGGTCTTGATTCCATTCCCGGTGCTGTTGTCGGTCATATCCGTTAGCGTGTCCGAGGTGGATTCCTCCGCAGTGTTCGCATGAGTATACGGCTGAGTTGTCTCGGTAGATTTTCCGGTTTTGCTTGGCTGCTTTACGGTTCGGGAAGATCACCTTGCCTGTTGCTTCGTAGACTCCCGCGAATGTGAAGGCAAGCTCTTTCGCGGCCCATTGTTTCCCTTTTCGCCATTTGCCCATGACGTCACCTGCTGAAGTGCTCAGATAGTTGGTGGAGGTGGGCTGGCGTGATGCCGTGCCGAGCTGCAGGCGGGATCGCGAGCACCCCTTGTCGTGCGGCCCACAAGGCTGCGTCATGCTCGCTGGCCAGGTCGTCATCGAACCAAGCCACCTTGTCACCGCGCGTGGAATGCTGGGAAAGGAATGCTCGGACACTGACGAGCTTGCCCCACTCCCCGTGGGCGTCTTCAGTCGACAGCCACGGAGCGTCCAAAGCACTGTCGATGCCGATCTTGTGCCCGAAGGCCGGCGCAGTGCTCTCCCATGTCGTGAGCCAGACCAGATGAACGTCGTGGTCGTTGAGGATCTGGTTGAGTACTGTGACCATCTGAGGCGAGACTGTCTCGCCCCAGCGCTCACCCGTTACCAGCTCGTAGTCTGGCCAAGCCTGATGTTTGCGCACATCGTCCAGGAGCGCCCCGCAGGCGTTCAGTACGCCGTCTATGTCGAGGAAAAGGTAATTCGTCATGGTCCAACCAGTTTTCTGTCGACGCTTTTAGACAGCGCCGGTTGTTCGGGGTTTTCTATTGCGGTGGTTAGTTCGCTCATTGTTACTTTCTAGAACAGGGTCGGTGCCTCGTTGTGGGATGCCGTGACTGGTGGATAGGATCCTGTTGGCGTGTAGTCGGACTCGTCTAAGTCCCACCATTCGTCGGTTCGCTTGTCCCAGACACGGTCGTGCTTGCAGTGCGGGCACCGGTAGGCAACGAGGTCACGCACCCAGGTTGCTGGGCGCGTGGTGTTGCGCCAGTAAGTACGTCCAGACGGTAGATGTCGGAGTACTCGCTCTTCCTGGGGGCCGTTCTCCATTCGTTGGCCCCAGCACAGCAGTGACTTGGTGGTGTCGATGAAGCCGCATTGGTCACAGGCGATTTCCGCGAGCGGTGGAGTGTGGCAGATTATGAGTTCTGGGCCGCTTTTCCATTGGCTCCATCGGACTGGTTCACCGTCCCAGCTGGGTGGCAGATCGTGACCGATGAGTTTCAACGCGTGCTTCAAACCTTGCCCCACCCCATCTCCTTGGCGCGGACATCCCATGGCGCCGGCAGCCCGGTGAGATGCGCATAGACTGCCATGAGGTTCAGGGCCGCGGACTGCGCATGCACCTGGACTTCTGGGTGCAGCTCGCTGTGGTTCGCTTGCATTTCCTGGTTGAGCCTCACTGCCTGCCGCATGAGGTCATGCACGCGGCGTTCGAGCTGCTTCCCCTTGTCCTCTCCCCTGCCCGGGTGCCCGTTGAGCTTAGCCACGCCGCCGCCTCTTGAACAGTGGCTGCATGCCCGGTTGCCTGCGTACCTGTCGTTCACGAATGAATCGGTCCTGACTCATGGGCCCTTTGCGGTCGGTGAGCCGGAGGAAATCCACACGCCTCATTTCGTGGAAGTACTCGTATCGGTCACTGATCTTTGCCCGAGTGGTGATTGTGCAGGATTTCGCGGCTCGACGCCTGAAACGCTTCAAGGCGTTCATGATCCCTCCGTGCATCGATGGGCGCGGTCTCGGAGCCATTCTGGGGTGGATTTAGCCACTGGGATTCCTCGCTCTAGGTCGCTCGCTGCTTCTTCAAGCGCTTCTGCTTTCGCTTCGGCACGTACCCGGTCCAGCCAGCGGTGAATCTCGTGGTGTCCGGCAATCAGCTCGACGCTCGGTGACCGATGAGCCACGTAGGCAAGTTCTACGCTCTTAGTGTCCGGCGTGTATTCAGTCATCGTTCGGCTCCATTCGGTAAGGGTTGGCCCATGGTCGTCCGTCGAGATGTTCCAGACGAAGCGTGATGCCGTCTGGATTCTGGATCGCATGATTTAGTGCAGTATCAACACCGGACGTCCACGCCACAGCTTCCCGTTCCCGCACTGCTTCTTCGAGTACCTGGGCTACGTGAGTGTGGTGCATCTCCCTTGGGTGCCTGAAAGGCCAGATGCTCTCTCCGTACTGGTGTCCGCATTTGCAACGGTTTTCCGCATCCGTAAAGTCAGCGTGCTGATAGTGGTGCGCTTCGAGGATTTCCAGGATGGACATCGCGTGTCCTTTCGTTTGTGCTGACTTCTTTTCCTACTACCCGGTAGTGTTTTTCCTTGTGCATCTCAGTCCAGATGCTGAACGAAGTTACTCGATCCTTGAGGAGGAAGTTATGGGTTTCATTGGTTGGATTGTTCTAGGCCTTATTGCTGGTGGGATCGCTAAGGCGATCAAGCCAGGTGAGCAGGGTGGCGGCTGGCTCGCTACCCTCGTTCTTGGTGTTGTTGGTGCCATTGTTGGTGGCTGGATCGGCTCCGCGTTGTTTGACGTTGGTGTCGATAAGTTCTGGTCGCTTTCAACGTGGTTGCTGGCCATCGGCGGCTCGCTGGTCGTTCTCATTATTTGGGGACTGATCACTCGCAAGAGGGCGTAGTTTGCGCGACAGGACGGGGTCTTACCTTTCGGGGTGAGGCCCCGTTCGCTATGCCTAGGCATAGTCCACCGCGGGGCGGGCGGTTACGGGGTGGATTGAGTAGACGAGCCACCATGCAGTCCTACCGTCGTTGGCCACATCATCTTCTTCTTCGACTGTCCGGCACATGCTCTGGCGTGGTCCAGTCATCGACTCGATAGCCGCTTCAATCGACGGGTGAAGTTCACAGTCCCAGTCGATTGCACGGGTCTTCTTGTCGACGATGATGTAACCGAGAGTGTTCACGGTGTCAGCGGGGACAGCGGACAAGTAAGCTGCAGCCAGTTTCTCGGCCTTAGACAGCTCTTCTTGCTTGGTCATGATGACCAGCTCGTCATCGGGAAAGCGGTCAATTGTGTGCCAGGCATTCGGATTCATTACGCGAGACATGGCTTCAAGCGCTTCTTCGTTTAACGCTGGCTGGTTAGGCATTTGGTTTCCTCGTGTTCGTGGTGGTTGTTTTCGGGGTGCGTGCAGCAGTAGGTTCCGGGGCCGCAGCATCCACCAATGCAGCAAGGCGGCCCGTAGTCTGAGGCGTTCACTTCTCTGCCGCCTTGCTGATCTGGTGGTCAAAGCACATGACTGGCTTACGGCGCAGGTCATACGAAATAATCCAGACACGGTGAGTGGTGCCTGATTGCTTGAAAGTGTGAGTCCCATAGTCGTCCAAGCGTTGGGTAACGCCCTCTTGCAGGAACCGCCTGCCGACGACAATCCCCTCCGTGTAATCGAGTCCACCGTCCACGTCGTAGCATCGTGGCAGTTTGTCGTTCTCGTACGTCGTAGCGAAGCCGGTATCGTAACCAGGTTGTTCCGTGCGGACTTTCTTCACTGTTCCGGTCATGGTCACCCGGTCGCCTAGCTGGTAGTCACTCATGCCCCTGCCCCATCCCTAGTCGTTTGGCGATTTCTTGCTGCGCTGCGCCAATAAGCGCTGGGTCGAGCTGGTATATGCCATCACCCCCTACAGCCGTGGCGACGGCGATCAGGTTGGCGGTGCGCTGCTCGTAAGCAAGAGCGAGGGTGGCTGATGCGTGGTCGATCAAGATTGACTGGATGGTGGCAGCGTCATCGTCCGCTGATAGGACAGTGCTGGCCAGTGCAAGCTTCGCGTTGTCGTAATCAGGGTTGCCGGGTAAGTTGCTCATTTCATGTCCTTTTCGCTGTTGATTGATGGATAGCCTGCGGCGATACTTTGTTCATGGATATAGATATTGAAGTTCGGTACGTGGGCGAGGACGATATTTACGCCGTCGCATCACCCACGGTTCCTGGTACTTCTTTGGAAGTGCAGTCGCTAGAGGAAGTCTCTTATCTTGCGCATCCTCGGGACGGTGCAGTCGCGGGCACAGAGGTTGAATCGATGGTTGTCGCTAACGTCGTCGAAATGGATGACGGAGACTGAGTACCCAAACTCGTTCCCCCGTTCGTAGTGGTGCGGGCATGCTTGTCCGCGAAGGCGATAGCCTCGGCGAAGGTCATGGGTGCTGGTTCTAGCCAGTATTGGCCTTTGAGCGCTACGGCTTCATTGCGGTAAAAACCAGCCTGATTCCGTTGGAGGACAACCCGAATGCGATCCGGATTTTCCGCTCCACGTCGCCCGGTAGACAGTTTGTGCGTCCGGTCCACGCCGTCTGACCATGTGCCGTCAGCGAGGCGATAAGGTGCGCGGTGCGCGATGAACCCTTGGCCGTTACAAGTGGCGCAGTCCATCAAGGGCAACGGTTCGGCGTCGAACCGTTGCTTGCAGTCCTTACACTGCTGAATGTCCTCTCGTGTCCGCTTCACGCGGGGATGAAAGCGATTACTCATCCTGGCCACCTCCGTTCGCTATTTCCAGCAGGACATCTGCATGGCACGGCTGGTCCAGTGGACACCAGCACATGAGGTCTTTACCGGCCAGTTTGGCGCGGATCGTTGCATCATCAGGCATGTTGTGGTGGTGGTTTGCGCGGTCAGCGGTGAACCTTTTAACCGCCATGCGACGCGCCGCTTCCAGTCCTGTGGATTGTCCGCAGAAATGGTCATGCCAGTACACGTCGAACGGGCCGATCTTCCCGTGCGGAACCACGCGGTATGGGTTGCCCCATGCGCTACCCCGGCCAACGTAGACCGCGCCTTCCGGCTTCCGCCACCCCTTGGTGCGCTGCCGCTGAACACGCTTAGCCACGGTCGCCCTCCAATGCGTCTTCGGCACCTGGCCTGTACAGGTCACCGGAGTAGCTGACGCGCGGTAGATTCCTGTTTCTTGGATCATGGATGGTGATTAACTTGTTGCCGATGACGGTTGCGAACGAATCCAGGTGCACGTGCTTTAGCTCGCCGTTCTCAAGTACGTCTTTGCCTCTAAGGATTTCCACCTGGTAATCGGTGATGTCCGGGTGGCATTCCAATTCGGGCAGAACATCGCCCTGCCGATATGCCGCAAGCTGGTTCTCGTACGCTTTCGTCTGCCACTCGTTACTGTCCGAGTCGTAGAGGCTGTCAAACATTCCCATTGGTTTTTCCTAACGCTTCGTCGGCGAGTTTGCGGGTTGGGCAGGGCCAGTGCTGCCAGTTGCCGTCGTCAGTTCCGCAGCCTGTGCAGACTTTGACCAGACGTTCATGACGTCCAGGATTCATAAGCGCTTCGACGCCCTCGTGCAGTTCTTGGATCGCTGCTAACGCTTGCTTCATGACCGGGATCTTGTGCAAACCGTTCTCACTCATTGATCCCGCCACCCCTCATGCTCTTTGCACAAGATATGCAAGCTCGACAGCTCGAAAGCCTCGTCACTGAAATGCTCTAGATGGATATCTCCGGTGTAGATCGATTCGCTCTGGTCGCAATCGACCCTGGCGCAATTCAGAAATATGTAATGGATACTCATGACTGCTGACCTTCAAATTTGTTGTGCTCGTTCGGGTAAGGCGACGTTTGAAATGGCGCCCTGTCGAATGTCGGGTCATATTTGCCGTTGCGGTCATATCCCCAAAGGTCAAACCCCGCATCGCAGAAAACATGCTCACCCATTCGGCTCACCATCCAAGGCGCGGCGGAAATTCAAGCACGAGTAGACAGTTCCATCGAGCGCTTCGTACGGCTGCTGACATTCGCCGCCCTCCATACAGGGGTCGCAAACTCTGCCGTAATCACTCATTCGGCTCACCATCCAGGGCGCGGTCGATCCTCCAGGCAGTGTCATCACGGCGGATCAGTCCGTCAGGGACACATTCCCGCATATGCTTAGACAACTCCCGCCCCCTGGCCACCTGCGCCTCAGCCTGTTTGAGTTGGTTGGCGTTCTTGTCTGCGCGTGATCGCTCAGAGTCACGGCTAGCACGCATGGCATCGAATCGCACATTCAAGACGCGCATTCGCTCAGTAAGCTCAATGTTTCGTTCTGCAAGAGTTTTGACTGTACTGGTCTGTTTCGCTGGACGCTGTTCAGCCTGTTCGAGGCGGTCGATTAGATCAATGACACTACTGTCTGTTGGGTGATCATATGTTGCGCGCAGTGCGTCTAGGTCTAGGGTCACTTCGCCGGCTCCAATGCTTCCCAGATGCGGATAACGACGCTCGCGTTCAGGCCTTCCGCGTCCAACTGGTTCGCCAAGATTTCCATGCGGCGCACCTTGGCTGCGTTAGCCTCGGCAATTTGCTGGGCGGCTGTGAGCGGCACACCTTGCAGGGCCTGCTTGACGCGACCGGCCAAGCTGATGGTGCCGTGTTCGGCGCCTTCGGAGTAGCCGTCGATGCCTTCCTGGGTGGCGTGGCCGCCCTTGTTTGGATGGCGGAGGAGGCTACGCATCAGGTCTTGATGCAGCTCGTTGACGCTGACGTCCCGCACTGCTTCACGGATAGCATCATTTACGGTTGGTGGCAGCCACCCTTGCTCGATCAGTACGGGGATGGTCATGTTTAGGGCGGCCAGCACGTTGGTGCTGGTTTCCTGCTTTACCGCGCACTCCGCGTTCTCCCAAGACGGGATTGAAGGGTGGAGGTATTTCTTGCGAATGTCTTCCCAAGCCACGATGGACAGCTGCTCCACCAGGTCATGGGTGACGTGATGTTCCTTGCGGAAGTGATCTAGGTTCATGATTCGTCCTGTTCTTCGATGTAGTTCTGGGCGGCGACGCTAGTGCGATGCACTTTGCATTTGCACCAGCGGGTGGGATGCGGGGCGAGCGGGCAGCCGGGGGTGACAGCCATGTAGGGGTGGCTGATCCGGTAACCGGGCATTTTCTTGATCTGCCAGCTGACTGCTACTTCCCCCATACCTTCATCTCCTCGGCCAGGGCGTCCGCGCCAAGCGTTTGGATGATCCGGATTGGCCTTACGAATTCTGGGAATCCCGTCATGAGTCGCAGCCTGTTTCCGGCGTCGGCTTTTTCGAAGCAGACGATCAGCTGGGTGGCGAACCCACCCGGGATGACGCCCGCGGGGTGCCGGTAGTATCCGAGCAGCGCTTCCGCTGCCTCGACTTCAGTCATAAAGCTCATGGCTGCTGTCCTTTCTTGGTGAGGCCTGAGGCCCATAAATTTCGTCGGTGGCTTGCTGTAGACGCAGCCGTCCGATGGTGCGGCGTTCTTCTTCGCTGGCCGAGTATTCGGGGTTGGCCATGGCGCGGCCTTCTGCATACGCTGCTTCGCGGATGGCTTTCGCGTCCCGCTCGGCTTCCACGAGGGCAGCCTGCCGGATCTCGTGAGCTTGTTGGCGCGCTTGCGACAGGATCAGCCCAGCTTGCTGGACGGCCTGGTTATATTCGGTTTGTGACTTCGCTGCTTCGGCACGGCGCACACGCTCTGGCGCCCGGTGCTTATAGCCGGCCATCCTGGTCTCCTTCCAAATCGAGCTCGTCCTGCATAGGTGGGTAATTCTTGACTGGCTTGGGCCGGCGCTTCGGCTTGGGAAGCCGGTACCCGGTAGGAGGAATGAGAGGTTCGGGCGGCCCGGTGTAGGCGCTGACCCGAGCGCAACGTGGGCTGTTGCAGTGCACCTTGTCGCCCCGCCGCTTCCCCCACGCCCCGCAATATGCGCACCGCGGATGCTGAACCTCGAACCGGGTGCTCATTGTGCGGCCTCGTATTCCCCGGGGTACTCGTCAGGGTCTAGCGAATACTTGAGCACCCCGTGGTCTAGCAGGTAGGCACCCACCCATTCGTCAAATAAACCGGCGCGGACACCCCAGGAGGCACGTGAATGGTCGATCTGCCAGTGCAGGTGGTCAGCCAACTGCATGACAGTCGGCTTCCTAATTGCCTTGCCATGCAGGCCGCTCTTGTCCCAGCAGCACTGGTCCGGGGTTTCCCCGGCCAGCGCTTTCGTGATCTGGACGACCGCATACTTCACGTGGTTCCTGGTCAGGTTCATTGCCGTGCACATGCGCTGGCCAGCCATCCACCCCATCGGAGAATGGCTGACTGAACTGTCGAAGTAGGAGGCCTGCTTCGCGCCGCACATAGCGCAAAGCACCGGATTCTCAGGCGTAGGTACAAACTCGCGAGTCAGACGCCTGACAGGAATCGGACTGCTTTCTGCCTCCGACTGGCTTTCCGATTCCAGCAGGTCGAAAATGTCGAGTTGACCGTCGATGGCGTTCATGCGGCTAACCGGCTGCCGATCCGCGACAGCAGATCCGCGCGGCCATAACGCTCCAGGCGTTTCTCCACGGCGTCTTCAGTGACGCCCAGAGCTTGAGCGATTTGGGGCAACATCATCCCCGAACCAGCCAAGAACTCGACCTCTTCAATGAACGCGGCCCGGTTCGCCTCGCGCTTCTCGCCCTTCGGCAATTTCTGGTTGCTGGGGACGGCTGCTGGGTTGTCGATGTCATCGTCATCCCAAGCCAGTGGCGGCAGATATCCTAGCTTGGCCGCATTCTTGATCGCTTTCTTTGACGGCCCAGGCTTGTCCCACAGTTGGTCATAAACTCGGGCCATTGCCTCGTGCTTTTCCAGGCTGATCCAATCCCCGATTTGGTGGAGCAAGGTGGAACTGCGCGAACCGATCAAGGGAGTAAGGTCGGAATGGCGGTAGCCGATGGCCATGAGTGCTTGTAAGCGGCGCCGGGCACCGATATTTGGTACGAAACCGGCCTTGTTTGGGCGTTGGAAGATGCTGTCTGCGCGCAAGGCCAGTATTCGCTCTTCGGTTTGGTTCGCTACCGACTTTTGCAGGCCGCGGTGTACAAGGTTGATGCTCTGAACTGACACGCCGGCTGCATCGGCGATGCCGCGGTATGACCAGCCCGCTTGCAGGAGGACGTCAATCTGCCGGATGGTGCGTTGCGCTGGCTTGGTGCGCGTAAGTCCGCGTTCGCGTTCGATGCGCCATTTCTTGTTGTATTTGGGATCGTAGGTCATGCTGCTGCCGCTTGCTTGCGTCGCGCCTTGGCCTTGCACCAGCCAAGCTCGGTAGCGATTGGCCGGCAGTCTGTGCAGTAGTCGGCGCGGCTTCCTTCGATGGAGTGGCCTGGCGTGTGTTCGATTCCGCACCGCTGGCAGATGGTTAGCGAGCGCTCCGGAAGAATCCGGGTGCCAGTGATCATGGCGTACATGGTGTTCGGGTGACCTTTCTCGGAGGTGGTTTTGACCGGTGGTTAGTCGGTGGTGGTTTGAGTGGGTGCCCCAGATTCGAACTGGGTGCGCGGTGGGTATGCGACCTAAGACTCAGGGGGTTGGTGTTTTACCCTGTGCGCTTGCCTATACACCCTGGAACGGTTGGTCTAACGTGTTAGGTTTGCCGCGTTGTAGTAAGGCAGGTAGCCCTCGGCGTGCTTGCCGTCGGCGCCGAACCAGCAGTCGGCGTACCAGCGTCCGACCCTCTGGTTGGCCCATTGATCGAAGAGCTGGTCGGCGGTCATTTCAAGTTCGTTCGCTCGGTCAAGGACCATGGTGTCAGCCTTGGAGACGAGAGCACGGGCCTCCTCGGGCGTGAAATTCTCGGTGTCGTCGTCAAGCTGCATGTTGCGGCGCTCGCCTAGGTAGCCGAATCCCAGCCAATCTTCGCGGGTGGTCATCTGGTCGAGGTCTGCGGTGGTGATCATTAGTTTCTCCGTCTTTTGCAGGGTTGGTTATTCCCTTGTTGATAACCCCAGCATATCAACTATATTATTGTTTAGCAAGAACTGAGTCTATTTCATCAAGAATTTTAGAACTCTCGCTTCCGCAACCCGGAACCCACGGCGCTCGGCACAATCGCACTGTGCTTCTCGTTCGCACCGCCCACACGCTTGCCGGCCAAATACATCAGCCCGTAGCGAGTGCTGTCCAAGTTGTGGTCTTCACTGTGCGTGTCGATATCTTCGGGGTTCGTCTTATCGCGCGGCGCCGATGGCAGCGTGCGGATAAGATCCCTGCAGGTGTCATACACCAGGAATCGGGGCAGCCCATCTTTCTGGATCCGCAGCTTCTCATCCAACAAGCTCCAACCGTGAGTACGCGCGTTCACGCCCTTCACCGGAACCCGGTCCAGCACCTTCATATAATCGTGCGCCGGCGACCCTACCGGTGGCATGTCCTTATTCAAGGTCTTATGCGCGGAAGCATCATTGCGGCGCCACATGGCCGGGTCCATCACGATGGGAATCTTCTCCCCTGTCGCCTCCTCTTCAGCCTGCGACAGTTCCAAGATACGGGCAGCCTGCTGCCGCGCGGTCAGCTCGGTAGCGTACTCCTCGCGGTAGACAACCACCAGCCCATCATGCAATAGGCACATCCACACGGCCGAGAACGGGGCACTGAAGCCGTAGTCGACCGCGATGACTTTCTTGCCGGTCAGCAGCGGGATCGGCAGCTGCTCGGGTTTGATGATGTGCTTGGATGCACGCCACTGGTTGAACCTGGTGCCGGATATGACATTCCAGTCGCCCTCAACCAGCGCCTGGAACAGCTCGGGATCGAGGTTGCCCAGCTTGGCCAAGTAGGCGTCATGATCTAGATACGGGTTGTCGTAGAGGCTGGCCGGCAGGAACACGCGGGTGGTGGTGATCTTCTTCTTGGACAGGCCTTTGGTGTCCAGGGTGGCTTCAAAGAATGTTTCTGGCGGTGCAGGATCAATGAAGTGCGCCTTCACCCAGTTGTGGCCCTTGCCGCCTGGGTTGGACGCGGACAGGGTGCGCAAGGGTAGGCGCAGCTGGCGCATGCGTTCGGCGATGGCGCCGGTGGCGCGCAGGCGCGACTGCAAGAGCGTGTACGACTCTTTGTCGTAGTGCGTCAGCTCGTCGAAGCAGACCAGCACGTACTCATGGCCCTGGTATTTGGTGGCGTGCTCTGGCCGGTCGCAATACCCGAGGTGCAGCTCTGCGCCGTTGGCGAAGTAGAAGACGTGATCGGCCTTGTTGTACTTCGCCACCTCAGTGGGGATGCGTTCGCGCAGGCGCTTAGCAAGCTCGGACAGCTCGCCGTAGGTGCGGCGAATCAGCAGGGCCTTGGCGCCGGCGACGAGTGTGCACACCGTGACGCACGCCGCGAGGAGCACTTCGGACTTACCGGACCCGACCGCTCCACCGTAGAGCACTTCATCAGCCGGGCCGGTGAGCGCGACCTTTTGCTTGGGCAGCGGGCTGAACGGGTATTGCCAGACTTTGGTGGTGCTCACGGTACCGCATCAGCTTCATCCGAGGCGGGGGCATGGTTGAGAACGGCGCCATCTGGGAGCAAGTCGGGATTGACCAAGAGAGTGAAACCGCCGGCGCCGGTCTGCTCAATTTGAGTTGGCGCATCGAGCCCAAGGAATTTGGCGCGGCGGTCCATGATGCGCAGCAGGACGGTGACAGCTTTCTCGTCGCCTTCGAGTGCCTTTTTGATCTGCGGTCGTGCAAGCTGGTCCAGGAGGAGGATTTCCTGGGCGACCACCTCGTCGACGGCTTCTTTCTCCCGTTCTTTGATCGCCCTCTGGATGTCCTTGTAGCAATTGGATCGGTCCCCGTTGTAGAGCCGATCCGCGATTGCCTGGTAGGTGAGCCTGCTGGCGCGCATTTGAAGCGCCTTGACGCGCCGGGCATGCTTCTCAGCATCTCGTGGGCTCACCGCTTGCGCCACAGTTGGCCTCCTGATGTTCTGGACTTTGGTTACCCAGAGTGCCTAGTAGTGGCTGGGTTTTGTGGGAGGACGCCGGGGAACTGACGCGTTCGCTTGATAGCATGGACTTAGCTATTTGGGAGTGATTCTTGCCTTGATGAAACTGAGTGACCCGATCACAACGAAAGACGTTGCCGCGATCATGGGCGTGTCCGCACGGTATGTGACGGTGCAACGATCGCGACAGCACAAGCGCATCACGGAAGCACGTGCCAACGGCCTTGACGATGGCCTGAAGCCGGGCGAGATTCCCGATCCTGAGCTCGTTTTGGACGGCAAACCAATCTGGGAACGAGCTTCTATTGAACAGTGGCAGGCGACCCGGCCTGCTCCGGGCCGCCGCAACCGCAACAACCGTTAGGCGTGATGGCTGACGAAGTCCACGGGTTCGCCGTTGAGAGTTGGCTGGTCTCCGGTCAGCTGCTGGTACCGCAGGCAGATCACGTCGACATAGCGCGGGTCTAGTTCGATAAGTCGCGCCGAGGAGCCGTGCTGATGCGCAGCGATGAGCGTTGAGCCAGATCCGCCAAACAGATCCAGAACGATTCCGCCAGGGCGAAGGCTGTTCGCCAAGTTGGCAAGAATCAGTTCGGTTGGTTTCATCGTGGGGTGCAGCCCGTTGCGAAGCGGCTTGTCAATCTCGATGACTGTCGTTTGCTTGTGATCTCCGTACCAGCGTTCGCCGCCGCGGCCGAGGCGTCCTTGCCCGCCAGGTGTGAATCCGTAGAGGATCGGCTCGTGCTGGTAGTGGTAGTCCGAGCGGCCCATCACGAGGGTGTTCTTGACCCAGATCAGGTTCTGGCGGACCAGGTAGCCGTTGTCTCGCATGGCTGTCTCGAAGCTGATGCGCCGGGTATCGGAGTGGGCGACATAGCAGGGTGCTCCGGGTTTGAGCCCGTTGAGCGCGTTTTTGAATGCGGCCTGCAGCAGGTCGTCGAGCTCGCCGGCGCCATCGTTCTGGATGGTCAACGCATCCGCAGTTCCACCGACGTAGTCAACGCCGTATGGCGGGTCGGTCCACAGTACGTCGGCCGGCTCTTCGGCGATCAGAGTTGCGAGGGCTTCAGGACTGGTTGAGTCAGCGCAAATAACTCGGTGCCGGCCAAGTTGGAACACATCGCCCAGTTTGCTCGATGGCTCGACTGGCGGTTCAGGCGCGTCGTCTGGGTCGCCGTCCAGCTCGGCATCCTGAGACGCAAGGTCGGCGTCGTTGAGCGCGTCAATGAGCTCGTCGTAATCGTTGAGGTCAAAGCCCGTGCCGGCAAAGTCTCCTTCCAAGGAGGCCAGCAGCTCCGCTAATGCTTGGTCATCGTAGGAGGCCAGGTCGTTGGAGCGGTTGTCCACGAGCACGATGCGGCGAGCCTGGTCTTCGTCCACGTCGATAATGCCGACCGGGATTTCCTTGGCGCCGAGTTCCTTTGCCGCGAGCCAGGTATGGTTTCCGGCCAAGATTTCCATGGTTGCTTTGCGGACAACGATGGATTTGTAGATGCCGTGTGCGCCGAGGCTTTCACGGATGCTGTCCATGTCGCTGAGTCGGGCGTTGGTGCCGTAGGGGCGAACGCTGTCGATGGGTACAGTGGTCTGCTCGATATTGAGTACTGGGATAGTCATGTTCGCCTGTCCTTCTTTTGATTCTGGCCTGCCAATTGTGCGTTTGGCTTGGTCAGTGTTGTGGGACGGGCATAGGTGAAGCGTCAGGATCGTGCGTGCCGGGTGCGTCAGGGTTGGAGAATCTGCTTAGATCCGCGTCAAAACTGGGGCACTCAGTTGTGGGTGCTCGCTTGTTTTACTTGCCGGCGTCGTTTCTTCGCGGCGGCTACGGTAACTGCTTCAACCAGAACCGTCGCTTCCCTTTGGTCAGCGTTGCGAGCTTGAGCCCAGTCCATCGTGGAGCGTCCTGGCTCCATGGGATCCGCTATGCGCGCGAGATGGGACGGGTAGCCGTTGTCCGAGAGCACAGGTAGTCCGCGCGCGCCAGGGCGCTCGGTACGGTCGTATTGGTAGGGCGCCGCTACGGTGAGGACCATGTCCAGGGGCACTAGCGGCTCCTGGATTACTTGTTCTGAGAGTTCGCCCGCGTCGAGGAATGGCGCGAACTTGCCATCCTCGTCGCGCGGCTGTTTGGATTTCTTTTTCTTCGCCCACCAAGCTGTGTTGATGTACGGAGATTCTTCTTCCACCAGCAAGCCGACTGCCTGGAGTTTCTCGATCACTGAGCTGACTCGTTTGGTGCGGTCGTCTGAAAGGGTGCCGGTCATGTCTGCGATGCGGGCTGCTGCTTCGAGGCATAGTTCGATCGTCTTCGAGACTACTTCGGGCCGGTAGAGGGATACGGCGCCTTCGTTGAGGGCTAGGTAGCCTGTTCCGTCGCATACGATGCAGTCTGGATGAACGACGTGTTCTAGGCGCGTGAGGCAGGCAGGGCACAGTTTCCGCAAGGCTGGGCACCCTTTCGGGTTGGTGGTTGGTTAGTCCACCTATAACTATAGTTCAACAGGAGAATTTTCTCGCTAGACAAGAATCATCTGTTTGCGCTTTCTTGGCGCTGCCTTTCGTAGTGGGCGTCAAGCTCGGCTTGGATTGCGGTTGGGGTGCGGCCTGCTCGCTCGGCGATTTCCTCGATGGTCACGCCGAGGTTGAGCAGGTAGATGATGTCTCCGGCCACGCTAGACTGCCGCTTCCCATTGCGCGAGTGGTTCAGTGTCGCCGTGGGCGGCAGCATGGTGTTCGCAGTATTCGGATCCGGGCAGGGCCAGGTTGTCGCACGGCTCCCCTTGCTCCCATTCCGTGTCTTGCGTGAGCTGGTGGTGGCAGGCAGAATGCTTTCGGTCTCGGAGCATTTCGAGGCACGCGCGGCAGGTGACTTCGCTGGCCTCGTTGGTGAGCGGTTTGCCGAAGTCCCCGAACCAGGTGTCTTGATGGTGCACCGGCGCGAGGGCAGTTTTGGATACAGAAGAGTGCTGCGAAATGGCAGTCATTGTTCGGGTGACCTTTCATCAATATGGGCGGCTGGTTAGTCCGGCTTGTCAGGCTGGTTAGGCCCGGTTGGTTGTCTTTAGTGTACCGCTACTGACCGACGCTACCGCTCTGATGAGGCCACGGCTCGTGCTAAATGGCCATCGGCACGTATTCGCATCCCGATCCCCGGTGGTTTCGGATCACGATTACAGCCCGAATCTCCAAAGCCGAAAAGTCATGGCCTAGATGACGATTTACGCATTAGGCTTTACTATTAAAATCGAGTTCATATCAGAGATGACCTCACCGTGTTTCAAAAATCAGACATCGCTCTGGCAAAAGAAAGGTCGTTCTCTTGAAATCGAGAACCATTGGCTCCATCACAGCCACAATCGCTCTCCTGGCGTCATCCTTGGTGGTGAGCCCGGCTATTGCAGCAACGAATAGTCCCTCTGATTCAGCAGAGCCAATTTCGCATTTTGGGATTGACGCCAGCAACGTCCGGGTAGATGTCTCCTACGTTGATGTGGACCGATTGAACAAAGATGAGAAGCAGGCTTTGGAATTGCTTGCAGAACGAGTGGAGCAGGCTGGCGGAGGAGTCATTCTCGGTGTGAGCTCCACCGAGTATGTGCCTGAGACGTCTTCGAATAAAGTAGCAATGGCTTCTGCTTTGCCCGGTGGCTGCAAGTTAGTTACAGGCGAATTCCATACCCCGAACAGCAAAAACTACAGCAGTGTGACGGGATGGGCGCACAACCGCTGCGACCATGTCTTTTCGCACAGAATCGAATTAGACATCAAGAAAAAGAAGGCCGGAGCTCCAGGTGGCGGAACCGCTGTCGCCGGTAACACGAAGAACGACGACGAAGTTGAGGCTAAATACACGTGCAAAACCGGCTATGTTGCTGAATTCAATACAGTGACGCGGGGACGTGTCACCATCGCTGGAAAAGGCTACATCGCAGCGGGCGCTTCGGGCTGGAGGCGATACAACTGTGGTGGATAAGTTCCCAGGAGAGCGAAGTGTCGTTGATTATTCTGCGAATGGACATCAAGACCCGATATTCGTCGAAAATGCTCTTCTCGTTCTGAATCAGCGGTGCTTGCCGTTACCTGACGTTGATGTGGCAATTGACGCAATGAATCGTGCCACGAATTCAACGATTGCGACTAGCGGCGAGGCCGATATAGTCGAATTGCGCGATCTGATTCGTCTATATCTAGAATCTCTCAGGAACAAGGACCTTTCCAGAGGTGAGCAAAATAGGGCCATTATGAATATCGCTTCCATAGTGGTTTCGCTTCGTACTCCCGAAGCTCCCCTCATCCCTTCAGAGGAAATGGATAGCCTACTTTTGGAAATCTACTTGTACTTCTTCCTCGACGAGTCCACTCCTATTCAGCTCGTGAATAGTCTGCTCAAGTAAAAAACAGTTCACGCGCGCACGAACCGTGCATCAGCAGATGGCGCAAAACACGCCTGTAAGCGAAAAGCTCCCCGATAGTTGGACTGAGAAATTAGCACCAGCATTCGGGGAGCATCTTCATGCCTGCGCGAAGCAAAGCCGCCGCGAAACAACGGGACTAGGAAAAACTGTGAAGGAAAGTAACTAACGCATTTCAGCATTTACCTGAACTCCCCTGAAAATTTAACAATAAACTTTTAAATTGCCTTTAATCAGATGGTTCGTCAAACTAAGAAACATCACTCACTCGCAACCCTGAGAAGGACCATTGAGCAATTTTCCTAGCCCCATCCCACCCGACCGCGCCCCAGGGCCAAAGCAGAAGAACCGGAAAGCACTGTGGATTCTGCTCGCGGTAGCTGCAGTCCTACTTTTGCTCCTGTTTTTGATCCCTGAGCTGTTCGCTCTGATCGCTTTGGTCGGCGTCATTTTGGCAATAATTGGCCTCGTCAAGGGAAAGATCCCGTGGCTTCCTATTCACGGGCGTAAGAAGTCCGGGTTGTTTGCAGGCGCCATGGTCGTGCTGATGTCCATTAGCGGTGCCATCATGGGGCCCTCTGAGACGACACCACCTCCTGCAGCATCAACCACTAATGCGCCCCTGGTAACCAGCACCGAATCACCTACACCAACACCCTCGGAATCTGCTTCGCCCACCGCCATTGATGACTTCGTAGGTCAGGAATGCGAAGGCGACGAACTGGTGATGGAGCAGGGAGCTGAAAAACTCTTCTGCGATGAAAACGCTAGTGGCGCTTTAATGTGGGCTACCCAAGATGACCACGATAAAGCTGTTTTGGCAGCCAAGAAAGCGGCTGAAGAAAAAGCCGCAAAGGAAAAAGCCGCGGCCGAGAAAAAAGAAGCCGAAGCTAAAGCTGCTGCTGAAAAGAAAGCAGCCAAAAAAGCAGCGGAGGCGAAGGCTGAACGCGAAGCTGAACAGGCTGCAGCCGCGGAAGCGGAACGTCGCGCGGCGAAGAAGGCTGAGCAGGAAGAAGCTGCACGTCTAGCTGAGCTTGAAGAAGAGCAGCAGAGCTTCGTTTCCTATGCGAACTGCACTGAGGCAAGAGCAGCGGGCGCGGCACCAATTAGCATTGGCGAACCCGGTTATGCTTCCCATCTTGATCGCGATGGGGACGGAATCGGTTGCGACTCCTAGGTTTCAAACTTGCTGGCACGATAGCCGTTGTGCTTGCTTTGGCTGGGTGCGGTGCTTCTGAAAGTCCCGCACCCAGTTCCTTATCGAGTCAGGCCGCTGGTGAGGCCGGCATCCATGCTGCTCCCCCGATAGCTATCCGTACTGAAGCTCCCCCGATCACGATCAGCACCGAGGCGCCCACAGAGAGTATCGAGCCCAGCAAGTCCGAAGCGACACCCGCACCAAGTACACCGCCCAAGGAAACAAACCAGGGAACGTCGGAGGTAGCCGGCCAACTAGCTGAGATTCCAGTAAAAGGCCGCGCGCCGAAGACTGGCTACGAACGCAGCATGTTCGGCAGCGGATGGGGCGACACGGACCGGAACGGTTGCGATACCCGCAACGATATTCTTGCCCGGGATCTGGACGTTCATACCTTCAAGGTAGGTACACACGATTGTGTAGTCCTCACCGGGACTCTTCTGGACCCATACACCGGCAAGACGATCGAGTTCGAGCGTGGCCAGGGAACCAGTAACGCTGTCCAGATTGACCATGTTGTCGCGCTTTCGGATGCATGGCAGAAAGGTGCGCAACAGCTGTCCGCTGCGGAACGCATCGAGTTCGCGAACGATCCCATCAATCTGCTAGCGGTCGACGGGCCCACGAACGCGTCCAAAGGCGACGGAGACGCCGCAACGTGGCGTCCGCCAAATCGTGGCTACTGGTGCGAGTACGTGACTCGTCAGATCGCAGTGAAGCACAAGTACAAGCTTTGGATGACAAAGGCCGAACACTCAACTAGCCTCGAAACCATTTCCCGAAACTGCTAGAAAGGGCATATTTCGTGACTGACATAAAATCCCAAAGTCCGAACGAACCGGCAAAAAAGTCGTACAAGGTCTTCGTGGTCTCTCCAATCGGTTCCGCCGGAACAGAAACGCACCGAAAAGCCAAGTATGCACTCGAGTACGTCATACGGAAGGCACTTCCAGAACCAGGATGGGAAGTACACCGAGCGGACGAAGGCGCTTCGCCGGGATCAATTAGCCACCATGTAATCGATAATATTGCCAAGGCCGATCTAGTGGTCACTGACCTCACCGACCACAATCCCAACGTGTTCTACGAGCTCGCCATAGCGCATGGCTGGAAAAAGCCTGTCGTGCACATCATTGAACAAGGTCAGAAGGTTCCATTCGATATCATCGATCAACGGACGATTTCCTACGATTTGACTGACCTCGCGTCAGTACATGCCGCCATTGGCAGTATTAAAAAGGCTGCAATCTGGGCCTTAGACAATGCCGAAGAGTTGGTTACACCCATGCGGCAATATGAAATGTTTAGCGTTGCTTCCGGCGACCCGACTAAGGCTTCTTCTTTGCAAGCTTTGCAATTCGACGAGCTTTTCCGAAGGATCAGTGGAATCGAGCGATCGCTACATGTCGCGCGAAGCAGCCAAGAGATCGCTATCGCTAGTCAAGAGATTCCACTTCGGCTTGAAGTCGCAGAAGAATTTGCTGAACTTAGCCGCGCCTTTGAGGTATTCACTGATGGGCCAGGAATGAAGCCAGATCAGGTAAGAGAGTTTCACAAAACTCAGCATCGACTAATCCATTTATGGAGTTCATTCAGCGACAACCAAAAGAAAGCGGTATCTCGCTACCTAGACAATAATGGGATAGATTTACCTTTCATGCTCTGATTGTTTTTGCCGATCACAATGTTAGCTAGGGTGAAGCTTAACGTACATAAGGCGAACCCTTGAATCTCGCGCCAATTAAAGTCCGCTTAGAATCATGACCCGGAAGGAAATACAGATTATCCATGGAAAAAATTATTCTCGACAAGGACGGTAAACCATGGTATTCCGTAGAGGTTACGTCCGATCCAAATCCTCTTCGCGGAGCCGTTGAAAACGTCGCGAGCGCCGCCACCAGCATTTCTAATGTTGGAGACATCATCGCGCAATCCAGCCGAGACATTCTTGAATCAATGAAACAAGGCCTTGGTGAGTCCACACCAGACGAAGTTGAACTGGAGTTTGGCGTATCGCTTAAAGGTGATTTTGGAATTCCCATCATTGCAAAGGCATCTGGAGAAGCGACTTTCAAAGTCAGAATCGCTTGGAAACCCGACGCTTAGACTTTGGTAACTTTTTTACCAGGATTCTAAAAATGATTACCAGCCTGCACTCAGGCCCATGTTTTGCAACGTATATTCGTGGTAACCTCGAAACATGTCGGAGAAACTCGGTTCTATGGAACAAGCTCTAGTAGACCTCACCAGGATTGGGCTAAGCGGCGACGTCAATGGCGTTAGACAGCTCGGACGTCGCTTCGCTCGCCGCCCGCCAGCGGACGCAGCACACCCCACAATCCTAAAAGAGTTATTATTCTCGACCCTCGCAGCGGCCACACAGCCTGAGTCAACATTACTTCGATCAGCTGACAATCATGGCAGTAGCGATATTCATTGGACCCAACACCCCTCCGAACTCAACGCACCAATTTTGGTACCTGAAGTACGACGGTCTATCGACTTAATTATTGCAGAACATGCCTCACCAGAACGGCTGCAGGAGTTCGATTTGTTGCCGTCACGAGCGGTTCTGTTCACTGGACCGCCTGGAGTCGGAAAAACCCTGACTGCGGGCTATATTGCCTCTGCTCTCAACCTACCTCTGGTCACATTGAATCTCGCATCGCTAATGTCGAGCTTGATGGGTCAGACGGGCAAAAATCTGCAAGATTTCCTGTCACAAGCGTCTTCCGAACCATGCATTCTCTTTCTAGATGAGTTCGATGCAATTGCTAAAAGTCGAGTGGATAAGTCTGATGTCGGCGAGGTAAAGCGATTGGTAAATGTCGTTCTACAACAGCTTGACCAATGGCCAACTGGAAGCTTACTCGTAGCAGCAACCAATCACCCTCAGTTGCTCGATTCGGCCGTCCATCGTAGATTCGACGCCACCATAGAGTTCAAATTGCCCGGGTTCGAAGAGAGAGTTGCATTCCTTGAACAAAGCAAGATTCGCGCCATACGTGTGAGTGACGAGACCACACTAAGGGTTATTGCATTGATCAGCGAGGGTTGGTCATTAGCTGATCTTGATAGTTGGACGCACAGGGCAGCACGGGAGGCAATTTTGAGCTCGTCCGATGGTCCAGTCAATGTTGAGGAATCGATACTTCAGACTGCGAAAGAACGCGCCCATGCTTGGGCTTCGCGGTCACCAGAGAAACGGGCACAGTTGTCTCGTTTAACGGCAGAACGACTTGGATGGACGCACCGGAAAATTGCCGATTGGTTAGGCGTCAGTCATGTGACAATCGGAAAAGACATTAAGCGAACAATAGGAGACGATGATGTCTAGTAATGCTGATGGGGGACGTATTTTCGTCAATGGAGAAGAGCTCTCCGCTCCTGCGGTCTTGGCCAACGGCGGCGGCACGAAGCATCATCCGCAAACTTTAGAGCAGGCCAGATTGAATCTCGCCCCACAATTGGCAAGTATTCGGTCAACCTTTGCTACGCTTCCAGATACTCTCAAAATGGAGCGGGTTGTAATTGAAGCTGAAGTCTTTGCCAATTACCTTGCGAACTCCTATTTTCCTAAAGATCTTGTTACCCAACTGAACCTCCGCCCTCTCGGGTCGAAGGTTGTCGAACACGGCATCCAGAGCCTACCGAGCACCGGAGAAACTGATGCTGTATCGAAGTCCTTTCTCTTGTCCGCCGATGCCCAGGCTGTCCAAGACATGGAAGCGATTCTCATGGGCAAAGGCGGAACAAAGGGCGCGTCGGACGACCTCCGTCAATTCACAAAGATAAGTGTGTCGTTAGCCCATCGGGCCACAGATGACGGAAATGAGCAGGATGGAGCATTACGGCCGTTTGAAGCAGTTCTGCACCCCGACCCGGATCAGTCAACGGTCGCTGATCGAGTCGAAGCTACGGAATCGACGCTCTCGAAGTTTGAGCGATTGGTCCGGTCAGTTGGTGGTCGCGTGTTTTCCGATGAAAACGACGTTGTCGATGGACTGACATTCATCGCGCTCGAAATTCCGCCAAGTCGAGTGGATGAAGTAGCAGCTTTTAATCCTTTAAGGTCGTTAACACCCACTCCTAAAATTGGGCTACTGCAGCGGGCTCATAGCGCCGAAGCGAGCATCGGCCTTCTGGACGTACCGGCTGCTCGCAATGGGTTACCTGAAGTACTCATTTTCGACGGAGGCATTAACTGTGAAAGCGGCATTTTTTCCGGTCACGCCACCTCCATCAATTTAACTGGCGAAGCAATGACTGGAGACGGCGAACGACATGGTAGCGCCGTTACAGCAGCTGTTCTGTTTGGCGACGTCGCAAATTCTGGTTCTGCATTGGAGCCAGCAGCGCATGTGACGCATTATCAGATCGTTCCTGCTAAAGACAACGACGCATCAGAATTTCCGTGGGTTCTGCGACGCATCCAAGAAATCGTCCGCACTACGGACGCTCGAATCGTGAACCTAAGCCTAGGACCGACTGCACCTGTTGAAGATCGAGAACCACATCGTTGGACCGCGGTACTGGACAAAGTTGCTTATGAGCGACAGATTTTGTTCGTAACTGCAGCCGGCAACAACGGTTCTTCCGACGGGTCAACTGGTTTGAACAGGGTTCAGTCCCCCGCGGACATGGTGAACGGCCTTTGTGTGGGAGCTGCAGACAAGCCGTCGCCTGAGGTGGATTGGAATGTGGCGCCGTATTCAGCTCGTGGGCCGGGCCGTCCCGGCGCAAGGATTCAGCCTGCGATTTTGGCATTCGGAGGTACGACGACAGATCATTTTGGTCGAGTCCGTTCTAACGGTGAAATCTTCAAAGACCACCATGGCACCAGTTACGCAGCCCCACTTGTCACTAATGCACTGGCTCGAATCTCAACACAGTTGCAATCTCGTTCGGATCTGAATACCTTGCGAGCGTTAGCAGTACATTTTGCAGAGAACCCAGCGAAACACATTCTTGTCGATGTGGGACACGGTCGCCTGTCAGGCGACATCGATGAACTTCTGAATTGTTCGTCAAATCAAGCCACCGTCATTTACCAAGGTGACATTAAGCGTGACGAAGTGCGGTCCTTCTATCTCCCTGTACCAAGTACCCTTACGAACGGTAAAGTCGACATCCGCTGGAGTCTCGCGCTTAGTACAGCCACCGATAGCGCTGAGGCCGGTGAGTATTCTAAAGCTGGCCTCGAACTCAAGTTCCGCCCTCATGCAGATACCTACTCCATGCGACGGAAGAAACCCGGAACGTCGAATGACGAGACCAAGATTGTTCGTAAAAGCGACGCCGCAAGAGTCTCACTAATGGAAGATCAGGGGTGGAAGCTCAGCACGAATCCAGTCACTAAGCAGCCTAAGGAAAGCACTCGAAATGAAGTCGCCAAGAGAGATCAAGGCAAGTGGGAGGCGCTATGGAGAGCAGATACTACAATGCAGGCTTCCAGCCTTTTCCAACCACGCATCGACATCAATCACCTAACTCGCGAGGGCGGGCGCATCACAACGGGAACTGACGACATCGAATTCAGCTTGGTCGTAAGCGTAACATCGAGAGCAAATTTACCAGTCTATGCCGATGTCAAAACTGAATTTCCTGTATTGAACGCCCTCCCAATCCACACTCCAATTTCGATTGATGTCGATTCAATCGAGACGAACATCTAGTAATGCCGCCACGCCGGTTGGGCGGCCACCATCGTGGTAGTGTCCGCGTAGTCGTCCTCCTGGGCTTTGCTTGCTCCGATGGCTTTCCAGCCAGGCGCGTTGGCTGGTCGCTTACCTTTCGCCGGTCTCTTTGCTGGTGAAGGTTGCTCGGTAGACCCTGCTTCCGGTGAGGCGGTGGGTGCTGATGGTGAGCGTGCTGGGGTCGAGGCGTTCTCCGGCGGGCAGGTCCCTGATGTTGTTTTCGACGGCTTGTGCGAAGGCATGGAGTCGGGTGATCGCTAGCTCTGTGTCAGTGGTGTTCGCTTCGACTTGCATGCGGTAGCCATTGCGAGGTTGTGGTGCGGTGCCGAAGGCGTTGAGGTTCCAGGGCTTGTCTCCTGGCTTTGGGAAGAGGTCAGTCATTGTCGTGTTCCGGTCCTCGGGTTGGGTGGTCCAGGGTGTAGATTCCGCCGTCAGCTTTCATGAACACGGGCAAGAGCCCGGTGCCTCTGCTGGGGTTTTCAATCCATTCGTGCCAGCTGAGTGCGACGTCGAAGTGATCATCAGGCGCGGCGAATCCGAGCAGCTTGGCTGGTTCGCCTTTCCAGACGTCCTGACGTTCGACGTTGCCTGTTTCGGGGTTGATCCAGTAGGGGTATGGGATGTGGCCGGCGCCGTCGTGGTCGTAGTCGGGCTGCAGCTTGATGAAGTTGGTGCGGGTGCTCAATTTGGTTCTCCTGTTCGTGGGGTGGGCGTGCGCGGTGGGGTTGCGAGATTTACCTGCCGTGCACGCCCGATTTCGTGTGCTGCACCTGTCCCCCAAGGCAAGAGGCAGCACACAGTCGGTGGGGGTCTTCAGATGCTGGCGTGGATGAGGGCCGGGACTGGTGCCGGCAGCGGGGTTGCATGCTCCTGGGTGATGCAGGTGCATTCGGTGTGGTGGTGTTCTTCTGTATCGGCATCGTAGACGGGGCCATCGTTGATGTTGACTCGGATCCGGGCGCCGGCGGGAACGCCGACCGAGTCGATCTGGGCGACAAGGACCTGGTCGAGGTCTGATACGTAGAGCTGGGCAGTCGCACCCATGAGTTCGACTTCGCCGCTGATTTCGGGGCTGCTCATCGTGCCCGCCTAAATGTGGCAGTCGATGTTAGTTAGCCAGGTGTCTTCTGGCAGTTCTTCGATCAGCTCGCGGACCTTCGAACTCCAGTCGGTCTCACTGACCGTGTCGTTACTGATTCCGAACCAGCCCATTTCGCCGCGAGCGATCCACTCGCCGTCCTTGAGGACCGCGTAGAAGCCGGTCACTGCAAGGTCCTCGGCCCGGGCGATGTAGGTGGCGCGAGGGTCCTCGGCACGCATCTGGAAATCCTCGTAGGGATCCCAGAACCCGGCATTGCGGGCTTCCACGTTCCACGGGTGCGTATTCCATTCCTTGCGGGCCGCGTCGATGTTGTCGATGCCGTGCTTCTCTAGGCACTCCGCCCACCCGTAAGCAGGCGGTTCGATGCCCTCGGTGGCTTCGGAGAGTTTCGCCCAGTCGGCTTCAGCGGCCGCGCGTCGAGCTGCGATCATGGCCGGGAAATCAATAGCCCGCTTCATCGCCTTATCGGAGGCATTCGCGTGGTTAGCGTCGTTGCCGAACTTCTCCGACCAATGGGCCTCGCTGGGGTGGAAATCGTCAGGGTTGGCGTCAGCCTTGATCTTGAACCAGGCGTTGTAGCGTCCGCCGATCGTAAAGTAGTCCCACTTGCTGTTCGGGTTGTATGTGGACCATTCCTCACTGACCCATTCGCCGTCGCCCTTATGGACCCAGCGGATGTCCTCGCCTTGGCAGTACCAGCCAAGCAGGGCACGTTCGTTGGCGATGTCCACACCGCCTTCGGGGCGGTGGCGCGGGTTCTCGTTGTAGAACTTGCGGGCGGCGGCGACCTTCTCAGCGTGGTCGTAGTCCTCAACCTTGTACGCTTCGGTTTCCTTGTTCTCGTCGTAGGGTGCGAGCTGCTCGTCGACTTTGTCGCCGATAACGAGGATCTTGAAATGGCTCATGGTGTTCGGGTGACGCTTTCTCTCTGAAGGCTGGTTAGGCCTTGCGGGTGCTTCGGGTGGTTAGCCGTTGGCTGGTTTGATCTGGGCTGGCACCCAGTCGTGGATTTCGGTTGGGAGGAAGTACTCCTCCCCTTCGATTGGTTGCCCGTCGACTGGGTAATATCCGCCGTCTGGGCTCCATCGCAGTTGCCATCCGGCCTGGCTGGTGATCCCGGCGTTGCTGGTTCCCGCGGTGACCCTGTAGGCGATGATCAGCGGGTTCTCGTTGGGATCTGGCTGCGGTGCGTTGTTGTTGAGCCGGAATATTCCGCGCTGGCTGGGAGTGGCGATTACTTCGCCGTGCTCGGAGAACCACTTGCGCAGGCCTTTGTGATGGGCGATTCCTACGGTGTAGGTGTCCTTGATGGGCCGGGCGATGGTGTCGCCTTGCATTATTTCCGAGTACTTGATGGGTGTGGCGTCGTGGTGATTCGACTTGATGAGGTAGGTCATCGGTCTCCGTCTATTTCGTTTGGGTGGTTAGTCCAAGTTGATGACCTTAGCCTATCAACTAGATTCCCGTTAAGCAAGACAGAAAACTAATCAAACAAGAAATCTAGCCTAAGGAAAACACCCTCACCACAACCTCATGCGCACTATTCGGCCACGTCCGCCGATTGTCCGGCCCAACACACCACTCATCCTTGTCATCCGGCAACAAGCCGGCATCAACCAGGCCATCGACAATCGCCTTACTGGTGAGCTGCAGGTTCGCCACCTCGCGCCGCCGGTTATCCGGAAACCGATACCAAATCTCGATATGAGCCCGTTCAAGACTCGGGATCCGGGCATTCCGGCACTGGACAGCCGCCAAAGTTCGCCACCACTGCGTTTTCTTGTTCCGCGCCTGATGATGCAACCGCTGATTGGCATTCAGATGCTGCGCCTTCCACTGCGCTTCCGTCACCGGAATGCGAAACTCCCCCACCAGACTCCTCACGACTTCAGCCACGTGCCACCCCTGCGCGTCGAAGAGCCTCGCGCACCTCGGCTCGCTCGATCACCTGCGGCGCCCCCAAAACCGCCAGCGGAAACAACCGGTCAACGCCGACCCGAGCATTCTTGCGTGAAGCACCCACCTTGACGCCCAGCCAGTAGCTCATATTCAGCAGGATGCCCAGAATGCCGAGCAGCTGCACAAGCGCCGGCAGATTAGACGCAGGCAGCAGTATTCCCGCCGCGATCCCGGCCGCCAGCAGAGCCCAGCAGGCCAGTTTGAACCAGTGCCGTTCGAGCAGATCCCCGATGGCATTCCAGGCGATCAGCACAAGCGTGCAGATCTGGTCCCAGGGCGTTGGGAGAAATAGGGCAGCCAGGATCATGCCGACCGTGAAGATTGTGAGCGCTGCGAGGGTGATCGTTGCCTTCGATGGTTTGGTTCTGGTCATTGTTGGCTCCCGTGGTTCTGCCTATGGGTGGTTATTTTGCGTGGTGCTGCGGTGGTCTTGCTCGGTAAGATTTTTCTCCTGTTATTCAGGATATGCGATTGCTGCTGTGTTTCGTTTTGCGGGCCTGTTTTTTGCTGGGCGGGGTGATTGCCTTACTTTGGTGCGTTTGTCGCGCCTGTGTGCCGTGGTGCCTCGCTGGTCGCATTGTTTGCTTCTTGGAGGGTTTGGGCTTCTCGGATTGCTTGGCGTGCCCGTTGTGCGTTGCGTGCTGCTCGTTCGGGTGGGAGTGGGAGTCCTGGTTTGCGTTTGTTGAGCAGTTCGGGGGCGCGGTCTCCGAGGTTGATTTCGTCTTGGCATGGCCGGCAGGGGGTGGGTTCCCAGTGGTGTTCTTGGCAGCGTGGCCGTTCGGGTTGGGGAGCTTCGGGTGGTGTGGTGATTTCCCAGAAGCGTGAGGGCTCAGCGATGAATCCAGGGGTTTGCTTTACGAAGTTTCCTTCTGGGGTGCATGCCGTGGCGTAGGCGATGGCTGCTCGCAGCGCGTGGTTGAAGTCGACTGCTGGGAGGCCTTCGTTCTGGTTGGCCGCTTGGAGGATCTTGGCGATGCTGGCAGTGGCCCATTCTGGGCGGGCGGCGTGGAGCACGGACGTGAGGCGTTCGCCTTGGGATTTGGTGAGGATCATTGCTGGGTCCATTTCTGTGGTTAGGAGAAATTTTGGATTTTGGTAGAGCAGCAATTCGTTGGGTGCGTTCGCGCGTTTAAGTTCTGAACGATTTGCTGCTTTTTTGTTCGGGATTTTTTAACAGGATTGCTCTGGAACGTAAGTAGTGCTGCTTACGTAAGTTGGTTAAATGGTTAATGGTTAATGGTGGTTGGATTTCGCTTGAGCATCCGCTGGGGTTTTGCTTGGGATTTTTTCAAGCAAAGTTCAAGCACTTTTCAAGCAGGTGCTTGGATTCTGCTTGAACGGTTCACACGCTTTTTTGGGCTTCCTGGCACCATTGGCAAGAAGCATCGAACACGCCTTTTGCCGCGTGATTCCGCGAGTGATGGGACTTTTGGCCGCCTACACTGCCTGCGGTTTGCTTGATTGATTTCTCGACTTCGATGCGCTGTTTGGACTTCTGATGTTCGAGATAATCGTGCATGTAGTACTCGCCCTTGGTGGCGGTGCTCTCGACCCACCCGATTTCGATCAAAAGTTTCGCTGTAGCGGCGCCCTGTCCGTTGAGGACCGACTCATGAACGATGCCGTTGGTCGTGTACTCGTTGCAGTAGCCCCACAGGCTCAGAAGGTGGACTTTAGCCTTGTCTGTCAGGCGCACGAATTTGGGATGCCTGAACAGTTCATTGGCCACCGTGAAGTATGGCCGCTTGTCGAGTGGAACGCGCTCGATCCCCTGGTGTTCCATTGTTGGTTCTCCGATTGTTTACTGCTTGTCCGGGTGGTTGTTGCTCTGGTGTTTCGATGATCTGTTGGCCCTCGGCGTTGGTGAGGCTCCGAGGGCTTCAAGAATTAGGGTTCGACTTGACCGATGACGATGAGGTAAGCGACGGCGTAGAGGTCGATGTTGCTGCGAGTGAGGCTGGCCTTTTCAAGGAGCTGGGTGGCTGTCTTGAATGGAACGTCCGGTGCGAGGTATTGCATGCTGCTGACCAAATGGTCTACGAGATTGAGGTCGGCTTTTGGAGCGCTGTCGGCCTGGGTCATGACGGTGATTTCTTTCTTCAATTTTTGGGCGCTCTTGTGATTGGGGAGGCGTCCATGGGGTGCGAATGGGGCCCAAGAACTTTGGGCCCCATACAAGTGTGGAGCATGGTACCGACTATTCGGTACACCCTCCGCATTCTCCAGTCGGCAGGATGAGCCGGCCGCAGGAGTCACAGATGTTTTTACCCTTGGGTCGCACCGGTGTGAGTGGTGGCTTGGGAGGGATAAGTGCGATTGTTGGGATATTCGACCCCATGGCTAGATAATTCCTTTCAGCTGGTACTTGTCATGACGCTGCTGAGCTGCGCGTGCTAGTTTCGCGCGCATGCTTCGACGCTGGCGCGCTTTGATCTTGTGTGTTGGCTGCGTTCCGTTACGCCTGCCAGGGAAGCGCGGGATGGAGAAATGCTTATCCAATTCAGTGTCCTAGTCTTCTGAGTGCGAGCTGGTGCTCATTAGGACACTCCGAATTGACCCGCGGATGTGGGAAGTGCGCCCTAGAACGGTGGGGGCATCTCGTCAGTAGTCCCCCAGGCTGATCCCCCAGTGTTGCCTGCATTGCCCCATCCGCCGCCGGCCTCCGCATTTCCTCCTTGCCGTCCACCGCCGAAGCCGTTCCCGCGGCCGGCAGCACCTTCACCATTGCCGCGCGCTGTCCGAGTGACCTTGGCTGATGCGAAACGGAGCGATGGGCCAATCTCGTCAACCTCAAGCTCCATCACGGTGCGGCGCTCCCCTTCCTTGGTATCGTACGAGCGGGTGCGCAATCGCCCCTGGGCGATGACTCGCATGCCTTTGTCCAGCGTCTCGGCAACGTTCTCAGCCGCTTCACGCCAGATGCTGCACCGCAGGAAGAGTGCTTCGCCGTCCTTCCATTCATTCGTCGCACGGTCAAACTCGCGTGGCGTCGACGCGATCGTAAAGTTCGCTACGGCTGAACCGGACGGAGTGAAGCGCAGTTCCGGATCCGCGGTGAGGTTTCCGATGACGGTAATAACAGTTTCGACTGCCATGGGTTACTTTTCCTTCGTGATGAGGTGAGGGTAATGCTGGGCCACGCCTGCGTCGTAGTCCTGGACGGCTTGGTGCCAGCGCTCCGTAGTATCAGCGACCTTTGCCACAGAATCATGGACCTCGCCGCTGTTGGCGAAGAACCTGGCACGATCTGTGATGGTGCGCCCCCAGTTCTGTACGCTGGTCTGCAATGCCAAGCAGTCTGCGAGCGTTACTTCAAGTAGTCGCGGTCCAACGTTGCGCAGCTCGTCGATATGGGCGTACTTGTTCACGTAGCCGTCGCCTCCAAGCTTCGACAGGCTGACCATTCCGGTGCCGGTGTCGACTTTGATCACTTCCCACAGCGTTGAGGTCTTGGACTTGCCTAGCCGGGCGGTTGATCCAATGCGGATATCAGTCATGATTCTCTCTTTCGTAGCGTCGATTCTTGATCGATGTGAATGTTGGCATGCCAGGGGTGGTGCTTGTGCCTACCAAAGCGCCGATGATTCAGGGGCGCTTTGTTCGGTGCTCGTCGTTTTGCGCTGCTTGTACTCAATTTCGAGGGAGGGCAGGGCATCATTCAGCGATCCGTATTTGGCGTTGATGCGGGCTACTAAACGGGTGATCGCGGCGGCGCCGGCGGTGGTCACCTTCAATGTGTAAGGGACATTGCCTTTGAATAGTGGCGCTTCGTGGTTCATCACCCGGTGGAAGTACTGCTTCTTGTCGGCGTACTCGGACCATTGATACTCGGTGACGATTTCGCCCTTGCTGGTGCGCCGGCGGTAGGAATCCGAGTAGATCCAGCCCGAATATTTCAAAGCAAGACGCAGGTCGCGTTCGCCGACCGCCAGATTGCTCGCAATACTGCGCAGCAGGTGGAAGTCGTTGTCAGCGACCATCGTGTCGAAGTAGCCCACCTTTGGCGCATCGAGTTCAGCTTGAGCTCGGAGCGCCTGGTTCTCCTGCTCGGCTGCCATGGCCAGCTGAAGAATGTCGATTCGCGAGAGGCTTGTCGGATCGAACTGCTGCGTTTTCAGTTGCTGGGCCATGGTGAAGAAAGCATCGACCATGTTCACCTTGAATTCGATGACCTGATCGGTGTTTCGCATGAAGGACATGAGCAACGTCGCCTGCTGCTCATTGAGCAATGCAATGCGGGTTGGCTGTCCGCCAGACTTCCGCATTTCAAATGCGAGAGTTCCGAAACGCTCGATCTTGAGCTGGTGCTTCGTGATCATCTGCAACACTGCTCGATGTTCCACGTCCGCGCCTCGCGCGATCTGCTCCGAGCTGACAACAAGCCCGTTCGTGCTTGTCTCGATGACCGGTGACAACGCACGAGCTCCAAACTCTGCCCGTTCCGGCGTTTGAGGTAGGCCTTGGATAGTCATTGTTCGGGTGACCTTTCTGGGTGCTGGAGCCGCTGGTTATCGGCTGCGAGGGAACGCGATGATTGAGAAGTTGACGAGCGAGTTGTGGATCGTCCGCTTGTACTGGCGGAGCTTGCCCTCGTGTTCGGGGCCGACGAAGCGAATTTCGTTGAGCCACAAGACCAGGGTCGCCGGCGAGGCGGTCATCATTGTCCGGAACTGGTCGCCTTTCGCATGGGCTTTCATCGGTTTGAGATCGGCCCATTCGCGACGATCTTTGAGGTTCTTCAGTTGCCCTGAAGCGTTCATGCCCAGGTCTTCGATGACGCTGCGCATGAGGATGCGTGGACGGCCTTCGTCGTACACAACAGGTATCTTGACTCCGGCGAAATCGATGGTGGGGTTCTTCCCGGAAGGGTCGATGTTTCTCAAGGTTGGTTCTCCATTAGGGGTGTGCGCTGGCGTGCGGGTGCTCGTTCGAGCCGGTTGTCCCACTCTTGCCTGGCTGATTGTGAAAGTCTTCTGTCGATCGGTGCTCCAAGCCGGGTGGTTCCCCTTGGAGTATGAAGCCGAAATATACGAGTGGAGTGCATGGCGGGTTTCGGGTGATTTCCCCGCCACGCACTCCACTTTTGCTTTGGAGGCTATTCGCGCGACAGCGCTTCTCCGTCGAGTGTTTCCTGGACTATTCGCTCCGCTGAAGCCTGTGACACTCCAGGGCTGTCGATCCTGGCCCCGGCCAATGTGGCACAAGCTCCGGCATAAGTGGACAGCGCGGTAATCACTGCTGGATCCTGCCGAGTCCTCACCATGTCGCCGGCCATGCGAAGCTTGTCCTCGGCTTCGTTCAATAGTGCGTCGATGTCCACGATCAGCTACCGGCCCTCGCGCTCGGCCGCGAAGATTGCTTCCTGTTCCTCCGGTGACGGCGCATTATCCTTCCATGGATCCCCGGTCACTTCACCGGTGTCGGTGTTCACGTTCGCCGGCGGCTCTTCCGCGAATTGCCCGTTGATCTGTGTTGGCGGTTCTGAGAAGTTCGGCTGTTCTGAGACCTGCACCAAGTCACTCTGCGGGGTTAGGTCGTAGCGGACCGACTCGTCAGCAACCAACGCGTTCTCAATCTGCGTGGACTTCGGCATGTACTTGAAGTTCAGGCGGATCGTCGTCTTCAGCGCCATGGCGTCGAAGTGGTCAGCCCATGGACCGGTCACCTGCCCCTGCTTGTTCTTAGCCTTGGCGTGTAGGTCACGATGGTTCTCCATATCCTCCTTGGACATGTACATCATCTGACCGCGGTCGGAATCCTTGCGGAAGAACACGCAGTAGTAGCCGATCACTTCTCCCCGCGGTCCAGTGGCAGGGTAAGTGTGCTTGTGCTTTCCCGTCATGGGATCTGGTATGAATTCGTCGTTGCGGCAGACCAGTTGCGCAGTAATGTAGTCGATTTCACCGGATCGGTTGGCAAGATCCAGCATGCCCTGATAGCCAATGATGAACTGTGCGTCAAACCTCCGCTGACGCCCATTCCAGAAGGGCAGGATATGTGCTTGCTGAAGCGCGCCGATACCTGGGCGTAGTCCGAGCTGCGCGCATTGCATGATCGCGCCGAGGAAGCTGGTCGGTTCGCACTCCATGAGCTTCGGGTTCTGGCGCAACACGGTGATGGTGTCCCGAACGAGCTGCGCTGCATCGGCGCCACGCGGCATGGCCAGCTTGAACTGGGCTTCCATGGATCGAACTTGCTGCTCCAGCGTGTTGCCCTCCGGCTGGCGCTCCTGGACCTGCTGATTCTGCTGCTTGACCCGTTGTGCGAGGTTGCTGCCCATGGTTACTTTCCTTCCTTGATGGCCGGGGTCCGCAGGACCCTGGCACGGTACTTGTTGTAGGTTTCGGGGTGATCCGACTTCAGGGTGTCCATGTCCAAGGTTGGCTTCATGACCTGCAGCTGCTCGAACAGCTCCGGCTCCGCCTCCTTGAACTTCGCGGGTGCGAAGTTTCCGTTCTGGTTCAGGGTGGCCAGGGTGGTGGCACCGTCCGCTTCGTCCTGAATCTTGTTGTGCTCCCCGAATAGGAGGCGGAACTCCGCTTCAACCTGGTCCTTTTCCTTCTCGGCATCCTTGATGGTCGCCTTGGCCTTGGCCAGCCGCTCGCGCAGGTCCACCACCAGTTCGCGAGGCTGCAGCGTAGCGGAGTCTGCCGCCTGGGCGAAGGTGTCTTTCAGGTGCGGGAGGGTGACGTTCGTGACCTCTGGTGCGACGTCGGCGAGCACGTTCTGCTCCCAGAATCGGCGTTCGATTTCAATCAGTTCTGCGATCAGTTCCTCGTCGCGGTCAATGCGTCGGGTAAAGAACTCACGACCGTCTAGGAGCCCTGATATCCAGCCATGGGATCGGCCCGTGACGGCAAGGTTGTGCATGACCTGCAGTTCTGCGTGATCTGGCACTTGGCCGTCTTCCCATTCCTCGCGCAGCCAGCCAGTGGATGACTTGGCTTCGAAAATCCCGCCATCTGGGGTGAGCCCATCTACAGTGCATTGCATAAATGGGTGTTCCTTGGAACGCATCAGACCGGCCTGGCGTACCTTGATGCCCGTGTCCTCGACGAACAGAGTGCGGATCACTGGTTCCAACAAGTGCCCCATGCGCATAGCGTGGTTGTAGGCCGGCCCGTCGGAGTAGCCTCGCTTCACGGACCAGGTTTCGTAGGCGCTGCCCCATCGGTTCAGGCCAACAATGGAGGAAACATCTGACCCGCCGATTCCTTGCTTGCGCACTTCCAGCCATTCTTCCTGGGCTGCGTCAGCTCGCAATATTAGATTTGCCCCTGGGCAGGCATAGTTGGCGCGTTCAGTGGTTTCCTGCGGAGTGTGTACCCGTGAAGTCATTACAGAGCACCACCCTCGATGAGTCCGGTGATGATGAATGCGGCGAGGATCAGCGCGCCTATTAGGAAGTGCTTGACCCGTTCGCGACGTGCCTGAATCTGATTTTGGGTGTACTTGGCCTTGAGCCGCAGTTGCGACATGTGGTTCTCCATTCGTGGGTACCGCTGGTTGGGCGGTTCGGGCTGGTGAGGCCCTTGGTCCTTGTTCGGGTTTGCGGTTGGTTATCTTGTTGCCCGCAACAAGAACTCTACACACACAATTCCTGTTTGGCAAGAAATTATTATTTTCTGCCAAGATGCCACGTTTGGAGTAATTGAACTTCTTCGCCGCGGGCTCTCAAACGACGCGCCCGCACTGATAATCTTGAAGTGCAGGTGGGGATGGTTCTCCAACCTGCCCGCGCCAAGCGCATGGGTTGATCTCCGTCTTCCCGCTGCGCGGCGCATAGCGCAATACAGCTGGTTACTGGATGCGCAGAAAAGCGGCAAGCTACCTTGTTCGGGTGACCTCTTGCCGCTTTTCGTCTATCTAAGCACCTCTCGCCTTCCGCGAACGGGCCGTTCCCTGAAACGCCAAGGCAACCGCCGGCGCCTCGACTCGGGGCGAATCCGCGCGCTTAGTCCAGGATTCAATCAGTCGCTCCAAATGAGCCGTTGTAAAAAGAATCTTGGAACGCTCTCCGCGGACACAATCTATCTTGTTTTCCCTGGCCAGCCGCCTCAGCGTGTGAGGCGATACCTGGTTGCGCATGAGCCGCGAAGCCTCCTCTGGCGAGTAAAGATCCAGGATGCTCATCTGCTTATACCTACCTTCGAATTCGCGGGATCGCACATGAAGAGAACCTCATACCTGACACCTGCAGCGTCGGCGATCCTTTGCGCAACCGGAACTGTTACTTCGTGGCGCCGGTTGAGCAAGTGGTAGATCATCCCCTCCGAGACCTCAGATCTCCGGGCCAGCTGGGAAATGGTGATATGCCTGTCGGTTCCCGTTTTGGTCAGCTCACGCAGCACTTGCGGATTACGTAGTTTCATTCATTTGACCTTCAAGTTCAGTGGCCCAAGTCCATGCATTGCTACGAGAAATTCTATGAGAATCACCAGCAATATCGCAACTCTCGAACAAGAATTTGGCGACACTCTGACAAGAATTTAATGACTAAATACTATTGCTTTTGGCCTTGTGAAGCATCCTGTTCAGCAAGAAAAATACGGCGTGTCGCTAGACGGTTCACTATTGGTATTGAAACAATCAAACCTTGATAGGACCCAACCCGCACCATCATCCTCATTGGAGTAACAAGCTATGGCAAAGCCTATTGAGCAGCTCATCACCGAACTGCGTGGCAGACGAACGTACAAAGAGCTCTCAGACGACTGCGACGGAATCCCCAGCACCGGGCGGCTTTCGGCAATGGTCAAGGAGGGAATAGAGAGCTACCCCGCTATGAACAGCATCAGGGGTCTCGCCAAGGGTCTATCAGTCACAGAACAGGACATCGTGGACGCCTGCTCCGTCTCCCTAGGGTTCCTCCAAGAAGGAATCACCCGCCAGGCCATTGCCCTTCCTAACGGCGCAGAGAAGCTCTCCGACAGCCAGAAGGCGCTCGTCGTAAGCATCGTGAGGGAGTTCATCAACGCCAATAAACTCGCGAGCTAGCCATGGACGCCCACTCAGGAGACGACAAAGTCGACGAGTTGATCAATCAGATCAACGGCGAGTACATCTGGGAAGCTCGAACGGTCCGAGGCAAAGACATCAATGACCACTTCCAGCAGATGATCGAGTGGGAAGAGGACAAGCAGTGGGGCAAGCTCCTAGAGCTGTACGAAGAAATCATCCCGATCACACACCGTCTGGCCCAGTACGACAAGCGAGAGCCGCAACCATACTGGCCAATGAAGGCCGCCACGATCTACCTGCGCCTCAAGCAACCGGATAGGGCCATCAAGGTGCTCTCAGACTGGCTAGAAGCATGGCCAGACGAGCGTGGCCCAAGGACCGACCGCGAACGCGTCCGAGCGCGCCTCACCAAGATCATGAACAAGCATCTTTGAAGAGCCGAAACAGGCGAAAAAGCATGTTGACGCGGTCAACAAATCGCCGCGTCGAACAAGATTCTTCGCAACGGTTCCCCACGGAACCACACGAAAAAAATAAGAGATAACTGCTAAAAGAGCAGGTCAAGCGGGTTCGAGTCCCACCTTGGGCACAGCGAAGCAACCGCTGGACCGGAGATTTTCTCCGGTCCAGCGGTTTTTTTGCGCCCAAAATCGATGCGGCTGTGACCGAGTGCACACCAGTGGATTTCAGTCCCAGCCAAGCAAAAAGTTCCGCTGCCCGGCGCCATATGGCGTCGGGCAGCGGAACTTTTAAGGTCTCAGCGTAAAAAGCTGCTGCTACAGGGACTCAGGAGTTGAAACATTCTCCGCTGCCCATGGGCCAACCTTCTCGCGGGCTGGCATTGGCTTGCCGTCAACCAGCTGGCCTGCATCGGCCAGATCGCCGATCTTGTGCACGCGAAGCGAGTTGGTGGAGCCTGCCTGCCCTGGAGGGGAACCGGCGGCAATGCAGACCAGGTCGTTGATCTCAGCCAAGCCCTCGGAGAGCAGCGCCTCGTCCACCTGGGCGGTCATCTTGTCGGTATGGTCCGCGTAAGCCACCAGGCGAGCCTGGATGCCCCACATCAGGGTCATGATGTTGTAGGTCTGCTGCAGCGGGGTGAACGCCAGCACAGGCTTCTTCGGGCGCAAGCGCGAGAGGCGGCGTGCCGAGTCGCCGGACTGGGTGAAGGCCACAATGTACTTCGCATCGAGCTGATCCGAGATCTCCACAGCGGCACGGGTGATGGCGCCGCCGCGGGTCTTGGGCTTGGAGCCCAGGCGCGGGATGCGATCCAGGCCGTGCTCTTCGGTGGAAGAGATGATGCGGGACATGGTTTCCACGGTTTCCACCGGGTAGGCGCCAACCGAGGTCTCCCCCGACAGCATGACTGCGTCCGCGCCATCGAGTACTGCGTTGGCGCAGTCCGAAGCTTCGGCGCGGGTCGGAGTTGGCGACTCGATCATCGATTCGAGCACCTGGGTGGCAACGATGACCGGCTTGGCCCAGCGGCGTGCGAGCTCAACAGCGCGCTTCTGCACCACGGGAACCTCTTCCAGCGGCAATTCCACGCCGAGGTCGCCACGGGCCACCATGATGGCGTCGAACGCGTTGATGATCTCTTCCAGCGCTGCCACGGCCTGCGGCTTCTCGATCTTGGCGATCACCGGTACGCGGCGGCCTTCTTCGTCCATGATTTCGTGCACGCGCGAAATGTCTTCGGCGTTGCGCACGAAGGACAGAGCAACCATGTCGACGCCGGCACGCAGTGCCCAGCGCAGGTCGTCCTCGTCCTTTTCGCTCAATGCGGGTACGTTCACTGCGACGCCTGGCAGGTTGATGCCCTTGTTATTGGACACTTCGCCGCCGACGATGACCTCCGAGCGCACCGAGGTCGCGTCAACCTCAACAGCCTTGAGCTTGACCTTGCCGTCGTTGACCAGCAGGAAATCCCCTGGCTTCACATCTTCTGGGAGGCCCTTGAAGGTGGTCGAGCACAGGTTTCGGGTGCCTTCCACATCATCAATGGTGATGGTGAATTCCTCGCCAGCTTCGAGGATGTACTTCGCGTTGTCCTTGAAGCGGCCCAAACGGATCTTCGGGCCCTGCAGGTCGGCGAAGATGCCGACCGCACGGCCGATCTCCGCTGCCGCGTTGCGCACGTTCGCCAGCGATTGCGCGTGCATGGAGTGGTCTCCATGGCTCATGTTCAAGCGTGCTACATCCACGCCTGCTTTTAGTACCGCTACAGTGTTTTCATAGCTCGCCAGGGCTGGACCCCAGGTTGCCACAATCTTTGCGCGTCTCATTCCGTCAGCCAAATGCCTTTCATGTTCACATAGGCAAAATGCGGCCCACCCGGATATCGGGTGCGCCGCATTCAAGCCTATGACACTCAAATGATGCTGATGGCCCTATCGGTTGGAGCTACCGGTGCAGGAAGGGTGGTCGAGCCCATGAGGAACTTATCGACCGAAGCTGCGCAAGCGCGGCCTTCGGCGATAGCCCACACGATCAGCGACTGTCCCCGACCGGCGTCTCCGGCGACGAAGACCGATTCGGTGTTCGTCTTGTAGTAGCCATCTCGGGCGACGTTGCCCCGGTTGTCGAATTCGATACTGACCTGTTCGTCCAGCCCTGAAACTTCAGGCCCGGTGAACCCGAGGGCAAGCAAAACCAAATCCGCAGTGATGACGCGTTCGGTTCCAGGCTTCGGGAGGCGCTTGCCAGCAACAAATTCTGTCTCTGCAACTGTAACACCGATCACCTTGTTCTGCTCAGTTCCCTCGCCGGCGACGAAGTTCACAGTCGACGCGAGGTAGCTGCGTTCGCCGCCTTCTTCGTGCGAGGACTGCACCTCGAAGAGCACTGGCATCATTGGCCACGGCTGGTTTTCGCTGCGTTCGGTGCCCGGCTGCTTGCCGATGGCCAGCGTCGTAACACTGGCCGCGCCCTGGCGCAAAGCGGTGCCGATGCAGTCCGAGCCGGTGTCGCCGCCGCCGAGGATGATCACGTGCTTGCCCTTGGCATCGATTTTGCGCTCGCTGCTGGTACCGGCAACAACGCGGTTGTTGTCGGTGAGGAACTCCATGGCGTGGTGCACGCCATCAAGCTTGTTGCCGGGTACCGGAAGCTCGCGTGGCACGGTGGCACCAGTGGCAACAATCACCGCGTCGTAGTCGCGCTGCAGCTGCTTCCAGGTGATGTCCTTGCCGATTTCGATGCCGGTGCGGAAGATCGTGCCTTCCTCGCGCATCTGGTCCAGGCGGCGATCGATGATCTGCTTTTCCAGCTTGAAGTCCGGAATGCCGAAGCGCAGCAGCCCGCCAATGGCCTCATCGCGTTCGTATACGGCCACGGTGTGCCCGGCACGGGTCAGCTGCTGGGCGGCGGCCAGTCCGGCGGGGCCCGAACCCACAATGGCGACACGGTGCTCGGTGTGGCGCGCTGGCGGCTGCGGGACGAAGTCCCCGGCATCCATCAGGTGCTCGGCCAGTTCGGCTTCCACCTGCTTGATGGTCACCGCAGGCTGGTTGATCCCGAGCACGCAGGAGGACTCGCACGGTGCAGGGCAGAGCTTGCCGGTCAGTTCCGGGAAGTTGTTGGTGGACAGCAGCCGGGCTGCCGCATCATCCAAGCGGCCCTTGTAGGTCAGGTCGTTGAACTCCGGAATCAGGTTGCCCAGCGGGCAGCCCTGGTGGCAGAACGGGATGCCGCAGTCCATGCAGCGCGACGCCTGCTGCTGCAGGGTGCCGTCCTTCTGCCGTTCGACAACTTCCTTGTAGTCCATCAGGCGCACCGGTACAGGGCGCTTAGGTTGGGTGACGCGCTCGGTCACCTTCAGGAATCCGCGTGGATCAGCCACGGGTCACCTCCAAAATCTTGTTCCATACCTGTGGCGAATCAGGGTTCTGCCCGTTGGCTTCGGCATCGCTGCGCACCTGCTGCACGGCTGCGAAGTCGCGCGGGGTGATGCTGGTGATGCGGTTGCGGGTTTCTTCCCAATTCAGCACCAGGCGCTGTGCCAATGGCGATGCGGTCTGGGCGATGTGCTCGGTGAGCAGCTCGTGGATGCGCTCGGCTTCCTGGTCGGTGATCGGGGTGATCAGCAGGTCGCCCTGGCTGGCTGCCAGCGGGTTGAGCTTGGCTTCATCGAAGTCGACAACCCAGGCGACACCGCCGGAGAAGCCCGCGCCGAAGTTGCGGCCGGTCTCCCCCAGGATCAGCACCTCGCCACCGGTCATGTACTCGCAACCGTGTTCGCCGATGCCCTCGGTGATGATGCTCGCCCCGGAGTTTCGGACAGCGAAGCGTTCGCCGACCATGCCATTGATGAACATCGAGCCGCTGGTGGCGCCGTAGCCCACCACGTTGCCGGCGATCACCTGTTCTTCCGGTGCGGAAGTGGTGCTCGTTGGCGGGTGGATGACGATCTTGCCGCCGGACAGGCCCTTGCCCACGTAGTCATTGGCGTCGCCGTCCAGGGACAGGGTGACACCTGCGGGCAGGAAGGCGCCGAGCGACTGGCCGGCACGCCCGGCAAGGTTCACCGTGATGGTGTCCTCGTCCAGGGTCTCCAGCCCGAAGGTCTTGGTGACGTGGTGGCCCAGCAGCGTGCCCACCGAACGGTCGGTGTTCACGATCGGCGACTCAATGGTCACCGGAATGCGATCGGACAATGCCGGGGTCGCGGCAGCCAGCAGGCGCTGGTCCAGGTGGTTGTCCAACCCGTGGTCCTGGCCAATGCGGCGCCGGCGGGCGGCAAGCTCAACGGCGGGCTGGTGGGTGATTGCCTCCAGCGCCAGGCCGGTGACCTTGCGGTGCGCGCCCAGCTGCTCGGCGTCGGTTTCCAGCAATTCCACGCGGCCGATCACTTCGTCCAGGGTGCGCGCACCCAGGGAAGCGAGCAGTTCGCGGACTTCCTGGGCGATGAACTCGAAGAAGTTCACCACGAATTCTGCCTTGCCGCTGAAGCGCTCGCGCAGCACAGGGTTCTGTGTCGCCACGCCCACCGGGCAGGTGTCCAGGTGGCAGACGCGCATCATGATGCAGCCCGAAACCACCAGCGGCGCGGTGGCAAAGCCGA